>Ga0315296_10003804_pt1 | contig 12516 bp, 11 predicted proteins | sample YL17G14_18_MG_FD_203921 | JGI IMG/M metagenome (GOLD analysis project Ga0315296, IMG submission 203921) | Sediment microbial communities from Yellowstone Lake, YNP, Wyoming, USA - YL17G14_18 | ecosystem: Environmental > Aquatic > Freshwater > Lake > Sediment | place: USA: Wyoming | collected... | reverse complement strand
TCTGGAAAGTACTGTATCGGTTCTTAATATTCAGGCGGAGAACCTGATGGCAGCCGAATCCCGCATATCTGACGTGGATGTGGCTACAGAAATGGCTGCCTTGACAAGAAACCAGGTATTGGCGCAGGCAGGCACCGCCATGCTGGCCCAGGCCAACTCGATTCCTCAGATGGCATTGACGCTGCTTAGATAAGCAACGGGAACCTGCGGTAAAACCGCAGGCTGAATATTTAGCCCCGCGTTTCACGCGGGGTTTCAAAAAACGCGGAACAGGGGAGATGACCCAGTGTGAGCCTTCGGTCATCTCCCCATAAACCACATTGGCTTATAGGCAAATGTAACAGTATGAAGGCAGTCCAAGCATATCACAACGCTGCTGTCACGACCCAAAGCAAAGGTCGGCTGATTGTGCTGCTCTACGACGGTGCAATAAAATTCATGAAGCTGGCTATAAAGGAGTTGGAAGCCCAGGACTACGAGGCAAAGGGTCAATACATAGGCAGAGCCCAGGATATAATTAATGAGCTCAATGCTGTCTTGGATATAGACGCAGGCGGTGAAACAGCCGCAAACCTCCGTAAGCTCTACTGTTTTATGAACAGGCGTCTGGCCGAAGCCAACACAAGGCGTGACCCTCAAATGATTCGTGAAGTAATCACCTTGATGGAGGAGCTCAACCAGAGCTGGAAAGCCATTACCGGCTAACCACTTACCTTTTTTTGTCCCTCAAGTGGCGTATTTCTCTTTCAGACAACCCGGGCCTATCCGGATACGCCCGGATAGGCCCCGAAGTTCATAGTTGATTGTTCGTTGTTCATCGATGAACTATGACCGGTAAACAATGAACGATGCGATTACGGCCACAAGACCTCCTCAAGCCACGCATCAGCCAATATAGCAAAGTCCTTGGCATCAACATCATCATCACCATCCAGGTCAGCTACAACAGCAACACCTTTGTCAAGCCATTCGTTCGCCATAATGTCAAGGTCTGCGTAGTCGACAATGCAGTTGCCGCTCAGGTCGGCAGCGGGCTTACCCATCGAAGGAATACATCTGCTCCGGTACACCCGGATATCATCGACGAATATCGTGCCCGTACCGCCAACCTTCGGACTGGTCCGGCTACCCAGGCCAATATACATCTTCTTGACAGTAGATAGATTGACGCCTGCACCGCTGAATTGCGTTAGCTCAATGTTCCACTCCTGCCAGGAGGCTTTCTGAACTGCCTCTATATCAGGATAGTTCACGACCTTAACGTGGCCGGCGTTATCTTCCACCGCCACATATAACTGTTCAGCCGCATTGGCACCAGCACCATAGAAGTACAGGGTCAACGCCTTAACATTGTTTACGGTCCAATTCTGCGGTGAGGCCCACTCTCGCTGTGTCTCTGAGTAGCGGGTCTTGCCGCCCGTTCCGCTGTTGTCGTAAACCAACGGCATCGACTGGCCGCCGCCATGAACTATAGTCTGCTCAGCAAAGGGTGCCTGAGCGTAACCTACAGCCGAGCCGGTGCCGTTACCAGGATAGCCCGGTGCCGGCTCGGTGAATCCAAATCCATCGCGCCAGGTCTGAAAGATTCTGCTGCCAACATCATCGGTATAGTCCTCAAAGTCGTCCACCACGATAAAGTTGGCCGTAGTGAAGCTCCAGACGCCGCCTTTCCACAGACCTTGTGGGTCAACGGCGTTTACCTCATCTATTCGCCAGTAGTAAGTCTTGTTCCACTGGAGTGGAGCTTCGGTGGGAACGTAGCTGGTAGCATCAAGATTCTGTTGGCCTCGATAGATGCTTGTTGAGGCGGTAGTAGCGTTGGCCACAGCGGTTTCATCAGTGCCGAAGTATACGTTGTGCTTAACAGCTTTGTCTCCTGCCACCCAGATAAGCTTGGGTGTGTGCTTGACATCTGTAGCGCCGTGGGGCGGCTTGGGATTTCTGGCCCATAGCGGCAGCGAAAATGCACCTTGTGGAATAATCTGCTTTGGCTGAGATGGACTCTTCCAGGACAGATCCGCTTTTGCATCGCCAGTAATCTCATAGTACTCCATTACAATGCTGTATTTCTGCCCTGCGATAAGGTTAATTTCTCCGCTCCATTCAACGCCAGACTGTTGCCCCCATTTGTCAAATAGCAGTTTGTTATTTACCCACAGGCGCACACAATCATCGCAGGTGGCGTAGAAGGTGTAGGGCTCTGTAAATTCTGCCTCCAACTCGCCGGTCCAGCGTACCGAGAAGTTATCGGCGGGGACCTTCGAATCCGGTGCAGCAGCACCCCAGTTAAAGTTGATTCCAGGGTCTACACGGGTCAGTACAAGAGCTTTCAATTCCATGTCCTTGTAATATTGTCCTTTGATGCCGCTGCCGGAGCGCATAGTTGTAAAGCGCCAGATATTGCCCTTATACGTCGCTGAGCCGTCGAACTCATCGACCCTCCAGTAATAAACCTTTTCGAATCCAAGGGTGCCAGCAGGGTCGTAGGTTGTCTGTGTCTGGGGCGGGGCCCCAGCGGCATTGTTCACAACGTCAAAATTGTCGCCGAAGTACACATAGTGCATAACCGCACCCCGACCTGGGCTCCAGCTAAGGTCCGCATTTGGGTCGACCCATTTGTCGCCATCAGGTGGGTTGGGGTTCCAGGCGGTCTGGGGGCGAAGCAAAAAGCTCCAGACATTGCCCTTCCACGGACTGTTGGGATTGACCGTATTCACCCCATCGATCCGCCAGTAATATGTCGTGCCCCAGACAAGACCGGCAACAGTAAATTGCGCCTCAGTCTGGTTGCCCTTGAACGTACCACCGGTGCCATTGTTTACATCCTCAAAATTGTTACCGAAGTACACATTATTTGAGACCGCGTAAGCTCCCGGCAACCACAAAAGGTCCGTTCCTGTGGTCTCAATCTCAGTGCCATTTCCCGGCTTGGGATGAGAGGCCTTTTCTGATGGTAAACCCTCAGACGCCATTAAAGCCTTTATTTCAGCCTGCGACAGCGCCCGCTTGAACAAATAGAGCTCGTCCATAAGGCCGGTGAACGGCCTTGCGTTGTCAATATTATATCCCACGCGAGCACCCGTCCCCCAATCACCGGCTATATCTAGAGGAGGCTTTGGGACGATTTCTGTTGCGACCACTTCCCCGTTGATATACAGGATCCCCTTGCCGGTCGCTTTGTCGTATGTTCCTGCATAATGAAGCCATTCATCCCACCCATGTGAACCTACCCCATTTATATTAACGATGTTAATCCCGCCATAAGCGCGGAGCAGCCATCTAAAGGTGCCGTTATTATTAATCTGAGGGTGCATGATCCATGTGTTGTCAGCTGCTCTGATACTCATTAAGGCGTTGTTCCTCACCTGTCTGCCGACATTTGCACCAGGCGGCGATGGTAATAGCAGACGTTGGAATATCTACAGCAGGATAATGCGGGCTGTCCAGATCAAGAAAACTAAAGCCTGCCGGTCCCCACTTGCCCAGGAATTTGGCAGCTCCATACCACTTAATGCCGCTGGGATATGCTGAGACGTCGCCGCATACAGTGCCATCGTGGCCTTTACCCGATTCGTCGGGGACGATAGCACGCACATCTTCATAGGAATAGTATATAACCAGATTCGGATCCCTGGGAATCTCAGCAAAACCGTTATTAGCCAGGCCCAACAACAGAACAAAACAAATCCAATAAGTCAATTTTCTGCGCATTGTAGTCCTCCTTCAAAAAGGTTATGTTAAATGTTTGCTGTTCTACACCCAAACTCCTCTTGTCGCTGAGTTAACAGACCTTGTAAAACTGTAAAAGTCCGTCTCTCAAAGCACTATCCGTGATAGTTGAATACCTTATTTATACCAGACAAACCGCTCTATTTTCAAGAAAAAAATTAAAAAAGTTTTCATCTTTTCATCGCGATTAGGCAGCTAAAACCAGCCAGCAAGGGTGAAAAGTATGGTTTACTGGAGCACCGGCGTATGAGAGATAGGATGTGCTGCTCCTGAAAGGCCGCAGAGAAATGACCCGGACTAATCCTTCACGCTATCGTTGCCTTGTCACCCACAAGTAATTCCACGAGACTATAGACAGCAAAACCCAACGCCGCCCCCAAGACAGAATACAGGCGCCACTGCCCGCTCAGGGCTTTTACCGCCAGCGGGATTCTATCAATTAAATCCTCTCCCTGTCCTGTTAGACCTGCGGTGACACCTCGAAAAGCCGCTGCTGCAATCTCCGGAAACACCGCTGCAACGACGATGGCAAGACCGGCCAGTGCGATGCAGGCCGCCAGAGCAAGCCGTTCCTGCAAGACTACACGGGCGAGAATCCTCTGCTCTTGCACCTCTCTGACCTGCCTCAGAACCATCGCCGTAAAACCGGCAGGCACTGGTTCCGAATGTCTCTGCAATGCCTGCGATAACGTGCGGTCAAATTTATCTTCATTTAATCTATCTGCTAACATCGGTAGCCTCCCCAAAGGCTCTTCCTAACATCTGCTTCAGCCGCTCGCGTCCTCTAAATAGATAGGTCTTAACTGTATTTTCTCTCGCTGCCATTATTTTGGCGATATCAGCAATACTTTTTTCTTCACGATAGTGCAGTATAACAGCCATCGCCCAGAGTCTTGGCAGCCGGTCGACAGCTTGCCAGACGATTTCTTGCTGTTCCTCGGCTTGGAGTGCCGCTGCCGGTGCCTGTTCTCTATTACTGGCGATTTCTTCGTCCGGTTCGACCTCGAGCTGCCGCTGTCTTCTATTCTTTCGCAGGTGATTTACGGCCTGCCGATAGGCGATGCTCCACAGCCAGGTGCTTAGTTCGGCCTGCCCGCGGTATCGCCTCAACGCTTTGTAAGCCGCCAGAAACGTTTCGCTTGCTACGTCTTCAGCCTCATCTTCTCTCAGGCCCAGCCTCCGGCAGCACAGGAACACGAGCTCTTTGTATTTGTCAATGAACCGGGCAAAAGCGTTATGGTCACCGCTACGCAGAAGACTTAGCCAGTCAGCCTCTTGCTGCCATAACTCCTTTGCCAAAGACTTCCCTTTCTATCTCTTAGTCGCAGAGAGGATTTGATAAGTTTCAAAAATTTTTTGAAACCTATTATACAGAACCAGCGACATACCCACAAAAGGCAAAAAAATCACTGAAATAACAACGGCAGTCACCGAACTAAGGAATATAGGAAAATGGAAAGAAACTGCTATTTGAGACCAGCTTGGACGTATAATGGCTCTGTAAGAGCAGACCTGCCGGTATTAGTTTTGCCAAAGCCGAACAAAAAAAGGCTTGCCGCAGCGGTGCATCCAGGCCAACTGTGTTGCGTCGGCGAAGTATATCTTAAAACTCGCGACGGCCTGCTACGGATAAGGTAATCCGGGGCATCGGCACAAAACTGCAATAAAAAATATGAACGAAGGACTAAAACTATGAAACAGTCAAAATCGACCTGGCTTTCTACCGTCTTGGTAATTCCCCCTCTGCTGACGATTCTCGTGCTTGCCGGTGCTGCTGCCGAGCCTGAGCTGATACCAAGAGAAGTCCTCTTCGGCAATCCGGTAAAGACCGACCCTCAAATCTCCCCGGATGGAGAGATGATGGCTTATCTTGCTCCGGTCAAAAATGTGCTTAACGTATGGGTAAAAACCATCGGCAAAGAAAACGACAGGGTCGTAACAAAGGATGAGGATCGAGGAATACGCCGGTACTTCTGGGCAGGCGACAGCAAACATATCATGTACTTGCAGGATGCTGGGGGAAATGAAAACTGGCGGCTCCATGCGGTGAATCTCGAGAACAACGAGATTCGCGACTTGACGCCGTACGAAGACGTGCAGACCAGGATCACGCACACCGACAAGCATTTCCCCAACGAACTACTGATTAGTATGAACAAGGACAACCCGAAGGTACACGATGTCTATCATCTCGACCTCAAGACGGGGGAGCTGAAAAAAGTGGCCGATAATCCCGGTAATATCGTTGACTGGTGGGCCGACGCGGACTTCAAAATCCGTGGCGCCATGGCGGCCACACCTGGAGGCGGTTTCGACCTGCTCGTGCGCGACAATGTTCAGGCCGATTGGCAAAAGGTGCTTAGCTGGAACGCAGAAGACAGCATGACGAGCCAGGTGGTGAGTTTCACCAAGGACGGCAAAAGCCTGTACCTGATCGATTCGCGCAACGTCGACGCCGGCCGGCTGGTCACGATGGAAATAGCAACCGGCAATATCAAGGTCATCGCTGAAGACCCGCAGTACGACGCCAGCAATGTAATGATTCATCCGGATTCGTACCAGGTGCAGGCTGTCGCATTCACCAAAGCGAGAACCGAATGGGTCGTCTTAGATGAATCCATCAAAGGCGACTTCGAGGCCATCTCCAAGCTGGTCCAGGGGGACTTTTTTGTCTACGACCGGGATAACGCCGATGCGACCTGGTTGGTCGGCTTTACCAGAGATAACGGCCCTGTATCCTTTTATGCCTACGATAGAAAAGACAAGAAAGGCAAGTTTCTGTTCGACCACATGCCCGACTTGAAAAAATACCAGTTATCGCTCATGGTGCCGGTTCATTTCCGAGCACGAGATGGGCTGACCATTCAGGGGTACGTTACTTTTCCAGTATGGAAAGAAAAGAAGGATCTGCCGATGGTTATACTGGTTCACGGCGGACCATGGGGACGGGATACGTGGGGTTACGACCCTGAAGTGCAATGGCTTACCAATCGAGGTTACGCCTGTCTGCAGGTCAACTTCCGCGGCTCAACGGGCTATGGCAAAACATTTGTCAATGCCGGCGATAAAGAATGGGCAGGCAAAATGCACGATGATCTGGTTGATGCAGTCCACTGGGCCGTGCAGCAGGGCTATGCCGACCCGAACAAAGTGACTATCTTTGGCGGCTCGTACGGAGGTTATGCCGCTCTGGTTGGCGCGACCTTCACACCGGACGTTTTCTGCTGTGCCGTGGATATTGTCGGGCCGAGTAATCTGGTCACGTTGATTAAATCCATTCCGCCTTACTGGACGCCGCTTCTGGCCACATTTTACAAACGCCTGGGTAATCCCGATACTGAAGAAGATTTCCTGAAGTCCAGATCGCCTTTATTCAAGGTCGACCAGGTCAAAATCCCCATCCTGATCGGACAAGGAGCTAACGATCCCCGGGTCAAACAGGCTGAATCCGAGCAGATTGTAGAGGCGATGAAGAAAAAAGGCCTTGCTTATGAATATATAGTCTTTGCGGATGAAGGACATGGATTTGCCAAGCCGGAAAACCGCCTGAAGTTCTATGCCGCAGCGGAAAAGTTCCTGGCAAAGCACTTGGGCGGTCGTTACGAAGAGGCAGTTGACAAATCCGAAAGGTAAATCAGCTACGGAAAAAGGTAAGGAGCAAATTCGTCAAAACATCACGCAAATTCAGGAGATGCAAAAATGGCAAAGAATTATCGGAGAATCTTACCTGTTATCTGTCTGTGCTTGCTGTTGACGGTCGGTGGATGCTACTTGCCGATAGCCAAATATGAAAGAACGATCGAGCTATCAACTCCATTGGCGGAAGGTTCTTTATTTGCAACAGAGACCCACAACGGCTCAATCACCGTTAATGGCGCCGGCGTAACTGACTGCAGCCTGACAGCCACGATTATCGCCCGCGCAGTAACCGAAGAAGAAGCCCAGAAATTGGCTGAACGGACAAAGATAACCCTTGAACCTTCGCCCGGCAGGCTGACCGCCAAAATTGAAAAGCCCCTCCTGGTGTCCAATCAATCTATCGCTGTTGATCTGGATGTGACGGTTCCAAACCGCACCAACCTGGAGTTTTCCACTCACAACGGAGCCATCAAGGTTGCAAACATCACAGGCCAGGTCGATGGCACAACACACAATGGCAGTGTGACAACTACACAGATCTGCGGCACCGCCAAGCTTCAAACACGCAATGGCTCAATCCGGTGTGACGATATATCAGGCGATGCACAGCTAAAAACACACAACGGGAGTGTGAAAGTGCGTTATTCTCAAGCGGCTCCACCTGCTTGCGATATATCCATCGTCACCTACAACGGTCAAATCGAACTTGCCAGCCCGCAAAATCTCTCGGCGGCAGTTGAAGCTTCGACCCACAACGGCTCTATAAGAACAGAGCTGCCCGTAACGGTCGTCGGAAACGTAAGCAAAAGGAGCATTTCCGGGACCATCGGCACCGGTCAGGGCAAAGTGCACCTTGAGACCCACAACGGTTCAATAACCATAAGGTAGCCAACGGCATAAATGTAACTGGAAAGGGCGAAAAATGAAAACGTACCGTCTGAAAAGGTGGGCTCTAAGCTCGTGCGTCTGCTCGCTGCTGGTGATTGGTAGCTGCGGCATTCAAATAGGCGATTGGCCACAGGCCAAATACGAACGGACGGTTCAGCAGCAAGCTCCCCTCGCCGCGGGCTCAACGCTCGCCGCCGAAACCACAGCCGGCTCTATCACCGTGGCTGGCGCCGATGTGAGTGATTGCAATGTGGTGGCCACGATTTCTGCCAGAGCACCCACTGAAGAAGAGGCCCAGCAAATAGCTGAGCAAGTCAAAGTAGAGCTTGAATCAGTCGGCCAAACTTTGACGGTTAGGGCGGAAAAACCTCATCTGAAAAGCAACCGTTCGGTGAGTGTGAGCTTCAAGATAACGGTGCCAAAACAAACTCACGCCGAATGCACCAGCTCATACGGGTCAATTGAACTAGCAAACCTCGACGGCAGCGCCAAGGGCAAAACCAGCAGCGGCTCAATCAATGTCACGAATATTCAAGGCTCAGCAGAGCTAAATACGTCCTACGGCTCCGTAACCTGCAGGAATGTCGCGGGCGAGAGCATTAAACTAAAAAGTAGCAGCGGCTCACTGACAGCAGAGAACGTCAAAGGCTCAGTCCTGCTGGAGACCTCTTATGGCTCCGTCACATCTAAGGACATCTCAGGCGGGGATATCAAGCTCAAGAGCAGCAGCGGCAAAATAACGCTATCGAAAGCGTCTTTTGGCGATTGCAGCGCGCACACATCTTATGGCTCCATCGTCACCGACGAATTAAAAGGCGATTCAATTAGACTACATTCAGACAGCGGCAGTATCAATGTGGCAACAGCTTCTGCAGGCACCATCGGCGTGTCTACGTCTTATGGACGCATCAATTGCCAACAGATTACTACCAGTGATCTCACTGCCAAGTCCGGCAGCGGGAATATCGACATCGCCTGCTCACAGTCAACTCCGCCTGAGATCGTTGCTGAGGTCGCGACCTCATACGGAAGTATAGATTTTACGGTGCCGCCGAATTTCTCTGGCCAGGTCGATCTTAAAACAAGCTACGGCTCAATAAGAACAGACCTGCCGATAACCATAACCGGCGAAATCTCTAAAAAGCAAATACAGGGAAAAATCGGCCAGAGCCGCGACCGTGAGGGAGCGGGCCGTCTTCACTTACAGACCAGCAGTGGCTCGATAAAACTAAGATAGCCCCCAGAGTTTTCTAACGTTAACCAATTAGAAACGAAAGGAGAAAAAACATGTCACCGCAAGAAGCCTTTGGAATAGCCCTTATATTGCTCTTCTTGGCAGCTCCTGTTCTCATTATCGGTGTCGTTTACTACCTCAAGAAACGCCTTGAACACCAGCAGATCATGGCAGCCATAGAAAAAGGTACGCCGCTATCAGAACTAAGGGCTCCCAAACAAAACGGTGCGCTCTGGATAAGGAACCTTACCATCGGAATCGCGCTACTTATTGTTGGACTTGGCTGGCTATTTATGGGAGCACGTGGCAGCGTGTCCATATTAATCGCTCTCATCCTGGTCGGCCTCGGTATTGCCTGGATAGTTCGTGGCGGACTCAACCGAAAATATCAGTTGCAGACTCAATTCTCGGATAAGAACAATCCCCCAGTAAATAAGAACAGGGGCGGTGCTTTTGCGTCAGGAACTCTGCCGCAGACTGTTGACCAGCCTGAGCCAAAAGACTAAGCTAACAACTCAAGGAACCACGCCTTGTATGCAAGAGCCTTGATTCGGAGAATGAGAATCAATGAGACCCAGATTGGTCCTGCTTATCTGCGCGTTCGTGCTTGGCACAACCGGACATGCCAGAGAAAAGCCAAGGCAGATTCTGGCGCCGCAAATTGACGGCCCGTGGTGGCAGGTGGCAGGCAATCCGACCGACCACAAATATGCCACTGAAAGGCAGGAGCCGGTCGACTTTGCCATCTGGCAGGCGGCAGACGGGACCTGGCAGCTTTGGTCCTGCATCCGCAATACGACCGCGGGCGGCAATAACGGCAAAACTCGGTTCTTTTACCGCTGCCAAGGCAAAAATCTGACCGACACCAACTGGCAGCCGATGGGCATCGCTATGGAGGCGGAACCGTCACTGGGCGAAACTCCCGGCGGACTACAAGCCCCACACGTGATAAAGGCCGGTGACATTTACCATTTATTCTATGGCGATTGGGTCAACATCTGCCACGCTATCAGCAAAGACGGCAAAAACTTCACCCGCGTGATCCAGAAAAATGGCAAGACAGGAATGTTCTCCGAAGGCCCCGGCAACAACACGCGGGATGTGATGTTGCTGGAGCATGGCGGCGTCTGGTATGCCTATTACACCGCTTATCCCAACCGGCAGGGCATGGTTTACGTCCGCACGACAAAAGACTTCAAGAATTGGAGCGAATCCAAGGTTGTCTCCTTCGGCGGCCAGGCCGGCACAGGCCCAGGCTCCTCGGAGTGTCCCCACGTCGTAAAACTGGGACCCGAAGAATTCTACCTGTTCAAAACACAGACATACGGCCAGCCCAAGGCTGGTGGTATCCGAGAGAGAGGTCCGCCCCAGAGCAGCGTTTACTGCTCCAAAGATCCCACAATGTCTGGAAGCAATCAAGACGACCGCTATTTTCTGGGCACTTTACCGGTCGCGGCGCCGGAAATCATTTTTCACAAAGGCCAGTATTACATCGCCGCACTTAACCAGGGTGCTCTGGACGGCATCCGCATCGCAAAGCTGAAGTGGGCCCAGTAAATTGGCAATTGAAGATTGGCAATTGTATATGCTACAATTGCAGCGTGATTGAAAGAAGAAAAACCAGAACCGTCAACGTTGGGCAGGTGAGAGTCGGCTCCGGTGCCCCAATTGTCATCCAGTCGATGACGAAGGTGCCGACTACGGACGTTGCGGGGTGCGTGAGGCAGATAAATCAGCTTGTTTGCGCCGGCTGCCGGCTGGTCAGAATCGCCGTACCTGCCCGGGCCGATACGGCTGCCTTTGCGAAAATTGTCCAAAAAGTAAATATCCCTTTAATTGCCGATGTGCATTTTTGCCCGCAACGTGCTATCGAGGCAATAGAAGCCGGTGCTGCCAAGATCAGATTGAACCCCGGCAACATAAAAGACAGAAAAAGCATCCACCGAATAATAGACGCAGCAAAGATGCACCATACGGCCATCCGCATCGGAGTCAACGAAGCGAGCATCCGAAACCTCAAGAAACAGCCCGTGCCGTTTGAGAGACGCACTGCTTTGATGCTGGAGGAGATGAAAAAATATGTGCGGATTTTTGAGAACCGTAACTTCGATCAATTGGTTCTAAGCGCAAAAAGTAGCGATGCTCAACGCACCATCGAAATCAACCGCCGCATCGCCAGGACTTTCGACTATCCGATCCATCTTGGGCTTACTCACGCGGGCCTGCCCGAGGATGCTCAAATACCATCCGCCATCACCTTGGGCGCGCTGCTGGCAGAAGGTATCGGCGACACTATCAGAGTGAGCGCCGCAGGCAGCCCGCTCGCGGAAACGAAAATCGCTAAGCAAATCCTGATTACGCTTGGCTTGTACGAGCGTACCGAGCCGGAGGTGATAGTCTGCCCGACTTGCGCCCGCGCCCAAATCGATGTAATCAAACTGGCCCGGCGGGTCAAAAAAGCCCTTGCCGGAATTAATAAGCCCTTGCGTGTGGCCGTAATGGGCTGCATCGTCAATGGACCCGGCGAGGCGGCCGATGCCGACCTTGCCGTCTGCGCCGCAAAAAACAAGGCCTTCTTCTACCGCAACGGGCAAAAGATCTCCATAGTCCCCGAAAGCCAAATCATCCCGACATTGCTGAGGTACTTAACCAATTAGCAAGATATTTGGCAAACTCTGGATCGTTATCATTTTCGGCGTCGCTTTTGCTTACATTGAAGCGGCGGTTGTTGTTTACCTGCGGACCATTTTTCATCCCAACGGCTTCAGCTTCCCTTTGACAAGTTTTGGCCTGACACCGCCGGGCAAACAGCTACTGGTCATTGAGATCGGCAGAGAAGCCGCGACTCTGGTCTTAATTTCTACCGGTGCCTGGCTCTTCGGAAAAGGCATCCAGCAACGATGCGCCTATTTTCTGACCATCTTTGCGAGCTGGGACATCTTCTACTATGTCTGGCTCAAGGTCCTCATCGATTGGCCCAGCTCGATTATGGAGTGGGATGTGCTATTTCTAATACCCACCGTCTG
>Ga0315296_10003803_pt1 | contig 12516 bp, 12 predicted proteins | sample YL17G14_18_MG_FD_203921 | JGI IMG/M metagenome (GOLD analysis project Ga0315296, IMG submission 203921) | Sediment microbial communities from Yellowstone Lake, YNP, Wyoming, USA - YL17G14_18 | ecosystem: Environmental > Aquatic > Freshwater > Lake > Sediment | place: USA: Wyoming | collected... | reverse complement strand
TTCGGTTTTGTCTGTCAGGAACGACCGTTCTGAAGGCAGAATCGTATTCTATGAGGCTCCAAGGCGGCTTCATTTCTTCTGGTTTGAGAAGGCTGGCGGATTGGAGGATCATCCTGTCCGTGTTGGGTAGTCTTTCGAATTCTATGGATGGAATAGGCTTCTGGAGCATTTGTTCGTTGTGCATTATCGGAATTAGCTGGCGTTTGAAGTCTCTTGCCGCAGTGTCTTTCGTCATGCCGATGAGAAGAATTCGTTTTTGCCAGCATTCTTCGATGAGAAGCTGCAGTGTGAAGAGTGTGAGAAAGGCAATGTCAACGGTGGTCAGCCATTGTTCTTTTCCGTCCTTCAGAATCTTCATCATGGCAGATGTTTGTTTTTCTGATGTTTTTTCGAAGAAGAATTGCTCTCCTAGGTTGATGACGAGATTCTTGACGCGTTTCGACGTTGTTGCATATCTTGGGTTAAGAGAAAAAGCCTCTTCTTTCTCTGTCAGTATACCTTCGCTTACTAGGCGTCCAAGGTAACGTTTGGCCCTCTTAGCTCTCTTTTCGTCCTGTAAACATAGTTCTGTCAGAATCTGTCCTTCGGTGAGTGTTCCGTGTTGTTTGAGCACTTGAATTATGGCGTGGATCAGGTAGTCGCCTCTCGGGGGCGGCAAGCCCAAGGTTTGGTTGCACACACATTGCCTGGCAATGGTAAAGTCGTTCACGTCGATGGGTTCTTCGCCGTCTGCTGCATAGCCTATGAGACTGCTTTTTCTTTTCCATAGTTCGCGTTTGGAGGTGTCGTAGATTAGGCTTGCGCGTTCGATGGATAGGCTGCGGTCCATGAGGATAATGCGCGTGTTCTTTGACGGGTCCGTGGCGATTTTGTAGGCGAGGTAATGCTCGGCAAAAGTCATTATCCAGTTTGCGATTGCGGCGTTGTCGATGATTGATTGGTCGGTTAAGGGCCTGCCTAGACTGGTTTCTTCAGGTTGGTCAGCTTCGAAGAAGCTATGGTCTATCTCAGGGATTTCGTTGATGTACACGGGCACGACGCTGGATATGCCCGCGGCATGCTTCAGCGTTTTCATGTCATAGTTGATTGTCGGCTGTTCTTTCTCTTGAAATGTTACTGTGCCCGTTGAGGCGTATGCTCCTCCGAAGAAGATGACTAGGTCGAAAAGCGGCCGAGAATACATGGTTCCGTCGATTCCAGCAAACGCCACGGTTGTGGCGTTGAAGAAGTTTTTTGCAGTGTCATACGCTTCTCCAGCATCAAAACTGGTTCTGATCAAGTCTGAAAGAAGGCTATCGTAAAGGTTTCCAAGTGAGGAGAAACGTTTTTCATAGTCCAGCACTTGTCTGGAAGCACCCGACTTTAGCACATCACTCGTTCGTTTCAAAGTGTTACTCATCGACGACAGGTCCACTTTCTCCACCGACTCTCATCAGTTGCTTTCTAGAAGTAAAAGCCTTGTTGACATGCATGTTTCAACAACTTGCACCCAAAAATCGAAGGAGCAGTAATGGGGTCGGTCCTTTCTAGGTGCATTTCAAGGAATGCTGTCCGACGAGAAGCTTTGACAGAAACTTGTTTCTGGATATTTACCGTGTATTCACAATGATTTAATGCTATGCCTACTTAGTCTTAGTGTTTGGGATGATTGGCATTGTCACGCATGAAGGTGGCCTAGTTGATAAAATCCGCTTTGGAGTCGACTGCAAAAGCCATTGTGGACTTTACAGCGGAGGCGCCTCTGAAAGTGTTGTATGTTGATGGTGAACCTGGGTCGTTGAAGGTTACAGAGCAGCGTTTGGGAATGTGTCAAATTCATGTTGAGACAGTTCAGTCTGTTGATGAGGCGTTTAGGGAGGTTGAACGGGAAAGGTACGACGTTGTTGTGTCGGATTATCTGATTCCTGGAAAGGACGGTCTGGAATTTCTGAAAGAGTTGAGAGAGAAAGGCAACACGATCCCGTTCATTGTGTTCACGGAAAGAGGAACAGAGGAAGTGGCAATCAAAGCGTTGAATCTGGGGGCAGACCTTTACGTGGACAAACGTGGAAACCCAGAGACGGTTTTCCTCGAATTGGCGAACGGCATACGTCAAGTCGTGGAGAGACGAAAAGCAGAAAACGCCGTGAAAGAGTCTGAGCATGACTGGGCTGTTCTCGCTGAAGAATCCCCTAACATGATATTCATCTACAGCGTGGGCGGAGTCGTGTATGCGAACCAAGAATGTGTTCGAAAGACTGGGTACAGCCGAGAGGAGTTCTATTCTTCAGGCTTCGACTTCCTGACACTCATTGCTCCTGAATCTAGAAATCTAATGAAGCAGAATCTCAAGAAGCACTTGAGCAGGGGAGAGGTCGAGCCTTACGAGTGTGCAATGGTGACGAAGGACGGCAGGAGAACTGTCGCAGTCATTTCTACAAGGCACGTTAAGTATAATGGGCAAGATGCTATTTTGGGCATAGTTACGGATATCACTGAGCGCAGGCGCATGGAAGATGCTTTGAGACAGAGTGAGAAGCGTTCCAGAGACATTGCTGACGTTGCCGGCGACTGGATTTGGGAGTTGGACTCTGAAGGCAGGTACACGTATTCGAACTATGCCGTGAAGAACGTGCTAGGCTACACGCCTGATGAGGTGCTCGGGAAGCATTTCTACGACTTTTTCCCCAGAGAAGAAAGGGAAAAGGTGCAAGAGGTTCCGATGCAGGTTTTCGCGCGCAAAGAGCGTTTCACTACTTTTGTGCACAAAGACGGGCATCTTGTTTACGTTGAGACAAGGGGCATCCCGTTGCTTTCTTCTGATGGGCAGGTACTTGGCTACAGGGGCTCGGACAGGGACATATCCGAGTCGAAGAAGGCTGAAAAGGCTATGCAGGAAAGTGAGGAGAAGTTCAAACGTTTGTTTTCTCAGAACCCTGAGGCCACGTGCTACCTCGATGTTGACTTGCGCATTCAGGACGTGAACCCCCGATTTGAGAAGCTTTTTGGGTACACGCTCAGCGAAGTTGAAGGCAAACGTATTGATGATGTTATTATTCAGGCGGGGAAGCATGACGAAGCGAGGATGCTGAACCAGAAGGCGGCAGAGGGCTATGTGTATTTTGATACTGAACGCAGAAGGAAGGACGGGTTTATTATTCCTGTTTCTGTTTCGGCTGCGCCCGTGACTGTTGGGAACAAGCCGGCTGGCTATGTCGTGACCTACAAGGACATGTCTGAAACGAGAGAAGCTCAAGAAAGGTTGAACATGGCCATGGAGAAACTGCGTGTAGTCGGCAGCCTGACGAGGCATGATATTCGAAACAAGCTTGCAGGGCTGAATGGCTATGCATACTTGCTGAAAAGAAAAATCGGCGACAACGAACAGGTTTTGGAGGACCTGAAGGAAATGGAGGCTTGTTCGCAGCAGATACTGAATATACTGGAGTTTTCGCTCGTTTACGAAAAACTCGGCGCCGAGGAGCTGAAGTACGTCAACGTGGAGAAATGCGTTTACGATGCGGTCATGCTTGCAACAGGCTTGAAGGACGTGAGAATAAACAATGAATGCCATGGACTACTGCTGCTTGCAGATTCTCTACTGACGCAAGTCTTCTACAATCTGATTCACAACTCGACAAAGTACGCGGGAAAACTCACGCGAATAAGAATTCATTGCGAGAAGGCGGGCGAGAACGAGCTGAAGCTGGTATACGAAGATGACGGCGTGGGCATATCTGACAGTACGAGAGTTAACCTGTTCAAGGAAGGCTGCGGGAAAGGCACTGGCTACGGCTTGTACCTGATCAAGAAGATATGTGACGCCTACGGTTGGACGATACAGGAAACGGGCAAAGAAGGGGCAGGAGCACAGTTCACGATGACTATACCCAGAACGGGCAAGGATGCACAGAGAGTCCGCTACGTGCTCAACAAGTAGAGTAGCGGGTAATGACAAACTCTGTTCTCTTGATGGCTGAGTGGTCTGTTTGAAAGCGGTCGTGGCTGTGGCAGTCAGGCTCTTATGAGTTTGAATCCGAATTAGCGCGCCCATCTTGAGCGCGCGCGAATACATCTTCCAAACGATAACGCATTATATTTCAGAAAACGCAAATAAAGAACAAGTACGTAGAAAACCCTGCGGAGTCAGGAAAAAGGGCGGGGTTGCCCTAGCCTGGTAGGGGGCAGGCCTGCTAAGTCTGTGGCTGGAAACGGCCGCGTGGGTTCAAATCCCACACCCCGCGCCACATTATCTTGATCTTCTTCTAGACGGCGATAAAGCATTTGCAGTCAGGGCTAGTGAACGGTGTAGATGGAAAAAAACAAGCAATGTTCACGCTTGTTGAGAGAGAAGCCTATTCAGGACAATTTCCTCAAACGCGATCAAACTAGGCTAAAACTTTTCCACAGGTTCATAGCCCGCGCTATTGCAGTGCTTGCAACTTCTGTGCAACCGATAGGTGCATGAGCTACCCTTCCTCAGTCGATTACGGAGGAGGCTTACTGCAACTTTCAGCTTTCAGGCATGATTATTGTTTGCTCAGGCGTGCCGTAAGTGCAGGCTTTTCCGTCGAGGTAGAGTCTTCCCACGTATGCACATGTGACTGCGTCGAGTTCGTGGTCGCTCAGGTCTTCGGTTAGTCCTTTTATGCCGAGTTTTTCCAGACCATCCTTCAGCCGTGCAAGTCCTTGCTGTTTTCGGGGAATGTGTAAGATGTCTTGAGCGCCTCCTGGGTAGACCTCTATGGCTTGGAAACCTTGGGCTTGGAGAGTTTCTCTGAGCGCTATGCCGCGGGTGGTTAGTTTTCTCATGGGGCCCAACGTGACTGGGAAGAATCTTATTCTTCTCTTCAGGAGTTCTTTGTCGCATTCTCGGAGGTGGGTCGGCGTTTTTTCTTCGATGGATTTTCTGTCAGGTGGCAGACTTAATGGTGCATCGATGGCCACGATGTCGGGTCTGCATCGCTGGATCACGTTGAGAATCTCCGTGTCTGTGTAAACAAGAAAGGTTTGTGCTGTCATCGGTCTGAGGAGGCAGAAACCTGTGGGTCTGGTTTCTACTCCTGCGAGGTCTAGGCCGACTATCGACATGCCATCACTGTCCACTACTGAACCTCCGTGTATTACGTAGATTAGTCTTGACTTTTGAGCCAATCCAATATTCCGATGCGAAAACGATATTAGGGTTCTTGTTCGAATAGGCTCGCATGGAATCTCTTGGATTGAGAATCTCGGCAACTGTTGCTGCAAGCGTATCTTGGCTTGTGTTCGTAGTTTTGTACCTTGCTTTCTTCGCCAACAGCTTCGACTTCTGGCAGAAATTTGCCGTCTTCATAGCTTCAGGAGCCATAGTGATCGGCGCCATCGCCATAATATGGATACGATGGGCACTAAAATAACACGCAAGTCCCTAGCTGTACGCTAACACCACTGTTTCTGGAAAGAGATCAGTAACTGTGAGATCCTCACATCAACAATTCCTAAGTGTCCCTCGTCACAGGCCGTTCAGGCTTTACTTAGTCCGAGCGTGTGAAACAGACAAGGCCTCCAAGCTGCGTGATGCGTATTCCTGCTGCCGTCTCCGTGTCGACTATTCTGGTCTTCACATTCTTGTTCTTGGCAACCTGTACAAGCCTGTTTATTCTGTTCTTTTCCCTGCTGTTTGAAAGGTACTTGTTCGTAAGCAGCAAATATTCGGGTTTAGGCTTGCTTTTATTCCATTGACCGAGGACCAAGTCTTCTATTTCTCCGAGCGAGTACAGCACGGCACTGCTGGTGTCTGACGCCTGCAGATGCTTTTCCAACATTTCAACCAAGTTGTCCGATTCTTCCGACGCTGTGTCACTGATTAGTCTGCGAAATTCGGGAGTTCTTGCCAGACAGGCAACCTCAGACAGCGTACTCGCTGTACCGACTGTTTGGCTGAAAACCGCCATGCTTGGACCCTGAGTCAGCCACACATGATGCTGACGGACATGCTTGACGAATTCCTGCGCATACGAGGTCTTGGGAGGTGCGGCAAGCATGATGCTTCTCACACCCTCCTTCAACACTGGTCTCAAAGTGTTAATTATTGACTCGTGAAAATTGTACACGGCTTTGGCATCATTCCTGTCTGTACCCAACCACACGGTCTTGTCCGGCTTGACGACGTTGCTGAAGACTCGCCAGACGACTGCACGATCCTCATCCAAACCAGCCAGAATTGCGACAGGATATCCACGCCTGTAACTGCGTCTTCGATTCAAGTGCGTTCACCTGCAATGTAGACTGCTCCCGCACTTATGAATTTGTAACAATCAAATTGGGAACTGCCGTTTTCTGCAAACGTGACCGCAATAAAAAATGACGAACAGTCTGCTTTTCCATGAGTTTGAGCGGCTAAGAGGCTTAGGCCTTTAAGAGTCGGTACATGTGGTTTTCGCATTCGATCATTTCGTTCTGGAAAAGCTTGCGAAGAACTCGGAATATCTTCTTTTCCGTCTGTCCTGTCTTTTCTGCTATTTCTTTCAGTGTCAGACCTTTCTCCGAGCTTTTCAAGGTTGAGACCACGAGTTCGTCAACCTTGTTGAGTTTCACCATAGCAATCATCCCTCACCAAGTGCTGGTTCCCAGTTATGCGGTTTTCTTTTTTATAAGTTTTTGCGGCAGATTTAAGGCATATATTTGATTCTGAACAAGAATAATGTTCGGTTGCGGAGTGATTGCACAGGTGGCCTACTATGTCTACGTAATCCTGTGTGAGGGAAACAGCTTCTACACGGGATACACGAAGAACCTCCGCAGCAGGCTCAGGCTTCATGTAAAAGGCAAAGGTGCAAGATACACGAGAATGCATAAGCCACGGAAGCTCGTATATGTTGAAAAGTTCCAAACTAGGTCTGAAGCTATGAAGAGGGAGAAACGAATCAAAAAGCTGAATCATGCAGAGAAGACTAGGCTAGCACGGTCAGCCAAGAATGTAAGAAAATTGAAGATTAAGCTGCCTTTATGATTCGGCGCAGATGTATTCTTCTTTCTGCGGTTCGAGAGGACAGCCGCCGCCGCAGATTTGCAGTTGTGGACACTCCTTGCATTTTGGTTCGACATACTCTCTGTTTCTGATTTTCACTGCAAGTGGGTGGTTCCAGATTTTCTTCCATGAATCCTCGAGGATGTTTCCGAGGCTTTCGAAATAGCTTTGGCACGGATAGACATCACCGTTGGGGCCGATGCACATGTTAATGTTTGCTGCTGTGCAGGACTTGACGCCTAAACCGAGCTTGATCGGGTCAAAACGGCAGTACTGAGTCGGGGTATACCACAGAAACTTCAGCCTAAGCTCGTGTGCTTTGTCACGGATCTTCGGCAGAAGCGCATTCAACGTCTCAATTGGCAAGACGAACTGTTCGCTGACTGCTTGGGCTTTTCCAGAGTAGATGAGACTGTTGCATCCGAAAGCTGCAACACCTAATCCTTTAAGAAAGTCCATTGTCTCCAAGAAATCTGCAGCATTATGCTTGCTAAGAGTAGTGTTCGTCGTGGTATAAATGTGGCTTTTGACGGCGTTTTTGATGCCCGCAACTGTTTCCTTCCAGCTTCCCTTAGACCCCGTCATCAAATCATGACTCTGTGCATTGTGAGATTCAAGCGTTATCTGAACAAAATCAAGCCCTGCCTTTTCTAGCTGCTCAACATATTTCTTGTCCTTGAGCCGTCTTCCGTTCGTAATGAGACCCGTCACGATCCCTTTTTTCTGCGCGTAAAGAAGTAGTTCAGGCAAATCTTCCCGCAAAGTGGGCTCGCCGCCTGTGAAGGTCACGATGAAAATGCCTATGTCATGAACCCTGTCGATGACTTCCTTCCACTGTTCAGTATTCAACTCCTCGGTTTCATGCGGTCCCCCAGCATAGCAGTGAACACAATTGTTCTGGCACTTGAACGTTAAAGCCAAATCCATACGCAAAGGTGCGGAGAACTTTTGCGAGAAAGGTTCAACCGTCTTAACGTCCAGAAAAGATATCGGGCAAATCTCCTCAGTCTTCGCCAAAGTGCTGACAGCATAGACCAGTTTCTCATAGTGCTTCTTGGCAGTTTCCGCGCTGACCCTGTATATACGGCGTATCTTCTTCAATACTTCTGCCGACGGCAACCCCTGCATGAAGAAATACGCGTAGGCAGAAGCAGTTTCGTTCAGGAAAAGGACTGTGTGAGCATTTATGACAAGCACTCCTTGACCATTGGGTTCAATGCGGAGCTGCAGAGCCAAACCAGCGAACTGGTCCCTCCCACGATAAGTAAAGCGTCCCTCAGGGATTCTTGGTGCGCTGAAAACTTTTCTCAAAAAGCTCACGGCCATTTCCTCCTCTTTCAGCCGGCTCCTCCCCCAGCACACGCACAGGCACAGGATACGCAAGCACAAACGCACGCACAATTTGCACAGGCACACACACAATCAGCGTTATGATGGGCAGGTTGATTTGAAGACTTGGCAGGTCCAGGAACGATGGCGTTCGCGAACCTTTCAAGGTTAACGACAATATTGTTTGAAGTGTTTTCCACCGCGGTGGCGACATTGTTGGCGAATTCTGCGCCTGGGATCGCAGGCGGTTTTGCGGACTGGGCTGGCACTTGAATGTTCGGCGTGTAAGTCGGATGCGGACTGTAATGGCTATAGCCGTACCAGTACCACAGCCAGAGTGGGCTGGGTTCAAACGGGCGAGTATTAAACGCCGTTGCCGTGCGCGATTTCACGTTGGGGTCTAGGAAGAGCCACAGCAACTGTTCGTTGTAGGCTTTGGACGCCAGTTCGGGTGTGCCAGCCTTTTCCACCTGTTCCCAAGCTTTAGCAGACACGCTTCGGTAGTAGTCAACCGTATCTCGCCTGCAGTAGCCGCGCATTTTCTCTTCGACAGTATCTCTTAGGCTCATGACAGTCTTCGCCAGTCTTTCCTCATCTAAGGTACCGTTTTCTTTGATGGCTTCTAGAAAGTCAATCTCATAGTATCTGAGCGGTGTCTCGCGCGTTCCAGTCTTGTTCTCAAAACCTTCCATGATCTTCAGTTTGACCGAGGGAGAAGTGGATTCGACCCACACAACCCTCTTGTGAAGCAGGCTGTACAATATTTCGGTGACTATTCTGGGCGGCTTCGTATCCAAGACGTAGGATGCTTCCACGGCAGTCAGGCCGCGTCGAATTCCAAGAGTCTCCATAGTGAGCGACGGCGTGAAATAACTCCTTCTCTTCACGACGAGGAGAACTCCGAGGACCACTATCACGAAGAACACAACGAGAAACAACGCTGGCGCGACATACTGATCCCAGGAACCACCCGAACCCGGGGGACCAGGTTCGTAATGCTGCACGTATTCTTTGGGGAAAGAGACGCCGAAAGTGTAATTGTGCTGTCCAGCCGCAAGATCCTTTCTTTCCCAATAGACAAACAGTCGTTCACCCTCAATGTCAGCGTTGTCCCAGGTAACAGACGTATTCACCATATTCTTGGTGACGCCTTCAGGCAAGAAGATCTTGACTTTGAGGTCAGGAACCCGTGCCATCGACAGCCACGCTGGAGTGAACTGCATGCCCACGTGACCTGGGTTCATCGTGTCGTTGTAAATCATATGGGTAACATTTGTCATTAACGAAAATCGTAGGGTCTCGCCGGCAACCAACGTTGAGTATAATTGCACGCGCACCTTGTACTCTTGTCCAGAACTCGAGTCAGAAGTCTGAAGGAGATTTCCATACTGATCCACAGCCTCCACAATCGTGAAGTCGCGTGTAGGTTGGCCAATTTCAAGCCAATGAAGGTCGCTGCTTCCAGCGTCCTGCTTCAGAGTTATGTTGTATAGAAGGTCAATGTAGCCATTCTGATTTATCCAGATAGTTACTCCCTCAGGATCAAAACTGAAGGACAATGTTGCCGAAAAAGCGCTGCCAATCATCATTTGGACAAGAAAAATCGTCAGTGTGAAAGTCAGGAAACGACTTTTCACCATTTGGGTTCCTCGGCCACTTCGAACGTGTGCCCACAATACGGACACAATGCATAGGGGACGCCAGAAACGATTTTGATAGCGTTGGCATCTATGGACGCGGAGCAATGTGGGCACTTGATTTGAACAGCCTTCATGTCACCAGAAACTTCGAGTCTTTGAATCACTGTCTTCGGTTTTCTTGTTACGTAAAAAGCTAATACCATGGCAGTGGCGAATAGCAACCCAGCAACAGTCAATCTGCTAAATAGCGAAGAAACCGAGGCTGCCATGGCAAATATGATGGCGAAGAACAAGAGAAGGACGATCGCAATTGACCCTAACACTGTTTTGAGATTCACAAGTACTACGTCGTGCATGCTCATAGAATTTAACTTTGTGTCTTCAGAAAATAGGTGTCACAAGGGCGCGCGACAAGTGCGGACAACTGATGAAGGTTGATAGAGTGTGGTTTGCTCGAAAGGACATGAAAAGAAAATGAAGACGATAGAAGATTCTTCTATCAGTATTTTTAAGCCTGTTTGAACCCTTGACTATTTTCTCTTTTGGGAACATTCCATGCAAATAGCAACCAACTTCACATCTTGAAGCGGTTGCACAAGAGATGTTATACCCTTTGCAAGCACGGTTACATAGCCCAAAGGTTTTCCACACTTTTGGCATCTTAGAGGTTTAGCGTTACTCATTTTCCACCACTAGAAGATTATTCAGTGAGTCCTTTAATATCCGTTTAACCCGTCTGTTCGTTAGAAGAAAACGGTCATGTGATGACGGAATTCGGGAAATGTCTGTCATAGCGCACTGTGCTTGTCAGAATTAATCGGCAATTCATCTGACATTTTAGCATTTGTTCGAGTCCCTGTTTTGGCACTTCCATTCTTTTTGGATGGACTTCAACGATTTTTCGAGAGTCATTAACCGTTAAACTTATATAATCTACTACCTTTGGTAGTAAAGCCCTGGTGATATAGCGTGAGTGAAAGACGCATGGTGAGGCCCCGTGTCTGAAAATGAGCTCGATCAGGTTCTTATGGCCTTCTGGAATCCAACAAGACGAAGGATAATCAAGAGACTAAGCCAAGAACCAAGCTATCCATCCCAGCTTTCGCGAGAACTTGGCATGGGCCAGGCGCTCGTGGCCAAACATTTGGAGTCGCTAGAGGAAGTAGGCGTCGTCAAGTCTTCAATGGAGAAAAGTCCATGTGGACCGAAGAGAAGAGAGTACCTTCTCAGCAAGAGCATGTCGGTGACTGTGGATTTTGCGCCGCACTTTTTCAACGCTCGGGTGTTATCCTTTAGCACGCTTCCTGAATCCAGGGGCTTATCCTCGCACGTTTCGTCCCTGATGAAAAGAATGAACGACCTGCTGGAAGATGCAAACGAGACTGGGAGGTTCAGTCTCTACTCTACACTTTTGGCCGATATCGACGACAAGCTCAAAGAGCTTGAGGACGAAAGAAGCGTCCTTCTTTACATCAGAAACTTCGCAATGCGAGAAGTGGCCAAGCTTATCCAGAACACAAATAGAAATGCGGACGAGAAAAAAGTGCTCTACCACGTGTTGGATGAACACAACAGCAACGTGCAGAGAATCTCAGAATGCCTAAACCTCAGAGAAAGCATAGTCAGAAAGATACTCTCAAAGATGAAGGGGAACCTGTAATGTTTCGCCCACTCATATTCTTCAAAGCAGATTGTGGAGGTGTTTTCGATGCCTATGCGAACCAACAATGAAAAAGCTGAGAAAGCAATCGAACAGATGCCTCTGGCTCTCTGGTTTGACATCCGAGGCTTGGCTAAGAGCGCGAAGCTGGGCGTTCAAACCATGTCACGTTTCCTCGTAAGGGCAAAGCGCGAAGGAAAGGTCGAGAACAAGAACCTCAGAATGGGCTCTACACACCTTTGCCAATGGAGAAGGGTAAAGTAGAACGATATTCCTCGTTTTTCTCCGTTTTCTAGTAGAATAAGCTGATCGCATGACCGCGATTTGACAAGGATTCTGATTGAGAAGGGGCAGAACTGCAGGTTCCAACTAAGTGCGCTTGCTCCATTTCTTCTTCAGTTCTGCGACAAAGCTTTCCTCATCTGCGGCGATTCGTTTTTTCACCTCTCTCCCTGTGTTTGGGCAATCCTTGTATTTGACGTGGACAATCCCGTGAATGATCCTGTCGAGTTCCTGCCTGTTCTCCTTGGTGACTTCTATGCCTGCTTTCTTGAAGACATCCTGCAAGTGCCTGAAATAACATGTCATAACAATCACCTTCAAGTGGCGAGAACACTTTCCTGCGTTATGAAATCTTTGTCAATCACTGCTCTGACTCCTTTCTTAGGGTCGACTACCTGATTGATTCTCAAATCGACTGCTAGACTGCTGAACATATACGCTTTTTCAAACGGCCACGAATGTTCACGCATCAATGCTCTGACAGCCGTTTCAGCTGCATATTTCGCGGCTTCCTCCAATGTGTCTCCGCAAGCGAGGTAGGCGTAAGATTTTTTGGTTTCAAGCACAGGCCATTCAGGCTGTTTGCCACGAATGAGTTGGAACTTCAAGACAAT
>Ga0315296_10003801_pt1 | contig 12518 bp, 8 predicted proteins | sample YL17G14_18_MG_FD_203921 | JGI IMG/M metagenome (GOLD analysis project Ga0315296, IMG submission 203921) | Sediment microbial communities from Yellowstone Lake, YNP, Wyoming, USA - YL17G14_18 | ecosystem: Environmental > Aquatic > Freshwater > Lake > Sediment | place: USA: Wyoming | collected... | reverse complement strand
TCAGCCGGTTGGTCGACGGCAGGTCGGGCGATGTCTATTACGTCTCCATCGAACGAGACATCACAGAGGAGGTCCAGGTAGAGCGGAAGCTTCAGACCATGATGGCCTCGGTCGACCAGATGGCCGATGCCGTCTGCATTTCGGATCTTGATGGCAAGCTGATCTATGTCAACAAGGCCTATGTGCAGCTGACCGGGTACGACGACAAGAGCGTCGCCGGCCTTAGCATGACGGATATCACTTCTGGAGACTCCTCCGGCTCTACGATGCTCACGATCCTGAAAGCGGCAGTCGACCGTGGCTGGCGCGGCGAGATGACCGGTCTCAGACGGGACGGGACGAGATACTACACCCATGTTGATGCGAAGCCTGTGAGGGATGGCAAGGGTCTTCCGTTGGCGGTCGTCGCGATCCTCAGGGACATCACGCGTCAGAAATCCGAGAAGGTCGAGGTCGAGAAGTACACATCCGAGCTGGAGTCGAAGATGGAGGCGCAGACGACCGAGCTCGCGAGGAGGGTGAGCCAGCTGATGACGATCAACAAGATTAGCAGGGTGGTCACCTCGATACTCGACCCGGATGACCTGATGGCCGAGTTCGTGAAATCGATCTCGCAGGGGTTCGGATATCAGCACGTGTTCCTGATGTTGTTTGACAAGGAGCGTGGCGATCTCTATCTCAAGACCTTCTTCGGAAGGGAGATGGAGATGATCCCGAGGGATCTGAGGATGAAAATGAAGGAAGGGATCATCGGCCATGCCGCATACTTCGGGGAGACTCTCGTTTCTGGAAACGTGGACGCCGACCCGCGCTATATCCGCAAGGCGCTGATCGGGACCAAGTCCGAGCTAGCGGTCCCCGTTACTTTCAGAGGAGACATCCTCGGAGTGCTCGATGTCCAGAGTGACATTCGGGACGCTTTCACGAGGAACGACGTAAACATCCTCGAGATGCTCGCCGACATGTTGGCGAACTCCATGACCAACGCCAGGGTCTTTACGGAGGCCAAAGAGCGCGAGGCTGCGCTCTCCGTCCTGGACAGGATAAGCAAGCAGATCTCATACAGGCTCGAGCCCAGCGTGGTATTGGACCAGGTGTCGAGGGATGCGACCGCCCTGCTGAAGGCGGAGAAAGCGATGGTCGGCCTTGTCGAAGAGAAGACGAACACCATATCCTGGGTCTCGCCCTACAGGATTAGCAAGGATAAGATCAAAGGTCTCAGGTTCAAGGCCGACATGGGTGTGACCGGACGCGCGTTGAGGCTGCTGAAGGCCGAGATCGTGAATGACTACCTGGCCGATTCGGATGCCAGTGAGCGGGATGCTGAGGTCTTCGAGATCAAGTCGCTCGTCGTTGCACCCATGATAGTCGAAGGCCGTGGCATCGGTACAATAAACGTGTATAACAAGCTCAACGGCAAGCCATTCACTAAGGGCGATGCCCTGTTCCTGTCGTCTCTGGCGGACCACGTCGCGATCGCATTAGAGAACGCGAATCTAGTGTCGTCCCTTAACCAGAGGGTCCATTCGCAGCTCGCTCTCCTGGAGACTGCCCTGTCCATGCAGAGGCAGGTCGAGACGAGCAGCGTCTACGAACTGGTCGCGAACAAGCTCAAGGAGGTCGTTTGGAACGACGAGATAACCTTCTACAAAGTGGACCTTGACCAGTCGCTCCTCATACCCGTGTACTCGAAAGGGCCGTACACCCAGGAGATCATGGCCGACGCCTCCTTGCCCATCGGCGAGGGAATCACAGGTCATGTGGCAAGGACCGGCAAGGCAGAGCTTGTGAACGACACGAACACGGACCCGAGGACCGTACAGATCCCGGGCACGCCGACGGAGAGCGAGGCGATGATGGCCATCCCGCTGGTCGGGAAGGAGCGCATCATCGGAGTGCTCGCCATGTACCGTGACGGGGGCCCGGTCTTCACGGATACGGAATTCGAGATCGCGCGGCTCTTTGCAAGCCAAGCAACGGTCGCCGTCGAGAACGCCGAGCTGTATCGTGCGAGGGAGTCATTGTTCGCCGATAGCAAGAGAAAGGTCGAGCAGATGGCCAAGGTGCTAGATCTCACGATCTCGGTCATGTACATGGACGACCTGGACAAGCTGCTGCAGAGGTGCGTCGACGCGGTCGTGCAGTCCTTTGGGTTCACCCGCGCAGCCGCATTCCTGCTGGATTTCGACCGCGATGTCTTCCTGATGAAGGCGATGGCCGGCTATCCGAGCTGGGTGAAGAAGGGGGACACTAGATCCGTGCAGAATGTCCTCGAGGACCTCGAGGACAAGTTCAAGATAGGATCTACTAGCTATTACGTGAAGTATGAGGAGCAGACCTACGGGATCGAATCCTTCACCTTCATAGCGCACCCGGAGCTTGCTGACAAGCCCAGGGCGACTCCCGACGCCTGGCACGAGCGCGACATCCTGAGGCTCGTGTTCAAGGACAGGAGCGGAAGGCTCATCGGATACATGCTGGTCGACGAGCCGACCGACGGGAAGATGCCCACGAAGGACCAGATCGAGGTTCTTGAGATCCTGGGCGGCATCGCGTCCATAGCCGTCGAGAACTCGAAGATGTACGAGAGACAGGTCCTTGCGGCCAACGAAATCGCCCTCCTGAACGACCTCATGACCCACGACATAAACAACTTCAACCAGGGCATAATGGGCTACATCGAGCTGCTGCTGCAGGACAAGCGTCTGGACGATAACCAGAGGAAGTACGCGGACAGGGCGCTGCTTCAGGTCAGGAACAACGCACGGCTGATTGACAACATCAGGAAGCTGGCCAAGGTCAGGATGATGTCGGATGCCGAATTCGTCCCGATGGACCTGCAGAAGGCCGTCTCAGAAGCCGCCGAGGCGGTCGCCAAGGCGAATACGGACAAGAAGATCATTCTGATTTCTCAGTTGGTGAGCGACACATACTACGTGAAGGCCAACGACTACCTCAACGAGCTCTTTCAGAACATCATCTCGAACGCGGTCAAGTTCGATTCGTCTAGGCGCGTGAGGGTTGAGGTCTCGGTGACCGAGGAGGCGACCGCGTCCGGTGCTTCGTGGGTTGTGTCCGTCGCCGACCGGGGGAGGGGCATCCCAGACGACAGGAAGAAAGCGGTCTTCGAGCGTTTCGCCACTGGAATCACAGGCATAAAGGGTTTCGGGCTCGGCCTGTCGATAGTGAAATCGATTGTCGACAAGTTGGGAGGGCGCATCTGGGTCGAGGACAGGATCAAAGGAGACTTCACGAAGGGCACGGTCTTCAAGATAGTCTTGCCGAAGGTGAGTCAGCCATCGCCCGGGAAAGCACCTACTTCTTCGACTTCTTCGAGAACTCAACCGCCGCCTTCACAAGACCGTAGTGAAGGGGAGCCGGCCTCTTAGGCCTGGACTTGAACTCTGGGTGGAACTGCGAGCCTATGAAATACGGGTGTCCCTGAAGCTCCGCGATCTCCATCCTCTTCCCGTCGGGCGACTTCCCGGTGAACTTGAGCCCCTTCTCCTGGATCCTCTCGATGTAGTGCGGGTTGATCTCGTACCTGTGCCTGTGCCGCTCCATCGTCTCGACCGCCCCGTAGAGTCTCTCGACCAGCGAGCCCTTCTCTATGAGGACCTTCTGCGCTCCGAGCCGCATGGTCGCCCCCTTCTTCGTGACCTCCTTCTGTTCGGGAAGCAGGTCCACTACTGGATGCGTCGTGTGAGGGTCGAACTCGGTGCTGTTCGCATCGTGCATCCCGAGCACGTTCCTCGCGAACTCGACGTTCGCCAGCTGAAATCCGAGGCAGACCCCCAGGAACGGGACCTTGTTCTCTCTCGCGTACTTGATTGCTTCTATCTTGCCCTCAGTACCTCTGACGCCGAACCCTCCGGGGATGAGTATGCCGTCGGCCTCATCAAGGAGGTGTCTGCTGCCCTCCTTGTCCATGTCCTCGGCCTCCATACGCAGGTACTTGACCCTCGTGTCCAGCTCCGCCCCTGCGTGGGTGAACGCCTCATAGTGGCTCATGTACGAGTCCCGTTGGTCCATGTACTTCCCGACGAGCAGAATCTTGATCTCGTGCTTCGGGTTCATCACCCTCGAAAGGAACTTCTTCCAGTCGGCCAGTCCGTCCGGTTTCAAGTTCAAGTTCATCTTCTTCAGGAGGTAGTCAGTCAGTCCCTGCTCCTCAAGGAAGATCGGCACCTGATAGATCGATTTGGCATCGGGCGCGCTCACGACAGCTTCGAGAGGGACGTCGCAGAACAGGGCGATCTTCTTCCTGGCCCCGTCTTCGAGCGGCTTCTCGCTCCTAGCAACTATCACATCTGGCTGTATCCCCTGCGACCTCAGTTCCTTGACCGAGTGTTGGGTCGGTTTCGTCTTCTGCTCCTGCAGAGTCCCGAGGACCGGGACGAGGGTCGTGTGGACGAACAGGAAATTCTCGTGCCCCATCTCGGCCCGCATCTGCCTCATCGCCTCGAGGAATGGCATGGACTCGATGTCACCGACCGTTCCGCCCAGCTCCACGATCGTGATGTCAGCGCCTGACTTGATCCCGACGTTGGAGATCATCGATTTGATCTCATTGGTGATGTGCGGGATTATCTGGACCGTCTTGCCGAGGAAGTTGCCCTGCCGTTCCTTGTCGATCACGCTTCCATAGACCTTCCCGGTGGTCACGACATGGTCGCTCGTGAGGCTGGTGTCGAGATACCGTTCGTAGTTCCCGAGATCGAGGTCCGCTTCGCATCCGTCATCCAGGACGAAAACTTCGCCATGCTCGAAAGGATTGAGCGTGCCAGCATCGAAGTTCAGGTACGGGTCGATCTTCATCGCGGTGACTTTCAGGCCCCTTGCCTTCAGCACTGTGCCGATCGAGGAGGATGTGATTCCCTTTCCAAGGCCCGACAAAACTCCCCCGGAGACAACAATAACCTTCATTCCCATCTCACGGGACCCATAGTATGGGATAGCTAGACATAAAGATTTCCTGCGGGTGCTGGGAACGTTCTGTGCTTAGTTGATAAGCATCCAGCCGTAGTCGACGGCCATCTGCTGCCATCCCGTCCCGTTGGGGTACTCGTAGAAGTAGAAGGTCGGCCCGCCTCCGGAGGCGAACATCGGACCGGCCGCGTAGTGGTGGATGCTGCTATGCTGAAAGAGTACTCTGATATCGGCCCTGTCGGAGAAAAACCAGGAATGGCACGGTCCGACATCCCTCCATCCCTCAGCCCCTGTGGTCATCGTGAGGTTGCCGTATCTCGATTCCCATGATTCGGGCCAAACCTTGGTCCATTCGAACTCGAGGTAACCGCTTGCGCGCACTTCCAGTCCTCTCCCGTGTTCGTACTCCCCCAGTGCGAACACCGGTTCCCCCATGAGGACTTCCAGGTCGTACATGAAGCCGTAGGGCATCTTCCCGTTAGTGTCATTTGGAATGGGAAGACGGATTGTGTATTCCTCTGTGGTGTTGGCGTCGACTCTTACGTAGTAGTGGTGGCGATAAGTCCCATTCCTTTCGAAAGGTTTTTCCGTCATGAGCCAGGACATCGATGCGATTGCCACGAGTGATGCAACGATGACCACTGAAACGAGAACTACGATTCTTTTCCTATCCGTCACTTGCACTGGTCTCGGTGCTTGCACGGTCGTATCAGAGGCCAACGTCATCAGGAACTACGAGGTTCGTTGCCTGACTTGGTTGTTGCGTTCGTGTTGACGAATTCGTCAACGCCTTGACTTGATTGACTGCAAGAATGCTTTGACCAGAATATCAATCGCCGACTTGACAGGGTCGGAGACCCTTCCTTGAAACTCAATTGCCTTAGGCTGGATGCAGATGACTGCCGATTTCTTGCCCGCTCTTTTCAAAATCGATGCCATGAGCGCGACAGCTACCCTATGAGTTGTGATTTCTGTGTCTTTGATTTCCTCCTTCATCACCATCCTGATCGTTCCAGGACTCATTTTCAGATTGGCGGCATCCACGAAGAAGACCGTAAGCTCTTCGTCCTTCTCAGAAAGGTCGAGGACTGTGCCCTCGACTCCGTCATGTTCAGAATAAGAATAGCGGGGAAAATGTTTCTTCAGCGCCTCTGCGACCAGCACTCCTGCGCCATCGTCAGCTCTGTCAGTGTTGCCAAGACCGAGCACATAGATCTTGCCATTGCCAGCAAAGGCCTCGATCTGTGCCTTCAGATCCGCTTCAGTGTCACCAGGTGTGTTGCGCAGCTTATGCATGGGTCGTACGCCCTCGCCACCATCTCCAGGACGAGCTTGATCTCTTCGTCCTTCTTGTCGTCAGCCAGCATCCTCTCGGCCGTGAGCTTCATGTGCTTCTCGATGTCGTCCAGGTTCTGCGCGGTCGGCGTGATGATGTCCGCGGTCTCGATGAGCCCGTCCTTGACATCGTAGTGATGATAGAGTGTCCCTCGCGGCGCCTCGACTGCCCCAGTGCCCGAACCCGTGAGCCTAGTAGGCTGCACGATGGCGGGGTCGTCCAGGCCAGCGATCTGGTCCACGATGTCCGGCATGTGCTCGAGCGACCAGAGCATCTCTATCGTCTGCGCAAGGTTGTTCAGGAGCGGGTTTTTGAGCCATCTGTCGCTGTAGTGCTGCTTGAACAGGTCGCCCGCCTGTCCGTCCAGGCGCTTGCCCATGTTGATCAGCCTGGCATTGGCACCGACAGTGAACGGCTTGTCCTGGTACAAGGACCTCTTTGCGAACGAGTGGGTGACCACGCGCTCCGATGTGAGCTTCTTGTAGTCCTCGGCTTTGACCTCCTTCCCGTTCGAGATCAGTATCGTGTCACCTGCGTATCCGTACTGCTTGTTCGGGGCGTTGACGGACATGAAGACCGTCTCCGCCTCCGGATATGTCGGGTATTCCAGAGACGCGAACAGCTCGACGTCTCGCGCCGCGTCTGGGATCAGCTCATGCGACTTCAGCTTGATCTCCTCGAGCGCCTTCTTGCTCGGGTACTTCCCGAAACCGCCGATGATCGGATTCTCGCCGTGGACGATCCTTCCGCTCGTGACCGCCATCACGTGGTTCCCGAACTTCTTCAGGCGCAGCGCGCGCTTCACGTCGTCCGCATAATCGTTCAGCATCGCGATCGCGGACGGATATCCCAGGAAGTCGGGAAGGGCCAGCAGGAATGTGTGGAGCGAGTTGCTCTCGACGTTCTCACCAAGCATCATCAATTCGCGAGTGAGCTGGGTCTTCTCCGGCGGCATTATGCCAAGGGCCTTCTCAAGCCCTCTTAGGGCGCAGTATCTGTGCGAGAGCGTGCAGATGGCGCATATCCTCGGGATGACCGTGAGATCGTCCTCCGGCTTCATGCCCTTCACGAGCTGCTCGATCAGTCTCGGGCCCTCGTGGACGTCCAGCGTGACGCTCTTGACCTTGTTGCCGTCGAGCGTGACGGTGATCCCTCCGTCCCCCTCGACTCTGGCGAGAGCCTCGACATTGAGTTCCCTCATGCTTTCGCCTCCTTCTTATTCTCGAGGTCCTTGACGAGCTGGGCGACCTTCGCGCCTCCGAATTTCTTGATCTTCTGGAGGATCTCCTCAGGCTTGTAGCCCTTCTCTTTCAGAAGCTCGTACTCGGAAGTCACGTTCAGGTCGTCAGTCGGTCCCCAGCAGCCCACGCAAGGCAGGTTGTGGGACGGACAGACCGCACCACAGCCGCCCTTCGTGAGAGGTCCGCCACAGAACCGGCCCGCGTACAGAATGCACGGGTTCTCTTTCCACTTGCACTCCGTGCACACGGGGAACTTGTAGAGGTACGGGTGCCGGCCAGCGACGAGCTTCGAGACGGCTCCCAAGAACTCGGTCTTGTCGATCGGACAGCCTGGAATGTACATGTCGACCTTGACGAATGCGTCGACAGGCTGCGCCTCGAAGGCCTTCGAGATCGTGATCTTCGCGTTCCCGTAGACCTTCTTGTACATCTCCTCGAACTTGCCCTCGCCGAGCTTCATCGCCTGCGGGCCGCCGTGGCACGCGCATGTGCCGATCGCGATCAGCACCTTCGAGCGCTCTCTGATCTCCTTGATCCTCTTGGCCTGTTCCTCGGTCGAGATGGACCCTTCGATGAGCGCCACATCGAGCTCTCCCTCGTGGTTGTCGCTCTTCGCCATGACGAACGAGCGTATCTCGGTCGCGTGGAACAGGTCCACGAGCTGGTCCTCGCAGTTGAGTATCATGAGCTGGTCGCCCGCGCAGCCCGTGAAGCCGTAGATCCCTATCTTAGGCGATTGTCTTGTCACTTGCACCCCTCCCTATGAGCTCCTTCATGTGGAGCACGTCCCACCATGAGAACACAGGACCGTCTATGCACGTGTACAGGTACTCTATCGCGCAGTGGCCGCACTTGCCGACTCCGCACTTCATCCTCCTTTCGAGCGTCATCAGTATCTGGTGCTTCGGAACGCCGAGATTCACGACGTGCTGCATCACGAACTTGTACATGACCGGCGGGCCGCACACCACCGCGACGGTGTTCGTCGCGTCTATCGGTCCGAGGTCCTTGAACAGGTCGGTCACCATCCCGAACTTCTCCTTCCACGTGCCAGACTCGTCCATCTCGACTGCGAGCAGGCAGTGGAGGTCGTCCCGCTCCTTCAGCTGCATGAACTCCTCCCGGAAGAGCATCAGATCGGGAGATCTCGCGCCGTACAGGTAGGTCAGCTTGCCGAACTTGTCCCTGTTGTCCAGCACATAGAGCAGCAAAGATCTCAGCGGTGCGACCCCGAGGCCGCCTGCGACGATCAGGATGTCCTTTCCCTCCATCTTCTCGATGGGGAAGTTGTTCCCGTAAGGCCCTCGGATACCGATCGTCTGGTTCTCCTTGAGCTCGAACAGCGAATCGGTGAGCGTCCCGACCTTCCTGATGCAGAACTCCAGTAGGCCCGGCCTCGACGGCGTGGACGAGATGCAGAACGGCGCCTCGCCCTCACCTATCACGGACAGCATGATGAACTGTCCTGGCATGTAATCCGTCATCTGATCCTCGTCGGGGTCCACGGACCTTGCCTGGAAGAAGTTCACATCGTTCGTCAATGGGTAGCGTCTCACTATCCTGTACATCTTGGGCTTGAACGGGTTGTCATCAACCTCCCGCTCGTTCAGCACGACACACATCTTCTTCACTTGCCCACCTCCTGTTCCTTCAGCGCGGTGGACACGCTCAAGACATTGATGTCGACGGGACATGTCACCACGCATCTCCCGCATCCCACACAGGCCGGCTTGCCGAACTCGCCTATGTACGCCTGCAGCTTGTGAGTGTACCAGAGCCTCAGCCGGTCGGCCCTCTTCTCCCTGAAGTTGCTTCCGCCGGCGACAACCGAGTATTCCCTGAACATGCAGCTGTCCCAGAACCGGTCCCTCGTGCCTTCTAGAGCGCCGAGTTCGACCTCGTCCACCGTGTTGTAGCAGTTGCACGTGGGGCAGACCATCGTGCACTGTCCGCACGACAGGCATTTGTCGGCGAACTGATCCCAGACAGGGCTGCCGTATCCCAGCTCAAAGATGTCCGGCATGCCTGTTAAGTCCACCTGGGTCTTGAACTGCGAGTTCTTCCACTTCCTGTATTCCGTGTAGTTCAGGATGTCGTTCTTCCCGAGGTCCCTGCTGAACAGGTCGGACCTCATCCTCACAAGGTCGTGGCCCTTCGTCGAGCCGACCCAGACAAGATACAACATCTTGAGGTCCGAGAAGAACAGGTCGAATCCCTCCGCGATGAAGTCCGTGCCGGTCGCGATGCACATACACTTGTCGTCGGGTATGCAGGTGTGCCCGAGCAGGAGGGTCTTCTCCCTCCTTTCCGCGTAGTACGGGTCCTTGTAGGTCTCCAAGAAGAGCTTGTCCATGATCATTATTCCGTGGATGTCGCACGGGTGGATGCCGAACAATATCCTCTTCGGAACATCCCCCTTCCTCTCGACGTAGCCGTCCTGGTCGTAGTCGAACATCGTGAACCTTGGCGGGTACAGAAACTTCTTCGGCGGTATGATCGTCCTCGTGGCCTTGAGGTCCATCTGCGAGAGCGAGTCGACCTTTGAGAAGTTGACCCTGTCTCCCTTCTTCGTTGGACCCCACAATTCCCCCCATTCCTTGATGCTGTCGAGGAAGGCCGGGAGGTCATCCTTCTTCATCTTCAGAATCATCATGCTATCTCTTCCCTTGGTTGGGGTATCACCCTGCGCGTCCGCAGGACCGGAATCAAAATGCGCCAGGACTGCGGTTTTCGCGACGATTTAGCGTATCCAACCGAGGTATAAAAACATTAGGAACAAGCGCTCGAAACGTGTTGAAAGAAATATTGGTTCTGAGAGCGGCCAGCGGAACGTCAGAGGAGTGTGTGAAATCGTTCGAGGGCCCTCCGCTGCACACTGAGAACGGAAAGCCGACTGGTCGAGAAGGATCGGCCCATTTTATTCGGGTTACATATAAATATGTTGGGAATCAATGCGGAATCAGTAACGGGCGAAGCCCGTGCTTGATAGAGGGATGGGAAAGATGAACTGGAACAGATATGTGACCAGAGCGATAGCACCGGCCTTGGCCGTGCTAATGGTAATCTCGGTTTTGGCCGCGATTCCCATGAGATTGAGCGCTGAGCCGTACGAGAGTTCGACAAGCCTAACCGCGCTTGCTCAGGGACGCGGCGGCGCTTGTGTGGAATACTCTCAAGGGAAGGTATTCGTCATCGGAGGGATGCATCCTACCACAGCTACAGTGGTTGACACAGTTATGATCTACAATGTATCCACGGGGTCGACCACCTATGGGGCGAAGATGACCTACGGCGTCGAGGGCGCGGCACACGCGATCCTTTCGAACGGGACTATCTACGTCTTTGGCGGCTACAACTCATCGGTTGGCAGCATCGTTACAGTGCAGGCATACAATACTGTGACTGATACGTGGAGCGTCTTGGCAAACCCAATGCCAGTCATGCAAACCATAGCAACGGCTGCTGCGGGCCTTGACGGAAGGGTCTACGTGTTCGGTGGGTCCACCCAGAACAACGCAACTCTTGTCTACCAGCCCCTGACGGACACCTGGACATACGGAGCGAATCTCACGAACTTCAGGTGGGCCGCTGCGGCGGTGACGCACAGCGCAACTGCAATCTATGTCATTGGTGGAGGAAACACCTCTAGCGGGCTCGCTGTTAGTTCTGTGGACATCTACAACCCCGTTGCCAACACCTGGTCATCTGCGGCTCCCTTGCTAAGAACCATCGCGTTCATCTCCGCGGTTGAGGCCAGGAATGGACACATCTATGTGTTTGGCGGCGTCAACAGCCCGTATTTCAACGGTGGCACCGTGTACAACGAGATTGAACGGTACAACATCGCGACCAACTCTTGGGAATACGCCGGCGTGTCGCTAAGCTCAACAAGAGACTTCACAGGCGCTGTTGTGGATGAGTTTGGCCGGTTGTTTGTCGTATCTGGTCTGAACGGCGGAACGACGCCTTCGACGAATGTCCAGATGATAATCGCCTCCAATATATCCGGTCAAGAGGCGGTCAAGATCGTGTCTCCGACGACAGGCAGCATCGTGAGTGGTGTGGTTCCAGTGCACGCAGTTGTTCAGAACCCGATATTTGTCGGTATCCTGGGCGCTGACCTGTTCGTTGACGGTGTCCTCTATGAGAGTCAGTACGGAAACGATCAATGGACTTTCTCGTGGAACGCATCGGGTCTGACTGACGGCTCTAGCCATGTTCTGAAGGTCCGAGTGTACACGGACGATGCGAAGGTGATTGACGACATGGTCACCGTCGAAGTCGCAACGCAGTCAGCTGAGGAGAAGATGGCTGCTCTGCAGCAGCAGATAGCAGACGTGCAGGACCAGATAGCGGCTCTACAGGTGCAGCTGGCCGGTTCCGACGGCAACGTCACGGCCATCGCCTTGCAGCTTGCAGCTCTCGGCACCTTCCTCGCTGATCTGCAGACTCAGCTCAACGACATGCAGGATCAGGTGGACAGGATCGAGACCAAGGCGGACAACGCGGGCACCTATAGCATAGTCAACATAGTTCTCGTCGTAATCATCCTTGCCCTGCTCGCGCTGATGTTCGTGATGTCTCGCAGGAAGCCTTGAGCGGCAAGGCGAGACAAGCGGCTCCAAACCCCTTCGAGAAACCTTTTCTTTCTTTGAAACAAATCTGGGCGCAGCGCTAGCGCTATTTTCGTTTGTTTTGGAAAAATAGTCGCTAGACGTTCGATGATAGATTTCTAGTCTTAGGTGCTTGGAACCCCACCATGTTTGGTAGGAGGGGTAGTGCCCCTCCGTTGTTGCGTAGGAGGTGATCCATCTGCAGGTTCCCCTACAGATACCTTGTTACGACTTAACCCCCCTTGCTGAACCCAAGTTCTAGTGCCCCAAAGAGAGACAACATCACTTGGACCCAACTCGGATGGTTTGACGGGCGGTGTGTGCAAGGAGCAGGGGCATATTCACCGCGAGATGTTGACTCGCGATTACTACGGAATCCAGCTTCATGAGGGCGAGTTA
>Ga0315296_10003800_pt1 | contig 12519 bp, 11 predicted proteins | sample YL17G14_18_MG_FD_203921 | JGI IMG/M metagenome (GOLD analysis project Ga0315296, IMG submission 203921) | Sediment microbial communities from Yellowstone Lake, YNP, Wyoming, USA - YL17G14_18 | ecosystem: Environmental > Aquatic > Freshwater > Lake > Sediment | place: USA: Wyoming | collected... | reverse complement strand
GGGCTTCGTTGCCGCTACCTTTCTTCGGGGCATGCCCCTGGTTCAGGTGCCCACCACTCTAGTCGCCATGGCCGATTCCGCCATCGGGGGGAAGGTCGCCGTAAATCACCCCCAAGCAAAGAACCTCATCGGCGCCTTCTATCAGCCTCGCCTGGTCATTGCCGATGTCAGCACCCTCTCCACCCTGCCAAAACGGGAGCTTGTCTCCGGTTGGGCTGAGGTGATCAAGCACGCTCTGATCCTTGACCTGGATTTCTTCCGTTTTCTGGAGGCCAATGCAGACCGGCTTTCCGCTCTGGAGCCGGAGGCGACCACCGAGGCGATAAAGCGTAGCGGCTTGCTCAAGGCCAGGGTGGTGGCTGAGGATGAAAGGGAGCGGGGCAGGCGCATGATCCTGAACTACGGGCACACCATCGCTCACGGGCTTGAGGCCACCACCGACTATGAGCGCTTCCTCCATGGTGAGGCGGTGGCTATCGGCATGATGGGGGCGGCGATGCTCGGCCAGCGCCTGGGGCTTACATCCAGGGATGTTGTGGCGCGGCAGAGGAGGCTGATACAGGGGTTTGGCCTGCCCACAAACTGCTCCGGCGTCGATGTGAAAGGAATTCTGAAGGCAATGGAGCTGGACAAGAAGGTGAGGGAAAGGGCAGTGATGTGGGTGCTGCTTGGGGAGATAGGCAAGGCTATATTGCGGAACGATGTGCCATTGGAGGATGTGGTAGCGGTGCTCGAGGAGCTTTTCACATAATGGGAATTGAGCTCTAGATATGCGTAACCAAATATCGTATATGAGGTAACCTATGAACAAGCTTAGTGAATTTGAGCCCATATTCTATCCGAAAACGCTGGCGGTGATCGGCGCCTCCGCCGATGAGAGGAAGTTTGGCGGTGGTTTCCTGAGGTCGCTTCGGGAATTCGGATTTAAGGGCAAGATATACCCGGTCAATCCCAAGGGAACCGAGGTGCTGGGCCTGAAGATGTATCCCAATGTCAGGGATATCCCTGAACCTGTGGACTTGGCTCACATCATGGTGCCGGCCCCTTTCGTTCCGCAGGTTCTTCAGGACTGCGTGGCTAAGGGGGTAAAGGCGGCCCAGATCTTCACCGCCGGCTTTAAGGAAACCGGGGAGGAGGAGGGGCGCAGGCTGGAGGAGGAGCTGGTGAAGATCGCCAGAAACGGCATCCGGCTCATCGGCCCCAACTGCTTTGGCGTCTATTGCCCCGCCAGCGGCCTCACCCTGTTGCCGGGCTATGATTTCCCCAAGGAGAGTGGTCCGGTGGCCTTTCTGTCCCAGAGTGGCGGTTATGCCGCTGAGTTCTCGCGGGAGGCCAAGGGATGGGGCATCAGGTTCAGTAAAGTGATTAGCTATGGGAATGCCTGCGACTTGAACGAGGTCGATTTTCTGGGATATCTGGCCGAGGATCCCGAAACGAGGATAATCGCCGTCTATATGGAGGGGCCAAAGGACGGCCAACGTTTTGTGAGGCTGGTTCGGGAGGTGTCCAAGACCAAGCCGGTGATAATCTGGAAGGCGGGGCTTACCCAGGCAGGGGCTAGGGCGGTTAGCTCCCATACCGGCTCCCTCAGCGGTGAGGAGGCAACCTGGGATGCCCTTTTCAAGCAGAGCGGTGCCATTCGAGTGAGAAGCATGGAGGAACTCATCGATACCACGGTGGCATTCCTTCACCTGCCTCCAACCACAGGCCACCGGGTCGCGGTTATCGGTGGTGGTGGCGGGATCAGCGTGGCCGCCGCCGATGCTTGCGAGCATGTGGGGCTCAGTGTGCCTCCCTTCTCCCCTGAAATTCGACAACAACTAAGATCAATCCTGCCTCCTGCCGGGACCAGCATCAGAAATCCGGTGGACGTTGGTGGTCCGATCATACCGCCGCAGATGATGCAGGAAATCCTGGAGACTGCCGCCAGCGTGGAGAACATTGATGTCCTGATCGCCACTCAGGCTATGCACTACATCCTCAGCGGCAAGTTGAGCTTCCTCTTTGATACTAGCGGGAGCTTCGTTCAGGATTCGATCCGAGCGCCGATAGACATCAAGCGAAGATTCGGAAAACCGGTGGTCATGGTGCTTCCCGTGGGCAGCGAAGAGGTGGAAATGCTCGATGCCGAAAGAGGGAGGAGGGAGATTCGCGCTACATACCTTGATGCTGGCGTTCCGGTTTATCCCACCCTGGAGCGGGCGGCGAGGGCGGTGGCCCACGTGGCTGAATACTACCAAAAGGAAGCCTAATGCTAGAGCTACTTTTCAATCCATCGTCGATAGCGCTAATCGGTGCCTCCAACAACGTCTGGAAATCCGGGGGATTTTTCTTGAAGAGCCTTGTTGCCCACGGCTTTCGTGGTCAGTTCTATCCGGTTAATCCCAGGGAATCGGAGATACAGGGGCTCAGGGCCTATCCCAGCGTTCTCGACATCCCCGGCGAGGTTGACCTGGCGATAATGACTATCCCGGCACCGGCTGCTGAGGAGGCCATGTCGCAGTGTGCCCAAAAGGAAGTCAAGTTTGTGGTGATGCACACTGCCGGCTTCGGTGAGACCGGCGATGAGGGCCGAGAGCTGGAGGACAGGGTGATTGAAATCGCCCGTCGCGGGGGAGTTCGAGTTGTTGGGCCCAATTGCATGGGGATCTATAGTCCGGAAGCCGGGGTAAACACCATAATACCCTTCATCGAACTACCCATGGAGATGGGCGACGTCGCCTTTGTTGGGCAGAGCGGCTGGGCCTGCGAGACCTTTATCGTCAGTGGCCATGACCGCGGGCTGCGCTTGAGCCGGGTGATCAGCAGCGGAAATCAAAGCGACCTGGATGCCGTTGACTATCTGCAGTATTTCGGCACTGACCCCAGGACAAGGGTTATTGCCGCCTATGTGGAAGGGGTAAAAAGGGGACGGGAGCTTCTCCAGGTAGCAGGCGAGGTCTCCAAGAGAAAGCCCATCATCATCTGGAAGGCAGGCAAGACCGCTGCCGGAGCCCGAGCCGTGGCCTCGCATACCGGCTCCCTAGCTGGCAGCGACCTGGTCTACGATGGCGCTTTCCGGCAGGCGGGGATCATCAGGGCTCAGAATATGGAGGAGCTCATCGACTTCGCCGTAGCCTTCACTTGCCCTTATCCCCCTGCGGGGAATCGCGTCGGGATAATAGTGGAGGCTGGTGGTGGCGCGGTAGCCGCCGCCGATGCCTGTGAGAGCCTGGGTCTCCAGATACCACCTCTGCCACAGGAAATTCAGGACGAACTAAGGCATTACCTGACAAAGATAAAATCGCCGGCCTACGCGGTAAGAAACCCGGTGGACCTTGTTTGGCCCCCCTTCGCTGAGTATTCTCGTGTCCTGCCGCGGTGCCTGGAGATCATGACCAAGGCTGTCGATGCTGTGTTGGCGGTTACGTATTATCCCTTGACCGATGAACCCTACGCTCAGGGGATGAAGGAGCTGATGGAGAGGGCAGGGAAACCGCTATTTGTCGTCGCTCCTTACCCCACGAGGCAGGGCGAGGGCCTGAGCCTCTACACCCGAAAGGGCGTGCCTGCCTTCCCCACCGCGGAAAGGGCAGCAAAGGCGATCTCGGAACTGGTTAAATACTATGAACGGAGTGAAAGCTAATGGCAATAGCGCAGAGATTCGAGCCCCTGTTCCGGCCCAGGTCGGTAACCTTCATCGGGGCATCGAAATCCCCGATGAAGTGGGGCTTCATCGTTTTATCCAACCTGATAAATGGCGGCTTTAAGGGTAAGATATACCCGGTAAACCCAAAGGAGAGCGAGATACTGAACCTGAAGGTATATCCCAGCGTCGATGAGATTCCCGAGGTTAGCGATCTCGCTGTGATTGTGACCCCGCCATCGAGTGTGCCGCCACTGATCGAGGACTGCTTGAGAAAGGGGATCAGGGCCGCCGTGGTTATCACCGCTGGCTTTGCCGAAGTGGGAGAGGAGGGTAGGAAGCTGCAGCGCCAGATGGCCGATGTCGCCCGCAGCGGAGACATGATCCTGGTGGGGCCTAACTGCAACGGGATCATGAGCCCCAACTGGAGCCTCTACCCGATGATGCCCCCGGTGTTCCCTCAACCCGGCCCCCTGGCCATGGTCACTCAGAGCGGAAACGTGGGCAATTCCGTGGTCAGCCGGGGAATGGCCAGGGGCTTCGGTTTCAGCTACTATGTAAGCAGTGGCAATGAGGCTCATCTAGGCGTGACCGACTTCATCGAATTCTTCGGCGAGGATCCTCAGACAAAGGTCATTCTCAGCTATGTTGAGGGGATAAGGGATGGGAGAAGGTTTCTCGAGGTGGCCAGAAGGGTGAGCCGAACTAAGCCTATCGTTATGCTTAAGGTTGGGGAAACCGCTGCCGGGGCCAGGGCTGCCTTGTCCCATACCGCAGCCCTGACGGGGTCAGACGCTACTTTCGCTGCTGCGGCGAGGCAGGCGGGGATTATAAGGGCCGGTGATATGGATGAGTTGTTCAATATCGCCGCCACCTTCATCCGCCAGCCGGTGCTCAAAGGGAGGAGAGTCGGCATTGTGACCGTTGGTGGGGGGTGGGGGGTTCTGGCTGCCGATGCCTGCGCCAAGGCCGGGCTTGATGTTGTCCAGCTCCCCGAGGAGACGATGAAGGAGCTGAACAGCATCTTGCCCCCCTGGTGGAGTCGGGGCAACCCGGTGGACCTCGTCGCCGGGATGCGTGCTGGAGATATTAGGAACTCCCTTGAGGCGCTGCTTCGCTGCCCGCAGGTGGATGGGGTTATAGTCCTTGGGGCTATGGGTGCTGCCCCTAAACAGGAGGAAGGGCCTACCTCCTTTCTCAGCCTGATGGCAATGGCTGGGGGCAACCTCTTTGAGGATGTGCCACAACTGATAGATAAGTATAGAAAGCCTATCCTTCTTGCCTCCGATACCTTCTTCGGCGGGATCGAGTGGGGGAGGGATATGTCAGCAGCCCTGGGAGATAAGGGTCTGGTATGCTATCCCCTGCCTAACCACGCTGCGGTGGCCCTTTCCAGCCTGGCCCAATACGGAGAATACCTGAGGGAAAATGGATATCAATAGCACCGGAATTCAGGCAAAGGCGAGGACGACGATATGGAAATATGTCGAGGTTTTAAAGCCTCGTGAAACCGTCTTGCTCACCTTCATTGGTTTTTGCGCTGCGGTGGTTGCTGGCGGGGGTCAACACCAGATAGGCACCCTTCTCCTGGCCACACTGGCCATCCTCTTGGGCAGCGCCGGCGCTAATGGCCTAACCAACTATCTGGATCGAGAGGTCGATGCCCGGATGGAGCGGACGCGAAACCGTCCCCTCCCGTCGAAGAGGATTTTCCCGGCTTGGAAGATGTTGCCTCTGGCCATAACCCTAGAGGTGGTCGCCCTTATCATCGCCTGGTTTCTGCATCCTCTCTGCTTCCTCTTTGGTTCATTAGGCGTTATCGCAGCTTCGACGTGGCGAAAGAGGGTAACCTGCGTCTTCCCCCAGGGGGCGATTGCTGGCTGCGCCCCGGTGCTCATCGGCTATCTGGCGATCAGCCATAGGCTAGACCTGACCATCCTCTTTCTCTGCATCCTCATCATGTTTTGGATACCGCTTCATGTTTGGAGCGTGATGATAGCCAATCGGGACGATTACCGCCAGGCTGGGATCACATACTTCCCCCTTTCATGGGAAGTCAAGGATGCGATAAAGGTGCTCCTGGTGCTATCGGTTCTCCTCTATGGTAGCTCCATAGCCCTATACTTCTTCAGCGACCTCGGCCTGCCTTATCTAGTGGTGGCCAACATTCTGGGGATGTTGATGGTTTTGGCCAGTGCCCGTCTTGTGATCACCGGCGCTTCACGGGATGCGTGGCGGGTCTATAAGTTAACTGCATTTCCCTACCTGGGGATTATCTTTCTCACCATGGCGTTAGGCCTGGTCTCACTATAGCTCAGGGGGCGAAGAATGGATTTCAGGCTAAACGAGCAAGAGGGCATGATCCAGAATATGGCGAGGGATTTCGCTGAGCGCTCGGTGAGGCCCATAGCCATGGAGATCGATCGCCGTGGCGAATTCCCCTTCGAACTGGCAAAGGGGATGGGAAGCCTGGGATATTTCGGGCTGCCCTACCCCCTGGATTACGGCGGCGTTGGCGCCGGCTATATCGGCTATACCCTTGTTATCGAGCAGCTGTGCCGGGTTTCCATGGTGGCCGGGGCCATCATCGGCGTCAATGGCCTGGCTGAGGAGGCTATTTTCCGCTATGGCAGTGAGGAGCAGAAGCGACAATTTCTGGTCCCGCTAGCCAAGGGGGCCTGGCTCTCCTCCTTTGCCTTCACCGAGCCAGCCACCGGCTCCGACCCCAGAGCTATTGAGACCAGGGCCAGGCCCGACGGCGACGATTATGCTATCACCGGTCAGAAGCAGTTTATCGCCCTTTCTCCGGCATCCCAGGTGGCGGTGGTCTTTGCCAAGGATGAAACGGATAGGGTGAGCGCCTTCATTGTGGAGACCTTCTCCCCTGGTTATAACCTGCGCCAGTCCTGTGAGACCCTGGGGGCGAGGGGGCTGGCCCCTTCTGTGATCTATCTGGACGATGTTCGTGTGCCCAAGAGGAACCTCCTTGGTGAGAAGGCGAAAGGATATGGCATCATGCTGGAGGCGATAAGCGTGGGCAAGGTTGGGGTCGCTGCTGAGGCAGTGGGCGTGGGACAGGGGGCGCTGGAGATGTCCCTAAATTATGCCCGGGAGAGAAGAGCCTACGGCCAGCCCATTGCCGATTTGCTCTCCATAAAGTGGTTGCTCGCTGAGATGGCCTCCAGGGTCGAGGCCGCAAGGTGGTTGACCTACAGAACGGCGTTTGTGCGGGATCAAGGGGCCGATATCATGAAGGAAGCGGCGATAGCCAAGCTCTTCGCCTCGCAGGCGGTGGTGGATGTTACCAGAATGGCGATGCAGATTCACGGGGCCTATGGCTACATGAAGGATATGGAGATCGAGAGATTCTACCGCGATGCCAAACTCACCGAGATCTACGAAGGGGTCTCTGAGATCCAGCGGGTGATCATCGCCGATCGCCTTTTGAGGGAGAAGGGTTGACTTTTGAAATAACGAAATCCTGCCCCCATACCTGGGCCCGCGCCGGCACCCTCACCACCCCCCATGGCGCGGTGCCGACCCCTGTTTTCGTTCCGGTGGGCACTCAGGCAACAGTCAAGTCGCTGGCCCCTGACGATTTATCCGCCCTGGGGACAAGGATGGTATTGGCCAATACCTACCATCTCTATCTCAGGCCTGGCATTGAGATTATCGAAAGGCTGGGGGGGCTGCACCGCTTTATGGGCTGGAAGGGCTCCATTATCACCGATAGCGGTGGCTATCAGCTATTCAGCCTGGCTCGCCTGCGGAAGGTTAGCGACGATGGGGTGCTTTTCCGGTCCCATATCGATGGCAGCGAGCACTTTTTGACCCCGGAGCTTTGTATTCGCTTCCAGGAGGCGCTGGGTGCCAACATTATCATGGCTCTGGATGAGTGCCCCGCTTATGGTGCTAGCTTTGATGCGGTGAAGGAGGCCACCGAGCGGACCCATCGCTGGGCACAAAGATGCCTGGAAAGCAAAAAGCGGCGGGATCAATCTCTCTATGGGATCGTCCAGGGAAGTGTTTTTACTGAGCTTCGTCGCCATTCGGCGAAGGCGCTTGCCTCTTTAGGCTTTGACGGCTATGGATTAGGGGGTTTGAGCCTTGGCGAGCCTAAGGAAGTGACCAATGCAATGGTGGAGGAGGCGGTGGCCCTTCTCCCTGAAGATAAGCCCCGCTATCTCATGGGGGTAGGGTCTCCTGAGGGCCTCTTTGAGGGCGTTTCCAGGGGGATAGATATCTTCGATAGTGCCCTGCCCACTCGAATCGCCCGCAACGGTGGCCTTTTCACTCATACTGGCCGAAAAATTATAAGGAACGCTTGTTTTCGGGAGTGGGATGTCCCTATTGATGACGAGTGCGACTGCTATACCTGCCGAAACTTCTCCGCAGCCTACCTTCATCACCTCTTCAAGTGCGAGGAGCTCTTAGCTTACCGGCTGGCCACAATCCACAATCTGCGCTTTGTGATAAGGCTTATGGAGGAGATAAGACGAAACATCATCAGTGGGGGCTTTTCTTCCTTCAAGGGCTCCTTCCTGGCCGATTATGAGCCCACCGATGAGGAGGCAAGGTTTGCCCAAAAGCAGAAGTGGACGAAGTGGCGGGATGCCAAGTTTAGCGAGGGTTGTTAGCAATTCGCTGATGGTGGGTCTTACACCTCGCCGTCCGCAGGCTCCACCCCAACCCCCTTAGCTGTCACCCAGGCTAGCCCCAGCTCAATATCCTCCTCGCTCCCCTCTATCTCCAGCAGCACCCAGCCTCGCTCATCAGTGATATCGGCGCGACGAATGTTAGTCACCACCTTGAAATCGTGACCCAGGTTATAGACCACCGGCTCGGTGACCAGCTCCGGGGGGAAGGTGAACTTCAGCCGTCGTTTTGCCACCTCACCCTCCTGCTCTTTTTTGAGCCACAGCGCTCTTAATATAGTCCACAATCTGTTGGGATGTGGTGCCAGGGCCGAAAACGGCCCTAATTCCCACCTGCGCCAGAGATGGGATGTCTTCCTCCGGGATGATGCCGCCAGCGATCACGAGGACGTCGAGCCCCTTCTCTTTGAGCCGCTCCTTTATGATGGGGAACAGGTCCATATGCGCCCCTGAGAGAATGCTCAGCCCGACAACATCAACATCCTCCTGAAGCGCAGCCTCGGCGATCATCTCCGGTGTCTGGCGCAGTCCAGTATAGATAACTTCCATGCCAGCGTCACGAAGAATGCGTGCCACCAGCTTGGCACCGCGGTCATGTCCATCCAAGCCTGGTTTGGCAACCAGCACCCTGATCTTTTCTTCCACGGTAGCCCCCTTTTCTAGACCTTCTCTGCAAGCTCGATGAGCACCCCTTTTGCGGCGCGGGGGTGGAGGAAACCGACCTTTCCTGCCAGGCCCTTCCGCCCCCGCTTATCAATGAGCTCAACGCCTCTCGCAGCTAGAGACTTAAGCTCCTCATCGACATTGTCCACCTCGAGGCAGATATGGTGGATGCCTTCCCCCCGCTTCTCAATGAACTTGGCAACCCCTCCTTCGGGATTGATGGGCTCGATGAGCTCGATCTCGCCGTCGCCTATCGGGATGAGCGCCGCCTTGACCCCTTGCTCAGTCATGGTCTCGGTATGCGCTGCCTTAACCCCCAATAGGCCCTCGAAAACGGCCAGCGCCTCATCCAGGCTCTTTACCGCAATAGCGATATGGTCAACCCGCTTGATCATTTTCCCTCCTTTTTCGGACTGGTTACTAGCTCGCCTTGTAACCCCCGCTTACCCTCGAGTTGCATTCTATCGGAGAGTCGGTTTAACCCTCTCGGAGGAGGCTTCGGGCGATGGTGAGCCGCTGCACCTCGGATGTCCCCTCATATATCTCGGTGATCTTGGCATCGCGGAAGTAGCGCTCCACCGGGTAGTCCTTTATATAGCCATAGCCGCCATGGATCTGGATCGCCTTGGTCGTCGTTGCCATCGCCATCTCGGAGGCGAAGAGCTTGGCCATGGCCGCCTCCTTGAGGAAGGGAAGCCCGGCATCCTCAAGGCAGGCTGCCCTATAGGTGAGAAGCCTGGCGGCATCGGTGCTTGTTGCCATATCCACCAGCATCCATTGAATTGCCTGAAACTCGGCGATGGGCTGGCCGAATTGATGGCGCTGTTTGGCGTAACGCAGCGAGGCATCGAGGGCCGCCTGAGCAATTCCCACCGCCTGAGCCGCGATCACCGCCCGGCTGGAGTCGATAATGCTGAGCGCCAGCCTGAATCCTTGCCCCTCCTCACCCAACCGATTATCCAGGGGGACAAAGCAATCGTCAAAGATGAGCTCGGTGGTCGACGAGGCGCGGATGCCCAGCTTTTTCTCCTTCTTACCCACCGAGAAGCCCGGGGTGCCCTTCTCCACGATAAAGCTAACGATGCCCTTAGACCTGAGCGATTTGTCCTGAGTAGCAAAGACCACCGCAATATCGGCCTCATTACCGTTAGTAATAAAGATCTTGGTGCCGTTGAGGATATAGCCATCCCCACGGCGGGCAGCGGTGGTTTGCAGCGATGCGGCATCGCTTCCGGCGCTGGCCTCGGTAAGGGCAAAGCAACCTATCTTCTCTCCCTTGGTCAGGGGCACCACAAAGCGGCGCTTCTGCTCCTCGGTGCCGAATTTGTAGATAGAATGGCAGCACAAGGATATATCGGCGCCGAGGATGACGCTGGTGGCGGCACAGGCGTGAGCGATCTCCTCCACGGCAATGATCAGGTGCAGGTGGCCACCGCCACTGCCACCATATTGCTCATCAATGCTAACCCCGGTAAGCCCTAGCTCCGCCATTCGAGCGAAATTCTTCCAGGGAAACTCCTCTTTCTCATCTAATTCCGCCGCTACCGGCTCGATCTCCTTGGTGGCGAAATCATGCACCATCCTCCTGAACATCTCTTGCTCTTCAGTTAAGCTAAAATCCATTTTTGCCCTTTCTTCGCCCTTTATGCGTGAAAACTGCAACCAAGGGCTAGATTGCCTCCTCAGCGATATTTTTAAAAGACCAAAAACTCCTTCTGCTCCCCGAAGACGCCCCGCAGCACGTCGCATATCTCCCCAATGGTGGCATAGGCCTCGACGCACTCGAGGAAGACAGGCATGGTGTTCTCCGTCCCTTTAGCCGCCTTCTCCAGCCTCTTGAGGGCAATACGCACCCTTTCGTTGTCCCGCTCTCTTTTCACCTGGGCCAGGCGTTCCTTTTGCTTTTTCGCCACCTGGGGGTCGACGCGGACAGTGCTTACTTTGGGCTGCGGGGAAACGAACATGTTCACGCCGATCACGGTCCTACGACCGCTCTCGATCTCCATCTGGTAGCGGTAGGAGCTCTCCTGCATCTCCCGCTGCTGGAAACCCTGCTCGATGGCAGCCACCGCACCGCCGAGGCTATCGATCCTCTCGATATATGCCGCGGCCTCGGCCTCCACAGTATTGGTCAGCGATTCCACCAGGTATGACCCACCCAGGGGGTCGACGCTGTCAGCAACGCCGCTCTCGTAGGCGATGATCTGCTGAGTCCTGAGCGATAGCTGCACCGATTCCTCGGTGGGCAGAGCCATCGCCTCGTCCCAGGAGCAGGTGGCAAGAGACTGAACCCCAGCCAGAACCGCAGCCAGGGACTGGATAGTGGCCCTGACGATGTTGTTCAACGGCTGCTGGGCGGTGAGGGTCGAGCCCGAGGTCTGCACGTGGGTGCGGAACATCCAGGAGCGGGGTTCCCTGGCTCCAAAGCGCTGGCGCATGATCTTGGCCCATAATCGCCGCGCTGCCCTGAGCTTGGCCACCTCCTCGAAGAGGTTATTGTGCGTTTGGAATATCCAGGAAAGCCTGCCGGCGAAGGCATCAACATCAAGCCCGGCGTCGATGGCCGCCTGAACATAGGCAATGCCATTGGCCAGGGCAAAGCCGATCTCCTGGGCAGCGGTAGCCCCGGCCTCCCTTATATGGTAGCCGCCAATGCTCAAGGTGTTCCAGCGTGGCAGATGCTGGCTACAATATTTGACGATGTCTATGGTAAGCCTCATCGAGGGGCGTGGTGGGAATATGTAGGTGCCGCGGGCGATATACTCCTTCAGGACATCGTTCTGGGTGGTGCCATCGAGCTTCGCTGGGTCGATGCCCTGCTTTTTGGCCACGGCGATATACATGGCGAGCAATATCGGGGCAGTGGCATTTATCGTCATTGAGGTGCTGACCTTATCCAGGGGGATGCCCTGAAACAGTATCTCCATGTCCTTAAGGGTATCGATGGCGACGCCAACCTTTCCCACCTCGCCCTGAGCCATGGGGTGGTCGGAGTCATAGCCGATCTGGGTGGGAAGGTCAAAGGCAACGCTGAGGCCGGTCTGGCCCTGCTCCAGGAGGTAGCGATAGCGCTTATTGGACTCCTCAGCTGAGGCGAAGCCGGCGTATTGTCTCATGGTCCACAGTCTACCGCGATACATGGTGGGCTGGATACCGCGGGTGAAGGGATACTCACCGGGATAGCCCAGGTCTTGGACGTAATCGAAGCCTTGAAGGTCCTCGGGGGTATAAACCACGTCGATGGCCATGCCCGAGCTGGTCTCAAAGTGATCCTGACGCTCGGGGAAGCGCTTCAGCGTGGGCTCAAGTGTCCTCTCCCGCCACTCCCTTTTTTCGCCCATTATGCCTTACACCTAATAAGCCAGAAATATAAGCCAGAAATCGAAAGCGATGCCGGGCATCATCGTTGAGCGGCTAAAAGACCAAAAACTCCTTCTGCTCCCCGAAGACGCCCCGCAGCACGTCGCACATCTCCCCGATGGTGGCATAGGCCTCAACACACTCGAGGAAGACGGGCATGGTGTTCTCCGTCCCTTTGGCCGCCTTCTCCAGCCTCTTGAGGGCAATACGCACCCT
>Ga0315296_10003799_pt1 | contig 12527 bp, 5 predicted proteins | sample YL17G14_18_MG_FD_203921 | JGI IMG/M metagenome (GOLD analysis project Ga0315296, IMG submission 203921) | Sediment microbial communities from Yellowstone Lake, YNP, Wyoming, USA - YL17G14_18 | ecosystem: Environmental > Aquatic > Freshwater > Lake > Sediment | place: USA: Wyoming | collected... | reverse complement strand
CCCTACGAGGCCAACCCCTCCACCGGCAAGCTCGACTACGGCCAGATCCGCAAGCTCGCCCTGGAGAGCCACCCCAAGATGATCATCGCCGGCTACAGCGCCTACCCGTGGAGCGTCGATTGGGCTGCTTTTCGCTCCATCGCCGACGAGGTCGGGGCCATCTTCATGGCCGACATTGCCCACACGGCCGGCCTGGTGGCAGCCGGCGTCTTCCCCTCGCCCATCGGCCACGCCCACGTGGTCACCTTCACCACCCACAAGACCCTGTGCGGCCCCCGCGGGGCCTGCATCCTGGCGACCGACTCGGACCTGGCCGAGCAGTTGGAGATGGGGGTCTTCCCCGGCGAGCAGGGAGGCCCCCACATTCACGTCATCGCCGCCAAGGCGGTCTGCTTCCGCATCGCCCAGGGAGATGGGTTCCGCCAAATGCAGAAGCGCATCGTCGAGAACGCGGCCGTCCTGGCCGAGGCGTTGCGGCGGCAGGGGTTCAATCTGGCCTACGGCGGAACCGATTCGCACATGTGCCTGATCGACCTGCGCAGCGTCAAGACCCCCACCGGCTACCCCCTCACCGGGGAAATCGCCTCGCGCATCCTCGACTTTTGCGGGATCACCTGCAACAAGAACACCATCTACGGCGACGACAACCCGGCCCACCCCTCGGGGCTGCGCTTTGGCACCACCTGGGTGACCCAGCGGGGCATGGGGCCGGCCGAGATGGAACGGATCGCCGAGATCGTCGGCAAGGTGCTGCACAACATCCACGCCTACAGCTACATCGGCCTGCGCAACGTCCAGGGCCGCGGCAAGCTCGACCTGGACCTTTTCGAGGAAGCCAAACGCGAGGTGGCCGAACTGGAGCGCTGCTGCAGCGAGCGCGAGATGGAGGTCCCCGAGCGCGGCTACCCCTTCTATTCGATCATGCCGGCCGAGTCCCCCAGGAGCGAAACCCCCTTGCGAGCCGAGCACGAGCGGCTGGGGGCCGTGCCTGGCGAACACCACAACTGGCTGGTGCCGCTGCACTTTGGCGATCCCCAGGCCGAACTGGAGGCCGCCAGCAACGGCGTCGCCCTCTTTGACCGCAGCGATACCGGCATCCTCTACGTCTGGGGCGATCGCGCCCAGCCCCTCCTCCAAGAGGCCATCACCGGGGACCTGCGGCGGGTTCCCCTGGGAGAGAGCATCCGCACCTTCTTGCTGGACAAGGACGCCAACCTGATCGACGACATCACCATCCTCTATCTCGACCACGATCGGAAGTGGCGCGACCATTACCTGATCACCTGCAACGCCGCCCGGGTGGAGCGGGTCAAGGCCTGGCTGCGCGGCCTGTCCGACGGCTACCTCATCTTCGACACCGACGACGTCTTTGCCAAGGTCGAAGGGCCGGCCGTAGTGGAGGACCTGAAGGAGACCGATCCGGAGCAGCGCCGCGTGATGCTGGCCGTACAGGGACCCCAGGCGGTTCCGTTGCTCCACTCCCTCTGCCCGGCCGCCGATCGGCTCCGCTTCCGCCACTGCCTGCAGGTGCAGATCCGCGGCATCCCGATCCTCCTGCACCGGGCCGGTTACACGGAAAAGGACGAACGCTACGAGCTGTACGTGCACCCGGACCGCGCGGTGGAGCTGTGGCGGGCGCTTCTGGATGCCGGCCAGCCGTTCGGGGCAAGGCCGGCCGGACTGCAGGCGCGCAAGGCCCTGCACAGCGACGCCGGCCTGCCCTCCTGGGAGAAAGACGGCGCTCCGGTCAACGGCGTGGACCTCATCCGCGGCCGCTTCGCCGACTGGGTCTGCCTCTCCAAGACCTACTTTGTCGGGCTGGAACCGATCCTGTCCCACCTGGAGCCGCCGGCCGAACGGGAAGTGTTCCAGTGGAAAGAGCCGCAGAACGCCCCGCTGAAGCGCTCCGCCCTCTACGAAGAGCACGTGCGCATGAAGGCCTCCATCGTGCCGTTCGCCGGCTACGAGATGCCGGTGCGCTACAGCGGCATCCACGAGGAACACCTGGCGGTGCGGCAGGGGGCCGGCCTCTTCGACGTCACCCACATGGGCATCTTCGAGGTCCGCGGCGAGCACGCCACCGCCTTCCTGGACACGCTGCTGACGAATTATGTCGCCTCCTTCCGGCCGGGTCAGTCCGGCTACGCCCTCCTGCTCGACCCCGCCGGGGAGATCCTGGATGACCTGTGGGTCTACCGTCTCCGCCCCGACCGCTACCTGGTGGTGGTCAACGCGGCCAACGAGGACAAGGACTGGGCCTGGTTCACCGCCGTCAACGAGCGCCGGGTGGTGATCGACCGGCTGCACCCCGTCCGCGAGGTGGAACACACCGTGGAGCTGCTCAACCTGAAGGACCCGGCCAACGGCGCCGCCTGCAAGGTGGACGTCGCCCTGCAGGGGCCGGCCTCGCTGCGTACCCTGCAGGCCCTGGCCGGCGACGACGAGACCCGCCGCGCCCTGGCCCGCATTCGCCGCAACGAGCTGGCCGAACTGACCCTGGACGGTATCCCGCTGCTGGTGGCCCGCACCGGCTACACCGGCGAGCGCATCGCCTTCGAGCTCTTCGTCCATCCGCAGCAGGCACCCACCCTGTGGCGGCGGATCCTGGAGGTGGGGGAGGCGTTCGGGGTCAAGCCGGCCGGCCTGGGAGCACGCGACTCCACCCGCACCGAGGCCGGACTCCCGCTCTACGGCCACGAGCTGGCCGGCCCCTACCACATCACGCCGGCCCAGTCGGGCTTTGGTTCCTACATCAAACTGCACAAGCCCTTCTTCATCGGCAAGCCGGCGGTGATCTCCTGGCGCGACACCGAGCGAGAGGCGGAGATCTGCCGCTTCCGTATGGAGGAAAAGGGCGTGCCGGCTATCCATACCGGCGACCCGGTGGTGGACCGCCGGGGGCGCTGCATCGGCTACGTCACCAGTTGCGCCCTGGACACCGGCGGATACCAGCTCGGCATGGCGCTGGTCGACCGGCGCTCCCACCGGGCAGGCAACCGCGTCGGCATCTTCCCCCTGCCCCGCCGGGCCGGGAAAGAGGAGAAGCCGAAGGAGGCCCTCGGTCCGGGCGACCAGACGCTCCTGCCCGAGTGGGCGGTCATCCTGAGCCGCTTCCCGGTCGGACGGGAGTGGGAGGCGCAGCTCGGACAGGGGGCGTGACCTCGCCGCCTCACCCCGTCTCCCCGTCCTGCACTGCCCAGAACTGGGAGAGGGGGTGACGGGGTGAGGGGGAGGCAGGGAGAGGGGGGGGAAAGGCCCTGAATAGCGCCAGGAAGGAGCCCGCCTTGCCCAGGCCAACCCTCTGGATCAAGCTGTTCCTGTGTCTCGCCTTTCTGCCGGCCCTGGCCAACTGCGGGCGGTCGTCCACTCCCCCGCCGGCCCTGGTACCCACCCCGATCCCTTCGCCGACGCCGTCCAATCCGCTGCCAACCGCTTCCGCTCATCCCTCGCTGACGCCTCCGCCAATCCCTTCGCCGGAACCCTCCACCCCGCCGCCCCCACCCCCACCCTCAACCCCAGGCATGATCGGCGGCGAATTGGACCCATTCCGGCCGGCCCTCCGCCCCGAGTTCGCCGCCGACCTGGAGCAGATGGCCGGGGCAACCCGCTATGAGCTCGACCTGCAGTTGGATCCGAGCACGCTGGAGATCAGCGGCGACGGGGTCGTCCACTACACCAACCGCGAGGACGTCGCCCTGGACGCCGTCTACTTCCGCCTCTACCCCAACTTCCCCGGCTGCCACGGCCAGGCAGAAGTCACCGCGGTCCAGGCCGGCGGAGAAACCGTGAAGCCGGCCTACCAGGTCGAACGGACAGCCCTGCGCGTGCCCCTCGATCCGCCCCTGGAACCGGGGGAAGCCGTGGTCCTGGACCTCCACTTCGAGGTGGAGGTCCCCGAGGGAGATCTCTGCCGCTACGGTGACTTTTCCTATTCGGGTGGAATCATGGCGCTGGCCCACTTCTATCCCATCATCCCCGCTTACGACGACGAGGGCTGGAACATCGAACTGGGGCCTTCCTACGGGGACCTGGTTTACGCCGACGCCTCGCTGTACCACGTCACCATGACCCTGCCGGCCGGCTGGGTGGTGGCCGCCTCCGGCACGGAGGTGTCCCGCACCTCGCTCGATGAGGGCCGGGCCCGCATCTCCTGGGTCTCCGGGCCGGGACGCGACTTTTTCATGGCGCTCAGCCGCGACTACCTCACCCGCACGCAGGAGGTGGGGGACGTCCAGGTAACGGCCTACTTCCTCTCCGGCGACCGGGCCGGCGGGGAACAGGCCCTCGACTATGCCGTCCGCGCTCTCCAACTCTACCAAAAGCGCTTCGGTCCCTACCGCTACCGGGAGTTCGACGTGGTGGAGACGCCGACCCTGGCCGGGGGAATCGAGTACCCGGGCGTGGTGGTCATCGCCGGCAGCATGTACGGTTCCGAGGGTGGATACCTCGAGGTGACCGTCGTTCACGAGGCGGCCCACCAGTGGTGGTACAACCTGATCGGGGACGACCAGGTGGACGAACCCTGGCTGGACGAGGCCCTGGCGACCTACTCCTCGATTGTCTTCTTCGAAGAGGAGGAGAGCGCCGCGGCCGGGGAATCGCTGCTCCGATACTATCGCGGTTCCTACCAGGCGATGGTCGACGGAGGCCAGGATGCCCCGGTCAACCGGCCCGTCGGAGCCTACGACGAGAACCAATACTACGCTATCGTCTACGCCAAGGGAGCGCTCTTCTTCGACGCCCTACGCCGCGAGGTCGGCGACAGGGCCTTCTGGGCCATCCTGCAGCGCTACTACGAGCGCTACCTGTACGGCATCGCCAGCGGGGAAGGACTCCTGCAGGTCGCCGAGGAAGTGTCGGGGAAAGACCTGCAGGGGCTGTACGAGCGCTGGATCCTCAGCCCGCAGTAGGGGCGTTCCCTCTGCGCTTCCCGAGAACCCTTCTGGACCAGGTGCCTAGCCGGGGAGCAGAGCCCTCACCGCCCCTTCCAGGAGGCGCAGCACCCAGTGGGGCAGAATCCCAATGGCAATGACCAGGAAGGAGGTCACCAGCAGGACGACGGATACCGCGTCGCCGGCGACTACCGGCGTGTCCTCGGCAGGTGGATCGAACCAGACCGCCCTGAGGACGCGCAGGTAGTAGTAGAAGGCGACGATCGTATTGACCAGGCCGGCCACCGCCAGCCAGTAGAGCTCCGCCTTGAAGGTGGCGTAGAAGAGCCAGAACTTGGCGAAGAAGCCGGCCAGTGGCGGTATGCCGCCCAGGGAGAAGAGGAGGATCGTCAGGGCGCCGGCCAGCGGCAGAGAGCGCTTGCTCAGGCCGGCAAAGCGCTCGATCTCCTCCCCGCCCACGTGGCGGCTGATGGCGATGACCGCGGCAAAAGCGCCCACGTTGGTGACCACGTAGGCAAAGAGGTAGTAGAAGAGGGCCTGGAAACCCTCTTGCGAGCCCAGCACCACGGCGATCAACATGTAGCCGGCGTGGGCGATGCTGGAATAGGCCAGCAGCCGCTTGACGTTGCGCTGCGGCAGCGCCATCAGGTTTGCCGTGGTGAAGGTGACCACCGCCACCAGGGCGAGCAGCCCGCTCCAGCCCTGCCACTTCGCCCACTGGGCGTTTCCCGCCGCCCCGGCGAGGGCCACCTGGAAGATGCGGGCGACGACGACGAAGCTGGCCGCCTTCGAGCCGGTGGAGATCAAGGCGGTGATGGGAGTGGGGGCGCCTTCGTAGACGTCGGGGGCCCAGGCGTGGAAGGGGACCAGGGCGAGCTTGAAGCCAAAGCCGGCCACCAGCAGGGCGATCCCCAGGAGGAGCCCCCGGCCGGCCGGCTGGCTCATACCGCCCAGCCCGCCGCCGAGCAACCGGATGGCGTCGGCGATCCCCTGGAGCGACGTCTCCCCGGTGAAGCCGTAGACCAGGCTCAGGCCGTAGAGCAGGATCCCCGAAGAAAAAGCCCCGAAAAGAAAGTACTTCAGGCCGGCCTCGATGGAGCGCCGGCGAAAGTCGAACGCCGCCAGCAGGTAGAGGGAAATGCTGGTCAGCTCCAGGGCAACGTAGATGGTCACCAGTTCTCCCGCGCCGGCCATCAGGCTCATTCCCAGCGTCGACAGAATCAGCAGGCTGTAATACTCCCCCTCGTGCCCGCCCCAGTCCCGGTCCAGCGACAGCAGCACGACCAGGGCGGCCGCCAGGGAAAAGACGACGCGGAAGAACTGGGTGATCCCGTCGGCCCGGAAAGCCCCGCCGAAGGCGCTGGTCCGCAGGGACAGCTCGGCGAAGAGCTGGGGGGAAATGCGCTGCAGCAGCCAGGAGCGGCCGACCAGGAGGTTGACCAGGGCGACCCCCAGCACGGAAAAGAGGATGATGTAGCCCAGGGTGTTGCTGCGCTCCGCGCCGTCGGGCTTACGTCGCCGCAGGTAGAACAGGTCCACCCCCAGCACGACCAGTCCCAGCAGGGCCAGCAGGATCTCCGGCAGGATCAGGAGCAGGTCCATCGGATCGATCAAAGCAATCCCTCCTCAAGCTCAACTGCCGAACGGCCTCAGGAGCGCCGTGACAGCGGCGTTGATCGTGTCCACGATAAAGCCGGGGAAGACCCCCACGGCCACCATGAAGGCCAGCAACGGGACCATGGTGACGATCTCGCGCAGGTCCAAGTCGAAGAGGTGGCCCTCCTTGTGTATCTCCTCGAACTTTTCCTTGGCCGTGCCGAAGAGCATGCGCTGGATCGTCCAGAGGATAAAGGCGGCCGAGAAGACGATGCCCAGTGTGGAGATGGCCACCAGGGCCACCGTCGTTCCCGGGCCCAGGAGCATGCTCACCTTCTGCCTGGCCAGCTCGAGTGCCGCGCCGAAGGCGCCGCGGAAGACCATGAACTCGCTGACAAAGCCGCCCAGCCCAGGCAAGCCCAATGAGGCAAAACAGGTCACTCCCCAGATTCCCGCATAGACCGGCACCAGCCGGCGCAGGCCACCGTAGATGTGCAGGTCGCGGGTGTGCACCCGCTCGTAGATCACCCCCACCAGGAAGAACAATCCCCCGGTGATGATGCCGTGGTTGAACATCTGCAGGACCGCCCCGCTCATGGCGACCGCCTTCGTCTCCAGGGCGGACCCGGCCATCGCGGCGACGGCCACTCCCAGGACGACGTAGCCCATGTGGTTGACCGAAGAGTAAGCGATCAGCTTCTTCAGGTCCCACTGGGCCATGGCCACGAGCGCTCCGTAGACGATGCTGATCGTGGCCAGGATGACGATGATCGGGGCGAACTTGTTGAACTCGTTCGGCATCAGGGGCAGGAGGATGCGGATCAGGCCGTAGCAGCCCAACTTCAGCAGGACACCGGCCAGAATGACACTGCCGGCCGTGGGGGCTTCCACGTGGGCGTCGGGCAACCATGTGTGGAAGGGGAAGGAAGGCACCTTGATGGCAAAGCCGATAAAGAGGGCCCAGAAGGCCAGTGCCGCGCCGACCGTCCCGGCCTGGAAGATGGCCTGCCCGCCCGCCACCCTCTGGATCAACTCGGTGATGTCAAAGGTGTTCGTGCGGAAATAGATGGCCAGGATCGCCAGCAAGAGACCCACGCTGCCCACCAGGGTGTAGATGAAGAACTTCATGGCAGCGTACGGACCGCCGCGGACGATCTTGCCCTCCTGGCGGGGCGGTGTCCCCCAGAGGCCGATCAGAAAGTACATCGGCACCAGGCTCAACTCCCAGAAGATGTAGAAGAGGAAGAAGTTGAGCGAGACAAAGACGCCGATCATGGCCATTTCCAGCAGGAGGAAGAAGGCATAGTACTCCTTCGGCCGGTCGGTGACGATGAAGGAATAGACCAGGGCCAGCGTCGTCAGCAACGCGGTCAGGAAGACCATGGGAACGCTGATCCCATCCACTCCCATGCGGTAGTTGATGCCGACGGATGGGATCCAGTTGGCCTTCTCCGCGAACTGGAACCCCACGCCCCCGTTGTCCAGCCCGACCCAGAGGGCGATGGAGAGCCCCAGCGGGAAAAGGCTGATCAAGAGCGCGCTCCAGCGGATCCAGCCGTGCCGGTCCTTGGGCAGACAGAGCACGACGATCGCACCGGCCAGGGGGAGGAAGGTAACCAGGGAGAGGACGGGCCAGTCGGCCAGGACACGGGGGCCCCACATGCCACAGGCCACCAACAGGAGCAGGAAGGGAACGACCACCGCCACCGCGGTGCCGATGGCCTGTTTCCTGCCCTCCTCCTTGCGCAGAAGCAAGCCCCAGACGAAGGCCCCGACGGCCAGAGAGATGAGGACGGTGCAGACCCAGTAGGCCGGGGTCGGTTCCGCGAACATCTTCTCGATGAAGCCCATTCCATACCCTCCTTTACGCACCACGCATTACGTATTACAGTTCCTTACAGCAGGAAGACCAGCAATCCCCCGACGACCAGGACGCCCAGCAACACCAGCATCAGGTAGTCCTGCACATGGCCGGTCTGCAGCCGGCGCATGCGGTCCCCGATCCAGCCGGTGATCCGGGCCACCCCGTTCACGATGCCGTCCACGATGTGGAGGTCCACCCAGCCCTGGATGTCCGCGAAGGCGCGCCCGAACCAACCCACAAAGTTGACCATACCGTCGACGATGTTCAGGTCGATCCAGGCAGAGGCCCTGGAGAAGAGCCGGCCGGCCGCCGCCGCGCCGTTCACAAAGCCGTCGAGGATGGTCCGGTCGAACCAGAAGGAGGCCTTGGCCAGCAGGTGGGTCCCCTGGACGAAGACGAAGTCGTAGGCTTCGTCGAAGAAATACTTCCGCCGCCACAGCTCGAACAGCCAACCCAGGTGCAGGTCCAGTTCCTTCTTGCGCAGGCGGATCTTGCCCAGGCGGGCCTTGCTCATCAACACCTGCAGCGGGTCGGGGTCCTGGGCGGTCTGCAGCAGCTTGCGCCCGTAGACCAGGTAGCCGGCACCGATCCCGGACAGAGCCACGACCGTGGAGATGAGGGCTACCATGATGTTGAACTCGGCCTCCCCGCCGACAAAGCGGGAGAAGAGCGTGCCCTCGCCCAGGGGCCACCCGACGATGCTGAGCAGCACCGTGCCGATGGCCAGGACAATGAGCGGCACCGTCATGTTGAGAGGCAGCGGAGTCCCATGCCCGGCGTGTGTCTCATGGCTGTGCTCGCCCTGCTCGGCGTGGGCAGCGTGCCCCTTGCCCTTGTGCCCATCCGCCCGATGGTGCCCGGGGACATCCCGGCCGAACAGCTCGACCTCTTCCGCCGCCTCGGCCCCGTGGCTGCGCGGCTTGCCGGCAAAGACCATGAACATCTGCCGGGTCATGTAAAAGGCGGTCAGGAACGCCGCCAGCGTAGCAATCACATAGAGCGCGGTGTTGTGTTTGAACGCGTCCAGCAGGACCTCGTCCTTGCTAAAGAAGCCGGAGAGGGGAGCGATGCCGGCCAGGGCCAGCATGCCGATCGCGTAGGTCAGGGCTGTCTTGGGCAACCGCTTCCACAGACCACCCATCTCGCGCATGTCCTGCACGTGGTGGGCGCCGATGATGACCGCGCCGGAGCCCAGGAAGAGGAGCGCCTTGAAGAAGGCGTGGGTGATCAGGTGGAAGAAGCCGGCCACGTAGCCGGTCATGCCCAACGCCAACACCATGTAGCCCAACTGGCTGATCGTCGAGTAGGCCAGCACGCGTTTGATGTCGTCCTGGGCGATGGCGATGGTGGCGGCCAAGATGGCGGTGATCCCGCCCACCCAGGCGACGAAGGTGAGCACGCCGTGGCCGGCCGCCAGGAACAAGGGGAACATCCGCGCCACCATGAAGACGCCGGCCGCCACCATCGTCGCCGCGTGAATCAGGGCGGAGACCGGGGTGGGGCCTTCCATCGCATCGGGCAACCAGACGTGCAGCGGCACCTGGGCCGACTTGCCCATCGTCCCGATGAAGAGGCCGATCGCCGCCAGCGAGGCAATCGAAGCCCCGCCGATGAGCGGCCAGGTGGCCGGCAGGGTGGTCGTGGCCAGGTGCTTGAGCATCTCCGGGTTATGGATGATGGCGCCGATGTTCATGTTCCCGCTGTAGATGTAGAGGAGAAAGATGCCGATGAAGAAGCCGACGTCGCCGACCTTGGTGGTGATAAAGGCCTTGACGGCGGCATCGGAGGCGGACTTCTTGAAGTCCCAGAAGCCGATCAGCAGGTAGGAGCAGAGCCCCACCAGCTCCCAGCAGATGAACAGGAGCAGGATGTTGTCGGCGATGACCAGGCCCAGCATCGAGGCGGCGAACAGGCCCAGGTAAGAGAAGAAGCGGGAGTAGCGCTGCTCCTCGCCCTGGTAGTCCTCGGCGGCCATGTAGCCCTGGGAGTAGATAAAGATGCACAGCCCCACCAGGGTGACCATGAAGAGCATGGCCGCGGTGAGGGGGTCCACCCAGAAGCCCAGCTTCAGTTCCGTATCCCCCACGGACATCCAGTGGAACTCGCGCTCGTGGATGGCCTTGGGGGGGATAAAGACCTCCTCGCTGGGGCCGGCCTCGCCCGTCTCCCCGGCCGGGGCGGCCTCACCACCCTCGCCGGCCGGCACACCCTCTCCATGCTCGGCCGGGGCGGCCTCGTGCGGCGGCCGCAGCCGGGCCATCGTCGCCGAGTCCGCCACCGTGACGATGAGGACCAGGGTGGACAGAAGCAGCGAGATGGCCATCATGGCAATGGTCAGCCGGGCCGCGACCTTCTTCCGCTGGTAGACGGGACGGACGAACGTGATCACCGCCGTCGCCAGGAGCGGAAAGATCGGGATCAGCCAGGTCACCTTGAGGACGATCTCCATCGTCACCTCCGGCAACTCCTATCGTTCACCGGGCGGGTCCGGCAGTGGTACCGCTGTTCCGCCCCCTCCGCGTTCGGCATCCCCAGCCCGGCGGATACGGCGGGCTGGGGATGCCCGTTTACCACTTCAACAGATCCACCTCGTCCGCATTGACCGTCCTGCGGCTGCGGAACACCGCCATCACCAGCGCCAGCCCCACCGCTACCTCGGCGGCCGCCACGGTGATGGTAAAAAGGGCGAAGACCTGCCCGGTCAGGGCGGCGGGCGTACCGTAGCGCCAGAACGCCACCAGGTTGATGTTGACCGCGTTCAGCATCAGCTCGATCCCCATCAGGATGCCCACGGCGTTCCGCCGGGCCAGTGCTCCGTACAGCCCGATGCAGAAGAGCGCGCCGGCCACCAACAGGTACCAGGTGAGTGGGATCACCATCTTGCCCGCCTCCCTCGATCGCTTCAGTACAGATCGGCGTTCATGTACACCGAATTCGGCCGGCCGGCATGGGAGAGTCCTTTGCCAGGACAACGGCACGAATGTGCTCAGTCCGCCGCGGGAATCAGACCCGCCTCCATCAGGACCCGGACCTCTTCCTGAGCCCGCTGGATCGTCTTGGCCGCCCGCTCGAACAGCTCTTCCTTGGTCATCGTGATGCGCGCAATGCCCTGCTCGATCGCCTTCATGCCCACCGCCGTCGCCTCCCGCGGAAAGACCTCCCACTCGTCCATGTGGGGCAGGATGTACTCTTCGGAGAGGCCCTTGTCCTCGGCGCAGCGGGCCAGTTCCACTGCCGCGGCGATGCACATCTCGTCGGTGATCGTCCGTGCCCGCACGTCCAGCGCCCCGCGGAAGATGCCGGGGAAGCCGAGCGAGTTATTGACCTGGTTGGGAAAGTCCGAGCGGCCGGTGGCGACGACGCGGGCGCCGGCCTCCAGCGCCTCCCAGGGCCAGATCTCCGGGATCGGGTTGGCGCAGGCAAAGATGATCGCGTCCCGGGCCATCCCGGCCACCCATTCCTTGCGGATGACGTCCGGTCCCGGTCTGGAGAGGGCGACGACGGCGTCCACGCCCCGCATGGCCTCGGCAATGCCACCGGTCCGCTGTCCCCGGTTCGTCACCTCACAGACGTGCCATTTCTCGCGATCGGCGGGGGTATTGAGGTCACCCCGGCCCCGGTGCAGGATCCCCTTCGAGTCCACCATGATAATGTTCTCCGGCGGGAACCCGTAGGCGACCAGCACGCGGAAGTTAGCGATGTTCGCCGCCCCCGCGCCGATCAATGTAATCAGCGCATCCTCTACGGGCTTGCCCACGATCTTTAGCGCGTTGATCAGGCCGGCCAGGGTGATCGCCGCCGTCCCCTGCTGGTCGTCGTGCCAGACCGGAATCTCCATCTCGTGGCGCAGCCGGTCCAGGATGTAGAAGCACTTGGGCTTCTCGATGTCCTCCAGGTTGATCCCACCGAACGTGGGCTCCAGCCACTTGCAGGCTTGAATGATCTCCTCGGCATCGTGGGCCGCCAGGCAGATCGGGAAAGCGTCCACGCCGCCCAGGTACTTGAACAGGATTGCTTTCCCCTCCATCACCGGCAGGCCGGCGTGCGGGCCGATGTTGCCCAGGCCCAACACCCGGGTCCCGTCGGATACCACGGCCACGAAGTTGCCCTTGTTGGTGTGCTGGTAGACCATCTCGGGATGCTGGGCGATGTCCCTGCACGGGGCCGCTACCCCG
>Ga0315296_10003798_pt1 | contig 12527 bp, 4 predicted proteins | sample YL17G14_18_MG_FD_203921 | JGI IMG/M metagenome (GOLD analysis project Ga0315296, IMG submission 203921) | Sediment microbial communities from Yellowstone Lake, YNP, Wyoming, USA - YL17G14_18 | ecosystem: Environmental > Aquatic > Freshwater > Lake > Sediment | place: USA: Wyoming | collected... | reverse complement strand
CCAGCAAGTGGTCACAAGAGAAGAAGTTCGAGTTGGTTCTCCGGGTGCTCCGGGGGGAGTCGGTAGCCGAGCTTTGCCGGGAGAACGGGCTTTCGGCGACGCAGTTCTACAAGTGGCGGGACGCCTTTCTGCGGGGAGCGCAGGAGGGCTTAAAGGACAAGCGGAAGCCGCAGAACCGGGATCCCGCTCTGGAGGAGAACCGGAAGCTGAAGAAGCTGGTGGCGGAGCAGCTACTGATCATCGAGGGGCAAAAAAAACTCTACCAGCTCGAGGGCGAGGAGAGTTAGTGGCCGAGGTGGAGGGGTTGAAAGGGCAGGGGTGTAGCCTGAAAGAGGCCCTGGGGGTGGCTGGCCTTTCCAAGAGCAGCTATTTCTATCGCCCCCAGCCTCGGAGTCCCCGGCCCCTGAATGGGCGGCTTCTGGGGGCTCTGGAAGCGATCTCAGGGCGGGAGGCCTTCTATGGCTACCGGAAGAAGACCCCCTATCTGCGCCACCAGGGACTTTGGTGTAATCCCAAGGCGGTCTATCGGCACCTTTTGGCCTTAGGAGGGCTCCAGCCGAGGAAACGCAAGGGGGTCAGGGCGCAGGGGTTAGCGTTTAGCCGGCCCGAGGCCAGCAACCAGCGCTGGGAGGCAGACCTGGTGGAATCGCCCTGCGGGATCGACGGCAAGGGATTTGGGATTGCCCTGATCGATGCCTTTGACCGGGAGATCATCGCCCAGGAGTTCAGCCCGCGTTGCCGGGCTCAGGAGGTCGAGGGAGTCCTCCTGGACGCCGTCTGTAAACGCTTCCCTGGGGGCTACGTCCCGGAGACCCTGAAGGTGGTCTTACGGGTGGATCGGGGCGGACAGTTCATCGCCCGGAGGGTCATGGCCCTGGCCAAGACCTTAGGGATCAAGCCGGAGGTCTGTGGCCTGCAAACGCCCAACGACAAGCCCTACATCGAGTCCTTCTACGCCAGCTATAAGACCGAGGAGGTGTACCGCAATTGGTATCAGACGTTTGAAGAGGCCAAAGGAGGCTGGGAGGACTACATCGGATGGTACAACACCCAGAGACTCCATCAGTCCTTGGGATACAAAACCCCGGCTCAGGTGGCCCCCAAGCCGGTCCAGGTCGAAACGTTAAAATTCATCGAGCATCTGAATCCGTTGTCAAGACCCAATCCTAAACTTTCACAACCCTGTTTTAGTCCAGTTTAACGGGGGCCAGTCCGACAAACGACCCTTATCTGATGGGGTTTAAAAGCCAAGGACTTGTTGCGCTACCCCCTACACCCAGCATCCTATCCCCTGTCTTTTCCGTTCCATGATAAATGCTCAATGCTATATGATCAATGGATCTTTATTCTCCCCGCTTGGTAGCCGGGTCGGTTTTGAGTCCTTTTGCGCCTTCCTATAGGGGCCTTTTAGGTTTTTTCACAAAAAGTGATTTTGGGGCTTGACAAAGCCTGGTTTTGGGAGTAAAATAGTTCCTTCCGGGATAGGCATAACTCATTGAAATATAACAGATATAGTTATATTAAAGCCGTTGTCTTCGGGCGGGACGAAAACTATAGGGAGGTCGAGATGAGAAAGGAGTTGTGGTTTATCCTCCTCGCGGGGGCTCTGTGTGCGTTTCCGGCCTACGGGAGCTGGGTCGCGGCGGGCCCGGGGAGCGAGGTGGGAATAAGCAAGATGACATCCGATGCGGCGGGGCTGACCTTGGAGGTGACCCTGCCGGGGTTCCAGGCGGAGAGGACTCAGACGCCCGGAGGAGAATTCGCAAGGATCTCCCTGCCGGGCGCCGGCGTTTCCGGGGACCTCGGCAAGCCGGCCCTGCCGGTGATCCGAAAGTTCGTGGAAGTGCCCTACGATGCCCGGGTGTCCCTGGAGGTCACAGCCCTGGAGCGGAGAAGTTACTCCCTCGCGGAGCTGGGGCTTCCCGCGCGAATCGTCCCGGGGCTTCCCCCGGTGCCCAAGATTCAAGGGGCGAAGCAGGAGTTCGCGCTGGACGAAGCCTCCTACCAGCGGGACGCTTACGCGCCCCTGGAGATCGGCGCGGTGACTGAGCCGGCCTTCATCCGGGCACACCGGGTGGTGGCCTTAGAGCTCTCCCCGGTCTCCTACAATCCCGTGCAGGGGAGGATCGTGGTCACGACGAAGATGCGGGTGACCCTAAGGTTCCTGGGCGGAAACCTATCCGAAACCCAGAGGGGCCTAGCGCGGTACCTCTCCCTGCCCTTCGAGCAGGGGTATCGCGGCCTGGCCCTGAATGGGGAGGTCTTCGAGAAGATGGTGGCGATGGTCCCCCCCCTGCCCATCGGTTACCTCATCCTGGTGGACGACGCGGACACCACCGCCCTAAAGCCCCTCGCGGCCTGGAAGGCCAAGAAGGGCTTCAACGTGACCGTGACCCGGCGCTCCCAGATCCCGGGGGGCTCGGACACAGCAAACGTCCGCCGCTACATTGATAACGCTTATCACAACTGGCCCATCCCCCCGACCTTCGTGCTCATCGCCGGGGGGACGAACGTCTTCCCTTGCTACATCGGCAGCCAGGCCGACAACCCGCCCACGGACCTTTACTTCGTATGCGTCCAGGGCAGCGACTACTTCCCGGACATGCACATCGGCCGGTTCCCCAAGCGGGCGAGCGGGCAGCTGGACGTGCAGGTGGAGAAGACCGTGGACTACGAGCGGGTCCTGTGGGCCAATGGCGACACCTGGCCCCAGACGTCCTACTTCATGTCCTCGGATGACGGGGGCTGGCACTGGCTGGCTGAGAGCACCAACGCCTATTGCCAGCGGGTCGTGCGGCGGCACGGGGTCATCGTGGATTCCCTGGCCTACTACTATGGCACGGGCACGCCCGTGGCCACCGCGGTGAACGCTGGCAGGGCTTTCGTCATTTACACCGGCCACGGCTCCGAGACCGGCTGGGCCGGGCCGCCGTTCACGATGACCGATGTCTCCAACCTCACGAACTCCGACCGCTATGCCTTCGTGTCCGGGCACTGCTGCCTGACCGGGAACTTCAACTATTCCTCGACCTCGTTTTCCGAGCAGTGGGTCACCCAGGCGAACAAGGGCAGCCTCATCTACTGGGGTTCCTCGGTGGTTTCTTACTGGTACGAGGACGACACCCTGCAGCGCCGGATGTTCGACGTGGCCTTCGACTCCAGCCTCACCTGGGCCGGGGCGATGACCGACCGCGCTAAGTACCTGCTCTGGGTCTCCCTGGGCGGCGGGGGTCGGAGCTGGCGCTACTTCGAGGAGTACAACATCCTGGGCGACCCCTCAGTTAATATCTACATCATGCGCCCGAGGACCATGACCGTGACCCATCCCGCGGTGGTGCCGGTCGGGCCTTCGGCCATGCCGGTCTCGGTCCAGGCCGACAAGGCGCCCATTAGGGACGCCCTGGTCTGCGCGATGAAGGCCAGCACCAAGGCGATCCTGGCCACGGCCTACACGGACGCTGCGGGGAACGCGACCTTGAACATCAATCCCGGGGGCGTGGACACGGTGTATGTGACGGTCACATCTTACAACTGCCGGCCTTACGAGGGCTACGCCCTGGCCCGCTCCTCAGGGGCCTATGTGTCGGTCCTGCGCACCTCGATCAATGACCCTGCTCCCGGCGGGAACAACGACGGGATCATCAACCCCGGGGAGACAGTCTACATGCCGACCTGGGTCAAGAACTTCGGAAACCAGCCGGCCAACGGCGTCGTGGCCAAACTGCGCAGCACCTGCCCTCAGGCCACGGTCCTGGATTCCTCGGCGAACTGCGGGAACATCGCGGCCGGGGATTCCTTCTACATCAACACCAACTTCCGCTTCACGGCGGTTTCGTCCTGCACCAACGGGGTGTCGTTGACCTTTAACGTGGTGTGCAAGGATGTGAACGATTCCACCTGGACCTCGCCGGTATCCAAAACCGTGGGGACGGCGGTGCTCAATTACGTAAGTTACTGGACGGCGGACGCGAACCACCGCTTAGATCCCGGGGACTCGACCCAGATGACCGTGACGGTGCGCAACACGGGTTTCGGGAATGGTTACAATGTGCGGGGGACCCTGCGCTGCGCGGACACCCGGATTACGATTACGGATTCGCTGGGGACCTACGGGAACATTCCCCACGACACCACCGGGGTGAACGACGCCGACCGGTACACGGTGAAGGCGTCGAGCAGCATACCGAAGGAGACGCCGATCGCGTTTGTGGTTCATCTGGTGGCGGACGGAGGATACACCGTAGATCGGACCTTCACGATCGTGGTCGGGACGATCACGGCGGAGGATCCGCAGGGGCCGGACCCCTACGGGTACTATGCCTACGAGAGCACGGACTCGATGTACCTGAACCGTCCGACCTACAGCTGGATCGAGCTGAACCCCTCGCGGGGTGGCAACGGGACCACGGTGGGGATCTCCGGGGACGACATGACCCTGCGGAAGCTCTTCGGGATTCGGGCCCGGCACTACGGGTTCCACGGAGACTCGGCCTCGATTTGCACCAACGGCTGGCTGGCGATCGGGCGGACGACGCTGTCGGTGTACTCCAACGCCGCATTGCCTTCCACGAGTTTTGTGCCTGGCGGGGTGGCGGGGATCTGGGACGACCTGACGATCTCCGGGACCGGGACCTGCTGGTACCGTGTGGATGCGAACCAGCGGTTCATCTGCGAGTGGGACTCGGTGCCCACGCTGGGCGGGAGCTATGCCGGGACGTTTGAGATCATCGTGAACGACACCAGCCTGACGCCCGGGACGGCGAACACGCGGGACTCCGAGATCCTCCTGCAGTGGAAGAGCGTGAGCGCGATCAGCTCGGCGACCGTGGGGCAGCAGAACCAGGCCATGACGGTGGGGCTGTGTCCGTATAACAACGGGACCTATGACCGCGGGATGGGTCTGATCGTGGGCGGGAAGGCGTTGAAGTTCACGACCGACCCTCCGCGGATGGTGAGCGGGGTGGAGCTGGAAGTTGCGACTCCGCAAGCCCTGCCTACGGTCTACGGGCTTTTCCAGAGCCGTCCGAACCCGCTCACGAACCGTGCGCTCATCGGGTATGCGCTGCCCAAGGACAGCAAGGTGGCGTTGCGGGTGTACAACGTGAGTGGACAGATGGTGCGGGAGCTGGTGAATTCGGAGGAGAAGGCGGGATGGAAGGAAGCCGCCTGGGACGGGCGTGATGCGAAAGGTCATGCTCTCTCCAGCGGGGTGTACTTCTACCGGCTGGAGGCCTCCGGCTACACCGCCACCCGCAAGCTGGTCATCGTCAGGTAAGTAGAAAAGGGGGAGGCCTCAGGAATCCCTGAGGCCCTCCCCAAACATCAGAGGGGAGGAGACATCATGAAAGGGAGTAAGGGGTTTCTTTTGGCGGCCGGGATCCTTTTCGTATTTGCATCTCAGCTTTCGGCCGGGGAGCTTTACCAGACGCTCCAGTTCTCACCCTCCGAGGTGGTCGTCTCCTCCGTGGACGGCTACCAGCGGGTCACGATTCCCGATGCCGTGGTCACCGGCGAGGTTGGGGGTCCGGAGATTCCCTGTCTGCCGGTGCGCGTGGTCATCCCTCCGACCGCGACGGTAGAGAAGGTGGAGGTCGTGGAGGTAAGCCAGGAGGCGCTTCCCGGCACCTACGAGGTGGTGCCGGTGCAGCCCGGGCGTCCGTTTTCGGTTCCGGCCGGGCCGTTCGTTGGTCCGGATCCGGCCATCTACCGGTCCATCGCTCCCCTGCCCGGCCGTTACACGGAGGCTTCGGGGACCGGGACGAAATGCGGGTACCGGATCGCGGGAGCCATGGTCTATCCCCTACAGTACCTCCCGGCCAAGAAGCAGCTCATCCTGGCGACCCGGCTGATTCTGAAGGTCACCTACCGGGAGGGGACGGTTGCGGTTGAGTCCAATACGCCGGAGCAGAACCTGACTTTCGGGAATGACGTGAGAGACTTAGTTTCCAATCCCGGGGACGTTTCCCGGTTCGCGCCTCCGGAGCGGCAGGCCGGCCTGACAGGCTCGGCGTTTCTTCCTCCCGGTAACTATCCGCACGTGATCATCACGACCTCCCGGAACACGGGTGCGTTTGCGGGATTGCGGGACACGCTGACCAAGCTTGTGACCTGGCGGACGAAGTCGGGGGTGCGCTGCACGCTGATGAACGAGGAGGACCTGGCGGCGTTGTACACCGGCCGGGATACGGCGGAACGGGTGCGGAACTTCATCAAGGACGCCCGCACGACCTGGGGCACGCAGATGGTCTTCATCGCCAGCAAGGACGTGGCCCTGGCCCCGAACAAGCGCGAGACCAACTGGCGCCGGGCCTACGCGTACTTCTCCGGCTACCCGGCGGACCGCCTTCCCGCCGACCTCTACTTCTCGGACCTGGACGGGTCCTGGGACGGGGATGGGGACAACATCTTCGGGGAGACCACGGATTCGATCAACGGGTACTCCGACATCTATGTGGGTCGGATCACCCTGGACTCCACGATCGAGGCCTCCAAGTATCTGAGGAGGCTCTTCCAGTACGAGAAGACACCGGGGGCCAATTACTACCAGAAGGCCTTCCTCACGAACGACGTAACGTTCTCCAATGCCTATAACGACTCAATCCGGGACATGACGCCCACCCCGCCCTGGAAGGACTGCCGGATGTATGCCTCGGGGGGGGACGTGCCTATCTCAGGTGCGGCTTTCCGGGACAGCCTGAACCGGGGCTGGATGTACACCGCCCACATCGGGCACGGGGACGTCCACACCATGGGAAGCCTGTACAACTGCGCCAACGCTCTGGCCCAGAGCAACACGGGAAAGCCCGAGGTGATCATCGCGGTCTGCTGTTTCCCCGGCGCCTATGACTCGACCAACGCCAGCGTGCTGAACGGGGACTGCCTGGCCGAGAACATGATCACCCATGCCGTGGACGGCTGGGCCGCGGTGATGCTCAACTCCCGGTACGGCTGGGTGAGCTGCGCCGAGAGCTACAATATCCGCTTCTTCGAGAGCCTCCTGCCCCCGCCCAAGAACCACTACCTTCGGGTGGGGCAGTGTCTGGGGAAGGCCAAGGACTTCTTCATTCCCCTGTGGGCGAACGGCACCTGGGGCACCCGGCACCGCTGGGAGTGCTACGAGAAGAACCTGCACGGGGATCCCGGGATGCCGCTGTGGAACAACCCGCCCACGGCGATGACGGTTTCGCATCCGCTGAACATCGGGCGGGGGAGCCAGTCCTTCGCGGTGAACGTTTCCGCGGACCAGTTCGCCGTGGACTCAGCCTACGTCTGCCTGTGGAAGGGGAGCGAGGTCTACGCCACCGGGTACACCAACACCTCCGGCGTGGCCACGTTCACGATTAATCCCACGACGAACGGGACGATGTACGTGACCGTGACCAAGCGGGACCGCCTGCCCTACGAAGGGAACACGGCGGTTTCCTCCGGGGTGGAGGCCGGGGAGCCTTTGAGATTGCCCTTGGTCTTTGAGTTGGGGGCCGTGAGCCCGAACCCCCTGGCCGTACGCGGAATGATCCGGTATTCCCTGCCTCGGGAAACGCAGGTCAGCCTCAAGGTGTACGATGCCTCGGGACGTTGCGTGGGGACCCTGGTCAACGGCCGCGAGGCCGCGGGCTGGAAGCAGGTCGGTTGGGATGCCCGGGGTCTCGGCTCGGGCGTGTACTTCTACCGCCTGGAAGCCGAAGGCTGCACCGCCACCCGCAAGCTGGTGATCGTGAGATAGCTGGGCGCGGGAGGGCCTCCCGCAAGGAGGCCCTCCCGCCAACCGTATTCATTCAAGGAAGAAGGAGAACGACCATGAAGAGATGGTGTTTTGTCCTCTGGACCCCGGGCTTGGTGCTGGTTCTGGCCACGGCCCTGTCGGCCGGAGAGTTGTATCAGACGATTCAATTTTCACCGTCCGAGATCGGCATCTCACAGGCCGACGGCTACCAGAGGGTCACGGTTCCAAAGGCCGTGGTCACCGGCGCCCCCGGCTCGCCGGAGGTGCCCTGCCTGCCGGTATTGATGGTCATCCCGCCCTCGGCCACTGTGGAGAAAGTGGAGGTCGCGGACCTGGAGCAGGAGGTCCTGCCCGGGACTTACAACCTCCATCCGGCCCAGCCGCCGACCGCGTTCTCCCGTCCGACTCCGGCCTTCGTCGGACCGGATCCGGTTCTCTATAACTCCACCAAGCCGCTTCCCGGCCACTACGTCGAGGAGGCCGGGACCGGGACGAAGTGCGGCTACCGCCTTGCCGCGGTGCGGCTCTACCCGGTGCAGTACGTGCCGGCCACGAAGCAGATCCTCTATGCCCGGCGGATCGTGCTCAAGGTCACTTACAAAGAGGGCACGTATGCTCCGGAGGTCGCGAGCCCGGGCCAGATCCGGATGTTCGGGGACGACGTGCGCTGGCTGGTCTCCAATCCCCAGGACGTGGCGCGGTTTGCGCCGCCCCTGCGGTGGCCCGGCTTTGCGGGCTCGGCCTTCCTGCCCCCCGGGAGCTTCCCCGAGGTGGTCATCTCGACCACGGTGAACTCCGGGGCCCTGACCGGTCTGCAGGACACCCTGGCCAAGCTGGTTAACTGGCGGACCAAGACCGGGGTGCGCTGCACCCTCATGACCCAGGAAGCCATCGCGGCCACCTACACCGGGCGGGACACTGCAGAGCGGATCCGGAACTTCATCAAGGACGCCCGGGCGACCTGGGGGACCCAGATGGTGTTCATCGCCTCCCGGGATGTGCCCCCGAGTAAGGTCCAGCATAACTGGCGCCGGGGGTGGGGCAATGTCAGCGGGGTCGAACTCTTCCCTACGGACCTCTATTTCTCGGACCTGAACGGCTCCTGGGACGGGAACAATAACAGCATTTTCGGAGAAGCTATCGGGGATAGCATCGACGGCTATTCCGACGTCTATGTCGGCCGGATCACCCTGGACTCCACGCTTGAGGCTTCCAAGTTCCTCAAGCGGCTGTTCTGCTATGAGAAGACCCCGGGCCCGGGCTACTACCAGAAGGCCTTCCTGACCAACGATGTGACCTTCTCCAACGAGTACAACGACACCATCCGCACCATCACGCCCACGCCGCCTTGGACGGACTGCCGGATGTACGCCTCGGGCGGGGACGTGCCCATCACGCCCCAGGGTTTCCGGGACAGCCTGAACGCGGGCTGGATGTACACCGCGCACATCGGCCACGGGGACGTCTACACCCTGGGCAGCCTGTACAACTGCAGCGATGCGATCGCACAACACAACACGGGCAAGCCCGAGCTCATCATCGCCGTCTCCTGCGACCCCGGGGCCTATGACACCTCCGGGGTGAGCGGGATGTTGAACGGGGACTGCCTGGCCGAGAACATGATCACCCATGCCGTAGACGGCTGGGCTGCAGTGATGTTCAACGCCCGCTCCGGCTGGGTGCAGGTCGCGGAGAGCTACAACATCCGCTATTTCGAGAGCCTCCTGCCCCCGCCCCAGCACTACTACCTGCGGAACGGGCAGTGCCTGGGCCGGGCCAAGGACTTCTTCATTCCCCTCTGGACCGAACCCACCTGGGGCGCCCGCCATCGCATGGAGAGCTACGAGAAGAACTTGTTCGGGGACCCCGCGATGCCGGTCTGGACCGGCGGCGCTCCCACGGCCCTGTCTCCGAGCTATCCCGCGGTGGTGCCGGTGGGCACCTCGGCCTTCACGGTCACCGTGAACGGGGACAAGGCCCCGATCCGCGGTGCGCGGGTCTGCGCCATGAAGGGCGCCGAGACCTACGCCACGGACACGACCGACGCCTCGGGCTCGGTCACCCTCACCATTTCGCCCCTGACTCCGGGCAACCTGGACGTGACCGTGACCGCCCGGAACTTCCTTCCCTGGGAGGGCACGGCCCTGGTGCGCTCCTCCGGGGCCTACGTGGGCGTCCTGCGGACCTCGATCAACGACCCCGGCCCCGGAGGGAACGGGGACGGGATCATCAATCCCGGGGAGACGGTCTACATGCCGACCTGGGTGAAGAACTTCGGGACCCAGCCGGCTAATAATGTGGTGGCCAAACTGCGCAGCACGACCTCCTACGCCACGGTACTGGACTCCTCGGCCAATTGCGGGAACATCGCGGCCGGGGACTCCTTCTACATCAACCCCGGGTTCCGGTTCACCGCGACCAGCTCCTGCACCAACGGGGTGGCCCTGACCTTCAACGTCGTGTGCAAGGACGTGAACGACTCCACCTGGACCTCTCCGGTTTCCAAGACCGTGGGCACCGCGGTGCTGGGCTACGAGTCTTACTGGACAGCGGACGCGAATCACCGCCTGGACCCCGGGGACTCGACGCAGATGCGGATCGTGCTGCGGAACGTTGGGTTCGGGAACGGCTACAACGTGCGGGGGACGCTGAGGTGCGCGGACATCCGGATCACGATTACGGACTCTCTCGGCACCTACGGGACCATCCTGCACGACACCACCGGGGTGAACGATGCCGACCGGTACACGGTCAGGGCCTCGTCCACGATCCCCAAGGAGACGCCGATTCCGTTCACGCTACATCTCGTAGCGGACGGAGGTTATATCGTGGACCGGACGTTCACGATCGTGGTGGGGACGATCACGGCCGAGGACCCGCAGGGCCCGGACCCGTACGGCTACTATGCCTACGAGAGCACGGACACGATGTACCTGAACTCACCGACCTACGCCTGGATCGAGCTGAACCCCTCGCGGGGTGGCAACGGGACCACGGTGGGGATCTCCGGGGACGACATGACCCTGCGGAAGCTCTTAGGGATTCGTGCCCGGCACTACGGGGTGCGTGCGGACTCGGCCTCGATCTGCACCAACGGGTGGCTGGCCGTGGGGCGGACGACGCTGTCGGTGTACTCCAACGCGGCCTTGCCTTCCACGAGCTTTGTGCCCAACGGGGTGGCGTCCTTCTGGGACGACCTGACAGTTTCCGGGACCGGGACCTGCTGGTATCGTGTGGATGCCAACCAGCGGTTCATCGCGCAGTGGGACTCTGTGCCGACGCTGGGCGGGAGCTACGCCGGGACGTTTGAGATCATCGTGAACGACACCAGCCTGACGCCCGGGACGGCGAACACTCGGGACTCCGAGATCCTCCTGCAGTGGAAGAGCGTGAGCGCGATCTCCTCGATGACCGTGGGGCAGCAGAACCAGGCCATGACGGTGGGGCTGTGTCCGTATAACAACGGGACGTACGACCGCGGGATGGGGGCGATCGTGGGCGGGAAGGCGCTGAAGTTCACGACGGATCCTCCGCGGATGGTGAGTGGGGTGGAGCTGGAAGTTGCGACTCCGCGAGCCTTGCCTACGGCCTACGGGCTGTTCCAGAGCCGGCCGAACCCGCTCACGAACCGTGCGCTCATCGGGTACGCCCTGCCCAAGGACAGCAAGGTGGCTCTGCGGGTGTATAACATCAGCGGTCAGTTGGTCCGGGAGCTGGTGAATTCGGAGGAGAAGGCGGGGTGGAAGTCGGTCAGTTGGGACGGGCGTGATGCCAGGGGGCATGTCTTATCCAGCGGGGTGTACTTCTACCGGCTGGAGGCCTCCGGCTACACGGCTACCAAAAAGCTCGTCATCGTGAGGTAACCTTTTAAACCAAGGGGCCCCGATTGATCGGGGCCCCTTGTCCTTTAGTGAGGATCTCTCCATCCGGTTATTCGTCCTCTCGGGCTGCAGGTTCGTGTTCTACCGGGGCGACCGGATCGGCTTCGATCTCTCTGCCGGGGTGTATTTCCTCAAGGCTGAAAATAGTAAGACTAAGCCTTTGCGGATCGTGAAATTGAGGTAAGCAAGGAGGAAGCGATGAAAACGTTACGATTCGTCTTGATCCCAGCTGCGTTGTGTTTGATGGCCGGATTTTGCCGAGCGGGCTGGATCAGGCAGAGCTCGGGGACATCCAAAACCCTCAGCTCGGTCCATTTTCCAGTGGATGCCCAGACCGGTTACGCCGTCGGGGATTCGGGCACCTGCGTCAAGACCACGGATGGGGGAACGACTTGGACGAGTTACAGCACGGGTACTGTAAACCATCTCTACGGGGTCCATTTCCCGGGGAACATCCAGACCGGCTACGCCGTTGGATTCAACGGCACCATCCTCAAGACCACGAACGGCGGGACGAGTTGGTTTCTCCAGACCTCGGGCACCACTTATTATCTCCCCGCGGTCCATTTCCCCCTGGACGTGAATACCGGCTATCTCTGCGGGAATGTGGGCACCATCATGAAGACCACCAACGGCGGAACCGACTGGATTCCCCAGAATTCGAGCACCCCAAATTGGTTGGGAACGATCTATTTCCCCCGGACTACGCAGACCGGATACGCCGCAGGAGGGAACGGCACGATCATCAAGACCACGAACGGGGGCGCGAACTGGGTGACGCAGAACTCCAACGTGGCCAACGCGATCTACGGGGTCTATTTCCTGGACGTCAACACCGGTTATTTTGTGGGCGCGCTCGGTAACATCTGCAAGACCACGGACGGTGGGACGAACTGGGTGTGGCACGGTTCGGGGGGGGGGGA
>Ga0315296_10003796_pt1 | contig 12530 bp, 8 predicted proteins | sample YL17G14_18_MG_FD_203921 | JGI IMG/M metagenome (GOLD analysis project Ga0315296, IMG submission 203921) | Sediment microbial communities from Yellowstone Lake, YNP, Wyoming, USA - YL17G14_18 | ecosystem: Environmental > Aquatic > Freshwater > Lake > Sediment | place: USA: Wyoming | collected... | reverse complement strand
ATGATTCTTTCGACAATCATCGGCTCCGTAGGAGCTACATTTATAAGCTGGGTCACATTTATTTCTTTTTCGTTTTGTGAAGCTGATTTAGCCGGCTTCCTGATTTGTGCTGTATTTGTCGGCATTTTGCTGCTTAGTATTTATAAGAGCATTCACTTCGTTTATTTGACAATTTGTTTGATACTTTTGGCCTTGTGGCCTGCGGGTGCTGACACCGGTTATCACGGCAGGTATATCTATGCCTTTATTATATTGCCTGTATACGTTGCTCTGCATATATTTGCCTCGTTGTTGTCGGCAAATGTCAAAGTCAAACCAAGAAATATCATTTTTGTGACTGTGACAGCCATTGCTGCTGTAATTGCGATGACAGTGATAATTAATCCTTTCAAATTTGAGCCTGTTTGGGACTTCACAAAGTTCATCGGCCTTCGCAGGATATGGGAGCCGGTCAACGAGCGCCACCTCGGAATAACCTACAAGCATTTGTTTAGTGTCCTTTATATCGTAAATGCTGTTTCAATTATTATCTTTCCGTCAATTCCTTACCTGCGGAAGCTTTTTCATCAGCCACCCAGTAGAATCGGCCAGGAATCAGAGCCTGTCACTTACCAATTGCCCAGGCTCGATTTACCCTTAATGATTATTGCTGCCCTGACTATTTATATGGCCTATCGCTCCCGCAGATTTATACCAATAGCTGCCGTCGCAGCCTGTCCTGTTGTGGCAATGTTCGTTGACCAGTTGGTTCGTACTGTCTCGGCTGTGCGCAACTTCTACAAAGGAAATTCTCTTTCTGTACCGCTTATGCCTTACAATCTGCAGATGTTTTTCACGGTCGTTGCTGCTGTTGCGGTGTTGAGCTTTGGGATAGGGTGGGGGTATAAATTTAAGTATGTTTATCTTGATTCTTGGCCGGTGGATTCAAAATTAAATTCCGTTTTTATGCGGATGACCGCCTCACATGCCAAACCATTTTGCGCCGGCCAGTTTATAAAAGATAACAAGTTAAAAGGAAAAATGTTTAATTACTGGACAGAAGGCGGCTTCATCGCCTGGGCACAGGAGCCTGACCCCAATACCGGCCGAACACCTTTGCAGCTGTTTATGGATGGCAGAGCGCAAGCCGCCTATGAGCCCCAGGCTTATGAAATCTGGCAAGGCATAATATCAGGAGGTCCGGTCGTAGAAGATGCTATGGTAAGAAGACGCCAATTGGCTGCTGCTGATTACATAAAAATCGGCCGGATGGTGAGCGACCAGCTGAGAAAACACAATGTCTGGGTGGTTCTAATGCTTATGACGGATGAAAAAGTAGCTAACGGACCTTTTGTAAAAGGCCTCGAACACAATCCTGATTGGCCTGCTGTCTTCGTTAATAACAAACAAAAGCTGTTCGTCGATGTAACAACACCTCAGGGTCAGGAACTTTTCAACGGCATATTCAATGGCAAAACACTTTACCCAGACGATTTCTCCAAGAATCTCATCCTTTCCCATAATATGCTGTTGTTCGGCAAAGACGAGTCAGTGAAAAAACACGGACTCGAATATGCCATCAAAGCTTTCTCGTTAGAACCGTCCGTCGCCCCAACAGAGAGGATTTTGTACGCTGCCAGATACGCCGAGCTAAAACCTATCACCGATGATTTTTGTAAAAATTATTTCGACACGTTCGAAAAATATAAACACCTCTGGGTCAAACAGGATGGCTATCACAATAGAGCCGCAGCCGCAACTCTCGCAGGAAGCTATTTGCGGGCGGTTGCCAAAAAACAGGGAGACATAAATCTTGTGCAATTTTATGATGCCAAAATAGGGGAGATTAATAATGACATAAATCAGCTCAATACCAAAAAAAGGTGGTAGTTTGTGATAAAAGAAAAGTTGCCAGAGACCGAAGTTAATTCAGATGAAAAAACATCTGTTTCGGCAAGGCCGGAAGCTGCGCTTTCTATCAGCGTTTTTTTCCCCTGTTATAACGAGCAGGACAATATCACCCGTACCGTGGAACAAGCGGTAACCATCCTTGATAAAATCAATGCCGATTTTGAGGTTATCGTTGTTAATGACGGCAGTTCGGACGCAACCGGCCAAATTGCTGATGGAATCGCCAGCCGAGACAGCAGGGTGAAAGTAGTGCATCACCGCACTAATCTTGGTTATGGAGCTGCTTTGCAGTCCGGCTTTAAGGCAGCCGCCAAGAAAATTGTCTTTTATACCGATGGCGATGGCCAGTTTGATATCAACGAACTGCCGCCCCTTTTACCGCTGATAGAGCAATATGATATTGTTAGCTGTTACAGACTGAACCGCCAGGACCCTTTAATACGTAGAATCAACGGCTGGTGCTGGACAAAATTGGTTTGCCTGTTGTTCGGGATGAAAATCCGCGATATCGACTGTGCTTTTAAATTATTCAAAAGAGAAATTTTTGATGACTTTGAGTTCTTTAGCGCCGGGGCTCTCATTGCTGCTGAAATCCTGGCACGGGCTATACGCAGAGGCTATCGCATAACCCAAACAGGTGTTCATCATTATCCCCGAACCGCTGGTAAGCAAACTGGCGGCAGCTTACGTGTAATCTTTCGGGCTTTCAAAGAGCTGTTTAGACTATACAGCCGGATACGCAGCGAGCATCGATAGTTAAGGCATTATGCACGATATGAGATATGGAAGAGCAAAAAGTCAATCTGTTTATCTATGGCTCGCTACGCGACAGTAAAATTTTCCATTCCGTAAGCGGCCAAAGTTTTACCAAAAAAACCACCAAGGTTGATACCGATACTCTTTTCGCAGAGCCTGCTTTGCTCCCAAACTATCGAAAAGTCAGCCCCGACAATGTCTATTTTTACGCCGTCTCAGATGCCTCCTCAAAAATTGAAGGGCTTGTGATTTATGATGTCCCTGCCTCGGCCCTGGCTGAAATCGACAGATATGAGGGCAGACGCTATAAAAGGGAAACCGTCAGGGTCAATACTGCTGTTGGCTTTGTCGAGGCCCAGGCCTATCTGGCGTCTCGCGAGGCAATGACAGAACATTTTGGCGATAGGTTCCATGTTAATCTCATACATGAACTCTGGCTGCGAAAACGCATCGAAAAATTTATTAAGAAGCACACCCGACCCGGAGACCAAACCGCCGACGCCGAGCTGGAACGGCAAGCTCACAGAGAGCTGCTGGCAACTACGGAACGCGATTTGGTCATCAGTCATTATCGCTCCGACGCCGTTAGCGATTACTATCTTGAACACGAGCTCGACCGCCCTCGACCAAGCATAAAGCATTTATATAGCGACCCCCAGGCACAACCATTTATCCAAAATTATCTAACTCTGGTTATAAAACAGGTGCTCCTTAATCAGCTTGATGAAAAAATTCAATCGCGTTACCGTTTTGAACTTGAGCATATAAGTGTTTCAGAAAGGTATTTCAAACGCTCCATTAGCCTTCTAATAGCCTTGCAGATAATAAATGCCAACAGCCAAGTCGTTGATTTGATTGTTCAGCAGTGTCTTAAATCAATGCCCTACGAAAGCCACGACCTTATTGACTATGTCAAATATGCTGTCCGTGCAGCAAGAAGTCTCTTTGATGCTCGTGTCGTCCGTGCTCAATTAGATGGAATTCGTTTGAATTTCCAGCCTGGACTTGTGCCACTTGGAGCTGAAATCGAGTTGAGTAACCTCGGCTATGCAGCAGTTGAACCCCAGAGAACCGCCAAAAAGGCCTACGACTCGGTTTATGATGGCTTCAGGTATTTTTACGATTTTGGAATGGATGTTTTATCCTGGAAGCTCGGCGGGTATATTGATGACCACACAGGCTCGACCGACCAGGCACGCCGGCTTGGTTTCCTGGAGCTGGCGCCGGGTAGACTGAATATCGCCGGTGAGCTGTCTCGGCCGGCAACCGCAGACCCCTGGCTTCTTAACCAGCTCATACATGAGATTACTGCTTTTTTCCCCGTCCGGCCCCATAGTTTGCATCTGTCTTTTCAACTTCGCAAGAATCAAATCGGCAGGCAGAAAGTCCTGCCTTTAGGTTTTGTCAAGTGTTTGCTTGTCCTCGGCGGCGGCCCGCAGCGCAGACGCACAGGTAGACTGTGGGTCTCAAGAATGGGCTACGATGAGATTACGCAGCGCCGCTACGGAGAAGAACTCGTCTTTGCCAGAACCAGCAAACGCAGATGGTATCTCGGCGATGCCGAAATCGCAGATAAATCTCCTGCCCAGGCAACTGCATACGTTCAGCAGTATAAATTTATTCGTCTGGACCCAAGGGCCAATTATGAACCATTAATTTTGTGTCTTAAGGGTCTGCAGTTTGCTTATAATCCGGCTGATTATTTGACCGCCGAGCAATTAAGCAGGAGCAGAAAATTGCAGCAGGAATATGAAGAATTGAAAAGATGGGCTGCCGAACCTTCGAAAATCAGTTCCCAGACAATCCGTAAATTTCTCGACACGATACGGGACGGCTTGATAAACGAAGGCCACCATCGTCCCGTGCACCAATTGCATTATATCGACTGGGCCTTAAATGCCGTTGATGTGCAGCTGCGAATGTTTAATAAGCAGCTAACAAAATCACTCACTGCCTCTTAATTTTTTTCTCTTCCGTTGTAGGCTTATCTGATATATCCTTTTCCTTTTTAATCTCCTGATACCGAACCTCACCACGTCATTGTGGTCAAATGCCAAATATGCAGGCAGCTTTTCTATATCGAACCATCGTGCCTTCGCCGCATCGTCTCCCGCCCTTACTTTATTCCTGCCTTTGGTTGCGATACCCATAAAGGATATTGTAATCTGCCTGCCCCGTGGGTCGCGGCCGCATTTGCCGAACGTCCGCATCTGCTGCAGCGGTACCGCTACTAATCCCGTCTCTTCAGCCAATTCCCGCACCACCGCCGCCTCAAGCTCTTCATCAATCCCCACATATCCGCCGGGCAGCGCCCATTTGCCTTTGAACGGCTCATACCTGCGTTTGATTAGCAGCAGTTTGGCCTTGCTTTCGAAAAAAGCAAAAATAACAGCATCGACACTAACCGTCGGCCTGGGCCAGTCGTAAATGTATTTCCCTTTTTTAGCCATAACGCACAAATACACCTTTGTCCTTTAGTGATTGATAGTTCGTAATTTAATAATACAATAATCAGGAATCAAGAATCAATTGTCCGGAGTTTGCCTATCGCTTACAATTACTTGACGATGACCGAGACCTACAAAAACATCCTGATAATCAAGCCCAGCTCGCTGGGCGATATAGTTTTGGCCTTGCCGGCCCTTTCGGCCCTGCACAGAAGTTTTCCCGATGCTAAAATTAGCTGGCTTATCCGCCCGGAGTTCGCACCGCTTCTTGACAATCATCCTCACCTGACCGAAATAATTCCCTTCGACCGCAAGCTGCTCGGCAAGGCGTGGTTCCATCCCGGCGCATTTATTTGCCTGATTTTGCTTATTCGGCGGCTCCGCCGCGATAAGTTTGACGCCGTGATAGACCTGCAGGGCCTTTTCAGGACCGCTTCGCTCGCCTGGCTGTCGGGCTGCAAAAAACGCTTCGGAATGGCTGACGCCAGAGAATTCGGCCACGTCTTTTATACTCATAAAATCACCCGGGACGAAAATTGCATCCATCTTGTTGATTTCTACCTGAAGATAGTTCGGGCAGCCGGCGCAGGGGATACCAATGTTGAGTTTGTATTTGGCAAAAACCCGCAGGCTGAAGATTCGGTGAATAGATTATTACAAAACCACAATATACGGCCCCGAAACTATATTATTTTTATACCCGGCTCGGCCCACAGCGACAAATGCTGGCCGGCGGAGCGGTTCGCCCAGCTTGCCGATAAAATTTCATCGAAATTTGCTCTGCCTGTATTGGCCGTGGGGACGGAGGCGGACAAAAATATGGTCGAACAAATAAAAGGTTTCACTAATACTCCGGTAACGGATTTTATCGGCCTGACGAATCTTAAAGAGTTGGTGGTTCTGCTGAGAAACGCCAGATTGGTGGTAAGTAATGATACCGGCCCGGGTCATATAGCAGCAGCACTGGGGACGCCGCTTGTTATGATGTTTAGCTGGTCGAATCCCGCCCGAATAGCGCCCTACGGGAAAAGCGAGTGTATGGTAGCCAGCGAACCTTACGGCAGGGGGCAGGGAATAAAAAGCGCCGACCCGAAACACAGCGTCAGGACTATAACCGTTGACCAGGTTTACCAGAAAGTCTGTGAGCAAATGACTCGTGCTAAGTAGCTTTAACGGTTCGACAAGCTCCCTACTTCGCCCTAAACGGCAGGGCTTCGCAGGGCAGGCACCACAAATCCTTCGACTTCGCTCAGGATAAATTGGGTTCGTTTGGGTTCGTTTTGACCAAGTGTCCATTGTGCATTTTTCGTTGTAATTCCTTATTAATACTACCGTTATAAACATTTGACTTTTTTAAAAATTGGGTTCGTTTAGCATAATTTAGTGCCTAAAGTGAACTAAAGTGCCTAAAATGCCTAAAGTGCCTAAACGTGGTTTGTAGGCCGGATTCGATATTAACTTGTCAAAGATGCTGGAACGGAGTACGAGCGTTCCATAAGAAGGCGGAACTTGCGCGTTTGATGTGAAAAATAGATTCCGCCTGAGGCGGATAAATCTCGTAACTCGATGTGAGAAAAGGAGTAAGGATTTTTTAGATTTTGCCGGTTTTGGTGTGGAGGTATATGCGCATTTGATTGAAAATCGTGTTGAAAGTTGGGGGAAATGGGGTAAAATTTGTTTATCGATAGCGATGATATTTAATTGATTTTGTGTTCCAGTGGTTTCATTTATACACTCAGAAACAAGGACAGAAAGAAGGCAAAGAAAACTGAATATGTGATGCTAAGAAAAAGAGAAATAATTAGATATGTGTAATGGGAATATAATATTGTTAGAGTTTTTCTCTTGGATGAAAGAGATTATTTCACATCCTAATACACCAGCTTATATTCAAGCAATCGCAGTTATGATAGCTACTTTTGCCGGGCTAAACTATTTAAAAAAGAGAGCTGCAGAAAAGAAATTTGATCTGGTTGTTGAGACATATAAATGTTGCCACGAAGTTTGTGATGTTCTAATAAGCCTAAAGCAACCCCCTTTTTTGTTTAGGAATCGTGATAACGTGGAATTTTATGAGAATATAAATAGAGGAAATTTCGTTGGTATGGTTTCTAGCGCCGCCGAAAGTTATTTGGATTTTTTAAAAAAGGATCAAGAACTATTTGACAACTTGTATCATTTTTATGCAGAGATGCGGCTATTTTTTAATAAAGATAAAGAGAAAATAAAACCGTTGGAAGACTTATTATATGCTAAAAATAGAATAGAAGGATTGTTGGAAAATTTAAAAAATAGCAAAGAGCTAATTAAGAATTTGACTGGTGAGGGACAAGACGAAGTATTGAAAATAATAAGAAATGCGATGGTTCAAATATGGGAAAATATAGAACTATCCGATTGGCAGAAAGAATACGAAAAAAAAGAAGAAGAGATTGACGGTATAAAGGGAGTTAGGAAATATTATTACCTCAATGATTTGATAAAAAAAGCGAGAAGTGATATTGATGAAATTTTTCCAGAGTTGATTAACAGCAAAACTCTGAGCAAATAGCTGACTCAAAATATTAATTGGGGGGCTATATATAGTGAGATCCCTCCACTTCGGTCGGAATGATAGTGCAGAAGGCAGCACAAGCAAAATCTTTAAAAAGCAATCCTCACGCCTGCAACCCCACGTGAAACGTGGGGCTAAATATTACGAATTACAGATACACATCGCTCGCACAAATCAGGATAGTCTTCGTCAGCGCCGACGCTCGGCCAGTAGTTCCAGCACCGCTGGCATTTTTGATGACTGCTCTTTTCCGCCGTGATAATTGTCTCGCCGGCGGCTTTTTGCAATCTGACCTCGCTGACAATGCAAAGTGCGGCAAATTGCTCAATCCCGAAATCCTCCAGAATCGCGACTAACTCTTCATCGCCGCAGCAAATGCTCACGTATGCTTCCTGATTGCTTGCGATTTTTTTGTCCCGTCTCAATTCTTCCAGTACCCGCAGCACCTCGTCCCGCAGACCCATTATCTTTTGCCATCGCTGTTCGCCGCTTTGCCAGTCAATCTCGCTGTCAACTTTTGGCATTTCGGCTAAATGCACACTATCAATGGCTTGTGCCTTAAACGGCATCGTCGCCCATACCTCTTCCGCAGTATGGACCAGTATAGGCGCAAGCATCCGCACAAGGCAGTCCAGTATCCGGAACATTGCCGTCTGCCCGCTTCGCCGGGAAGGCCCATCGGCCGGCTCGCAGTACATCCTGTCCTTGAGGACATCCATATAAATACTGCTCATCTCGACCGTGCAGAAGTTATAAATAAGGGTGAAGACCCTGTGAAAGACAAAGTCCTCATAAGCCTCGGTCACCTCTGTAATCAGCTTTTGCAACTGCTGCATCGCCCAGCGGTCAATCTCAAGCATATCATCGTAGGTTACCGCTTGCTCATTCGGGTTGAAGTCAGCGGTGTTGCCGAGTAAATATCGCAGCGTATTTCTTATCTTCCGGTAAGCATCCTGCGTTCGTCCTATCAGCTCATCGTTGCATCGTATATCTTCCTGATAGTTTGCGCTTGCCACCCACAGCCGCAAAATATCCGAACCATATTTAGACACCTCCTGCTGTGCGTTGACGTAGTTGCCAAGCGATTTAGACTGCTTTATTCCTTTCTCGTCAACGACAAACCCGTGCGTTAAAACGCCTTTGAACGGTTCTTTTCCGATTGCCCCAAGCGCCGGCAGCAGCGACAGTTGAAACCACCCGCGATGCTGGTCGGAACCCTCCAGATACAAATCAACCGGCACAGGCCAATCCGCCTGTTTTACGCACACGCTGTACCAGCTGCAGCCTGATTCGAACCATACGTCGAAGATGTTTTCTTCCTTCTTCAGGTCATCAAAAGCAAAACCTTCCGGCAGCTCGAACCCCTCGCCCAAAAGCTCACGCGGCGAGTCCGTAAACCAGCTATCCGAGCCGTGCTTTCCGATGTGCTTGGCCACAGCCAGCACCGATTCTTTTGTCATTAAGCTTTGGCCTTGTGAATTGATAAACGCCGGTATCGGCAGCCCCCAGCTCCTCTGCCTGCTGATGCACCAGTCCGGCCGTGCCTCCAGCATCCCTTCAATCCTTTTTTGTCCCCAGCCGGGTATCCATCTGACATTTTTAATGCAGTCCAAAGACAAATCCCGCAGACTTTTTCCCGCCACTCCTTGCTTCTGCAAAGAAGCAGTGGGGGGCAGTTCTTTATCTACGCTTATAAACCATTGCTCCGTCGCCCGAAATATCACCGGTCCCTTGCTTCGCCAGCAGTGCGGATAACTATGAGTAATTTTCTGCTCCGATACCAATACTCCAAGTTGTCTCAGTTGATTGATAATATCCTGGTCAACTTCCAGGACATTCCTGCCGCGCAGCCACTCCGGCACGGTATCATCATATCGCCCGTCGTCACCGACCGGCGAATATACTGCCAGGTCATACTGCATCCCCGACACATAATCCTCCAGGCCGTGCCCGGGCGCAATATGGACCAGTCCCGTGCCGTCCTCGGTAGTGACATACTCGGCCATTATTACCATATATGCTGCTTTGTCCGTCGGATTATTCTCCACAAACGGATGAATATAATGCAAACCTTCAAGATGTTTGCCTTTGAACTTTTTGCCGCATTGCGTTTTCTCAAGACCGGCTGTTTTTATCACTTCCTCAATGCGTTCAGCGGCGACCAGCGATACAAAGCTCTGACCATCTTTTTCATAGCTGACAGCTACATAATCGAGTTCCGGATTCACCGCTACTGCCAGATTAGCCGCTAATGTCCACGGTGTAGTTGTCCATATCATGAGGTTAACATATTGCACATCCGGTTTAATCAGGTGCCACCCTTTGAGCCTTTTGATGAGATCTTCGTCTGCGAAAAAATTCACGAAGATACTCGGCGATGAAATGTCTTTATATTCCAGCTCCGCCTCCGCAAGCGCAGTCTCGCACCCTACCGACCAGTGAATCGGTTTCAATTGCTTATAGACCAGTCCTTTGTCCACCAGCTCAGCGAATACCTCCAAAATCCCCGCCTCATATTGCGGCGTAAATGTAAGATATGGGTTGTCAAAATCACCGAATACGCCAAGCTCCTGAAACTGCTCACTTTGCACCTTGACGTATTTGCTCGCATATTTGTAACATTCCTTGCGGATATCGAGCCTGGACCTGCCTCGCATCTTATCACCGAGCTCGTCCACAACCTTCGATTCAATGGGCAGCCCGTGACAATCCCAGCCCGGCACGAATGGCGCATCGAATCCCGTCATCGTCTTATACTTGACAACAAAGTCTTTAAGAACCTTATTTATAACGTGTCCCATATGTATATCGCCGTTGGCATAAGGCGGCCCATCATGAAGTACATATAAAGGAGCACCGCTTCGGGCCTTTCTAATCATAGTGTAAATATCCATCTTCGCCCATTCTTTGCGAAGCTGCGGCTCACGCTCCACCAGATTTGCCTTCATTGAAAAACTGGTCTTCGGCAAATTTAATGTGTCCCGATAACCTTTATTCTTCTTTTCTGACATCGCAGTAATCCTCGTCAATTTTCATAACAGTCAAAATCCCTATAATAAATGCTCTTGTGCATATAGTCAACATAGCTGCTGCTATTTGTCACTTTGTGCAAGCGTAAATATTATTTTTCAATAACATGAACCTATATTTCCAAAAAAACTGTTTCTAAGTAAGGAGTGAATCCCATTTTTGCCCAAAACTCTCTTGCTAACTTGTTGGATTTTGCAACAGGTGCTTCAATACGGTGAATGCCTCTTTCGGAAAACCAAGTCTGAACTTTTTTGAATAGCTTTTTACCGACTCCCTTGCATCGATATTTCTTTGTAATAGCAATGGCTTGAACAAGACCATATTCCTGAATCTCTAAAACTGGGGGATATTTTGATAAGATAGCAAGGCAATATCCAATAATATCCTTGCCTGCCTCAGCTACTAAAACATAAGAAGTATCATTTAAAATATGACCTGTTATAAAATCTGCGAAACTTTTATCCCCGGTTTGCGAGCGACTGAAAAACCGATCACGTGCTTTGTGGAAATCCATAAGCTCCTTCCACAATTCAACGATTGATGGCACATCTTCTGTAACTGCTTTCCGTATAATGACCTTTTTTGCCATGATATCTCCCTGTTTTCTAACAAAAAAGCCTTCCGGAGTTTGCTGCTCTGGAAGGCTTTTAATATATTCTATATAGCTTTCTCAGAGCAGCTGCATTCTCTCCCCTATAATTATGATAATCATAGCATCAAGGATTTTCGTGCGTATCGATAATATACGCCCACAACGACCTGTTGCCTTGATTTGAATGTTGTTCTTAACGCTATTCATAAAGCCAACCATTATAATACGGGTAAACGAAAACAACCATTGTCTATCACAATAATCGGTCAATGTCAAGCCTCGGTTTAAAAAGCGTGTAAATTGTCCATTTTTCCAATCTCTGATGACTAAACACTAAGCCCGGTGTTAATAACCAGGGATACTTTTCTTGACATTACAAGCCATAATAAATTAAAGTTATCCTCTAAATGGAGATAATGCATAGGATATTAAACAAGCATCGGTCTTTTTATATTTGCGCAGGTTTGATTTTGGCTGCTCTTATCGCTTTCGAGCCTGTGCGCCGAAGCGAGTTTGTCAGCTATGATGACAATATATACGTAACCGAAAACCCGCACGTTAAAGCAGGACTAACTCAGCAATCAATTATATGGGCCTTTACTACTACCCACACCGGCAACTGGCATCCATTGACCTGGTTAACCCACATGCTCGACTGCAAGCTGTTTGGCTTGAATCCTGCCTGGCATCATTTGGTCAGCTTGTTGTTTCATATTGCAAATACCTTACTGCTGTTTTGGCTCCTAAAGGAAATGACAAGCGCACCCTGGCCCAGCGCCTTTGTCGCTGCAGCCTTCGCCGTTCATCCCTTACACGTCGAATCTGTTGCCTGGATAGCTGAGCGTAAGGACGTATTGAGTTCACTCTTCTGGTTCTTAACCATTGCTGCGTACATTCGGTATGCAAAACGGCCAAGCGTCGCCGGGTTCCTGCCGGTAGTCCTGGTCTTTATCCTGGGCCTGTTGACCAAACCTATGCTGGTGACTCTGCCGTTCGTACTACTTCTGCTGGATTATTGGCCGCTGCAGCGGTTTCAATGGAAGCGTCAAATTGAGGGACAAGATTTACCGCTATTTGATTCAGTTGACATCTCTGTGCAAAAATCACCAAACTGGCATTTGTTTTGTGAAAAAATCCCTCTATTTGTTCTCACAGTTGTTTCGAGTGTAATCACATATATTGTTCAGCAGGCCGCCGGCGCCTTAGAGATGACGAAAACCCTGCCTCTGAATATCAGAATATCAAACGCACTTATTTCCTA
>Ga0315296_10003794_pt1 | contig 12533 bp, 14 predicted proteins | sample YL17G14_18_MG_FD_203921 | JGI IMG/M metagenome (GOLD analysis project Ga0315296, IMG submission 203921) | Sediment microbial communities from Yellowstone Lake, YNP, Wyoming, USA - YL17G14_18 | ecosystem: Environmental > Aquatic > Freshwater > Lake > Sediment | place: USA: Wyoming | collected... | reverse complement strand
TACGGGAGATGAGAGATGATGATGTGCGTGCCACCGGCCCTCTCGAATTCCCTTACGGAATCGACGTGTCTTCCCTTGACTGGATCTAGATGAACGTGGTTGTCCAGAATGGGGACTGCCATGAGACCGAATCCCGCTTCTACTTCAGCAGGCCAGCGGCCTTCAGTTCTTCGGTTATCTTGTCAACCGCGGCCTCGACGTCCTCGGGCTTCCTCGCGCCCGTGCACACGAGCTTCCCGCTGCCGAACAAGAGCACCACAACCTTTGGAACATCGATCCTGTAGACGAGGCCCGGGAACTGCTCGGGCTCGTATTCGACCTTCTCTAGGCCGAGGCTGATGGCGATCGCGTTAAGGTTGATCTTCGCCCCGAGGTCGCTCGACGCGACGATGTTCTGAACCTCGATCTTCGGCTCCACCTTGATGACGATGCCCGCGGCCTCGATCTGCTTCGCGACCTTGCTGATCGCGGTCTTGACCTGTTCGAGGCTCTTGGCGCCCGTGCACACGACCTTGCCGCTCCTGAACAAGAGCGTGGCCGTCTTCGGCTCCTTCAGCCTGTATATCAGTCCTGGAAACTGCTCGGGCTCATACTCCGCGCCGTCCAGCGCGAGAGCGATCGCCTGCAAATCCAACTCCCCACCCAGAGATGTTGAGGCGACAACATTCTCTATCTTCATGACTGCCATTAAAAGCACCACCGGCCCGAACCGTATTTAAATGGGTATTTAAAAAGCTTCTTCGAAAAAGCGACGTTTCCAGTGCAGATTTCTGGACGTACTGGCTTCTCTTGTTGTCGATGCAAGAGCCATTTACTTCTGACCTTGCCGGCGATTTGATGCAGAACCGGCGATGACTGGGAAGGTGTTCGTGAATTGCCGATGTGACCTGCGAGCTCCGCTTGTGCGTCCTTTGTCCATTGGCGTCATTGAAATAGCCAGTATCCGATTCGGGGCGGGGGAGGAAGATGAGTATTCATCGAGTCAAATTGGGTGTGATTGCCGCATGCGCCCTCCTGGCATTCGGGGCGCTGGCCGTTCCGGCATCCGGTGGACAAGCGCAGGCGAAGTGGACATTCGCGTTGTACATGAGCTCTGCGACAGACCTCGATTCGTGGGGGGTTTACAGCACTGATCTGTTGAAGTCGGCGGATACTAGCAAGTCCGTGAACTTCCTGGCGTTCTGGGACAGGACTCCTGGACCAGCGAAGTTGTACAAGATAACGAAGGGCACCATGACGGAGCTGACCGATTTCTCGTACAACGGCAAGGAAGTCAACATGGGTGACCCGAAGGTGCTCGAGGCGTACGTCGACTACATCAACTCGAAGTTCAGAGCGACATACGTTCTCCTCGATCTGTGGAACCACGGGGATGATTTGCGAGGGATATGCTACGACTACGACACCGGCACGGACCTGGACTTCGACATGCTCTCTCACGCGGAGATCGGCGACACTCTCGCTGGGAAGCATGTGGACGTCATAGCAGGAGACGGTTGCGGCATCGGTATCATCGAGGCCGCTCACGAGTACACGGTCCGAGGTGTGACGGCTGAGTGGTTCGTGGCGAACGAGAACTACGTGCCTCTCCAGGGATTCCAGTACGATATGATCGCGAAGGACCTGGTGGCGAATCCTTCGATGACTCCTGAGCAGCTCTCTAAGGACATCGTGATGAGGTACGAGGAGTTCTACCAGGGCGGATGGTTGACAGAGCTCTCCGCGATAAAGCTCTCGGCCATTCCGAAAGTTGTCGACGAGCTCCGGGACGTCACCTCGATTCTGACGAAAGAGATGAAGACCTACAGGGGACTGATCGCCTCCGCGAAAGGGCACGCGAGGATGGGCTGGTCCCAGTACGGCTGGGAGGAGTTCGTCGATTTCCCGACCGTGTTCGAGGACATCTGTGCGGGCGCGCCGGCCGGCTCCGCTCTGAAGGTCCAGACAGGCGAGCTGTTGGACGCGATCGCAGCAGCGGTCCCGTACATCGGCACATCGTCACCTGGATATGTTTGGGATTTCGGTGGCATCGGCGTGTTCTTCCCGAGTTCGGCCAAGTCTATGATGAACAACTGGAACCTCTACGGACACCTCTACCCTGAGCTCACATTCGCGCAGGACGGATGGCTGGATTTCCTGACCGCATTCTGGGGCCGCTGAGCCCCGGTCAAACCTTTTGCGCCCTTCCTTTCTTCTTCTTGCCTATCGGACAGGCCAGCATGCACTCGTAACAAATGCTTCCGTCAGCCCAGGTACGGTTGACCAGCGCACCGCATTTCTTCACGTCGATTGCATTCCCGACCTCACGAGGATGATCGACGAATCTCGGTCCTTTCAACACACGAAGAGGGCACGAGATGACGCACATCTTGCATGAGCTGCACTTGTTCTTCATAGGTTTCCCTGCCGGCAACGGCATGTCCGTCAGGACCGTAGCTAGGCAAACCCTGGGACCGAATTCGGGCGTGACGAGCAGAGTCGATCTCCCTATCCAGCCGAGTCCGGCGGTCTTCGCCGCCGCCTTGTGCGACACTTCGCCTCTCCAGTAGAGCGGGCTGTTGTGTGCGACTCGCTTGTCCGGCAGGATGACCTTTGCCGAGAAACCCATCCGTTCCACGCCCTTCTTGATTTCACGTGCGACGTGCTCAAGGAGCGGGAACGAGAAGTCGTTCTCGGTCGAGGAGTCGTACCTCCCCCATTTATCGAGACCGACCGCCAAACACACTCCGTACGGCAGATCCTTCGTGAGCTCGTCCGTGTAAGTGAAGAACCCCTTCAGTTCTCTCATGTCTGCAAAGCCGACTAGATCGGCGCCGTTCATCTTCGCGATCTTTCTCAGTTCGTCCGCGTGCATTCGCAGCCCGTTGCTCTTCATCATGCGGGTAAAACCGCGACCTTCCGAATAGCTCTGTCGGAGCGGCGACGAACCGACCTCGGAACGATTGGCCAGCATGCGGATTTTCCGTCGGTCTGGACGCGATTTCTCTACCAAGGGCATTGTTGCGTTAAGTATGATTCAGGATGTAGGAACGATGTGGTTGTCTGACGGTTCAAGTAGCCAGCATAGTTGAATCATTTGTTTCTCTGAGGACGGGATTCAAGGTTCGCAGCTTTCTCAAAAAGCCTATCCAGATTCTCTACTCGCACCTTGATCGGCTTTGGTTCATATGGGCCATACCATCTGACAATCGATTTGCTGATCTCCATCTGCCCGACTTTCTTCCCATTTGATCGGAATACGATTTCAATGGTCTTTCCTTTGCCTCTCCTCCTCTCCCTGCCGAAATTCCCTAGCTCCACACCATAGACAGTGACGGTTGTATCGTTTCTCGCCATGAGGTCTCCTCTAGGCTCGTAAACGACCTGGTGCCTTATAGCAATTCCTTGGGCGCGGTACTATGGACCCCGCCAAGTTGATTGCGCTAGCATGGCGCATTTCTCTTTTCTTTCCCCCAAGGAAGCGAGGTGATTCCCTGAGCCCTCCTCATCTCCTTATGGTTGCCAACCCACCAACATATGATTGTATTCTTCGGGATGCTGTCACACGGACAATCATGCTTGTTTTGATGGCCTGTCTCGACGCATTCCCAGCAGAGTGTGACTATGATTCGAAGATCCTGCAAAACTCTTATCTCTCTATCGCCAGCTAGAGGATATTTGAGCGGAGCTGTGAAATGCTTTGGGTCTTCCAGAACCTTTGTCAGCTTCTTCTGAATAGCACTCTTTGCGATTGGGTCAACTATTCCCGAAAGACATTCAAGGAACTTCGGATGAAAACGGAATACAGGTTGATCAATCGGTTTCAAACACTTCACTCCACGACAGGAGATCATTTTCCTTGAATGGAGCTCTAAGTGTGTTCCTTATTTCAGAGTATCGGTATGAAAACACAAGTTCCAAGGTCTGAATCCATTCTTTTGGAATCATGAATCCATAGCTCACATCTCTGGTTCTTATTGGATTCAGCAACGGAGTTCCATCTGGTATTTCATCTATCGGAGTAAGGATGTCTCTGTAAGGAACCCGGCACTGATGGCTCATATCCCTTAGCTGCTTTCCGGAGTACCTGCCTAGACGATGGATCCAGCCATTTAGGTGATCCGTCACCGTAGAATTCTCCTGAGACTCAATGAACTTGGTCATTTCAGAAACTAGCTCCTGCCCCTGTTTTGTCACTGTTTCAATTGCATTGTTGGCTCCCCGAACCTGAACTAGTCCCGTCTGATTGAATATGTCCAAATCGCTAACAATGCCTGCGCTCATAGGTCCATGTTTCCATTTGAAGAACTGATAAGCCGTACCCTTTATCCTCTTGGATTGGGCATCGTACTGAGCAAAGAAAGCAGTCTTCTGAATCTTCCATTTGTCGAGACTGCCGTATTGCTCAAGCTCATTCATGGCATAGAGTAATAAGACCTGACTCCTAATGCCGTCAAGCTCAACAAGATCGTCCAGTTCCATCTGTTCGACACCAAACATCCGAATCCTTCCAAGTCTACCAGATTAAACTGTCAAATTCTCACGGTCAAGGGGGCAATATCATGTCGTATAAGATACTTTCGGTATGTCGTTGTTTGATAATAAACCTATCGCGAAGAAAATCGAAGTTGAGAATGATGCATGAACAAGAGCTGGCGTCAGCCAGCTAGGAATGCGTAGTCGCCTTGAGTTGTTTGATAGCCTCAAATCCTTGGTTTTCGACGACCAAACTCTCCAACTCGGTCTAGATGATTTCGGCCTGGCTGGGTATAAGTACATATACTCCACACACCAATGGGGGTGCAATAAGGGGGCGAATGGCCCCCTACTAGGGAGAAAAACATATGGAGGTGTCAATCCCCAACGCAGCCATCGTTGTGGAAGCCAAGATCAGCGAGGATGGTCGGATATACGGCCTCAAGAAGTTCGCTGGTCGTTCCGCAAAGGTGGTCGTGCTAGAGAAGAAGTAGCGTCCCGTCGCCAAACCACATTGGGTGACTGGGCGGGAGTTGTAGCTCCCAACCCAGTCGGGAGGCCCGATAGTATGAGTATCAAGCCCCCAAGTAATCTCATAAGACTTGAACCGAATAAGACTTTCGCAGGCAGGACCGAAACTGGCCACGTCGGATGCAAGTTCTGCAAGAGCAGTCAAGTCGTCAAGAACGGCAAGAGGAACGAGAAGCAGTTCTACCGATGCAAGGTCTGCGGTAAGCAGTTCGTTGACAACGGATGTTTCCCTCGGATGCGCGTAGGCGCCAAGGCAATGTCTGTAGCCATTGAGTCGTACTTCGATGGGTTGTCGTTGGCCAAAGTCGTCAACCTGCTGAGACGTGCATATGGGATTGTCGTGAATCGTGCCACAGTCTGGCGCTGGATTCAGAAGTACGTGCCCCTCGTGAAGAAGCTAGTGAGCAAGTTCGAAGTTGACGCGACAAGTTCCTGGCATGCTGACGAAACTGCTGTCAAAGTCAAGGGAAGGATCCACTGGTTCTGGGATGGAATCGACTACAATACGCGATTCATTGTCATGGGTCAGCTCACAAGGCGAAGGTCCGTGCTAAACGCTCGGAAATTCTTCCTTGGAGCTAAGGCTCAGGTAGGTGGCAAAGCCCCCGAAGTCATCGTCACGGACGGTTGCGGTTCCTATCGGAAGGGCGTGACAAAGGCATTCTGGCGTAAGATCCAGCTGGGAGAGTGCACCCTGATTCAAAAGCAGGGGCTCAGGGCGAGAATCGGCAGACTGTCTAACAATATCATCGAACGGTTCCACAATACTCTGAAGGACCGTGTGAAGACCTTGAGAGGATTCGGCAGCAGGAACGGGGCCGTCAATGCGCTAGATGGCTTCGTTGTTCAGTACAACTTCCTGCGGAGACACATGGCTCTTGTTGGCCGCAGCCCTGCAGAGAAGGCGGGGATTAGGTTGCCTATTGAAAACGGCTGGGGGGACCTCATCCAGTGGGCATCTGAAACAGAGTCTTAAATCTCAGCAGGCAATACCTATGTTGACGCAGGAGGCGCGGCCACAAGTGGAGGCCACGCATCAGGGAGTCGAAGTCCTATCCTCGATGCAAGGCCCGCTTGGACTGGTCGCGGCGGAGGTGAATCTGTGGCGAAAATTATCGAAGAGAAAGCCATTCCCATCGATCGTCTTTACATCAATGGGATCAATGTGCGCAAGGAGCTCGGAGACATCTCCGAGCTGGAGAACAGTATCGAGCACCAGGGCGTCCTAGTGCCGATTATCGTGCGCCCTGGGAAGGAGCGCAAGTATGCGATAGTCGTGGGCAGGCGTCGCTACGCGGCCGCCAAGAACGTGGGCCTCAAGACCATACCTGCGATTGTGAAGGATCTCACGGACGAGGAGGCCTTTATCGAGTCCGCCGTCGAGAACATCCACCGGGAGAACCTAGGCCCCAACGACGAGGCCGAGATGTATCAGAAGGCTATGGTAATCTGGAAGACCCAAGCAAAAGTTGCGAAGGCCCTCGATGTCTCCGAGCGAGAGGTTCGGCTAAAGCTTGAGGGTTATCGCCTTATCCGACTTGCCAAGGAGGAACATGTTCCTCCTCCCAGCCTGCCTCAAGATTGGCTTAAAACCGATGCAATCTCCCGTGCTGCAAAGGACCTTTTCACAGACCAGCCTAAGAAGCAGATGGAGCTCCTCGATGCTTTGAAAGACCGGCCCCGGGACGAGGTCAAGCGGGCCATCACGGGTTCTGTTCGAAGTCGGGTGGTGAAATGAAGGGCAAGTCAGTGTGTAACAAGTCGGGTGGTACGAAAAGAGACATTGCTAGCGTAATTTGCCAGCGTGGCCCACCACCATTTATAAGTAATAATCGCTCTTCTTGCTATGGGAAGATGACGGAGAAGACCATCAGTGAGAGGGTAGAGAACAACCTTCTTTTTCTCTACCTTGTGAGCGAAGCTAGCAAGGCGGGTAGAGTAGAGGATGATCTCAAGGCGCAGAAGTTAGTATTTCTCTCTCAGAAACGACTTGTTCAGAAGAAGCTCAAGGCATTCAACTACACTTTTCTGAGATGGCATAAGGGTCCATTTTCCAAGGACCTTGCCAACGACATCAAAGCCCTTGTGAAGGCAGGTATGCTTACCCGAATCAACAATGAAATCGCTCTTACCGATGCAGGGAAGGAGATTGCAGCAAGATGCGAGGAACTACTGACAAAGCAACCCGAATTCATGGCCCAAATCAAAGCGGTTGCGCAGCTCTATGGTGCAATCCCATCAGATGATCTGAAGGAAAAGGTCTACGACATATCGGTGTGGGTTCCCAGGCTCAAGAAGGTAATGAAGATTCGAGATGTAGAGGAGAAGCAACTGATTCTCTATGGGCTTTCCGCTAAGAAGGCGAGGAAGTCATTTAACCTAGACGAGAATTGGCAGGCAACGCTGGAACTAGTTTTCGATAAACAAGCCCTGGATTCTCTGAAGATGGCTCAGCAGGACGCTGTCGAGGGGAGAATCTGTGACTTCAACGCCCTATGAATTCATTACACTGGATGCGTTTGGGCAAAGACTCCAGCGATTTTCTCAGAGAGACAAGGAGAAGATCAAGGGAAAAATCAAGGACATGCTAACCCTCTATCCTTATCGCTTTCCAATGCTATCTGGTCAAATCCCGATTGCGGGGTTGCGCATCGCGGGACTGAGACACATGAAGGTTGGCGTTTCTGGCGCCAAGGGTGGAGCGTATGTCCTCTATCGGATTTGTAAGGAGTGCAAGGAGCACGAGTTCTATGCAAGAAGCGATACGCGATGCGCCTTCTGCGCCGATACCAAAGACAACCATATAGTGCTCTTCGATGTGGGGCCGAGGAGTGATGATTATGGGCGTTGAGACTCTCCTCAGCCTTTGACCCGTTTGATTTCGTCGTCAATTGCCCTAATGAGAGCCTCTAGTTCATTTCTCATATGGCCCATGTGAAAGAGATAGACATCTGTTGGCATACAATATGCATCAGGCCAATAGTTGCTGATTAGGGTCTGTATGATACTGACCTTCTCGCCAAGCTCGGCTCTCTTCCTCTCTTCGACTCTGCGCGCTCTGTCACTAGATTTCATGTTTGCCCCTGAGTCTTCAAGAGTCCCTCCGGACAATATAAGAATGATGTATGGACGAATACTTACTGTACTCGCAAAATTGAACCAATAGGACTGGTTACTTCCATGCATGGCAATGATTCCACTCGGTAGTGACGGGGAGCCTCGACCCGATCTCCTAGTCAAGAAGCCTAGAATGATTGCCAACTGCGAGGACTACCGCAAGAGCAAATGGGATATTCCTTATCACCAGTAATCTGCCACGCCTCACACCTTCAGGTTATCGAATATTTTGGCAACCAAACCATTTAAGAGGTCTGATGTCATATTCTGTGACTTGAGCAAATATGAGTCCAGTTCCTCTAGTGAAGAGAGCAATTCGATGGCCCTCATCCGTTCGTCTTGGCTAGGAATTGGTATCCTGATTGAAAGGAAATCATCGACGCTCAAGCGATTCCGACTGGTTTTCGCCGTGCCTTTTGAGAGTTGATTAGCTAGAGCCCAAGAGCTTGGAATCCTGAAGAAGAACTTGATGAATTCAGGCTCGGCATTCCAACGATTGGGTTTAGCACTGAAGGTTGGAAACTCCCCACTTGCATAGCAGTTGTCGTATTCCTCGCCCACAATATCGAAAGAGCCCTTCCAGGCAAACAACTTGTTGTAGATGAAATCGCCTTTCTTGATCTCATTCAGGGTTTTCGCTTTGACCTTGCCTTCTCCATGACTAAATACTCCTTTCCCATACCATCTTACGCCAACCGTTTCGTAGGCCTTGTTCGGGTCTACACGAATCGGACGCTCAACTTGGACGAGCAATTCGCTCAATTGCACCTTCTCCGCATCTGACAGAATGTTCCTAATCTTCACACTCTTGATAAGGCTGTCCATCCTGTCAAAATGCGTCTTGAGTTCCTCAATATAAGTGTTCGCCTCCGTTTCAGAGATACCTTCAGTTGGAGCTTCAGGCGGTTTGTATCTCCAAGGCGATAGAATGAAATCATTTTTCATGACCTCATCATAAGAGGCGAACCAGCTTTTATCAGAAATCTCTTTGTCTTCCCATGATGATACAAGCAGAGGAAAATCGGTGTGATCTATTGGTGTTCGCTTTTCGTCTAGGCTGTAACCATCGTTCACGGCATTGAAAAACCATATCTTCTTCGTTGCGCTGCCCTTCTGAAAAATCAGTATGTATGTTTTGGCCTTTGCATATGGAACAAATGTCTGGGATGGCAGGGAGATTATCGCATTAACGTCATACTTCTTTAGCAACAGTTCTCGAACCTTCTTATCTGCTCCAGGTCTGAAAAGAACACCTTCCGGCACAATGATCGCAGCTCTGCCATCCTCCTTCAGGCTGAGCATGATATGTTGCAGAAAGACGGGGTCTGCCTGCTTTGACAACACAGGATAGAGGTCGCCATATTCTGTTGTCTGAGCATAGGGAGGGTTTGCCAGCACAACATCATACATCTCCTCAATCGGATGCTCAAGACTGTCGGTTTGTTCAATATTCGTGTGGCCGTCACCAGTGATGATCATATTCATCTTTGCCAGGCGTGCCGTATTTGTCAATTCTCTTCCGTAGACTGTCTCTTCTTTCAGAATCTCCAATACTTCTGGAGTCACCTTGCATGTCCGTTTGATGTGATTGAAGGAATGAATCAGAAAACCGCCTGTCCCGCATGTCGGGTCGTATATCTTCTCCCCAAACTGCGGGTTTATCAATTCCACCATAAGTCTGACCACGTGTCTTGGCGTGAAATATTCGCCCAGATCGTTGCCAACGGTTACGGAGTGTTTCAAGAAGTATTCAAAAGCATCACCTTTCACATCCGAATCCACATTTATAAGATTCAATCTTGAGAGCTTATCGACTATTTCCTTCAGGGTTTTCGGATTGGAGATGCCTAGACGGTTTTGGAAAACGTCACCGCTGCGGTTGTACTTGGCCCCAAGATAAGGAAGGACTGTTCCATTCACATATTCGAACATCGTCTCCGCTGGCAAATTCGCAAATGTCGGCCAGCAGTACTTCTCATCGAGGACTCTGGGTTCCTTCTTCCTATCGCGATCTGATTCGATTTCGTATATCAGCTTGAGGAACAGAAGGTTTGCGAATTCTATGAAACGGTCAAACCCTTCTCGTATCCCTTCCTTTCTTAGGATGCCGTTCGCCCACTTGAAGACCCCCATCAACTGCTCGCGGGACTGCTTGACAACTGGGCTTTGCGTGTCAATAGAGGCTCCTTCCGAAACAAAGCGCAGTAGATGGTCTTCGGATAGAAGCTCCCCGACGACTTCGCCATCCATGATTAGTTCCTTGCTTTCATTCACATGATATGTCTTGACGAAGGTGCCATCCGACGCAAGAACGATTGGAATTTTGAGCGGCCGAGCATATTTCTCAAGTGCATCTTGAATGGCCTGGTCAAGTGTCTGGCCCTTTCTCTTTGATTCGATAACCGCGATAGGGTTCTCAGTCCCCGATTGATAGAGAATGTAATCCGGTTCGTTTGGCTTGATGCGCTTGTTCTGGTCTTCGGTCAACGCTCTCTCAGTGGTCACATTGCAGGACGGGTGATCTTCATTTGTGTCCCACCCCAAGTTGTTTAGCCAGATGTCTATCTTCTTTCGTGTCGAACTTTCTTTGGTTCTTGTTCTCATGGCGTTCCCTTCTCCGCCAGGAACTTCTTCAAGGCCGCCTCGACCACTTTCGAGCGACTGCAACTGTAGTGTTGCGCGCAGACATCGTCCAACTTCTTCATCGTGACTTCTGGTATCGTCACATTGAGTTGAACTCGTTTCTCCCCGCTGCTCCTCCGGCCCATCTACTTCGGAATCCACGTATGAGATATATGTGTTTCCTGAGATTTGTATGTTATGTATGTTTTGCAAAACATAGAAAACATGCATGATATAGAAATGGTTCTACGATATGAAAAATGCCTATCTTCTTTCGGCTCTCCTCGGCACATCCCAATAAGGTGACTTGCACTTAGGACAGACACGAGGCTTCTGTGTCAGGTTTCTCGGAGCCCAAGTATGACCACAGCGATCACAGCGAAAAGCCTGTATTGTGATAGTTCCCATGATAATCCAGTATAATACTATGAGGTATATAACATTGTCTCTCGATAGGATGGGGGCCAGCACGGTGTCAATCAACACATTCAAATACCCAGTAGTATATGACTACTAGGTAGGAACATGACAGAAACGATGACGCCCTGGGCAGACATGAGAACGCCTGCATTGGCAATCGTGGCTCGCGGAGATCAGATTGAGTCAGTTGATCCTTCACAGTTCAAGGTTCACTCACAGAGCCACCCAGAGAAGGTCTATTCCGTCGAGTCCATCAGGGACAGGTGGACATGCTCGTGCGACTTCTTCGCTCAGACGCGCCAGGCTTGCATCCACATACTGGCCGTCAGGTTCAGGAGCGGATTTCTGGATTCCAAGGGCGAGCCTGAGAAGGTTGTGTGCGTCAAGTGTCAGTCCGGCGACGTTATCGCCAACGGGAAGAGGCGCAACAAGAGCGGGGTCGTCGCTCGATACCTCTGCAAGACATGCGGGGCTAGGTTCACGGGAAAAGAGGGTTTTCAGCAGAGAAGGGCTGACCCTGAGAAGATCGCGCTCGCCCTGGACCTCTACTTCAGAGGAATGTCACTAAGACAGATTGTAGAGCATTTCAGCCAGGTCCACGCTCTCAAGCTTTCACACACGACAGTCTATCGGTGGATCACGCACTACTCTGCGCTTGCATCTCAGTGGCTCAATTCCCAAGATGCACTCGTGGGCGAGAAGTGGCTCATCGACGAGACAGTTCTGAACGTGAACGGAGAGCACCGATACCTCTGGAATGTCATGGACTCTGAGACTCGGATGCTTCTCGCCACACACGTCAGCAAGGGCAGGGGCATACTAGAGGCTCGCGCTCCTCTGAAGAAGGCCAAGAACTCGACTGAGACCGTGCCGACTGAGATACGGAGCGACGGGATGCCGGGATACCCCAAGGCGATCAGAAGGGAGTTCGGGAAGGGACGGCACTCTCCGCACAAGCTCGTGCCGAGCATCCGCGCTGAGGAGTCGAACAACCGAATCGAGAGGCTTCACGGCACCGAGAAGTCCAGAACCAAGGTCATGCGAGCCTTCGACCAAGAGGACGGGGCCGCCGCGATCATGGAAGGGTGGAGAGTCCACTACGATATGGTGCGGACTCATCAGGCATTGGGCAAGACACCCGCTGAAGCCGCCGACATTGCCCCTCTAGTCGGGTTCAAGTGGATGGAGCTTCTGAAGCTCGCTACCACCCGAAGTGTTACAGCGGACAAACAGCAGACAGCCAGCACCCGCTAATGCACCAGAACCTCTACCAAGAAAATTATAAATACTCAGCAGTCCATACTGACATTTGTCCGACAAAAGTGCCCATTTCGTCGGACATAGAGGGCGGCCACATGGTCGAGTCGGAAAGGGTGACGATTAGGTTG
>Ga0315296_10003793_pt1 | contig 12534 bp, 13 predicted proteins | sample YL17G14_18_MG_FD_203921 | JGI IMG/M metagenome (GOLD analysis project Ga0315296, IMG submission 203921) | Sediment microbial communities from Yellowstone Lake, YNP, Wyoming, USA - YL17G14_18 | ecosystem: Environmental > Aquatic > Freshwater > Lake > Sediment | place: USA: Wyoming | collected... | reverse complement strand
ACCGGGTTAAAAAAGTGCATTCCGATAACCCTTTCTGGCCTCTTAATAACTGAGGCTATCTCAGTTATGTTTAAGGTGGAGGTATTGGAAGCTAAAATAGCCTGGGGGGCATTCTCATCCAGCTTCCTAAAGACTTCTTTCTTCAGACTCATTATTTCCGGTATTGCCTCAATGACAAAAACGGCGTCCTTCACCGCTTCTTCTAGGCTGGTATTTCCCTTAATTCTCTCCATAACGGCTTGCTTTGCCTCTGCCGTCATCTTGCCTTTGGCAACAAAGAAGCGCTCCAGCCTTTCTTCTATGGACTGTAATCCCTTTTTCACTAGCTCATCACTGGTATCAACCATATCGACTTGGTATTCCCCCAGCCGGGAAAGCACCTCAGCGATTTGAGACCCCATAGCGCCAGCCCCGATGACGGCGGTTCGTTTGATATCCACCAGTTTCATTTTTGCCTCCTGCCTAGTTTTCTGGCCCTTCCTTTGGCTCTAGACGGGAAATCACTTCTTCTGGATAGCCAAGTTGTTCTAGAATCTCTCGCGTGTGCTGCCCAGCCCTTGGAGGTGGGGATTGAGGTTCGGTTGGTATCCCGGAAAACTTTGCCGGGAGACCAACTATATTAATTTCCCCCAGCTTGGAGTCAGTAACTTTTTCCACCAATTCCCGATGGGCAATCTGAGGGTCGGCAAGGGCCTCCTCCAGTGTCAACACCGGACTTAGCGGCACATCGGTGCTGTGAAAAAGCTGTAGCCACTCCTCTCTCGCCTTTCTGATAAAGATGCCTCTTAGAATTTTGGAAAGCTCCTCCTTGTTCTGCTGCCGGCTCTCGTCGGTGGAAAAGCGTGAATCCTCCAGAAGCATCTCACAGCCGGCTGCCTTGCAGAAATTCTGCCAGAAGTGTTCTTCATTCACGATGCCTAAAGCGATCAATTTGCCGTCCTTGGTCTGGAAAACATCATTAGTAGCGATGACGTGCTCATCAGTTATCCTTTCCTTCTTCACCAGATAAGCCCCCGCCCTAATGCTGTTCCAAGCAGTGATGACATCAAGCATGGCTACGTCTATATACTGCCCCTCACCAGTCCTTTCCCTGGAGATAAACCCGGCAAGTACCGAGAAAGCGGCAAACATCCCAGCACACAAATCAACGATGGGTATGCCGGGACGTGACGGTGGTATCCCGATTTGGCCGGGTATGGAAAAGTGTCCAGACAGGGCAAGATAGTTTATGTCGTGCCCCGGCTTATTGTGGTATGGCCCGTCTTGCCCAAATCCAGAAATGGAGCAGTAGATCATATCGGGCTTAATCTTCTTAATGTCCTCATAGCCGATCTTCAGTCGGCTGGCTACCCCAGGCCTAAACCCTTCGACAATAACATCGGCACTCTTAGCCAGCCGCTGGAAGATTTCTCTGCCCAGATCTGATTTTAGGTCTAGTTGAATGCTTTTCTTACTACAGTTGACCAATTCAAACAAACCGGGAAAAATGTCAAGCCTCTGCCCCGGGCGCTCGACGAGGATAACCTCTGCTCCCAACTGAGCCAATAAAAAGGAACAATATTGGCTGGGCAGATAGGGGCTCAGATCCACCACTCTTATCTGTTGCAATACCCTCATTCGGCTCATTATTCGGCTTATACCTGCATTAAGGCATGAGCAACCCGCCATTTACACTGAGCACCTGCCCAGTTATATGGCTAGATTCATCCGAGGCAAAGAACAAATAGGCGTAAGCCACTTCTTCAGGCTTACCTGTCCTTCCTAGCGGTGTCGCGCGCACCACGGCCTCTTTGATTTTTTCTGCTGCCGGAAGTTTGGCTGACATCTCTGCTGCCAATGGCGTCTCGGTAATGCCTGGAGCGACGCAGTTGATATTTATATTATATCTGCCCATCTCCCTAGCCAGAGTCTTTGTCAACGCGATGACGCCACCCTTACAGGCAGAATACACAGCTTCCCCGGGGTTGCCACCCCGTCCGGCATCTGAACTACACATAACAACCTTGCCGTACTTCTTCTCCACCATGTAGGGAAGTACGACACTACAACAGTAAATGTGATGTTTCAAGTTGAGATTAATCATGAATTCCCAGTCGCTTGGCGTTTGTTGCAAGAAAAACTTAATTTCATCCCAGCCAGCGTTGGTAACCAGAATATCTATCTTTCCAAACTGCTTGAACACCGCATCAGCCATGGCTTTAACTTCGTCATATTTTGTCAGGTCTGTCTTGATAAAGATAGCCTCCCCGCCGGCACTCTTAATCTCATTAACAACCGCGTTCCCTTCATTTTCACGAATGTCAACAATGCCTACCTTAGCACCTTCCTTGGCGAAGAGAAGCGCTGCCGCCCGTCCTATCCCCCTGCCCGACCCGGTTATGATCGCCGTTTTGCCTTGCAGTCTCATTCTTCACCTCCAAGTGAATGCTTGTATAACCTAAGATAAGTTATATCTTACCACCCAATGCAAGTGACGTCAAGAGTTACTATTCTCTTTGCAACTATATCCTTATTTATAACCAATTGTTGGGGCTGGGAACTGTCCCTAGAAGGTGGCGAGTACTTCTTTCCGGCTAAAGCTGTTTCCCACCTTGGCCTGTAGAGTGATCTATGAGCTTGAGTATGTGTTTCCTGAGTTGTCTTAACGTGGCGTTAAATTCTTGTGCCTGCTGCTCACTCAGACAGGACATGGCTGTAGAGCTAACCTCTTGTCTATAAGGCATGGCTTGCTTAATGACATCCAGTCCTTCTTTGGTTATGGCAACCCTTCTCGTCCTACGGTCGGTACCTATCCCTTCCCTTGCCACTAGGCCCTCTTTCTCCAAGCTATCAACGGCTCTGGTAATGGCATGTTTAGACCGAAATACCCCCTTGCTTAATTCGGTTGGCGTCATGATGCCACCATGGGTTATTAAAGTGTGCAGGATGTTAAACGAGGTCTGCGTTATGGCGTATTTACGCAGTACAATGTCTAGGTACCTGTGTACGATGTCTGCGGTGTAAGCAAATGACACGAGGCTATTAAATCTCAGAGCATTCGCCTGCGTCTTGATGTCGGTCGCTAGAGATACCAAGCTCTCTTGGAAATCGTTTGTCACAGGTCTTCTCTCCTGATTAGAATTGTAATGGGTCAGTCGTTTCCGGACAAATCGGTGGTGCTAAAATGATACACCCAGCTGTTAATTGTTGTCAATCCATTTTGCCTGTTCACCTCCTTTCGCCTGAGGGCTGCTGTCTTGAGCTTTCTCTTCCGCTCAGCCAATAGCGTCTCCGGGTTGTCCCTATAGTAGTCCGCTGGGCGTAGATAGTTCAAGGCTGAGTGCAGCCGCTCCTCGTTGTAGTACCTCACCCACTGGCCCAGCAGGTCCCTGGCCTGATAGAAGTCCTCTACTTCTTCGTCAGCAAAGGCTCCGTCACGCACGCTGCGGTGGTAACGCTCTATCCTGCCATTGGAATCTCTTCCAGTTCAAAGTGGCGTATTACCTCACGCCATTCCTTAGCCACGAACTGAGAGCCATTATCCCTGACAATCCTGGGCCTCTTGCCAGGCACCTTCTCCAGAGCTACGGCCGCTATCTCCGCTATTTCCTGAGCCAGCATGGACCGGGCTAGCTCCCAGTGGACGATGTAGCGGCTGTAGGAGTCGAGCACAGTCACCAAGAAATACCAGCGGCCGTTCACCCACAGGTACATCAGGTCCACATGCCATACCTCATCAGGATAGGTTGCCTCAGGGACTCGCCTGCCCAGACTTGGCTCCGGTCGCTTCCAGCGGTAGAGCAGGTCATACCTGTCCAGGATTCTGTAGACCGTAGAGGGCGCCAGATAGACAATGTCCTCGTCGACCATCATCCAGGCAAGCCGGCGGTATCCCTCCCTGTGGTGAACTTCCGCATAGGCCACGACTGCCTCTATCTCCTCGGGCAGAGCAGCCAGAGAACACCGGAGGACAACCACCCAGTCAGCAAGGTTTCCTGCCTTCTCCCTCTCCAGCCAGTCATAGTAGACGGAGGGCGTTAGCCCCAGCTCAGACAGAATCCAGCTCAAGGGTTGACCGCTGTGCTCTTGAGCCCTTTCCACCGTAGCCAGCAATGCCCTCTTCTCTCCCTCGGAATAGCGCCGGTAAGGCTTCAAACCAAGCCCCCCCTTTTCAGAGTCAAGTTCTCGGCGGTAACTTCAGCTACTACGGTGCGCAGGCGATTGACCTGAGATATAAGCCATTCCTCACGCTTACCATTCTTGGCCCTTCGAGCTCCATTACGCAGCGCTTCCAGAGCCCCTTGCCTGGCAAGCCTCTCCCAGCGATAGAACTGGGCATGGCTAACCTGATGGCGCCGGCACACCTCACTTATCGTCGCTCCTGACTGCCTCCCCTCCTCCACCACCTTCAGCTTCTCGTCAGCACTCATACGTCTACCTTGATTTCTTTCCATAGTGCTACCCCCCCTGGCTTGGTTTTATTATACCTTCCCCGGGAGGAGGTGTCTCATTTTCGCCCAAAGCTGACTGTCCGACTTCCATTGAAGCACAACAATGTAACATCTTGTATATTATAGCATTGTACACTATACCCTTGTATAATATACTGCTCTATATTATACTATAGCTGGACAGCATCGGCTAGGTTGATTTAGACTTTAGATTGCTGCTTAGCTGGCTAGTTAAAGGTTCCCAGCAGAATGCCATCTAGCAACAAAAGGTAAGAGGTGACGTGGGAAGTCAAATACTCGGGGAATGATATAATAGCTAGCCACACTATTACTACACGGAGGACCCATTATGGCAAAGATGCTCTACATTGACCCCAGTAAGTGTACCGGATGCCGCACTTGTGAGCTTGTTTGCTCCATAAAAAATGAGGGTATGGCTAATCCAGTTTTGTCTAGGATCAGGGTGATTGCCGACAAGTATCAAGGTGTGCGAATCCCTATGCTCTGTCAGCAATGTCTAGATGCCCCTTGTGTTTCGGTATGTCCAGTACATGCCCTCAGGAGAGATAGTGGGCTTGGCATTGTTAAGCTGGATGAAAATAGGTGTATCGGCTGTAAAGCATGTGTCTTAGCCTGTCCCTTCGGTGGCGCGGCAATTAACCCGTTATCCGGTCAGATTTTTAAATGCGGACTATGCGATGGGGATCCTGAGTGTGTTAAATTCTGTGAGGATAAGGCGCTCACCTATGTAGAACCGGACGTAATGTTGATGGAGATAAAACGGCAGGCTGTTCAGAATCTTTCTCCACTATTTGAAAAATACTCTGGTCGCGGAGGTACTGTGCGTGTAGCTGGGGTAGAAACTTAGCCATGGTGTGGGGCAACTGATTTTGTACCAAAGGGGGAAGGATGACTAAAGAGTATAAAGAATACGAAAGTGAGGAAGAAGCTAGGGGTAAGCCGGTAGTTCGCTGCAAGGCGTGCATTAAACGGTTTGAAGTGCCGTTGGGAGCTACTCTAGCTGAGTGCCCCTATTGTGGGAAGAAGTGGCGTATTTCTTGGCCAACGCCGGGGCATGCTTATGTTCAAGGTGAAGCGTGATTGGGAATCCTAGGTTAACGATGCGGAGGAGTAAATGGAATTAAAGCAGAAGGTACTGTTTGTTGATTTATCGACGGGAGCCATAGAAAAAAAGGTGATTCCGGAGGCGCTTAGACGGAAGTTCTTAGGCGGGCGAGGCATTGATGCCTACATTTTGTATACTCGTATTAAGCCAAGGATAGACCCGTTGGGTCCTGAGAACGTCCTGTCAGTAGGTGCCGGGATCCTGGTGGGCACTGGAATGCCAGGGTGCAGCCGAACGCATGTCGCCGCTAAATCACCTTTGACCGATATATTCGGGAGTGCCAACATGGGCGGTGACTTTGCCGCCGAGATACGCTTTGCCGGCTATGACCATATTGTTGTGACTGGAAAAGCGGAACATCCGGTCTATTTGTGGATACGGGATGATGAGGTGGAAATAAGGGACGCCTCAGCAGTCTGGGGAAAGGATACCTGGGAGACAGAAAAGCAGATTCGTGGGATGCATGAAGATCAGGAAATAAAGGTGATGTGCATCGGACCTGCCGGTGAAAATTTGGTGCGATATGCGTGCGTCATATCTCCGCCGAAAAATGCTGGTGGACGGACAGGAATGGGTACGGTGATGGGTTCAAAGAGGTTAAAGGCAATTGCCGTTCGAGGGACGAAAGGGATACCGGTGGATGATCCGAAAAGGGTGCTCGAGCTAAGGGCTGAGATGACGGCTCGAGTTCTCAGGAGCAAGGCAATGATTGCTTGCAGGAACTATGGAACCATGTTTGTTTACAGTACGTCTAACGCCGCTGGGCAGATCAGAGTGCGCAATTTTGAGCTTAATCAGATGGTAAACGGGCAAGACTTAGAACCAGAGGTTTTCCACGCCAATTATTCACTTGGCTCGGTTGCTTGTGTAGGTTGTCCAGTTCACTGCCGACACAAATACATCGTTCCCTTGGGAGAGTACCAGGGCATAGTTGCTGAAGGCCCGGAGTATACCTACCTCGGCGCGTTTGGCACTGAGGTTGATAATCCTAGGCTTGACGTAGTACTTGCTGCCGGCCATCTAGCCAATCTATACGGTCTAGATGTACTGGAATATGGCTCCATGCTTTCTTGGGCAATGGAACTGTATGAGAAGGGTCTCATCACCAAGAAGGACACTGATGGTGTCGCTCTGGAGTGGGGAGACCCGGATATAATCATGGGGATGCTGGAAAAGGTGGCCAAGCGAGAGGGGTTTGGTGATATTCTGGCAGAGGGGCCAAAACGGGCTATCGAAAGACTGGGGGAAAAAACAGGTTATTACAACATAAACGTAAAAGGGATGTCTGGACTTCACTCTGACGAGCGTTCCGCACCAAGCTTTGCCTTGGGGATAGGCGTGTCTACCCGGGGAGCAGACCACCTAAGGAGTCGTCCTGCCCTGGACCTTCTAAATCTGCCGAAAAAAGTCTTGGAAAACCTCTATGGGTTTGAGGTGGTTAACGATTATCAGGCGTATGAAACAAAGGGTAAGATAATTGGCTGGCACGAAGAGAATTACGCTGTGACCGATGCCACCGGTCTCTGCAAGACCATGAGCACCTTCTTTACCCCCCACCTGTTCGCCTTTAAGGATTATGCCCGGATGGTGAGCGAAGTTACCGGGCTCAAAATTACTGAAGAGGAGATGAAGGACATAGGCCGCAGAATTTATACTCTGGAGCGTCTGTTTAATATCAGAGAAGGCATCAACAGAAAGGATGATTACCTGCCAGAGCGCTTCTACACAGAACCGACACCTATCGGGCAGGAGCTTAACCGGGGGAAGGTAATTGATCGGGAAAAATACGATATGATGCTTGATGAGTACTATGACTACCACGGTTGGGATAGAGAAGGAAACCCAACACGCAAAACATTAAAGAAGATTGGGCTGGAAAATGTAGACCGGTGGAAGCTTTTATAGTTTACCAGATTAGCGTAGTATCTGCAGCAACTCCCTGGACAATGTATTTGACCAAGCTAATTCCTCTGTCCAGGGAGTTTTTAATGCGGTTGCCTGGCAGCTTTGAGAATTCTTCTACGGTTTTCCAGTTCTTGGTATAGTTCTTCAATACCAACATTATTGATTGCTTGGGTAGTCAGAACTGCAGTACCATGCTTAGCGCTATTGGGACTGAGCGATAATAAGGTCTTAAGCTCAGAGACTAGATTCTCGGCATAACCGTGGTCTGCCTTGTTAACTACAATCACATCAGCAATTTCTATAAGCCCGGCTTTCATAAATTGGATACTGTCACCAAATTCAGGAGAGAGGACAAGAACAATAGTATCAGCTACTTCGGTAATGTTCGTTTCCGTCTGTCCCACCCCGATAGTCTCGACTATAATGATATCCTTACCAAAAGCATCTAATAGCTTGGTTACATTACCAATACACCTGGGTAATCCGCCCTGGCTACCATGCGTTGCCATGCTGCGAATAAATACTTGACTGTCCAGAAAGTGCTGCTGCATTCTTACCCGGTCACCCAAAACAGCGCCGCCATGTAACGCACTACTTGGGTCGGCAGCCACAATTCCTACCGATAATCCCTTGTCTCTGGCTGTAGTTGCCAGTGCACTCGCCAGGGTACTTTTGCCTACCCCAGCAGCACCAGTAATGCCAACACAATAGGCTTTCTCCAAGTGGGGGCTAATCATTTCCATTATCTTAGGAACATCAGAACTGTAGCTTTCCATAAGGGTGATGAGTTTAGCCAAAGAACTCTGTGAACCAGCGAGCATCCCCGACACTAAATCTGCAACATTGGCTTTCATCTTCGCTTAGTTAGCGTTCGATATTCTCCCTGATAAAATTGGCGATATCTTTGATTGAGGTCCCCGGACCAAAGACCCCCTTTATCCCTTTCTCTTTAAGTAATGGTATATCTTCCTCTGGTATAATGCCGCCACCGATAACCAATACTCGGTTCATGCCCTTCTCTCTAAGTAATTCTACTACCTTGGGAAAGTAGTGACCATGTGCTCCAGAAAGGCAACTCAAACCAACGACATCTACATCTTCTTGAACTGCAATCTCAACTATGGCCTCAGGTGTTTGCCTTATGCCAGTGTAGATGACCTCCATACCCTCGTCCCGTAGCCCCAATGTCAAAACCTTGGCCCCCCGATCGTGTCCATCTAGTCCGGGTTTAGCTATCAGAACCTTTATCGGTTTTCCAGTCTTCTTCACTCATTTCCTCCCCAGACATCTCAGCAGACGTCGTACATTTCGCTCAACTAGATTATTACGTCTTATACTATTTGTCAAACAGTACAGTTTTGAGGTCGTTTAGCAACCTATCCCCCTGACCCCCTTCCCTTAATAAGGGAAGGGGGAGTGTAGGGGGGGGAGGCTAACAAACAATCTCACAGTGGTGGCTGCAACGCAGACAAAATTACGAAGTCAAAAAGAGCCATGAGGCTACCCCGGCTAAGATGAGGGCGGGAACACCCATGACCAGCAACCCCCTGCGGGCCGCCTTGGGTTCCAGCTCTTGGAGGGAGGCGAAGTAATGCTGGGCGGTGAGCGTGCCAAGAAGCAACGCCAGCGCTCCTAGGAGCCACACATACCAGCCTACGGTTACATTCTCCTGTATTACCCACATTATTAGGCGCATTCCACCAGCACCAGTAACCAGTCCATACAAGAACCACCACATAGTTAGTTATCTCCGGCGGTTTATTCCAGCTGGGTACCGCGGACGGAATTAATACCGTGCGGCGGCAAGTTGAGTTCCCACCAGGACTCAGGCTCCCTGGCTTGCCCGTAGCCAAAGAAAGTGTGCATGCGGGTAAAGAAACCATTGAGCAGCGGCGTAAGCGATAGCGTCGGCTGCACCAGCTTGTGGACGAAGGATTTGTCCTTTCTGCTGAAGGGGCAGACGGCAAGGCAGGTAGAACAGCCTACGGTGCTCACCGACCACCAGTTACGGCACCTTGGTCCGTCCTGGAAGTAGGCACGGTGCCCCGGATTATTCCAGGGTCCGACCACTTCCCACGAAGGTTCTGTCTCCATGCTTAGCGCCTTTGCCGGGCAAGCCTCAGCACACTTTTTGCAGGTACGGCAGAAGCGCATAATGCCGGCATCTATCGGCTTGGTAGAGGTCAGGGGCAGGTCGGTAATCACCTTAAAAATGCGCTGCAAAGGCCCGTATTCTGGGCTGATCAACTTATTGAGCCGGCTGAGTTCACCCAGTCCGGCCATAACGCCAAGGGCGGGGGCAATAGCCAAACCGTTGTACCATGTCCCCATCAACCCCTGGTAGCCCAGTACGTATAGGAAAGTCTGGAGTCTATCCGAAATGTTTCTGCCCTGGGCATAGGCGAGTCCGACAGTGGAACTGGACAGTGCCGTAGGCGCTTTTCCTGCGTACCGTTTTATTAGCTCGTCTGACATTTGCACCGAGAAAACGATAACCCACCTTGCCCGCTCGGGTATCACCCGCTTATTGTCAGTCTCATAGGCTTGGTCTACATCCTCAAATTCTAGCGCCTTGCCATCCCGGGCATCAAAAGAGTAGACCAGTTTGCGAATATGCTCATCCAATTCTAAGAAGCCTACCTGGTCTGCCCCAAAGTGCCTCATAACGGCCTGGATCATACGGGCGTTCTCCTCTGGGCTTCCTTGCCAGCGGGGTATCCCCCATTCCTCAGGGCTGAGCGGTCTCGGCTGGAAAGGGTCCTTTACCTGGACGTATGTTCCCGTACTAGACTCTGGCGTTTGAAGTCTACTCATTTCAGATGATCCTCTCCAGAAGCCGAGGAAGCTAGTGCCAACTGACCCCGCTTGGGCACCGGCCAGGAGCATTGCTCTATCCCTCAGGGTGTAGCCCGACTTGTTTTCCAGGATCCATTGTTTCATCCGCTTATCCCTCAGCTGGGTCAAACGTTTGGCAACATCTTCGCCCACATATTTGGCCCAGGAGACCTGCTGCATTTTTCGACCGTCGAACCGTTGCATATTGTCCCAATCTATCTCTACCGTAGGCTTATCTACCCAGCGCACCCACCAGGGGCGCTTCCACGCCGCCGTGGGCGAAGCAATTACCTCATCCAAATCATGAAATATAGTAGCTCCCGCCTTGGCTTGTTCCAATTCCAGCATCTTCATATAGTCACGTCTGCCTGCTGTGCTATGATATCTCATATTTAATCCCCCGTAGATATATTCCGATTTCGGTTGATCGTTTCTAACGAATTGTAGCAAAACTGCTAGTCTGTCCCCTATTTTAAAAGACTTGTCGCACTTAGACAAGCTTGCTTGAGGTTTAGCAGGTGGCGCTACAAGCCAAAGACGAAAGCATAAATCGTAGGCTGTGGCGCTTATGTTGTCCCAAATCTCCTGTAAAAACTCCTAGCTTGGATACCTCCGGTGTTAAGCAGTCTACACTGTCACCAGCTGCTTATCAAGCCTACGAGGAGACGAGGTTGTCTAATAAACAACCTCGGGGTGTTAAAGAGGGGCGTGAGCCCCCGTTCAGAAGAAGTTTCCCCTTCCCCTTGGTAAGGGGAAGGGGAAACAGGCGATAGGGTTACCAACAGCCTCGAAGAGACATGACCTCGTTTGGGTATGTATAGCATCCCCCGATAAGGCAGCGTAGCTATCCAGATTTGCAGAACTGTTAGGAGAACTGCTAAAATTGAGTAGACATCGATAAATAGCAGCCAAATTGGAAGCCCCACTGTGAAGCTCTATCGTTAAAGGAGGTCGCTTTATGTCAGTCAGTCCCGGTGGCTATGCTGGCAAGATTCTTAGGGTAGACTTAAGCAAAGAACAGTTCACTGTAGAGACCCCCAGCGAGTCAACCCTGCGAAGCTACCTAGGCGGCTTAGGTATTGGTGCAAAATTCCTTTACGATGAAGTCTCTCCCGGCACAAACTGGTCTGACCCCGAAAACCGTCTTATCCTCGCCACCGGACCCTTAGGCGGTACCCAGGTACCCGGTTCGGGTACATTCTCAGTCGTTACCAAGGGTGCTCTCACTAACGGCGCTGCCACTACTCAGGCAAACGGGTTCTTTGGCGCGTACTTGAAGTTCTCCGGCTTTGACTGCATAGTCATCCAGGGGGCATCTGAGAAGCTCGTTTACCTCTATATCCATGATGGTGTCGCTGAACTAAGGGATGCCGCGCACCTGGCAGGCAAAGATACCGGCGACACTGAGCACCTGATTAAGAAAGAATTGGGATACTCGGAACAGGGCATGACCGTATACAGCATAGGTCCGGCGGGTGAGAATCTGGTGAGATTTGCCTGTATCGTAGGAGACAAGGGGCATGTCGCTGCCCATAATGGCGTAGGCGCGGTCATGGGTTCCAAAAGACTGAAGGCAATCGCTATCTCTCGTGGCAAGAACCGTCCCGTCCTGAAAGACGACAAGAAGTTCTCTGAGCTGGTGAAAACACTCCGGGACTGCATCCTGAATGACCCTCAATATGACACCAGCGGGGTGAAGAACTGGGGGACCCTCAATGTTTACCAGAGCATAATGACCGTGGGCTTTTTGCCAGTCAAGAACTATACCACTAACGTGTACGACCCAGCCCAGCTAAACAAGTTCTGCGGCGACTATATCCGGGAGCACTACGACCCGAAGCTACACCCGTGCTGGGCTTGTCCGATGCATCACTGCTATACCCTCCGTATTCCTGACGGATCACATGCGGGCAAAATTATTGAAGAGCCGGAATACGAAGGACTTGCCTCGTGGAGCACCCAGATCGGACAGACCGATGTCAACGAAGCCATGCTTCTCTCTGAGCTGGTTGACCGCCTTGGTATGGACACAAACGAGAGTAGCTGGGTCATTGGACTTGTAATGGAATGTTACGAGAAAGGGATACTCACCAAGCGCGACACCGACGGACTGGAGATGGACTGGGGCAATACCGAATCGACCCGGGCTATGCTTTGGAAAATCGCCCGGCGCAAGGGGTTCGGCAATTTGCTAGCTGAGGGAGCAATGCGTGCAGCGCAGAAGATCGGTAAGGGAGC
>Ga0315296_10003792_pt1 | contig 12537 bp, 7 predicted proteins | sample YL17G14_18_MG_FD_203921 | JGI IMG/M metagenome (GOLD analysis project Ga0315296, IMG submission 203921) | Sediment microbial communities from Yellowstone Lake, YNP, Wyoming, USA - YL17G14_18 | ecosystem: Environmental > Aquatic > Freshwater > Lake > Sediment | place: USA: Wyoming | collected... | reverse complement strand
CGTGGCAGATGAAGTGAAGGAGTTTTGAACCACGGCGGAGAGCACGGAGAAAAGAGCCTGTGTTCCGTTGAGGTTCAGATCGGGACCACGCGAGCCTTTGGTCGGAACCGGTTTGACTCGCGCGGAGACGCTGAGGCGCGGAGAAGAGTGCAGTCTCAGGGGGTTTCATCCCAGCGTCGCCGCGTCTCTGCGCGAGATATAATCTCTTTCTGTGTAATGACTTACGTTGTCCGGTCGGAATCATGCGGGAATGCTTCTCGGGTGTTGCAGGTTCGTGGCGTGGAATGACGTGGATAATGGGGGGAGGGGGGTTTTCCTTGTAACAGAAGGGTGGACTGTGCGTCCTTAATGGGTAGAAGATGGTCTGTGTGCCGCGACCGGGGCTTGAGGGGCCGTTTTCCCGCGGAGATTGGGTAAACGGAGCGTTGCAGACCGCCCGGCGAAGGGTACAATGACCGGCAAATTAGGGGAGTCTACGATGAGTGATCTCGAGGAAAAGCGTGATGCGCAGGCCCGGGACGCGGAGCTTGTGCAGGCGTTCGCCGCCAAGTACGATGCCCTTCGCAAGGAGATTCACAAGGTCGTCATGGGCCAGGAGCAGGTGGTAGAGGAGCTGCTGATCGCCCTGTTTTCGCGTGGCCATGCCCTGCTGCTGGGCGTGCCCGGCCTGGCCAAGACGCTGCTGGCCAAGACTCTGGCGGGGGTCCTGGGCTGGGATTTCAAGCGGATTCAGTTCACGCCGGACATGATGCCGTCGGATATCACGGGCACGGAGATCCTGCAGACGGATGCCGAGACCCGCCAGCGGACGATGCAGTTCATCAAGGGTCCGGTGTTCGCGAATCTCGTTTTGGCGGATGAGATCAACCGGGCGCCCCCGAAGACCCAGGCCGCGCTGCTCGAATCGATGCAGGAGTACACGGTGACCGCCGCCGGAGTGACCTATCGGCTCGAACAGCCGTTCATGGTCGTGGCAACGCAGAACCCCATCGAGCACGAAGGGACCTATCCTCTTCCCGAGGCGCAGCTCGACCGCTTCATGTTCAACATTGTGGTGGATTATCCCACGCGGGAGAGCGAGCTGCGGATCGTTGACGAGACCACGACGCGGGATGCGCCTCCGGTCAATCCGATGATGACGCGGGAAGAGGTCCTGACGTACCAGGGCCTGGTGCGGCGGGTGCCGGTCTCGAAGCACGTGCTCGCCTATGCGGTGGACCTGGCGGCGGCCAGCCGGCCAACGCCGATCAGCCCGCCTGTGTCGCGGGAATTCGTGGAGTGGGGCGCCGGCCTGCGCGCTTCCCAGTACCTGATCTTGGGGGCCAAGAGCCTGGCGCTCTTGAGGGGCCTGCCGGCTCCCTCATGCCGGGAGATTCGGGACGTGGCCATGCCGGTCCTGCGACACCGGATTCTGCGCAACTACAAGGCGGCGGGCAAGGGAATCACGACCGAGGCGATCATCAACACGTTGCTCAAGCACGTGAAGGAACCTGACTATACGGGCAAAGGCGCCGCCAAGCCGGTTGCCGCCGTGCGCGGTACGTCCGCGGACGCACCGCAGCGGCCCCGGATCGCGGATGCCCTGGAGAAAATGACGAAGAGTCTGGGAGGCGAATAGTCGAGTGCGGCAGTACGCTCTTCGTTTGAGCCTGGCCTGGGAGGTGAGGCACGCGTCGTGCACGCCTTCCAGGCCAGAAGGATAAACGCCGGCCATATCCGGCCGCACTAATTTGGTGCATGCCGGGTGGCAGCGGCAAGCGGAGTCTTCGGAGCTTGCCGATGGTGTCCAGGCGTAGACACGAGCCATCGGCAAGCTGGCGCTTGCCGCTGCCACCCAGCGCTTTAGCGTAGTCGGAGTACTAGTCGGGCTGCGAGGTGACATTCGAGGTTGGGCACGATGCGACGGAGTGCGGATATTCCGGTGCGGAAAGATGCGCACAAGTATCTCGACGAGCGCACGCTCGCCTTTCTGAAGCACTTGTCATTCTCCGCCCGCGGGGCCGTCGACGGCGCCTACACGGGCAAGCACAAGTCATTCATCAAGGGGCACTCCCAGGAGTTCACGGATTATCGCGAGTACATGCCCGGCGACGATATCCGCAAGATCGACTGGAAAGTCTTCGGGCGGACCGACCGCTACATGATCAAGCTGTGCGAGCAGGAAACGGTCATGACCTGCCACCTGCTGGTGGACAGCAGCGCGTCGATGGCGTTCGGCGGCTCCTGGCACGAGAAGTACTTCGGGAATCAGGACATCTCGAAATACGATTATGCCTGTTATCTCAGCGTCGCGATCAGTTATCTGCTGCTGCAGCAAGGCGACAGGGTGAGCCTGACGCTGTTCGGCTCCGATATCGAGCAGCATTTGCCGCCCGGCAGCACGTTCTCCCATCTCAGCGAGATTCTCAACGCGCTGGAGGTGCAGAAGGTGCGCCATCGCACAAGCCTTTGCAAGGTGCTGCAACAGGCCTCCCCATTGCTGAAGCGCCGGGGCATCCTCATCCTGGTCTCCGACCTCCTGGACGATCCGGAGTCGCTGTTCAGCATGCTGGATATGTATCTGCACCGCAACTTCGAGGTCGTTCTGTTCCACGTCCTGCACAAGCATGAGCTTGAGTTGCCGGAAATGGCGGCTGTGAATTTCATCGACGCGGAGTCCGGCGAGAGGCTGACTTCGATCCCGGCCGATATCCGCCAGGCGTACAATCGTGAGATCCAGGGATACATCGAGTCGATCCAGTCGATGGCCGAGGCGCGGAAGATCGATTACGAGCTGATGAGCACGGAGACTCCCTACCCGGTAGCCTTGCAGGGATACATCGAGAGAAGGCGGCGACGATGCGGATTCTCCTAGGAAACATCTGGTTCGCCAATCCTGCTCTGGGTATCGGGGTGTTCGCGCTGGCTGTGCCGCTGGTGATCCACCTGCTGACACGGCGCACACCGAAGAATATGGTCTTTCCCACGCTGCGTTTTCTGCTGGCGGCGAGGGCCCGCCAGTCACGCGTGTACCACCTGCGGCATCTCCTGCTGCTGATAGCGCGGACCGTGTTGCTGCTTCTGATTCTCCTGGCTTTTCTGCGGCCTTCTCTCATTCGAGGCGGCGCCAAACAGGATCCACAGGCCGGACGCACGACGATCATCCTGATGGACGTTTCCGCCAGTATGGAATATCGCTATGCGGGCGTCACGCCGCTGGCGCAGGCCAAAGCCGCCGCCACGACGCTGCTCGATCACCACAACAAGGCCGACCGCTTCAACTTGATCCTCATGGGAGCGACGCCGGATAACTCGTTCGATGAGCCCAGCGATAACCTCTTCCTGCTCAGACGTGACATCCAGGGCGCATCGGTCACGCACGAGTACCCCGACATCAATGCGGCGATTGCCGAAGCGGTGAGCGAGATGCGGAATGTCTCCGGCAGCAGGCACATCTGCTTCATCTCCGATTTTCAGAGGACCAACTGGGCCTCGGTCGATTTCACCCGGATCGAGCCGGATACGGAACTGCTGTTCATGCCGGTCGGCCCGGACCGCGAGGAGAACTGCGCGATTACCGATGTCAGCCTAAGGCCCGGCTCTCCGACCGTCGGGGAGAGCATCGAGATCGTGTGCAAGGCCGCGAACTATAGCGACCGGCCGCGCCGGCTGCCACTGGAGCTGAAGTTCCAGGATGGTCGAAGCTTCAAACAGGAACTGGCAGTCGAGCCCCAATCCACCGTCTCGACCAGCTTCCACCTCCGTATCCATCAAAGCGGCCAATACGAGGGCCATCTGACGATCCCGGAAGATGGCTTGAATATCGACAATCAGCGGTGTTTCATTCTGCCGATTGCGGAAAAGATCAATGTGCTCGTCGTCTGCGACGAGGACCCGAAGCAGGCCGAGAGCGGCCTGCGGTTTCTCCTGAACGCGATCAATCCCTTTGAGGAGACCCGCTATGCCGCGGCCGTCGCATCGGTGATTCGTTCGAGCGAAGTGACTGCTGCGGCTCTGTCGTCCGCCCAGGTGGTCGTGCTCTCGGATGTTCAGGAACTGTCGCGCAAGTCCGGCGAGGCGCTGCTGAAGTATCTCAAAGATGGCGGAAGCGCGGCCTACTTCCACGTCGGGCAGGCCGGCAGTCAGAATCTCGATCATCTGGCCGCCTGGTCGCAGGGCGACCTTGCCCTTCCCTTCAAACTCACCGGCCAGATCGACCTCTCCGAGCGGAAGAGCCATGCCATCTGGGCCCAGGGCAACTTCGATCATGACATCCTTCGCAAGTTCAAGGAATCGGGCGAGCTGGGCGACCTGAAGTTCCAGCGTTTCTTCAGCACGCAACGGGTCAAGCAGAAGGGCCAGGTTCTGCTCCAGTACGACGATGGGAATATCGCCATGGCGCAGACGACCGTGGGCGGCGGGACGCTCCTGCTGTGCAACTTCAGTTGCGCGCTGGACCACAGTGACATCGCCAGGCACACCTTGTTCGTTCCTCTGGTTCACGAGATCATCCGGGGGTTGCGGCCGAGCGCGGGCCGGCGAAATGCATTCCTCGTGGGCGAGCCATGCTATACGACGATTCCGCCAGTTCCGGACGCTGCTGTGGTAGCGTTCAAGGACCCCGCAGGCGAGCCCGTCGAGGGCAGCCTGGACAAGGGCCAGGGCGGCACCGCGGTCTTTTTCGCCAAGACAAGGGCTTGCGGCTTCTACAGGGTGCACGTGGCCGACCAGGTCGCAGGCGCGGTCGCGGTCAACGTGGACCCGCTGGAGAGCAATCTGGAGAGACTCGATGTCTCGCAGTTGAAGGAGCTGGCGAAGGGGCCTCGCACCGCCTTCCTGGCGGCGTCCGATGTGGCCGGCATGGAAACCCTCCTCGATGGCAAGCCGTTGTGGCACTATCTTCTCCTGGCCGCCATCGGCATGTTGTGCCTCGAGCAGCTTATGACATTGTTGCTTCGGAGTTGACCGGACGGAAGACTCCGCATGTACGGAATGATGTGACGATATGAAATGGGATTTCTTATTCGATCCGCTGATCTCGATCTCAGTGCTGATCGGAATCGGCTTGTTTGCGGGCCTGACCATCGTGCTGAGTTACGCCCGCAGCGCCCGGAGCGTGCGCAGGGGTCTTCGGCTTGCACTGACCCTGATGCGCATCGGTGTGCTTGGTGCGCTGATGATCCTGCTGCTGCGACCTATGGCGCTCGTGCCTCGGGATGAGGTGCGCGACAAACCTGTCGTGTCCGTCCTTGTGGACACGTCGCAGAGCATGAACACGAAGGACGTGGACAAACGGAGCCGTTACGAGGCGGCTTTAGGCGTGCTGCAGGCCAAGAAGAACGACTCTCTTCTTGCAAGACTGGGGCGGGACTATAATGTTGAATTGTACAGTTTCGACAAGGACCTGCGGCGCACGGCGCCGAGATTCCTGATTGCCAATCAGGAGGCGGAGGGCAAGGAGACCTGGATTGCCGCCGCTCTGAGCAATGCCGTCAAAGGGGCCGTCGCCGGCAAGATCCGGGGTGTCCTGCTGCTCAGCGATGGCCGCAGTAACGAAACCGATCCGCAGTCGAGCATGCGCAGCGCCGCACGCTATCTGCGGACTCTGAAGATCCCCGTCTGGACAGTCCCGCTCGGGACGGCGTCCGAAGTCAAGGACGCTCACGTGCTCGCCAGGTTGAGCTCGAATTTCCTGTTCGCGCAGCAGCCCGCATCGCTTCTGGTTTCGCTGACGGCTACCGGGTACACGAACTGGGCGGCCAACCTGCAGGTCTATCGGGAGAACGAGTACGTCACCTCCAAGCAGGTGATGCTCGAAAACGGCCACGCGGAGACCAGCATCCCCATTCGCGAGGAGCGCCGAGGGGTGTACCAGTATCGCGTGGAGTTGGAGCCCCTTCCGGGCGAGACGGACCTGGACAACAACAAGCGGAGCGTGATTGCCCGGGTGATCGATGAGAAGACGAAGGTGCTCGTGGTCGAGGCCCGGCCCCACTGGGACAGCAAGTTCCTCCTCCGCTGCCTGCGGGCGGACGTGAACGTGCAAGTGACCTCCATCTTCTATATCAATCCGAACAAGACGTTCGCCGTCGTGGAAAAGGGGGGGCAGGACGATGAGGCGGACAAGACCGTGCTGCCCGGGCTCCAGATGCCCCGGACCAGGGAAGAGCTTCTCAAGTATGACTGCATCTTCCTGGGCAAGGAGGTGGATGAGGTGTTCTCCGGTGCCGAGCTGAAGCTGCTGCAGCAGTTCGTTGCGGAGGACGGGGGCAACGTCGTGTTCTTCCGCGGCAAGCCCTATGAGGGCCAGAGCCCCGAGCTGTCCAAGATCGAGCCGGTTCGCTGGGGCGACGGAGCGCTGACGGACGTATATCTCGAACTGACGGCGGAGGGCAAAGCCAACCCGATCTTCGATTACGGGACGCGCGGCAAGCCCAGCGACGTGATCATCCGCGAGTTGCCGGCCATGACGAGCGTCACGCGGGTGACGGACGAGAAATCGCTGGCCGTCGTGCTGGCCCGGGTTGGGGATGGGCGGCAGAGCGAGCCGATTGCGACGGTGGTCTATCAGCGGTACGGCAAGGGCAAGGTGATGACCATCGGAGCGGCCGGGCTGTGGCAGTGGGGATTCCTGCCGGAGCGATTGGACCAGTACGACGACATTTACTCGCGATTCTGGAGCCAGATGATCCGGTGGCTGGTTTCGGGATCTGAGTTTCTGCCGGGCCGGGACGTGTCGTTCCAGATCGACAAGAATACGTACAAGCCGGGCGAGCCGGTCCGTATGACGATCACGGCCAGGCTCGTGGAGCGGTCCCGCTATCAGCCGAAGATCGAGATCGTGCAGCCGGACCACAGCGTCGTCCGAATCGCCCCCCAGCTTCAGCAGGACAGTGAATCCGTGTACGCTGCACAGTTCACGCCGCAACAGGAGGGTGAGTACGAAGCCGTGCTGAACAATAATACCGGCAAGCCGGAGAAGGACGTTGTCCGTTTCACCGTGTATGATGATTCCGTCGAGCAACGATGCGTCCAGGCCGACAGGGAGATGCTGAACCTGATCTCCGACGTCACGGGCGGGGAGTCGCTCGAATTGGCCCAGGTGAATACCCTGCCGGACAAGATCCAGGCGGTGGAGATGCTGACGAGAGAACGAGTGAAACCCGAGGATATCTGGGACCGCCTGCCGGTATTCAGCATGCTGATCTGCCTTCTGGCAGCGGAGTGGTTTATCCGGCGAGTCTCAGGGTTGCTGTAGCGATTTCGAGGTGGAGCCATGTCAAACATGATTGAGGCGGAAATATCGGTCCGGCGGGCGGTGAGCCTGCTGAGCGGCGTCCGGCGGCGGCATGTATGGCGGCTGGTCCTCGTGCGCAGTCTCTGGGTCGGTTTGGCCGCGGCCATGCTGTGCTTCTATCTTGACGCCGTCCTGCAACTGGGCGGGAGAATGCGTCTGATGCTCACTGCGGCTGCCGCCGGCGCGGTCGTCGCCACGGCCCTGCTGACCTGGTGGCGGTTGAACCGAACGACTGCCAGGGACAAAATGCTGGCCCGGCTCGTCGAATGCGAGCACCCGGAGCTGGGCAACGACCTGACCAACGCGATCGATTTCGAGGGAAGGCTCAAGGGCGGTCATCGTGAGGCCGTGTCGCTGACGCTGATGCAGAAAGGCATCGAGCGCGGGGCTCAATCGTTTGAGCAGGTGGAGACTCTGGAGAGCCTCAAGCCGGCGACGCTGCGGAGAGAGTCGTTCGTTCTCGTGGGCGTCCTTGCGGCCTGGGCGATTTGTGCAATCATTTTCTACCCCTGGATGTTCGCGGAGGTGCCGCGGTTTCTGTCGCCCTTCGCCGATCATCCGCCGTACAGTCCGACGCGGCTTGTCGTCGCTCCGGCCGGGGTGGTCGTGGATTACGGCAAGAACATCACGATCAATGTGACCGCTCGCGGCCGGACGCCAAAGGACGTCTCTCTCGTCGTCGTGAATCCCGCTGAAGGGCAGACCACCAGCATACCCATGTTCAAATCCGAGGACGGCAAGTACTTCCAGACCATCGAGGACATCCGCTCCGAGCTGGTTTACTGGGCTGCCATCGAGCGGGGCAGAAGCAAGTACTACCGGATCGACCTGTGCAAGTCGCCGAGAATCGAGTCGGTCCAGGTGCGATACCGCTATCCCGGGTACTCGAGACTTCCCGAGAGACACACTTCGCTGAGCCCCAAGGACAGCACGCTGAAGGGGTATAAAGGGACGCAGGTGACGATGACCGTGGCGTCCAATCGCCCGCTGGGCGGCGGAACGGTGAGCCTCGGCGGGCAGACCTACGCCTGCGCGGGACAGCCGGATAATACCGTGACAGGTGAGTTCCCGCTGACCGGCCAGGGCGATTTCTCCCTGAGTGTCACGGACACCGAGGGCAACGTGAGCACCGAGCCATTCAAGGGCAAAGTGAGCATCGTCCCGGACAATAAGCCGATGATCAGTATTGTCAGTCCCGCCGTCCAGTCGCTGGCCATTCCAACGGCCAAAATCCCGGTGATGATCGAGGCGCAGGACGATCTCGGCATCGGAGACGTCAGCCTCTTCCGCAGCCATAATGAATCGGACGATGCACGCAAGCATCTTTTGAAGGACACTGCCGGGACGTTCGTGAGCGTGGCCGAGACACTTGATCTGGCGGACCTGGGCGTACGGCCGGGCGACGTGATCGATTTCTATGCGACGGCCACCGATTCTCTGCCCGACTCGCCTCAAACGGTGGCGTCCGAGCCGTATCGACTCGAGATCATCTCCGAGGAAGAATACGCGCGGATGATGCGCAGCCAGATGACGGCGAAGGACTTGCGGCTCAAATATGACAACATCATCAGCCAGATGAACCAGCTCGTCGCGGCCCAGGAGCAACTGGCGAAGGAGACGCAGGCGCTGAAGGATGGCCTTGACAAGGCCGGCGAAGCTCCCCCGTCGCAAGGCGACCAGGAGAAGCTGGCGGACCTGGAGCGGCGGCAGAACGAGTTGGCCGAGAAGACGCAATCGCTGGCGAAGAAGCTGGAGGAGGAATCCAAAAGCCCGCCGGTGGTGGACATCGAGAAGGACTACAAGCAGTTTCTGGCGGACTTCAGCCAGCGCATGACTACGGCCGAGGGCCACATGAACAGCAGTGCCGGGGAGATGAACCAGGGTGGCAAAGCCGGTGCGCAGTGCCCTGCGCATCTAGCTGTCGCCATGGATGAACAGAAGAAGGCGCTGGAGCAGCTCGGGGCCCAGACTCAGGAGATGAAGGACAAGATCCAACAGGCGAACCGGGAGATTGAGAAAGTCATCAAACTGATGGCCGACGTGGAGATGTTCAAGGCTCTCTACATTGGGCAGAAGAATGTGACTCGCCAGACGAAGTCCTACAGCGAGGTCAAGGCACAGGACCTGGAGACGCGGACCCGGCTGGCGGAGCTTGGCGACCGCGAGAGTTCCCTCCAGAAGCAGCTCGACACGCTGAAGGGGCAATTCCGCGAGCACGGACGAGAGATCGAGGAGGAGTATCCCAAGGTGGCGGACGACGCGGCCCGCATCGCCGATGAGATCGAGCAGCGGAAGATCCCGGACCTGATGCAGACCGGCGCCGGATTCCTCACTCGCGGCAGCGGCGTCCAGGGGTATCCGAGTGTATTAGAGGCCCTCAAGCAGATGGCCGCCATGATCTCCTTCTGCGAAAACGCCGGCGGCAAGGGATGCAAGAACTGTGAGTTCCGCCTGAAGATCCAGATGTCGCTGAACCCCGGGGACACGATGAATCAACTGTCCCAGGGGCTGGGGATGGGCATGGGAACGGGCATGACGGGTGCGCTGGGCCGCGGCGCCTCCGGGTTTGCAGGGGGACAGTCGAACATCTCCGTCTTCGGCGGTGACACATGGGGCCAGGACATGCAGATGGACTCGTCGCTGATTGCCGGGGAAAAGAAAGCCGAGGCCCAGGCGATCAGCCTGCCCAATCAGCGCGATCCGCTGTCGGGCAATATCGAGGAGCTCACGCCGCAATCGAAACGGGAGGTGGACTCCGACGTCAAAGGCGATGCTCGCATGATGGCCGAGTACCGGCAACTGATCGAAGCGTATTTCCGGCGTCTGGCCGAGGAGCGGTAGCACACGGGAGAATCGAACGATGAGAGTGCTCGAAATGATGGGATGCCAATGCGGGGCTCACAAGGTGGGCGGCGGTCTCTCTCGCCCGGGGCGCGGAGATTGCTTTGCTGCGCTCCTAAGAAACTGGGGGTTCGGGTGGCACGGCCAAACTCGTTTGACCGTGCTTTCCCTCGCCGGGCAGACACGCTCAAGCTGCGCTTGGGCGTGCCACCCAAAGCACACGGCTTGGTTTCGTCCCGACACCAGCCGTGCAGCGGCCCGGCGACTCGCAATGACATGCGCAGGGATTGTCGGTCTGGTTTCGTGGGCCATGCTGGCAGGGGTGACAGCGGCACAAGACAGATCGGCAGGCGAAGAAGAGAAGCTGCAGTGCGCCAACCTGATCTACGCCGTCTCGAAAAGCTCGGTGTGTTTCAGCGACCAGTTCCTGTCCACGGTCAGCCGCGAAACCAACTGCCAGCCGGAACGCCGCTTCACGCCGGTCAAGCTCGCCGAGGAGGCCATGTTCCAGTTCCCCTTTGCCGTCATGACCGGAGAGGGCTCCTTCACTCTGACTGAGCGCGAGCGACAGATGCTCAAGAGCTATCTGACGCGAGGCGGCTTTCTGCTGGCCTCGGCCGGCTGCTCGTCCCAGCCCTGGGACCAGTCGTTCAGACAGGAGATGAGGAGAATATTCCCGGACAGAAGCCTCACGAAGATCGGCATGGACCATCCGATATTTCACACGGTCTTCGATGTGAAAGCAGTCACACTGAAGAAGGGAGGGACCACGCAGCTTGAGGGACTGGAGATCGAGGGCAAAATCGTCGTGATCTACTCGTCGGAGGGGCTGAACGACACGGGGAACGCGGGCAAGGACGGCAGCCGTCAATGCTGCTGCTGCGGCGGCAACGAGATCAAGAACAGTCACGAGATCAACGTGAACATCTTTACATACGCATTGACTCACTAGGGGCCATCCGGATGGGCGCCGAGCACAACAGCAAATCCCGGGCTATCATCATTGCCGCGAGTCTGCTCGTGATCATGCTGCTTTTGCTGTCATTTCTGCGGCTCGGCTCGCGCCTGTCATCCGGCTCGACGGCGGCGCGACCGCCGGACGTCTTCTCCATCTTTTACACTTGTGACACGCAGGGGCATATCGAGCCGTGCGGCTGCGCCAGCGGCATGGCGGGGGGCATCAGCCGCCGCCAGACCTACCTGCTGCGGAACCGGCCCCGGGATTTCCTGCTTGTGGACGCCGGCGATGTCGCTGCCGGGCCGCGCGAGTGGGAAATCCTCGAACTCGAATACCTGCTCAAGGGCTACACCCAGATGGGTTATCACGCCGTCAATGTAGGACAGCGGGAACTCTCGCTCGGGCGGGACGGGCTCAGACTCGCGAATCAGCCATTTGGCAATTTTGTCTCGGCCAATGTGCTCGATCCGAATGGATCGCCGGTGGTTGCACCGTATGTCATCGTTGATCTGTCGACCGGATATCGCTGCGGCATTATCGGAGTCGTCGATGACCGGGTGGAGCCGGACCAGATCGGTCCGGGCCTTCGCCTCACCTCGCCGGCCGACGCCCTGGGCAAATACTTGCCTGAGCTGAAGCAGAAGGCGGACTTCATTGTCCTGCTTGCCTTTGCCGAGGAGCCGCAGATTCAGGCCCTGGCCGCGCAATTCTTCGAGCTGGATGTCATCGTCGGGGGCAAGGTCCGGCAGGCGACCACCGCCCCGGTCATGGAGAATCGGTCCGCCATCGTGTTCAACACGGACAAGGGCAAAAACGTCGGACGGTTGGACGTTCGTTGCGCGAAGAACGGGACGGCACAGTACGAGGGGACCATGACCGTCCTCGAAGAAGCGATGGACAAGGACCCGCAGATCACGGCACTGGTCGAAGAGTACAAGGAACAACTCAAGGCCCGCGATTTTCGGCCCGTCAAGGACGACGAGGAGGGCCTCTCCTCCATCTCGGCGGCACGCAGCAAGACTGCCGACAAGTACGCCGGGGCGGAAAGCTGCCGGGAGTGCCACAAGGTGGGCTACCAGATCTGGCTCAAGTCCAAGCACGCGCGTGCCTTCGACGCCCTGGAGCAGCAGGGAAATCAGTACAATCCGCGGTGCCTGATATGCCACACCGTGGGCTACATGGCCTCGGATGGCTACATCAATCAGCAACTGACCGGGCATTTGAAGAACGTCTCCTGCGAATCCTGTCACGGCCGGGGCGACTATCATAACAAACTCATGGCCGGACAAGGCGTTTCGATCAAGAAGATTCTCATGAAGAAACCCCGGTGCCTGGATTGTCATGACAAGGAGAACAGCCCGAATTTCGATCCGGGCCGTTATTGGGAGCAGGTCATCCATGCCAAAGACTAAGACCCGCATAATGCTGATCCTGGCGATTACGGCCGGACAACTTTTTGCCG
>Ga0315296_10003791_pt1 | contig 12538 bp, 10 predicted proteins | sample YL17G14_18_MG_FD_203921 | JGI IMG/M metagenome (GOLD analysis project Ga0315296, IMG submission 203921) | Sediment microbial communities from Yellowstone Lake, YNP, Wyoming, USA - YL17G14_18 | ecosystem: Environmental > Aquatic > Freshwater > Lake > Sediment | place: USA: Wyoming | collected... | reverse complement strand
CAAATCCCAGCGACTCCACCACTACCAAACCCTAGGGCCTAGTTAAGCTAAATTGGTTGAGTACTCATGGAAACACTGCTGAAACAGCCAGTTATTGCCCCTCTTTTGCGCATGATGGGGTTTCCTCATTCTTATACCCTAATTGGAGCTGGCCGAACAACACCAATACCCAAACGGGTTCAGCTCATTAGAATTTTTCACTAATAATTCCCAGCTCCTAAGTCTCTCGCCATGCCAAATCTCCCGAAGCGTAGGATTGGATTAGGGACAGAATTGGGTGTAATTTTGAAAAACCTCTTAATAGTTCGCAATTTTCGAATGAAAGAGGATTGGATTGAAGAAAAAATGAAGGCACAATTACCATTGGAAAAAAAGCGTGATTTGCTGCAGAATAGGCTTTATGAAAACCTGGAGAAGAAACATGCCTTGGAACTTCGAATTAATCAAGAATTTGAGGAATTAAAAAGATTAGAGATTTCCTTAGAAAAACGCTTCGAGCAAAAGCGCGCGACACAACAAATGAGCGGCAAACACTAAAAAGCAGGATTGAACTCTTTTCTGCGAAAATAATGTAAGTTCTGCGCGCATGCGTGTTGCTAAAATGGTTAAAAAGGGTCTTAAGTCCCCCTTTTGGGTTCTGACAGACTTTTTGTTTGTTAAATGATAAACGGTTCTATGGTTAAGCATTCACGCGGTTATCAGTTCTTTTAGCTGCTGTCTGAACACCGCTCTGCTTTCCTCAATAACGCTTTCCTCTCCTTTCTCCATACCTAATTTGTTTATAATATCTTTGATCGCCTCGACATTTATTTTTAAATCTGTTCCCTTTGATAAGTCGTCCAGCATCGTCACAAGTTCGTTACTTTCTTTTCCAATTTCTTGATCCCCGACTATCGTGCCTAGTATAATATCATTTAATGTATAATATAATAGAATTGTTGTTTTTGCATCATGATAGTTTGGATGGATTTGTTCAAGGAACTCATTCTTTGAAGTTAATCCGCTGAAATATTCATACAACGACCTTAAAATGCTATATGCTTCTTTTGAGATTTCTTCCGGAAGGCGTTCCTTTATAGCTAATGAAAGCTTTGTAAATTCCAAGTTTATTGTGCCTATCTTTTGACCTGCAAGGCTCCTAACGTTTTCTTCAGAACGCTTCGTGTAACCCTCCACACGATTCCAGTCAACCCGCCCTTGTAAACTCCTGAGAACGTCGAATAATGAATCAACGATCTCTATAGCAACGCTGAGTATTTTAGTGAGCTCATTCCGTTTTTGCTTCGCTGCTTCTTTATCTTCCAACATTTTTCTTTTTTCTTTCAAAGCCTCGGTTACTTTCTCGTATATTGTTCCGACCAATTCCGCCTTTTCCGTAACAAATGTTTCAGTAACTCCTTTCCATGTAATGCTGAATTCGTTTCCAACGCGTTCTATATTTTCTATATCAGCAATTGGTATCTCTCTGGCAATTTCTTTCCGCTTTTTAAGGCGTCCTTTCTCCATGCGAAACTTTATAGTGTTGTCAGTAAACTCCAACGTGCCACTACCAAGATTTCTTAGACGGGCTTTCGACGCAGATTCTGCAGAAACTGCCTTGGGCGATCGTTGTTTTCTGAGTTTCATGTTCAAGCTCTCCTCGTGAGCAACATGTTTGCGTCGTCAAAAGCAAACTCGCGGTATTTTTCGCTGTAGAACAATCTGAGATACTCTTCTGCGTACTTAGGTTCAAATGGAAGGTCTTGAGCGGAGACGTTCTTCTTTTGCCTAAATAAATCTTCAATAGCTATTCTTGCTACTGGATAGTTTAGCAAAAGCTCTTCTTTCTCATTGTACATGACTATTGTTCTTGCACATTCGTCTACGTAGGATAAGGCTTTGGGCAGGTTTTCCATCACTTGATTCAGTTCATACTTTGATGAGTTAAGGATTACTTCCATTGCAGATGCCATTCGCGTTCTTAAAGTAACGTTTTTCTCCCACAAATAATCCTCCGTTGGCAGCAGACTTTCGATTGATTCCTCCTTACTCTTTAACTCTTCATAAAGAATCGACAGCACTTCTCTAGCAATGCTCAACAACGATTGGAGGGCATCTCTTATGATTATAACATTCACGACATTGTCATTGAGTGCCTTTTTTTCAATGCCAATTTTGATGTCCTCAGCCCTTTTCGCATGATCCATCATTTTCGAAAGATTATCGCCTAAAACTGGTAACAATCTTTCACTTTGAGCGCTTAAATTAACTATGGAAATTAAGGAATTCTGAAGATACTCCACAGACTTGGAAATCTTGGCACTGTATTGCTTCCTCCAACTATTAAGTGAGGTGAAAATCGCATCCATGGCGATCCAAGGAGCTGTTTTTTCGTCGAGTTTTTGCTTTACAAAGGCTATTGTTCGGCTTTCTTCAGGAAAGCTTGGATCGTACAAAGACCTTAGGATGCCATAAATTTGTTCTACGACTTGACTGACCTCAATGACGAGAACCCGACCTCCCTCTAATACTTCTCTAATGGAATCCACCCTCATCTCCAGAGGCATGTCTTTTTGAAAATCTGTTTTTGCGGTGGCTTTAACTTCTAATCCTATGTCCTTGAATTTTCCCATCCAATTCGAGTATTCGCAGTTAACGTATATTTGATATTCTTTCACTAAAGTTTCTAGTTCCTGTATTAGGTTGCTTATGCCCTGTTCCATTTCACTGAATTCCTTCTCTAATTCGGCTAAGTCATAGAACCCCGCTGAGGTCTCGCTGAGAGTATCATTGAGCCTGTCTTTGATTATCAGCATCTTTCCTTCAGTAGAACTAACGGCTACTGGAATGCTGCTCTTGACTTTGTTCAGTGACCCTTCAAAAACTTGCAGCCTCTTCATAAGTTCTTGCGCCTTTCCCATGATAATCTTTGAACGCGCCTCGATTTCTGCTCTTTTCTTAGGCGAATAATTAGCCAAGGCTGCAGGTATCATGAACAAGAATGCCGCCAGAGTGCCGATTGCCATCTGTGAACCATCAATTTCAGCCCTAAAGGCTAATGGACCTTGAAGAGCGCTTAAAAAGATGAAGAATAGTCCGGTCGCGCCAGCTGCTGTCATAGCTGGAAGAAGCACCTCTGCTTGCGTTGCGTAATCCTGTTTTACTAGCATCCGCGCTAGTAAAACAGCGCCCGAAACAAGACCAACTACTATAACCAAAAAAAGAATTATGCCGGGAAAGGAATCGAGATACTGCATCAAAGCAGTTCGGACAGTGCGCTCCATAGGGGCAGGGGTTGAGGTAATTTGCCCAACTATGACGTCTAAAACTTTAGATGTCTCATACAATCTGAATTGAAGCATTGACTCTTGCAAGTTTTTGAAAACTCCTGTTAGAGGAACAAAAATAGGTGGACTCGAGGTAGGCTCAACCCACCAATCCACCCTTTTAATCGTTAGGATATATTCAAAATACTGCATTATTTCAAGTGGTATTGAAATTAAAACATAGTATGACAACGTAAGGGCTATCCTCGTCTTCTTGAAGAGCACAGCGGCAGTGAAAATCAATGGGGCGGCGAAATAATAGGCTGGAGCGAAGAAAAGCAACGTCGCTGCAATGATGCCTAAATCAATAGCAATAGCATCTTCATAGCGATGAAAACGAAACGGAAGGGCGACAAACACAAAAAGCAACACAAAAATTATGAGCACCCGAATTTCAGGCGCCACACCCAGCGTCGCTATGAAATCCATCCTGGACAACTGGTACACTAAGCCTAACCCAATAACTAGAGTTCCTATTGACATGCCATATCTTGGGCTTTTAAATGTGATAAAAGCAATTAGAATGCACATGATAGTCGGCAACGGCTGTGGAAAAAGCGGCAGAAATGACAAGCCCAAAATCATGCTAACGAACGTTAGAACAGCTGTCATGATCCTAAGCGGTGCTGGTTCAAGCGCGCGCATTCTCTCTTCTTTCTCCTTTCCTTTTTGTCTCTGCCTTCTGTACCATGCGCGCGCGCGAGAAATGGTCGAATCTTTAGGCGATTTCAATGTGAACCATCTAAAACTTTATTTTACGAACTGTCTTTAAAGCTTATTGCGGAGAATACGCATGAGCAGCAGCGAACCACAGTTTGACATCTTCGAAAACATTACTAAACATATTACCCAATTGAAAACATGGTTTCCTAACCAAGCTATCATATGCATTGGTGAATACCCCACAAAAATCCTTCTAAAAGGACCTTTCATAGGCAAAACAGATGACACTTTGCCCATCTTCATCGGCAAATCCAGCAAGGACATTGCCAAAATGAGCCAATCCCGTCTTGATCCATACAATATCTTGGGTTTAGACACAAAAATTGACACACATTTTTGGTTTCATGTTTTACCCTACATTACAAAAAATGATGCGTTCATGGCGCGCTTAAAAGGCAAACTTGACAAGCAAAGTGATGTTATGATGGTGTCCTCTGTCTGGGATGGTGTTGGCAGCGCCTTATTGCCTGCCTTGATTTCGCAATTCAAAGAATGGAACATGAATTCTGTGGCATTAGCTGTGTTGCCTTCAAAGGTGCAGCCGTCAGATGTTCACTTTAATGCGTTTTCATCTATGGGACTGAGCATGTCTAAGGATTTTACACCAGTTGTGCTTGTGGACAGGGACCAACTCGAAAATTACGTAGGAGTTGACAGAAAAGGCTCCGTAATAAGCGGTAACATCTTTGTTAATTATTTACTAGAATTGATGTTGGCTAAAGAAACGCTCGTTCAAGAACTCTCCGAACTGTCTAGATCCTTTAATGTTAAAACGTATACGATTCTATCAGCCACAGGAGCCAGTCTCAGGACTTATGGCTCACTAGAAAACATGCTTAACACCACATTATTTAGACCCCTTTTAACATTTGACCTATCGGATGCATCACTGCTTTATGTTCTTCTTCGTGTGCCTCTTCAATTCAAAGACAAGCTTCCAAGGGGAAAAATTGAGTTAGCAATAGCTAACTGGTTTAAGGAAAAAGCTCACCTCAAATCTATTTACATAAGCGAACCCATATACGTGGAAGATGTTAGTGACCGAGTAGATGTAGTCATGTTTGTGGGCGGTTTCGATGTGGCTAAGTTGTTCGCTTCGATAGAGAAGAAGGTGAGTGCAGTGAAGAGTAGCGCAATAGAACATGGTCTTATGAGCAAAGAAGAGTGGCAAGGCATCGTTAAAAACTTAACAGGAAATTAAGGGCTACGCCTTCCTAACGATCTATTTTTTATTCACTTTGTTATTGTTCATTTTTTGAATGATTTGTGTAGCTGCAACCCCGTGTTCGAGAAGGTAAGAACGAGAAAGATGCCTCTCGAAATCATTAGACTTACTGTACAACAATTGCATTTCATCGTATACCTCGAGGTCTTGTGGCTTTCCTCTACCGCCCACGACTAGGATTCTCGTTGTCCATGGATCCCGAGAATCAGTCACCCGCACAGTTATTGTTCTTGATACCTCGCTGGTAACGTATGCTGCTAGCGCTGTGTAAATCTCTTGAGTCAGGTCTTCAGTCCATAGATTCTCAGGTGCCGACACAGTGACCCAAATGTAATCGCTTTTGTAGGTCGGTTTAAATCCCATGATGCTCGGCGTTTTGAAAATTCGTATGATGCTCTTCATGTAATCCTTGAAGTGTTCCTTATCCATTATATCTCTAACTATTACTTTTCTGTTGAGAGAATCTTCCTGTTCAGTCAGTATCTTGAAGATTATCTTCATTTGTTCGCCGTCAGTGAGCTCTGTTGATCTTTCAAAGAATTTCTTGGGTCGAAGTATGTCGGAGAGTCTTTCTTCATATTCCACGTACAAATCAACGAGTTTATTCAGTCTCTTACGATAGTTGGAAATGGGTTCAATCTTTTTTCCCAGCTGATCATACAGTTTAATTGTACTGTCCATTTTTTCGAGTTTCTCAAGGGTGTAAGCCTGTTCTTCTTCTATTCTTTTTAGATCTCTTTCATTTTGTCTAAGTTTTTCTCTGGCGTATCTTTTCATACTGAGTATTTTCCTTATCTCTTTTTCCAATTTGGATCTATCAAATTCTTTCCTCTTCTTTGTCTCCTGTATCCTTACAAATTCATTATCGATAATGCCCCTTTTGTCCCTGAACCTTGCTATGATTCCGTTTATGTAAGCGAGGTGCTCGTCAATCATCTTTACTTCATCCGTGGGTGTTCTAAGCATTAACTGTACCACGAGATAGATAGTTGCCAACTCAGATCGAATATCTTTCAAGTCTTTCAGTGCTGACTCAGACTCAGGAAGAACCTCGTAGTATCTGATTAGTGCTTCAGTCAAATACCGAGTCTCATCATAAAACTTGAGAAGTTGAAGCGTCTTGTCAGTTAGCTCCGCCAGATTCATGAAATCCTCCAAAATCTTCTTTTGCCTTACTGTGAAGACTTGGGAACTGGGAATCAGATGCTTCAAGCGCTCAAAAAGGGCGGTTTTCTTTTCGGAGAACTCAAGATGTGTCTTGGTAATATGAGTAATTAAGGCTTCTAAGTTATCAATTTTCCTCGATCCCTCTTTTTGCAGCGTCAAGTTTATTATGGCTTTCTCTATCGTTCCGGTCTTACCCATCAATTTGATTGTTGATAGATACCTCGTTAGCTCGTCCATCCAACTGTTTACTTGTTCCTCTATGCCCTTAACATGCAACGCATAGTCTTCTTCAAGCCTTGGATTGTTATAAACAACGGATTTTATTTTCTCTTCAAACTGCTCTTCGGCATAAGTACCAGTTTTTATGAGGTAGCTCTTGTAGAGATCTCGTGCCTCATCATTGCTCACTTTAACTATGTCATAAATTCCATTCAGAACCTCGAGCTTTTCTCTTCTATGCTCATATAACAGTTGAAGTTTTTCGAAGTCTACTTTTAAGGCGGCTATGTACTCGTCCGCAGGGTACATTACCTTGACCATGCCCAACGTGTGAACAAAATTGTCTGTAAGCCCAACCTCTGTCCCTATGCCTCCTAGAAGATCGGCTAAATCGAAGTCCATCAAGACGTAGAGCATGTCCACGATCATTTCATCCATTTCTGTTCGGGCATTAACGATGTTGCCTACCTTGGTGTAAGCAGGCATTAGTGGCAGGTAAATTAGCGCATTTAACGGGTTTCGATAGTAGCTACCAAACTCCTTACACACATACTCATTGTAGTCCTTATTCAACACTAGAGATAGTTCGTTCATCGCTGTAAAGGCTGAGCATCCCTTTGCTGGAGGATCATCTCCAGTGCATGGGGCAATAACAAAAGCTATGATTGGTGTACTGGAGCCAAGTACTTTTCGCAAATGTCTAGCGAACTCAAAGAAGACTCCGCTTCCTGTGCCGCCGCCTAATCCGTATACTAGGATTACAGTTGGGGTGATTATGGATGTGAGGGCCAGTTCTTTGAATGAGTTTATGAAGCTTCTGATTATGCCAAGTTGATAGTAGTTCAGGGCGTACACTGCCTTGGCTAGGGCTCTTCTTCTACCCGCGCCTCCAGCTAATGGAGGTATAGCCATTGTTGAGTCAAGCCATGGTGTGAAGTCGTTAATTTTGGCACCTTCACCCACGAGATATTCATTGTATTTTTGGTTAATGAAGTCGAACATTGCTTCGGCAGTTGGAAATTTTACTGATTGGGCGATTAGTCGAAGTCTTTCTCTTGGCACACCCGCCTTCACTAGTGATTTCATTAGTTTCTCGTGGCTTTCCTGTAAGCTCCTGATTTCTGGGTCAGCGATGTCAATTGCTAAAAGAGCGAGTCTTGTAATTTCGTTCTCCAGTAATTCTCTGGTTTTTTTGTGCATTAAGAAAGTTTCAACGATATTAGTTCCTGATGAGCCGAGTCCTATCAATTGTACATTGTTTTGGTATATCTTCGTGTTGTGTCACGCCCCAACTAACCTCATAAGTCTGTCTTTAATGGTTTCCAAACTTGATGAAATAGTTCTGTCAACCTTTGATGCTCTAAGGGTTAACCCTTCTAAATCTTTAATTTGGTCTTCAATGACCGACAAGAAATAGTTTACTTTCCCGCGAGACCTCATAAACAGGAATACAAAAGCAACCGCCGCAGCCGCTAAAGTGCCAATTGCAGGTAACATAATCATTTCCAAAGCTGATCCCATGGGTTCTCCAGAGGCTGGAATGGCATTCAATAGAGCTATAGCTTCATTCACATATCCTTTGTTTACCAAGGCTTTAGACTGGTTCAGCACATTTGAATACATTTGAGTATATCCTGCGGCAACACCAGAATCAATGAGGCTTTGCAGTTTAGCTTCTTTTTGGTCGTAGAGGTTTTGGAATTCGTCCGCTCCAGCAGTGAGAACAACCACTTTGATAGCGTCCAGAACATCACCAGTTGCGCCCGCGGCCGACAATTGAACCAACGTAACATTGGTTGATTTGGTAACCGTGCTTACCCTGCCATAACAAATCATCTCGAAAGTTCCTTTCTCCCAACTAAACTCCATAGATGCCGAATTCGGTGTATAACCTGCACCTAAATCGTAGTCACCTGGGACAAGCTCCCAATATTGACCTCCGCTTGGCTTCAGCATGTTGGTTGAGAGTTTTAGGTTGCCAGACCCTGAAGTGAACACGTTGACGGTGAATGTTACTTTAAGCTCTTCTCCCGATATTACTGGAGTGAATATGGTGGGTTCGCTGCTTGTTGCAAAATCCGCTTCGATTATTTTTTGTCCTGTCTGTGAATTTTCCACTGTATAGCTTGTTATCCATTGTCCCTCGCCAACGCCACGAGTAGGCATTATAGATGTAATGGATACGGTTGTTAATAATAGAAAGAGGCATACTGCAAACAATTTTGTTCTCAATCTTAATCTCCCTTGCCCATTTTTTACAATACTAATAGATATAACCTTTATGCCTTGAACTAGCGCGCGTTTTAGATGCCTACATTAGCACGTCTCGCAAACCTTGAAAGTGTAGAATGTGACCTGAGATAGAACTTTTTTCTGTATACTGCGTTTGCCCAATGATCGCAAAATGAAAAGGCTCAAGAGCAACAGCCTCGCCGCTTGGAACATTAAACAAAAAGGCACTCATTCAAGAAACCTCTAACCAACACTATAGAAAAAAAGGGATGAACGAGCACCTCATTCGCCAGTATAAATCACACTATAGAGGTTGGTAGCCCTGTAGAGATTCGAACTCTCGCCCTACTAGCAACATTTTTTGCAGATAAAACACACACGAAAGTGAGCAATTTAAACGAGGATTTAAACCTATCCGACCCCACCACTACCGCCGTCAAGACCATTGAGGCATTGGTATTAATTGAACCAGCCAACAACGCGCTTTAAAACTGCCCCTGTTAGTGCGCCTCGCACTCGTTTTGAGTTGATTTTATGATGGCTTTTACTCTTTCGTTCGCTTTCCATGTTTGTAGAACATTCGTCCAGTTGATCAGCATTGTATTTACAAAAATATATGTAAATGTCTTGTTTTTGGCGAGGAATGTTTATATAACTTCTAATTAAATGAACATGTGTTTAAAGATGCGTGTATGGGGCAAACCATAGTTAGGAGAGCTCAAGGTGAAGACTAATTTAATCGAAAACGTGGATGATGTGGACCTTCAAATCATTAATTTGCTGCAGGAAGATTGCCGGTTGAGTTTCAACAAAATAGCGAGTAAACTTGGAATATCTGCGGGTACAGCGTTCAACCACATCAAAAATTTGGAGAAAAAAGGCATACTAAAAAGCTTCACTGTAATTCTAGATTGGGTCAAACTGGGATATAGCTTAACAGCCGTAATATTAATCCAAGCTGAAGGCGGACATCTTATGGACATTGAAGGTGAAATCGCTAAGGCAGCCAACGTTGTTGCTGTTTACGATATCACAGGAGATTTTGACGTTGCGGTGGTCAGTAAGTTCAAAGATAGAGCCAGCCTAAGCACTTTCATAAAAAATCTGCTATCCACGCCTCGCGTCAGAAGAACAGTCACAAACGTTGCCCTTAACGTCATCAAAGAAGATTTCAGATTCAAACTACCGCGCTTAAGCAAAAACGAAAAATAATCATTAACCGTATCTCTATAAATGGAGAAAAAACACGATGAAGAATCCAACGAGAATAACTGTAGCCTTTGACCAATCAACAGCCAATTTGCTGGAAAAAATCAGCAAGGAAGCTGAGCTTTCCCAAAGCGAAATCATGAGGCGCGCCTTGCGTTTTTATTATGAGAACAGAACCCTCTCAGACCCGGTTATGAGAAAAAAAGCTTACGCTTACATGGACCTGCTGCTCGGTGGCGAACACGTTATTCTAGATGTGGATCATTGGCTTCTTTTCCTAGGCCTAATTGAGTCCTCCCCCGAAAAGGAAAAGTTCTGGGGGGAACACATGAAAGTGGCCCAATCTCATAAAGAGCAACTAAAAAACAAAGTGCACACAGCAGAGGAACTCTTAGCGCGGCTTGAAACTTGCAACTTTTTCAGGATGACAAAAAACTCGGAAAACGACTTCACCTTGATTTTGGGGTCGGAGCTTCCTAAGAAGTTTGTGAGAATTTTCATTGAGGAGTTTCTATCTGCCATGGGTGTTAGAGCCGAGATTAAGGAAAACCTGGCTAAGCTAAATGTCACTATTAAGCCTCAGTTGAAAGGTTAGGCGCTCCGTTTTTAATATGTGTTGGATTCGGCTTTGGAGCAAGCCTCTACTCTATTCTGCAGATTAAAGGCTGCACGTACACTAACCTAATAGAAATCAGACCGATTTAGTCGGCAAAAATAGAGGAGGATATTTCTGTGGATCTGGCTGGAATTCAGCTGTGGTTGGTGGCTTAGTTGAGATTATGTTGGAAACTTTGTTTAAGTTATTGCGGGCTGGTTACATTGGTGACAGTACTATTGAGGTTTCGGTGCGAATTACGTTGGGGTCTTTTTCAATTACTTTGTACACGACTTGGTTTATGTTCTCAAGCGCTGGCGCCTCTAAGACTACAATGGCGTCGTATCTGCCGAAGATAGCGTCTGCGTCGATGACTTCTTTGACCTTTTCTTTTATCCTTTGAACGACTTCTAGTGAGGTGCCGGGTTTGGTGCTTAAGAGTATGTAGTCTTTCATTCTTTTTCCTCCTTGTTAATTTTACTTTGTTTTTGCGGAAACTTATTGTCCAACAGAACGATAAGTGACTGCTCTTTTGTATATAAGTTTTGAGTCGCGTTGGATATTCTTTAATGAATAGCTGAATGATATAAACATTTGTTCAAAAGAGAAGACACTCGAAAATCTCAAACGCCTAAATGGTAAAATTTTTGCAAAAGACAGGTGCCTTTTTTCCTCACTCCATTGCGGGCAAATAACCACATGCCCAGAGTTTATGAAAAATTATGAACAAATCACAACTGCATTTATATTTCACTGCGCATACAACTATTTGTAAATAAAATTGGTGAAAATGTGTTTGGCATAATTGATTTGGTCTCAATAGCCGTAATAATCGGGTCGTTTGCCGTGATGATATACAAAATCCGGTCAGAACTCAAAAACAGTATTGAACTGCCATAAAACGCAAACCAACGGATCAACCTCCCCTTTAGCCTTGTAATGGCTGCAGAAGTTCTGAGAAAAGTTTCAAAGCGCGCGCTAAGAAGAAGACAAAGGTCTCGACCTAAGCCAACACGGAGAAGAAGCCTACCACTTGGAATAGGGCACCCCTTTCCTTAACCCACCCTTCGTTTTTCTTTTTAACAAAGTACATTCAGGGAACAAGGCGAGACATGGTCAATTAATCGCGTTCTTATGCCAGAAGGACAGCGATTATGCCGCTTAGGAACACACCATCGAAAGTACCTGCGCCTCCTATACTGGCGACTGGTGCGCCAAGCTTGGGAATAACGTTAAGATTCGACAGGTCTGCACCTATAAGCGTGCCGAGAACGCCAGCCACATACGCAACTATACGCGGCGCGCCTGAAGGAAGAATAAGAGCTAACACAGCTGCGGCTATCGGCGGGATGAATGCAGGCGTGACTATGCCCACTCCTTTCACGGGTCTAGCGATAACGCGGGTCACCATGGCAACGACAGCCACACCTACCAAGCTGTATAATATGGCTGAAGGTGCTTTCCACAGCAAATAAACAGAAACGGCTGTGGGTATCAAGGCTCCTCCTAAGTTGATAGCCACAACGGTGATCATTTGGCCATATTCCACTTGTGGAATGCGATAAAATACCCCAAGAAAGTTTACAAACTCTTCTTTAATGATTGGCACCGTAGTTTTGAGTTTAAAAAGTGGAATGTTAACGAAGCTGCCCAGAAAGGTGGCAACTAGGATCAGCGTGGTCGTTATAGGGCTGAAGCCGACATCTTCAAAGGCCGCGCCTATGACTCTTATGAAAATCAAGCCTACTGCAAAAACAAGAATAATCAACAGGATTGCGAACACTAAGAAACTATGAGGAAAGTAAATCGTTTTTCTACTCATCCGGCTCGCACCCTAGCTTCCACGTTGTTCTTCAAATCTTT
>Ga0315296_10003790_pt1 | contig 12539 bp, 20 predicted proteins | sample YL17G14_18_MG_FD_203921 | JGI IMG/M metagenome (GOLD analysis project Ga0315296, IMG submission 203921) | Sediment microbial communities from Yellowstone Lake, YNP, Wyoming, USA - YL17G14_18 | ecosystem: Environmental > Aquatic > Freshwater > Lake > Sediment | place: USA: Wyoming | collected... | reverse complement strand
GTCAACTTCCTCAATGCCTGAGACATTAATCTTGCTTGAACTCCAATCATGGCATCGCCCATTTCTCCCTCAATTTCGGCTCGGGGAACCAAAGCGGCGACCGAATCGATGGCGATAACATCAATCGCTCCAGAACGGACTAATGTCTCAACAATTTCCAGAGCCTGTTCACCAGTATCTGGTTGAGAAATCAAAAGTTCATCGAGGTTAACTCCGATTGATTCGGCTCGTTGAGGATCAAGACCATGCTCGGCATCGATAAAGGCGACGGCGCCACCCATTTTTTGGGCTTCGGCAATAACGTGAAGAGCTAAGGTGGTTTTTCCTGAAGCTTCGGGCCCAAAGATTTCCACAATTCTTCCTCGGGGAAGACCACCAACTCCCAAGGCCAAATCTAAGGCAATCGAACCGGTGGGGATAATATCCACTCTTAGTCGGTCGGCGGGTGCTTCTCCCAATTTCATAATCGAGCCCTTACCATATTGTTTTTCAATCTGTTCCATGGCCACTTTAATTGCCTGAATTTTTTCATCTTTTGCCATACTGCTTCTCTTTTACCACAATTTTTGCTAAAATTCAATTGTGAAAATCGGGGTGTAGCTCAGACAGGCAGAGCGCGCGCATGGGGTGCGCGAGGCCGCCGGGGCAGAACCGGCCACCCCGACAGAAAGAGACGCAAGAATCGAATTTCCAAAAACTTATCAAACCAGAATTATATTATCTAGTTGCTATTTAGTAATTTGTCTACTCAGCAGAACCTCAGGAGGTACAATTTCGTATCCGGCTTTCCCAATAACACCCTCATTGAGTATTTCAAGTAGTGAATTGAGATCACATTCCCTTAGGGTTGTAATGTAAAAAGCTTTCAGCGGAGGTTCTGTAGGCCAATTTAATCTCTGGGCTGGGTGCACTACTAGTTCTAGGGGTCTATCCACACTTGGGGACATATTGTGCAACATAAGCCTAAATTGCTCTGGGGTCAAAGGATTCCTTCCAAAAATCATTTCTCGAAACCTGGTATGTCGAATAGGAATAGTGTCAATTCCACGTACTAGAATAGTAGAAACCTCACTTTCAGAAAGTCTCTCCATTAACTCCAAAAACCAGATGAATGAGTTACCACCGTAATCTAAGTGCAAATTGCCTTGGGTACTTAGGTGGGCTGGTTGATATCCAAAGGCGTCTTGAAATATTTTTATTTGTTTTTCTGTATGGCGTATAAGTTGTTCCTTGTAAAGTTTATCTAATGGACGCCATCTGCAACTGTAAGAAAGCGCTGTTACCGCATAATCATTAATACCAGGGATACTAACATGGAGACCGATACTTATGTGTGGAAACTCGTTATGCAGAGATAATGCCTCTATAATTGCGCCTCTTTCTTCTACCATATAGTCCACACAAGATATTGCTCTTCTTTCAGCCGCTACTCTTGTACCCTCATTTATTGTTTCATGCAAACCACCATCATCTGCTACTACAATTATTGGTTTTAATTTCTCCATGTTTATGAATAAGAATAATTGAGAATAATTGGTATTATACTATAAGTATTTTTCTGTTACATCGTTATGTTGATATTTTGTTGTTATTAATAATAAAAGTTCTATAATACCCTAACATCCTATGAGAAGTCCTGAAACGATCTCGGAGAGCCCACAAATAGACGAGTCAACTAGCGAGGTAAAACCAGAAGTTAAAAGTTTATCCCGTCGCGACTTTATCGCTCAATTAAACTTAAGAATGAAAAATTTATTCTGCCCCGTGGGTGAGGCGTATTTGAAAAGTCCTCAGAAAAGAGGCCTTGATATTCTTGGGAGCATAATTCTTTTCCCATTTACCACACCCTTTATCGCAGGTGCAGCGGCAGCGATCAAATTAGAAGATAGAGGGCAGGTGTTTTATTTTGCCCACGTAGTAGGTAAAGGAAAAGAAAAATTTGGGATGTTTAAATTAAGAAGTATGAAAGAAAGTCAGGGGCGAAATAATGGAAGAAGCGCAAACAGTTCCTGGACAAAACTAAATGATCAACGAATAACAAATGTAGGTAAATTTATTCGACAATGGAGTATCGACGAACTACCTCAACTTGTTAATATCCTTCATGGAGAAATGTCTCTAATAGGAAATAGGCCTATGTTCCAAGAGAGAATAGAGCACCTAAGTAGCGTTCCACAACTTCGGGATCTATACCCAACTTGGATACAGACCTATAAAATAGCTAAGCCTGGCGCTGCTGGCCTAGCGGTTTCAAGAGGTCGCCATAGCCTTGACGAGACAGTTCAGGGGCACAGGAATAGGATGAGATATGACATATTCTATATTACTCACGCATCACTGGGATTTGATCTTAAACTTATAATTGACACAACAGAAGCCGCACTATCTCGCCGGGGATCCTATTAAAAAATTTTTAAATATTGGCGCCGCTCGCCCCGACTGAGAGTTTACCTCTTTGGCGATTGCTTTTTGCGTCTTGCCTTCCCACCGGTACCGACTTTGCGGCGTTCGCGCGTTCGGGGATCGCGAGTCAAGAGCCCTTCTTTTTTCAGAACAGGACGAAATTTTTTCTCTTCTATCGAAGCTAGGGCTCGCGAAAGACCGTGGATAACTGCTCCTAACTGGCCTTCTTTGCCTCCACCGACGACGCGAATGGTGGCAAAATATTTTCCATTGGTTTCGGTTAATTGAAAAGGCCGTAAATAGGCAAGTAGAGCCACTTGTCCAGGAAAATAGTCGCTAATTGGTTGGTCATTAACCAAAGTTTGCCCTTTTCCCTGATAAAGCCGAATCCGGGCGATCGCCTCCCGTCGCCGACCGACAGCATGGATAAATTCCCTGCCCGGACGGCTCTCTGATTTCTCTGCTGTATCGTTTGTCTTATCAGATTTGTTTTTATTCATTATAAAAAATGTAAAATTAAAAATTTAAAATGATTTTAATATTTGATATTTAATTTTTAAATTTACTCCCATAAGGGTGTTCCCCTCTGGGGTAAACCATAAGCCTAGTCAACATTCGAGCCCTCAATTTATTATTCGGTAACATTCCGGAAACTGCCTGGATTATTATTCTCTCCGGATGTTCGGCTCTCAATCTTGACAGAGGTGTCGCCTTCAAACCACCGGGGTAACCTGAATGACGATAATAAATTTTTTGCTCTTCTTTTCTCCCGGTGACTTTAACCTCTCGGGCATTAATAACCACCACATGATCACCACAATCAAGATGACGGGTAAAATAGGGTTTATTTTTGCCCATTAATAATTGGGCGATTTGGGTGGACAATCTTCCCAAAATCTTATCTTTGGCATCAATCAAATGCCAATCTCGTTTAATTTCTTTAGCCTTAGTGGCTTTAGTTTTGTTAAACATTGCTTTTGAATTATTTTTTTGTTTTTTTAGGTTTTGCTATTGATTTTTGTATCTTCTTAGTCTTAGACTTAGACCTAGACTCAGGCTCAGACTTAATCTTAGACTGAGACTCTTCTTTAATTTCCTCTCCCTCAACAAATTCCATTTTCACCATCATTGCCGCATCTCCCTTTCTTCTTCCTAATTTGATAATTCGAGTGAAACCGCTCGACCGCTTCCTAAACTTAGGAGCAATCTCTTCAAAGAGCTTATTAACCATTTTTTTATTCTGTAAAAAGGCAAAAACCAACCGCCGGGAATGAAGATCATTTTTCTTGGCTCGACCGACAAATTTATCCACCAATCCCTTGATCGCCTTAGCCTTTGCTTCAGTTGTTTTAATCGCCTGATGCTCAACTAAGGCATTAATCAAATTCTTAAACAGGGCTTTCCTGGCTTTAACGCCCCGGCTAAGTTGTTTACCAAAAACCTGGTGTTTCATTAAAAATTGACCTCCTTTTGTTTCAAAGCAGCCTCAATTATTTTCAGCGATTTTTCTCCAAGATTTTTCACTTTAGCAATTTCTTTCTTCTCCGTGGCAATCAAATCGGCCACGGTTTTATAGCCTGCCTTCTCTAAGGCATTAACGATCCTTGTCGGTAAATTTAATTCCTCAACCGTTAATCTTAAAGTCTCATGAGAAATGGCTGGCTGCTCTTCAATTTTTGCTTTAGAAACCTTAGGTTCAATTATTTGTTTAAAATAAGCGACCAAAATTCTTGCCGCTTCTTTGACCGCCTCTAAGGGAGAAATCGTGCCATTGGTTTCTAACTCGAGAATTAATCGGTCGTAGTTAGTTAAACGGCCAACTCGAGTTGCCTCAACCCGATAATTAACTCTCGTTATTGGCGAAAAAAGAGAATCAACCGTAATCACTCCTAAGACATCGCTTTTCCTCTCCTCGAAAGGAGAATAACCATAGCCTGATTCAACGATCATTTCCAATGAAAGCTTACTCTTTTTATCAGCCAAATTAGCTAAAACCAAATCTGGATTGGCAATTTCTACACCAGCTGGTGTCTTGATGTTTTTTGCTTTAACCTCGGCTGGCCCGACTGCCTCAAGGTGAATTTTTGCCGGATTTTTACCAGCGTATTTAACCCGCAACTTTTTGATATTTAAAATTAATTCTACCAAGTCCTCCTTCAAACCAGTGATGGTGGTGAACTGGTGACGAACTCCGGCAATTTTTACCGATGTTACCGCCGCTCCCGGTAAACTGGTTAAAAGCACTCGACGCAGAGCGTTTCCTAAAGTATGACCATAGCCTTGTTCCAAGGGTTCAATAACAAAGACACCCTTGTCCTGGGTTGCTTTTTCAGTTTTGATTTGAAAAAGTGGTTCTTTCATTGTTCACCTCCCCTCTCATCTTTAATAAGACAATCTCTGATTATCTTTAATAAGACAATCTCTGATTACCTTGAATAATATTCAACAATTGCTTGTTCATTGATATTAGCTTCAATCTCGTCGCGTTTTGGTAAACGCCTAATTCTACCGGTAAGAGCTTTCCTCTCTAACCATTCTGGTATTTTAACATCTTTGCGGCTAAGAAAATCTTTCAGTGAACCTGTCTTTCCCATCTGAGAAGAAAGTTCAACACTTTCTCCGACTCTGACTCCATAAGAAGGGATTTTAACCTTTTTCCCCTCGACTAACACGTGCCCATGAGAAACCAACTGGCGGGCAGTGACTCTTGATGGGGCTAAACTAAGGCGATAAATGACATTATCCAACCTTGATTCTAAAAGCTGAAAAAGGACTTCTCCAGTTACCTTTGGTTGTCTTCTTGCCTGATTAAAGTATTTCACAAATTGTTTTTCTCTGAGTCCATAAAGCCGCTTCGCTTTCTGTTTTTCCCGAAGCTGAACCCCGAATTCTGATTGTCTCCTCGCTCTTCTTAAACCATGAACTCCTGGGGGAACGGCGCCTTTTTTCTCTATAGGACACTTTGGCGAAAGACAACGATCTCCCTTAAGGAATAATTTAATTCCTTCACGACGACAAAGACGACACTTTGGATCAAGATCTCTACCCATTTTTAAACTCTCCTTTTCTTTTTCGGCCTAGCTCCATTATGAGGAATAGGCGTCACATCGGCAATTAAGCTAATCCGCAATCCTGCTCCTCGAACTACCCGAAGAACAGCGTCTCTTCCCGGACCCGGTCCTTTAATATAAACCTCGACTTCCTTGACTCCTTTTTCTCTTAATCGATTAATTAACCTCTCCACGGCGGTGGTGGCGGCAAAAGGGGTTGACTTTCTTGTTCCTTTAAAACCAGCCGCGCCTGAAGTCGCCCAGGCAATTGACTCTCCCTCAAGATCAGAGGCATTAATGACCGTATTATTAAACGTGGCTTGGACGTTAATCCTCGCTTTCTCAAAGAGGCGATCAGTTTTCTTCTTAGTTTTTTGTTTGTCTTTAGCCATAGATTATGGTTTTCCCTCTTCTTTTTTCTCAGGAACATTTTCTGGAGCCTTTTCGGGTCCTTCAAATTTGGAACTAATCTCTTTCTTCAAGGCGCCAATGGTGACTCTCTTGCCTCGTTTGGTTCGGGCATTAGTTCTTGTTCTCTGTCCTCTAACCGGTAAACCGCGAGCGTGTCTTTGGCCTCGATAAGAACCAATTGTTTTCAAACGCTTGATGTTTTTAGAAATTTCCTCTCTTAAGTCTCCTTCAATTTTCGTTTCTTCTAAAGCTTTGCTAATCCGGGTAATCTCTTCGCTCGTCAGCTGATGGACTCTTGTTGCCGGATCAACCATTGCCTTTTTGATAATTTCTTCCACACTTTTCCTTCCCACACCATAAATGTAGGTTAAGGCAATATCAATTCTTTTTTCACTGGGGATATCAACCCCGACAATTCTGGTCATAGCTTTATCCCTGTCTCTGTTTGTGTCTGGGATTGGAACAAGTAATGTATAACTTGCCTCGACGTTTGATTATTTTGCACTCCCGACACCTTTTTTTGATTGATGCTTTAACCTTCATAACTTTCTTGAGCAACTTAAATTACTTGTAACGATAGATTACCCTGCCTCTTTTTTCATCGTAAGGAGTCATCTCTACCCGAACTTTATCTCCCGGCATAATCCTAATGTAGTGAATTCTCATCTTGCCGGCAAGATAGCAGAACACTTCCCGACCATCGTCCAAATTGACTTTAAAAAGGGCATTAGGCAGACATTCACTGACGATTCCTTCTATTTCTTTAGTTCCGGTGTGAACCATTTTTCTTCTTAAAAATTAGCTAGTTAAAACTAAATGACCGTTAGCGGTGACCGCTACGGTCTCTTCAAAAAGCCCAGCTATTTTACCATCTTGAGTACTGATTGTCCAGCCATCATCAGCCATCACTAAGCCTGGTTCTCCCTGGGTATAGATAACTTCAATCGCTAAAACCATTCCCCTTTTAAGAAAGGGAGTTTGAGAAATTTCTCCCTTAAGAAAACAGGGGATTACCGGTTCCTGGTGAAGCTCATGGCCAACTCCATGTCCACTTAAGGACCGAATTGGTTGGTAACCAGCTTTTTTAATTGTCTGCTCAATTGCTTTTGAAATATGACCAACGCGATTTTCCGGTTTAACTTGATCAATCGCTTTTTTTAGAGCTTCTTCTCCTGTCTTTAGGAATCTATCGTCTACTGTCTTCAGTCTACTGTCTACTGCTTTGACTGTCCAGGATAAGTCGGTGTGAAAACCTTGGCTATAGAAACCAAGGTCAACAGAAACATAGTCATCTTTCTTAATAAGCTTCTCATCAGGAATTCCGTGAACCACCCCATCATTAAGATTGATACAACTCGCCCAATAATAGCCTGGCACCTTCTTAAATGAAGGCTGGCCGTCTTGGGCTCTAATGCTTTTCTCTGCCAGCTGGTCAAGTTCTCTAAGAGTCACTCCTGGTTTGATGGCTTTCAAAACTTCTTTTAAAGTTTTTCTCAATTTTTTCCCCCCTTCTTTCATGGTTTTAATTTCCTCCTCACTGTAAATAGGTATCATTTTTCGAGTCGGGCAAGAATGTCTTGATGAATCACCTCAATTGGCCGTTCACCATCCACCTCTTCTAAAATCCCTTGTTGGCGAACAAATTCAACCAAAGGTTTAGTTAATTGATTATAAATCTCGAGTCTTTTTTTGATAATCTCTGGAGCGTCATCTTGACGCTGAATCAGCTTCTCTTGACACTGATCACAAAGCTCATCTTTCTTCGGCGGCTTAGTGACTAAATTAAACTCAAGATCACACTGAGAACAAATCCTACGCGCCGAAAGCCTCTTAATCACTTCTTTTTCATTAACTCTTAGATAAATCACCTTATTAATTTTCACCCCTTTAGCCACCAACATTTCCTGAAAAACCAGATACTGGTCTTTTGTCCGGGGATAACCGTCAAAGACCATCTCCTCGTCAAGATTAGCCTTGCTCAACCAGTCACTGACAATTGCCTTCATCATTTCATCAGGAACATATTTGCCCTCTTTATTGAGTAAGCGGTCAATTTCTTGTCCCAGAGCTGATTTCTCCTTGGCTTTCTCCCTTAAAACATCGCCTGACTCAAAATATTGAGCTTGCAACTTTTTGGCCATCAACTTCGCTTGAGTGCCCTTACCTGATCCTGGTGGTCCTAAGAAAATGATGTTCATCATTTTAGAAATCCCTCATAACTCCGCATAATCATCATCGCTTCCAGTTGCTTAACGGTTTCCAAAACCACGGAAACCACAATCAAAATTCCGGTTCCGCCAATCGTTAAGGTAGCAATACCGGTTAGATTTTGGGCAATTGAAGGAAGAATCGCTACCAAACCTAAGAAAATCGCTCCGGCTAAGGTGATTCGAGTTAAAATCCAATTAAGATAATCAGCCGTTGGTCCACCTGGTCTAATCCCGGGGATAAAACCACCATATTTTCTGATTTCATCAGCAATTTTGACCGGGTTAAAAATGACCGCAGTGTAAAAATAAGTAAAGCCAACGACCAAAAGGAAATAAACAACATTGTAAATAATATTCCCCGGATTAAAACTATCAGCTAAAAATTTAGCTAAGGCAGAAATTTGGGGATTTGGCACTTGCTCAAGAAAACGACCAAACATCGAAGGAAGAAGAACCAAGGAAACAGCAAAAATAATGGGAATCACTCCGGCTTGATTAACCCGCAGGGGCAAATAGGTTGGTTGTCCTCCGTAAATTCGTCCGCCGCGAATTCTTTTAGCGTATTCAACCCTAATCTGCCGGCTGGCCTCATTGACCACGGTAATCGCGCCGATAACCACCACCGCCATGACCGCAAAAATAACGACATTGAAAATATTGGTCGCTTCTAAAGTAGCTAAAGTCTGGCCAATGGAAACTGGAAAACGACCGACTATTCCGGCAAAAATCAAAAGCGAGATGCCATTACTAATGCCGTGTTCGGAAATAAGTTCTCCCAACCACATCAAAAAGATGGCTCCGGCAGTCATCGTCGCTACCAAAGCGATTAAATTCAGGATCGGTAGAGAAGAAATCACGCCTTGATTTTTAAGCAGAGCGTACATGCCCACTGCCTGTAAAGCGGCCAGGGGAACGGTCAAAATCCGAGTATATTGATTAATTTTTTCTCGACCATATTCACCCTCTTTGGAAAGTTCTTCTAAGCGAGGAAAAACCATCGTCAAGAGTTGAAAAATAATTGAGGCATTGATATAAGGGTTAAGCCCAAGAGCAATGACGGAAAAATTAGCTAACGTTCCTCCAGAAAAAATATCCAACAAACCTAAAAATTGATTTCGAGAGAAAAGCATTTTTAAGGCTTCTAGATTAACACCGGGAACAGGGATGTGGGCGGCGATTCGAAAAACAACAAACATTAAAAGAGTGAAAACCAACTTTTTCCTTAAATCAGGAATTCTTAAGGCATTATTGATAACGGAAATTATTTTGTTACCCAGCCACTGGTTTTGATTGTTCATTTAAGACCACCTTTCCTCCCGCTTTCTCAATCTTTTTTCTTGCCCCTCGGGAAATCGGCAGACAAATAGTTAAAGATTTTTCTATCTTACCTTCACCTAAAATTTTATCCTTTGGTCTTTCTTCATCACTCTTGCTAATGATGCCGTGTTTAATTAAAGCCTCAACCGTCACCTGGGTATTGTCTGGCAAAAAATTTAAATATTTAAGATTAATCACTAATGATTTTCCCGCTCTTGACTTCAGTTTCCCCTTTCCCCGCAGCAAGGGCAGTCTTTTGAGCAGTGATTTCTTGGTTTTAGTTCCCCCAAAGCCAAGCTTCACCTTGCCACGAGATTTTTGGCCTTTTTGTCCCCGACCGACGGTATGACCGCCCTTGCCCGAGCCGATTCCCCGACCAATTCTTTTTTTACCTTTATTAACAATTTTTGGTAATTGATTCAATTTAGTCATATTTTTTCTTTAAGTCTCTTTAGCGCCGCAAAAGTGGCATAGACATTACTGGCCTTATTTTCCGTCCCAAGAATCTTAGAACTGAGATCTTTGATTCCGGCGACCTGAACAACCGCCCTTACCGGTCCGCCAGCAATCAAACCACTACCCAAAGGGGCTGGTTTAAGGAGGACTTTAGCCGCCCCGAATTTAACCAAAACCCGGTGGGGAATTGTTGTCCCGTGAAGCGGGACAGTAATCATGTGCTTTCTAGCATAATTCATGCCTTTGGCGATGGCCGAAGCCACATCTTTAGATTTACCCAGGCCGACTCCGACCCTACCTTTGCCATTGCCAACGACGGTTAAGGCGGCAAAAGAAATCCGATTTCCCCCCTTGGTTTTTTTGGAAACCCGATTAACTTGAATCACCTTCTCTTCAAGCTCTGCCTCGAACGCTGGCAGAGATGGTCTTTCTCCTGGTTTTTGCTCTTTAATGTCTTCCATACTAAAATTCTAACCCTCCTTCTCTGGCACCCTCAGCCAAAGCCTTAACTTGCCCATGATATTTATAAGAACGACGATCAAAGACGACTTGCTTAATACCTCTTTTTAAAGCCTCCTTAGCCAAAAGTTTACCCACCTCGGAGGCTCTAGTCAACCGCGATTTCTCATCTTTCATCTTCTGATCACTAACGGTAAGAATTGTTTTTCCTTTTTGGTCAACAATTTGTCCGTAAATATGGCGATGAGAGCGAAAAACGACGATTTTAGCTCTTGTCTTCATGCTGGCGCTCCTCCGGCCATAATTGTTTTAGCGGCCTTTCCTGGCTTAAGCTTAATCACTTCTCCAAGATACCGAATTCCCTTGCCTTTATAAACATCCGGTGGTCTAATCTTTCTAATTTTGGCTGTTTCTTCTCCCACCAAAGCCTTATCGGCACCAATAACCTTAATCTCGTTCTTCTCCACCTGAAATTCAATTCCTTCGGGCGGGATAATCTCGACCGGATGAGAAAATCCCAAAGATAAAACTAAATTTTTTCCTGAAAGAGTCGCCCGGTAGCCGGTTCCCTGAATTTCCAGAACCTTAACCCAACTTTCTTTGACTCCCTTAATCATATTGGCAATCAATTGCCTAGTTGTTCCTTGATTAGCCTTGGCTTGTTTGTCTTCCCCCAGGCGACTGACAATAATTTTCTTGTCTTTAATCGCCAGCTTAATTTTCGGAGCAATCCTTAATTCCAGCTTTCCCTTAGACCCATTAACACTCACGAGGTCGTCTTTTATCAAGACTTCAACTTCGGCGGGTATTTCAATTGGTTGTTTACCTATTTTTGACATTTTTCTCCTACCAAACTTGACAAATAACTTCTCCCCCTAATCTGATCTTCATCGCTTCTTCTAAGGTTAACAAACCTTTAGGAGTTGAGATTACAAAAATTCCCAATCCCCTAATTTTCCCCAATTTTTTAAAATTAGCATAAGTTCTCAAACTTGGTTTTGAAATTCTTTTAACATTCTCGAGGGCTGGTTCTTTCCCCCGATATTTCAGACCGAGAACAATTGTTTTTTTTGTTTTCTTTTTCTCCGACTCCACTTTTATCTCACCAAGATAGCCTTTCTTGACTAAAAGTTTTCCCAGTTCTTCCTTAAACCGGGAATAGGGCAAAGAAACGGTTTTTCCTCGGCTAAGATAACCGTTTTTAATTCTAATGAGCATATCAGCAATCGGATCAGTCATTTTACCAACTCGCTTTCTCCACTCCGGGTAATTCTCCTTTTTGGGCTAAATCCCGAAAACAAATTCGGCAAAGCCCAAAAAACCTTAAATAAGCCCTTGGTCTTCCACAAAGACGACAACGGTTCCGGTAGCGGATTTCATACTTAAGTTTTTTTCGATTTAGTTGTTTAGTAATCTTAGATTTTTTCGCCATAATTAATTTTTTCCAAAAGGTGCTCCTAATAATTCTAACAGTCTTTGGGCTTTCTCATCAGTTTTAGCATTGGTCACAATCGTCATTTCCAAACCTCTGGTCGTTTTAATTTGGGAATAATCTATTTCCGGAAAAACAAGCTGTTCTTCAATCCCGATCGTATAATTTCCCTGACCATCAAAGCCTTTCAGGTTTAATCCTTTAAAATCTCTCACCTGAGGCAAGACCAAATTAAAAACCTTATCTAAAAAATCATACATTCTTTTTCCTCTTAAAGTCACTTTTAAACCAATGACCGAACCCTTAATTAATTTGAAGCCGGCAATTGATTTCTTGGCTTTGGTGGAGATCGGTTTTTGGCCAGTGATTAGGGCCAGCTCTTGACCAACCTGATCAATTAAATCTTTATTGTGAGCCGCTTCTTTTAGACCGACATTAACCACGACTTTAATGACTTTCGGAGCGGCGAGTAAATTCTTTAATCCCAACTCCTTAACTAAGGTCGGCCTGACTGTTTTTTGATAATCTTCATAAAGTCTTGACATTAGATTTTCTCCTGGCAATGACGACAAATTCTGATTTTGTTTTTTTCTTCGAAACGATAGCCAATTCTGGTTGGTCTTTTGCATTTTGGGCAAATTAAAGCCACCTTCGGAGCTGCCAAAGGTTTGACAATATCAATAATTCCTCCTTTGGTTGTTCCTCGAGAGCGCATATGTTTTTTATAAACGTTAATTCCCGGAATTAAGACCTGGTTTTTTTGCGGAAAAACTTTCTCAATTTCTCCAGTTCTTCCTTTAT
>Ga0315296_10003789_pt1 | contig 12539 bp, 8 predicted proteins | sample YL17G14_18_MG_FD_203921 | JGI IMG/M metagenome (GOLD analysis project Ga0315296, IMG submission 203921) | Sediment microbial communities from Yellowstone Lake, YNP, Wyoming, USA - YL17G14_18 | ecosystem: Environmental > Aquatic > Freshwater > Lake > Sediment | place: USA: Wyoming | collected... | reverse complement strand
GCAAAAGAGATCAAGACAGCATGAAAGAATTCTCGACAGTTGAGTTTTCACAACGAAAGCAGTTCGAGATCGCTCCTACTTCAATTGAGCGCCCAAGAGAATCCTACAAGCGATGCTTATCAGCAGAGATCATTTGGCTGCATTGTGAGCTTGGCTTCTCGAATGGCAAAGGGCTTATTAGCAGGCCGTGTACCCGATATGGCGGCGCGGTCAAAAATGGCGTTCTGCTCGAAGTGTGGCAGAAGGTCTGAAGGAGTCTCCTTCTGCCCCAATTGTGGAAATCCAATGGCCAATGGTCTTCCTATGCAACCGTTGGATTTTGAGGTGAAGTATAGGCCTTCGTATTCGATGCTTGTGGTTCATCTTAAGCCAAATCAGCTGATCACAGCTGAGTCAGGGGCCATGACCTACATGAGCCCTAACGTTCAGGTTCAGACTCGGATGAGGGAAAAGAGCATCCTAGGGACGTTGGGACTATCAGTGTTAGGCCGTCAATCGTTCTTCGTGAACGATTATGTGGCAATTGGCGGTCCTGGAGAGGCGGCGTTCGTCGCAGCCCCAGTTGGCGACATAGATGTAATCGAAATCACTTCTGCAAAGGGATATGTCATACAGAAGACTGCGTACATAGCTTCCACAAGCAGTGTCAACCTTGATGTCCAATGGGAGGGCTTCACGAAAGGGCTGTTCGGTCAGGGGCTCTTCATGATAAGGGCCACAGGTCAGGGGCAGCTGTTCATAAACACATTCGGTGCCCTAGACCGTCATGCATTGGGAGCAGGAGAGAAACTGATTGTAGACAACTTTCACCTTGTGGCCTTCAGCAATACATGTTCATACCGAGTCACGGGATTCGGAGGGTTGAAAGAGACCATCCTTGGTGGAGAGGGATTGGTAACAGAGATCACCGGACCAGGAGAAGTTCTGATCCAAACGAAGAACTTGAAGGAGTTTGTGGATTGGATCTGGACATTGATGGAACCTAGGATCCAGGCTAAAGCACGCTAGACAAGCGATTGAAGACAGGTAGCTTGCGCTACTCACCCTTCAAGGCTCTCATAGAGGACTTTGCTCTGCAAGGTCTAGGTTGGCAGTGCTATAGGAAGTATCTATGCGACCGGTAGCAACTAATAGCTAGCTCTGCCTCAGTTTGCTTGTTTTTTTTTGTCTTAGTTTCTCATTAATCTCTTTGATTCTGGCATTAACCTTGCTTTCAATTGTCTTCAGGTGCCTCTGGATTGACAACAGAAGCTTCTTCTCTTCCTCAGCGGTTCTTGCCGTAGGACCGCTAATCGAGAAGACCTCTCGGAACAGCGAGAAGGGAGAAAGCTCCGATGATCTACGTTTTGCATCCTGAACGTCAGACATGAGGTCAGCATACATCCCGTCCATGGTATCAATCAGAAGCTTGTGCTTATTCAGAACCCCGTTTAACTTGCTCTTACCTTCAGATGTGATTTGGTAGATTCTTCTACGCCTACCCGATGAGACGGAACACTTGGCCTCTATCTCTCCTTTCTTCTCCATCCTCTTCAAGAGAGGATACATGCCCCCTGCAGTTGGTCTCCAGAGCCCCAAGGTTCTTTGATCGAGTTCATTCATGATCTCATAACCATACATGGCCTTTCTTGCTAGCAGCATCAAAACTAGCAACCTCAGCTTTCCTCTGTGAACTTCTTCTGGCCATGAGGATTCTCTGGTGATCTTATTCAATGTCCGCCAAGCAAAGGATATATAGCACTGATATATAGCGGTTCGCTTCGTACGCCGGCGAATCAGTTGGAAGCCATCATAGAAACGAAGAACCTCACCAAAAGATTCGGTGACTTCACGGCGGTCGACCACATAAATCTGCAAACGATGGATGGAGAGATTTTTGGCTTCCTTGGGCCGAACGGTGCTGGTAAAAGTACAGTAATCCGAATGCTGACTACGCTCTCTGAGCCTAGCGAAGGTACAGCCACAGTCGGAGGATATGACATTGTAGCTCAGGCTGATCGGGTAAGAAAAATCATCGGGTTAGTGGCTGAGAAAATAATACTGTACCCTAGACTCAGCGCAGTCGAGAATTTGATGTTCTTCGGTGAACTCTACGGCTTGGATAGGCGACAACTAAGGGATAGAGTGGAGAAACTGCTCACAATGGTTCAGTTACAGAAGTTCAGAGATAGCCCTGTGGGAGGTTATTCTAGTGGAATGCGTCAACGAGTGAACATTATTCGTGGGTTGCTTCATGATCCCGAAATTCTGTTTATGGATGAGCCTACCGCGATGCTAGATCCTCAGAGCATCCGTTTCGTCCGAGACCTCATAAAAGAGCTAAATCAAGATGGAAAGACCATCGTCCTTACAACGCACATTATGGAGGAAGCTGACGAACTGTCGCATAGAATCGGCATAATTGACCATGGCAAAATCATTGCGGCAGATACTCCTGCCGGGTTAAAGAGCAAGCTTGGTTGTCAGACTCTAGAGGAAGTGTTCTTGCAGCTTACTGGAAAGGCACTTAGAGACTCGGCGTCGAACCACGTGCCTATGAGAAGAGTGATGGGGCGAGTTTGACATGAAAAGTCAGCTTCTCTTCCAGATATATATCACACTTCGGATGGCACACAAGGACCTTCTGGACTTCTGGAAGGCTAAGATGCTGGTTGCAACATTCACGGTGATGCCGATTATCATGATGACCATGTTCGGCTCCATGTTTCCCCAAACCGGCGTGGCCAACCCATTCTCAGGAAAAGTTTCGTCACCGTACAAGAACTCTCCAATGGCAATAGTGGTAGAAGACACTGGATCGTTTGGACTTCAGGTGGCAGACCAGTTCAAACAGATAGCATCTTCGACAGGACTCTTTGATGTTCTAGAGTTCGCAAGTTTCGGATCGGCTAGAGAGCGGATCGTAGCGGGCAGCCTCAAGGGAGCGGTCGTAATACCAGCAGGATTCAGTGAAGCCTTCAGCTCGCAACGTCAGGCAACGGTTCTAATCACAACAGACGACACGAACCCTCAGATGGCTTCGATCATTTATGGGGAAGCCTCCTCAATCTTCAAGACAATATCAGGAAGACTAAGTGCCTCTTTCATTGCGAAGATGAATAACTCGGTTGACGCATCCTTTATTTCGGAGCCGATCAGTGTTGAAAGAAGAAACCTCGCCGGCAGCACGACAAACAACTTCCAATTTCTAGCGCCAGGGTTCATGGCGTTAACAGTTGTTACAGGCACACTCTCTGGACTAGCCGCCGTCATCTCCAGAGAGAGGGAACAAGGTACAATGGATGGCCTGCTCGTGGCGCCTGTACCTAGATCTACAATCGTAGTTGGAAAGGTTCTGGGTCAAACAGTGAGAGGGATGATACAGGCATCTTTGATTCTAACCTTGTCCATCTTATTCTTTGGAGTCAGGATCTATGGAAGCCCTTCCCTCATGGCGCTGGTCATGTTTATGGGTGTAGCTAGTTTCGCCGGCGTTGGAATAATACTAAGCGCCATTGCTTCGGAGCAGGAGACGGCCCAGATGATGATGATGCTCCTACAGTTCCCCATGATGTTCCTGTGCGGCATCCTCTTCCCCATTGAGCAGCTGCCAGAATGGCTGCAGTGGGTTGGAAAGATGCTACCATTGTATTATGCCGCAGACGCCCTCAGGAAGGTTATCGTCCTCGGCGCAAGCTTCGCTCAAATTCTGCCCAATCTCACGATCATGTTCGTCTATGCTACCATAACGATGGCAGTGGCCATTCCGATCTTTCACAAGGCTATGACAAGATAACCACCTACGATGAGAAAATGAGTGAAGAACGTAACACATCGGATGTGATTATGTGAACGATTTTGAGGATAGGGACTTAGCTATGAATCACAAGACAACATTCTGCAACACAAGACACAAAAAGGCTGCAGGAGACTCGACGAAAGCAATAGCACGCGTTAATTGAGACATGGGAATGTTAGAGCCTAATGAAACCGAATAAGACAGCCACATGTTTGGTATTGCTGCTGATATGCATTGGTGTAGATGCTTGGGCTAAGCCAGCGATCTCTATTGGAACAGCTCAAATTGTAATTCCCTCTGTCTACTGGGGAGATTCTTCCACATCACCGGTCAGCGCTCGGCCTGGAGACGTAAATGTTCCACTGTCAATCGTCCTTGCAAATGGCGGAGATGATGTGGCCAGAGGAGTCACCGCAAGACTTGATTTGGTAAGGCCATTCACCTTTGATTACTATCAAAACGGAGAGAGGCTTTCTTCATCATTCGTTTCCATCACCGCTGGAGACATCCAAGCAGGACAAAGCCAAAGACTGCGCTTCATTCTCAGCATCGCTTCAAATGCGACGGAGGGCATCTACAGACTATCATTGCAGCTATCATATAGCAGTGCACGAGAACTCCAGCAGGTTGTTGTGAGACAGAGCGTAGATGTTCCCGTTTGGAGAGGAAAACTGAATATTCAAAGAGTCGCAACTCTCCCTGAGAAAATCTACCCTGGATCAGTCGGAGTGCTTCTGAGAGTATGGATTGTAAACACTGGACAAGGTGCTGAGCAAGATGTGGAACTCAGACTGACATTAGAGAAACCTTTCAAAGCCTCTTCAAGCAGCTCAGACAAGATCTTTCTCGGAACGGTTCCCTCATACCAGGTAAGCATGGCAGAGTTCCATTTTGATGTCGATGATGCAGCCAAATACGGTGGCTGTTCTCTTTCCCTCCTTTACACCACGGGAACCGGAGCACTATCCCTGATGGGACGAGTAGACCTCTATTTGGAGCAGAAAGTGAGATTCCAAATCACAGACGTGAACCCTGAACAGATCAGTCCGGGAGATGTGGGAGTCACATTTAGTTTCTCCGTAAAGAATACGGGCAGCGTTGCAGCGAAGTCCGTTCGAGTGCAGTTGAGACCCGGCAACTACTTCTCGGGTACCCTGACAGATTTCTTGGGAACGCTTGAACCAGGCGAACAGAAGACCGCATTTGCAACATTGGACGTAGATGGGAAGGCTCCAGAAGGAGATCAGAGAATCGATCTCAGAATAGACTGGACGCAGGATGAAAACAGTCTATATGATACGATAGCAGTCTCCCTGAAGGTGAGAAGACAACCATTCTTCATACAGTACGCCCCGCAACTGGTGCTGGTCGTGCTTGCTATCGCGTTGTTGACGTACTATCGTAGACGCAGACAGAAAACTCGGACAAAATGATCCTGACTCAATCAACGGAAGCCACGATGGGTGCAGGTGATGAAGATCGGCCAGATACGGAAGCTGGTTGTTACTGCGGCGGCTATCTGGCTAATCTTGACATCAATGGAGATCCCATCAGTCTTCGCTCACACAGTGTTAGGAACACCAGATGGAGATCTTTCATATTTCAGGAAAAACGATCATGAGTCCAATCCGAAGAACACTATCTACGCGCCATACCCAGGGTCAGCAGGCCATGTTCCTGGGCCACTAGTTTATGTCTGGCCTGGAAGCGGTTCCAACACGTATCTTGAAGATCCATCGCTTCCGCCGGGCTATCAGTCTCCATTCGAAGACTTTGAACAGCCGCCGCAGGTGGCGTGTTGCCAATATTCCCCCGAGGCAGCAATACTTGCTTCAACCTCAGATCAAGATGTCGTTGGCGACTTCATTTTTGGCATGAACTTCTCGAAGCCCAAGGCATTTCCGGCTCCCCGATTCTTCAGATATTGGTCCATGGTCATCTACATACCTGCTCCATTCAAAAACAAATCAGGAGCCTTGGGGCAGGATGGTTTTGAACCAATTGGCATAAACTGGGATCTAGGCGAGACCACCAACATAGTGACAACCTTAACCGACAGCTATGGAAACATCTCCGTAACAAGAGCTGGACCGCTCGACCCATTCGGCCCGAACTGGTGGATGATTCGCATAGGGGCTGGTGGAAAGGGAATAGTATTCACTGAAGAAGGAAACGAATGGTACTATGTTAGAATCAATCAGATGAGAGCACCTGTCATCTCAGGAAGATACTTCTTCAAGATTTTTCTTGATGAGCACTATCCAGTAAGGAACCAAAACGATCCAAGTAACCTCATCAAGGCCACAGTGCCAGTTGAGAACTGGCCGGTTGTTCTTGTAAAGGGCGACATTGATCCCGCAATTGTCTATGGAACCGTTCGGTATGGTGGCCCGAACCAGACTCTGTACGGCACACCACTGCAGCTCGCCGGAAGGATCAGACTCGCAGGCGCCACTATTGGCCTGGCAAATGGACAGGCCCCTCGTAGGGCAGTCGAGGCACGCGGATACTTCAACGCATCATCCAAAGGACATTACGAAGTGGAAGGTGTATCTCCAGGCACCTATGATGTCTACGCTTCTGCGGCAGGCTTCCCAGAGCAAACTGTGGCCCGAAACATCCGCGTCATGAAAGGACAGTCTTTGGCTCTAGATTTGTATCTCAAACCGGGGGCTGAGGTACGAGGTGACCTGTTTGCCAAGTCAGTCCTGTCGTCGTCCAATTGGGCTCAGGAATTCCCCGTGAACATAGTGATCTATAGCAGCGATGACTACCGGGAAAACAGCATAGTGACCTTCTCACCAACAAACCTGACTCACTCACCTTACACGTCCTACGTCCAAGGAAACACTGTCTTTGATATACTTCAGACAAATCCTTCACCATACGTTAAGGGCGGTCTTCTCGCATCTAATCAACCTAAGCTCGTCGCTTTTCCGTGGCAGGGACCGGTGAGTTACTATCCGTACACCTCAAATCCTGACGCAAAGGATCTGTACGGCATATTCAACGGAGTTGGTCCTGCACAGAAATGGTGGGTGTCACCATCTGGTTCGGTTGACGCTGTTACGAACCTGGGCTCAACCGCCAACAGCTTCAGATTCCAGTTCGGTGCCCGATGCATCTACGGGACCCCTACTAGGCTAAGTGGCATGATCCCTCAAATCTTCGCCACATGGATCGATGGGCTAGGGATCGGAACATACTTCTTGAGAGCATATGTACACGAATACGTGCAAACCAAGTCGGACGGGTCATCGTTCGAGGACTATTCGTTTAGAATATCATCACTAGACCAATATGTTGGTGTTCATGTTCAAATGGATCTGTACAGAGCAGGAATGGTCGATGTTGTTGTCCACTTTCACGATTCTCCTGGGACAAGACAAGATTCCAACATTGGAGGACCTGATCCGACAAGATACATGGTGGTAGAAGCATTTGACTACCTTGGTCAAATGTCGGCACTCAACTTCATAAAAGTGGCAAGTTCTTCATCCTCTGCAAAGATCTCGCTCACTGGCCTGGGCATGGCAGGAGTGATTTCGCCTCCCGACCCTCGTTCCGGAGTCAAGTATTCGCTTCTCCGATATCGAGGAGTAAGGGACTACGGACTGTCACCCGGGACTCATACCATAAGAGTCTACGTCCGAGGATACATACAGGCGTCAGCACCGGGAAACACGCTTCAGCATCTTGACATGGCCCCGATATGCTTTGTCTCTCTGGACTCCTACCACCAGGTGAGTTTACACATGTATCGTGGTGGAGGCATCAATACGACAGTGAGGTCAATTGATTGGCAGATCCCGGTGAACGCACGAAACTGGACTTGGAACAACACGGAAGTATCGACACTTGTCTACGACATGGCCTCCAGATCCTTCATCGACGTAATGTACTTCTGGAATGATTCAGCGAAGAGCTGGAGACTCCCGAGAACGAATTCACAGTTCAGTACAATTCCTTGGCCTGATTGGAAGTCGAAGTTCGGCCCAAGCGCGTCATACCTGATGACAAACGGCTCTGCCGCCCTCGAGCGACTTGGACCTGCACTGTCGAACCCAGCATCTCCCACTCCAACCCAAGACATGGCGACCAATCTTTTCTTGGAAAACGTGCTTCGTGCCTCTTTTCTATACAGTTCAGCATCGTACCGTGCAGTTGATTTCAGATCGAATGTCGCAATCTATCCAGGCAAGTACTCATTGACAGCTTGGACATATGGATGCGTTCAAGAAGGGGTCTACTCTCTGGGTGATCTCGGCAGAGTTTCAGTAGCTATTGGTGCGATCGGCTCCCATGCCGATTCAAACATACAATTGATGAGAGGTACAAGCTTCAACATCACTATGATCTTCAGAAAAGAAGGCATCATTGAAGGCATCCCGCACAATTCATCGGTAAGGATTAGAATCTACGACGATACGGACAGTCTTGTGGCTGCGGCATCAACTTCACTCGATGCTGGCGCCATAGACCTTGCAACAGAGTCGACAGGATTCTTCGCTGACCAGAAAAAGATCGTTCTGGCCGGAGGAAAGCATTCAATCCCAAAGGGAACGAAGATCCTCGAGTACAGAAATCTGGCTGGCTTCTACCGTTACACTGAGCTGCTCACTGGAACAGAGAAGATTCAGGCGTTGAAAAGAGCTCAACTGTTCTCTGCAGACTGTGGCATATGGGGCTCGGCGGGCAGTAGAAGGGGGTATCACGGAGCCTGGAGAGTGAAGATAGATGTTGTGAATTGGTATTTTGGTCATGAACAGTTCCATCCTGCAGCGGCCGCGTTACTCCAAGGGGAATCCTCTTTCTTGTTCTCATACAATCATCTTGGTCCGTACGAGTCAAGGATGAACATAACGATTCCGAACGCAGCGCTTGGAGGAGGGGCATCGGTCTGCGTTCCTTTGGATCTCAGAGCGCATGTTCGTGGACACATCTATTCGATAAACTGGGTGGATGGAGTGCGAACGACAGGCTGGGCATCTGTTGAAATGAGAAAAGGAAAGGAGGTGTACGGAACCTACTCATTGGACGGTTTCTACGATGTCTATCTTCCCCAAGGAGTCTACGATTTCAGCGTTTCGCTCAAGAGGCTGCCTAGGAGAGAGATAGCAGCGAACCGAACTATCTCCCTTTCGGATGGAGCGGATATCTTTGGAGAGGATTTCTTCCTTGGCTCATATGATATCGTTGACGGTGCGCGCTCATATGGATCTGTGTTAAGTTATGTCGCGCATGCGCTGCTTGAACGCTATACTAAACGTTCACTTTCTTGGCGCCGCATTTAGGACAGAACTGTGCATCCTCCGGAATTCTTGATCCACATGATGCACAGAAAGTGTCTTGTGTTCTCACAGCAGGTGAAGGAACGGCCGGAACCGGGGGCGGCGGGCCTGGTTTTCGTTTCCATAGCAGAAGCACTGCCATCAATATCACCAGCACTATCAGCAAAGCCATCAAGATCAAGCTGTATTCGCCGAGGATCTCCAGGAAGGACGCGGGCTTTCCTTCCTTGATTGTCAGAGCAACTGTTGCGTCATGTGTCTTACTTCCTCCCGTTGCAATTATCGTGATTGCGTAGGCTCCGCTTGGCGTTCTCTTCGTTGTTCTTATCGTGAGCGTGGATGATCCCCCTGGCGTCAGCTTAGTTAGACTGAAGATTGCTGTCACATCAGTCGGCAGGCCTGAAGTAGACAGGTCAACTGCAGACTTGAATCCAGCCATCGAAGTGATGGTGATGATGTATGTCGTCGTGTCTCCTTGCTCTACCTCGCTCGATGTCGGCGCCGCTGCGATCGAGAAATCCTCCACTGGTGCAGGTTCGATCTCTATGCTTAGACTTGTGTCTCTTGTCACGCCTCCTCCGGACGCGGTAAGCTTGAGTGTGTATGTTCCTGCCGGAGCAGATTCTGTGGTTGTCACTTCCAATGTTGACTGGAATGTAGGACTGGATGATGGCGGATTTAGGAGGTATGTCGCTCCAGATGGAAGGCCTGAGAGACTGAGGCTAACAAGTTGACCGCTGCCGCTCACGAGTGAGACGACGATTGTGTATGACGTTCTTTGACCGGCCGTGACCTTCTGAGTTGGCGGGGAGGTAGAAACTGAAAAGTCAAATGGTGGGGGAGCCGCGCTGACGCTAAAAGACAAAGAGACCTGATTGTTATACCTATTCGGGTCATCGTAAGAATAGGGAGAAGGATCTACAGTGAAAACGACTGTATGATAGCCCTCTTTCGCAGTCCAAGGAAGGCTCGCCGTAGTCAACATAGAAGGGAATCCGGTTGGACCAGGATATGACACAGTCACGGTCCCAAGAAAAACTCCATCAAAGAAAGCTCCGATCCGAACACTCTGCGGATATGGCCGGTTCGTACTGAGTGTGCTGAGTAGAACTGAGAATGTTGTTGGATCACCCACCTTGGGAGATACCGGGTTCATAGTCGGGTTGGAGAGAGCCCAATCAGTCACAGGTGAAGTTGGCAACACGACTAGAGTAACGCTGTCTGGCCGCCATCCGACATGAACATTGAATCCAGTGACTGGAAGCGTATATGTTCCCGGAGCTTTACTCGGGCTCACGGTAACATAGAGCGTCCTTACAAAGGGCGGCGTACCGGTGGAAGATGGAGAGAACGAGAAGGTGAACCCGAGTAGTTCGACCACCATTGGGCTCACCATTAGTTGAACAGTCTCGGCTGGCCCAAGCACCAATCCAACAGCAACCGTATACGTAACGGTTTGCCCGGGAAATGCGTATCTTACCTCAGGTTCGGCGTCAACACTGAAGTTCCATCCGTAAGCCGGACTAATGCCATTCAAGATCAGCGAAAGAGAGAGCAACGTCACAAGAGCTAGGCAAACCTTACCTCGCATCAATCTTGATCAACTTCAGAATCGACGGAAGATGAGCTTTTATCCTTTTGCCCCGCTGACCCTGCGACGCAGACCCTATCATGAAACCAGAAAACCGAACCAAATCCGACAACTAAAAGAATACATCATAATCCTGCCGTTTTCCGTGAGCTAGTCTCTCAGAATCGATCCTGACGAGCTCCAATCAAGCGTAGGGCAATCCACAAAGCTTTGGGTGAAGGATTGAACTAAGGTTTCGACATGTGATTTTGCAGCACGAGCAGAAGATACGAGCATCTGCTTGACAGGTCTTCGATATGCTTAAGCGAATGCTGAAGCCCAGTATCTTCATGAGGCGGGAAAACAAAGCGTGACGCAAAAGCGTTTTTTTTGGCTGCCCGGACTTCTGCTTGCGTTGCTTACAGTCTATGCAATCCAACCTGCAAGCGGGCAGACATGGCGGGTCATCAGCCACACGATGGCTAAGGGTATTGATGAATTCAATGGAAGACCTACCGGGAACACCACGAGATTCCTTACCACCGATGAGAAAGCTATCTGCTGGTTTGAGATCGAAGTCGATGGATTTGGGCCGCTCACACTGACCTGGAGATGGACGGAACCCAGCGCAACACCCTATAGAGAACATGCTCCAGTCGAACAGGTTCCTAGCAGGGGCATCTACAGGTTCTGGGATTTCATTGGCGTCCGCAATACGCCTGTCGAAGTGAAGCTCGGAAAGTGGACAGTAGAAGTGTTCGTGAGAACACAAAAGCTATTTCAGACCTCCTTTCTCGTAGAATCTCCTCCCACTTCATACTCAATCCAAGTCAAGGCCAATGGGTTCGAGAAGAAGTTCTCTACGAGTCTATATGTTGATGAGATCAAGATCGGAGGGATTCTGGGGGGTGAAACAAGGGACCTGTCCTTCAAGATTGGAACCGTTCACACACTGACAGTTGACGAATATGTTGAAGCAGGAAATGATGTCAGATTCCACTGCTCCGTCAACTCCCTAACTGTGCGTGAGGACATCTCTCACTCGTTCTTCTACGAAACTGAATATTATCTAAGAATCATCTCTGAGCACGGTTCCAAAGGAGAAGGATGGTACAAGGCAGGCTCCAAAGCATCTTTTTCCGTGTCGACACCTGTGGCCGAGGGATGGGGCACACGATACTTGTTCAAGCAATGGGCTGGAGATTGGACAGGTGAATCGAACGCAGGCTCCATACTGATGGAGGGACCAAAGAAAGTCACAGCTTTGTGGGTTGTGGACTATTCTCAGCTCTATTTGAATGTCGCGGCGGCCGTGGGGATTGGGGTGGCTATTGTTGCAGTCACACTGGTGGCTCAGAAGAAACGACGTTTCAGGCCTATTGAGCGGGGCATTCAGACATCTTCAGTCCGGAACTGTGTTGGATGCGGAAGACAGATGCTCTATGTCGAGAGGGTCAAACGCTACTACTGCACGTATTGCAAGAAGTATCAGTAGCTGGGCTGTCACCTTCGTCGCTCTTTTTCTCCTTTGTTTGGATACCTCTGCGATAGGAAGGTTCTCTCACTGTTTAGAAGAGAGCTGACTTAGCTATGCGTGCAGACCGACTCCGATTTGAATTCGGAAGCCGCAACTGCAGCGTATGAGCATTGATAGTTCGAGATTAGCCTAGGCTACGCGCTATCTCCTCCATCGTCGAGAGCAATACTTTGACCTCTTCGGCAGAATTATAGACATAGAGAGAGGCTCGAGCCGTTCCGTCTGCATGAATGATCTCCTTCATTGTGGGAAGGGCACAGTGATGCCCCGATCTTATCATGATCTTCTTTGAAACATCTAGCGCTAAAGCGACATCATGCGGATTCAGGTCACCCACGTTAAATGATGTCAATGCGACTCTGT
>Ga0315296_10003788_pt1 | contig 12542 bp, 11 predicted proteins | sample YL17G14_18_MG_FD_203921 | JGI IMG/M metagenome (GOLD analysis project Ga0315296, IMG submission 203921) | Sediment microbial communities from Yellowstone Lake, YNP, Wyoming, USA - YL17G14_18 | ecosystem: Environmental > Aquatic > Freshwater > Lake > Sediment | place: USA: Wyoming | collected... | reverse complement strand
AATTCAACCTGAAGGAATTCCACGACCGCTTCCTGAGCTTTGGCTGGCCAGCAATAAAGCTGATCAGGGAAGAGATGCTGGGAGACGGTTCTCCCACTCTCTAAGCTTCAGGAGCGACTACGCCCCGAAACTGAAACAGTCATCCATGATGCGCCAATTTTCGCAGAGCCTTCTCCCCTTTCGCCCGCCGCGGCGCTCGATGCCAAGCATCACCTGGCCGGCACTGGTTTTGACGCTGGTGTTCTCGACGGCGCTCGCGTTGGAGAACCCCTCGCCGCCGCAGCTCGAACTGCAATACCACCTGCGCTTGTTGCGCCCAACTACGCACCTGGTAGAAGTCGAAATCGCCGCCGCGCAGGTGGCTGCGCCCGCGCTCAATTTCGTCCTGCCCGCTTGGGCGCCCGGACGGTATGCGATCTACGACTTCGCCAAGAATGTGCAGGAGTTCGAGGCGGCGGGCGCGCAAGGGCAGCCGCTCGGCTGGACGAAGCTGGATAAACAAACTTGGCGTGTCGAAACCACCGACGCCGGCGGCGAGGTGCGCGTGCGCTACCGCGTCTTCGCCAACGACCTCACCGGGTCGTTTTCCCAATTTGACAGCTCTCACGCCTGCCTCACCGGGCCCTCCTTGTTCATGTATGTCGCCGACCACAAGCCCGACCCGCTGACTCTGACGGTCGAAGCGCCTCCCAATTGGAAGTTAGTCAGCGGCTTTTCCGAGTCCACCGAACAAAGAACCTTTCAGGTGCCGAACTACGACCTGCTGATTGACACGCCCCTGGAAATCTCCGCCGAGTGCTCTCTTCAGCAGTTCAGCGAACGCGGCAAGACCATCCGGGTCGCCGTGCACAGCTACGCCGACCAGGATAACGACCTTTCCCGGCTGGTGGACGGCTTGAAGAAAATCGTCCGGTCCGAGATGGCGATGATGCCGGAACTGGATCTCCGGGATTACACGTTTATCTTCCATTTCGCTCCCGGCATCCCGCAGGGAGACGGAATGGAGCACCTCAATTCGAGCCAGATCATCGTCCAGGGAGAGCTCTCCGGTACCGGCCTTGCGGAAGCCTTGGAGACCGCCGCGCACGAGTTCTTCCACCTTTGGAACGTCAAACGGCTGCGACCGGCCGGACTGGGCCCTTTTGATTACACCCGCGAGCAATACACGCGCTCGCTCTGGTTTACCGAAGGCGTGACAGCCTATTACGCTTACCTTCACCTGCTGCGCTCCGGGGTCTGGAGCCGCCAGCAGTTCCTCGCGCACCTGGCGGAGGAAATCCGCGGGCTGGAGCTGGAGCCGGGACGTCTGCTGATGTCCGCGGAGAGTTCCAGCTTCCACGCCTGGTTTTATGACCGCTCGCCCCAAATGCAGGAGACCAATTTCGCCAACACGACGATCTCCTATTACAACAAAGGTGCCGTTCTGGGAATGCTCCTGGACCTGGAGATTCGGGCCCGCACCGGCGGTCAGAAATCGCTGGACGATGTCTTGCTTGCCATGTATCGCAAGTTCTACGCCCCGCCCGCTGCCGACTATTACGGGCCCGGGCAAGGCTACAAAAGTGAGGATATCCTGCAGGCTGTGAACGCGGTAGCGGGCAGCGATTTCACGACGTTCTTCGAGCGCTACGTGCGCGGGACCGAGCCCCTTCCTCACGCGCCGACGCTGGCGGCGGCTGGGCTCCAGTTGCGCGTCTCCACGTCGGCTGATTCCGCACCCAGCCTCGGCGTGTTGACCCAGCGCCTGGATCGCGGCCTGCAAATCGTTGCGGTGTGGCCGGGCAGAGCCGCGGACCGCGGCGGCTTGAGCCGTGACGACATCTTGCTCGCTGTGGACGAGCTCTCGCTGGCCACGGCGGAGCTGAAAGACCGATTGAAGATCTATCCCCCCGGCGCAGAGGTCCCCTTCAGCGTCGAGCGGCACGGCCGGCAGGAACGGATTCCCGTGATCCTTGACCCACCCATTCCTTACCAGTACTCCATCGAGGCGCTACCAGCGGCGACGGCCCAACAGTTGAATATCCGCAATGGCTGGCTGGGGCCCGAGCGATGAAGCCGGCGCGCGCAGGGGAGAATCTCATGCCGAGGCTGGGCGGCCGATACGCCCCTTGCCCGGCAGAGGCTCCCTACCGAACGCCGCTCGCGGCCAGAAAGCAGGTAGCCACGGCACGATTTGTGTGCCGTGGGCCTTAGTTTCTTCTAACAAAGAACCCACGGCAAGAAGAGGTTGCCGTGGCTACCAGCTTGGCAAAATCATTTTTGCGATGAGGATACTTTTTCCCAGATTAGAGCTTATAATCGCGGGAGTGATTCGCTTGCCGGGAACTTCCTCTGACCGAACCGCGATTTAGTATCTGGAGGTCCGCCGTGAGGCTAATGATTCCCATGCTGGTTTCTTATGCGGCCCTTGCGGGCTCAGGGTCCGCTCCGTCGAAACGGGACGACGCCACGGCGCATAAAAAACGCGGCATGGACCTGTATGAAAAGGGCGACCTGGATGGAGCCATCGCCGAGTTCCGCCAAGCCTTGCGCCTGAAGCCCGATGACCCCGAAGCGCACAACAATCTCGGCCGTGCGCTCGAGCACAAAGGCGACCCGGATGGAGCCATCGCCGAGTACCACGAAGCCTTGCGCCTGAAGCCGGACTTCCCCGAAGCGCACTACAATCTCGGCAACGCGCTCAGGCGTAAGGACGACCTGGACGGCGCCATCGCCGAGTACCGCCAAGCCTTGCGCCTGAAGCCCGACTACCCCGAAGCGCACAACAATCTCGGCGCCGGTCTAAGTCGTAAGGGCGACCTGGAGGGAGCCACCGCTGAGCTCCGCGAAGCCTTGCGCCTGAAGCCGGACTCCCCCCAAGCGCACGCCAATCTCGGCTCCGCGCTCGCGGGTAAGGGCGACCTGGAGGGAGCCACCGCTGAGTTCCGCGAAGCCTTGCGCCTGAAGCCGGACTCCCACGAAGCGCACTACAATCTCGGCCTCGCGCTCTACCGTAAGGGCGATCTGGACGGAGCCATCGCCGAGTGCCGCCAAGCGTTGCGCCTGAAGCCGGACTTCCCCGAAGCGCACATCAATTTCGGCAGCGCGCTCTACCGTAAGGGCGACCTGGACGGCGCCATTGCCGAGTACCGCCAAGCGTCGCGCCTGAAGCCAGACGACCCACTAGCGCACAGCAATCTCGGCAACGCGCTCGTGCTTAAGGACGACCTCGATGGAGCGATCGCCGAGTACCGCCAAGCGTTGCGCCTAAAGCCGGACTACCCGGAAGCGCACAAGAATCTCGCCAACGCGCTCAGTGAGAAGGGCGACCTGGACGGAGCCATCGCTGAGTTCCGCGAAGCCTTGCGCCTCAAGCCGGACTTCCCGCTAGCGCAGTCGAGGCTCACGGAGTTACTTGCGAAAAAGGCTACACGCGAATCGAAGCACTAGGGACGGAAGCCCCGTCAGAAGTTCGTTAAGCGTGGATTGTGCGCAAAGGGTGAGATTTCGGCACGCTGCGCCAAAGCGGAATGGTTTTCTGGCCGAAGGTTTTCCGCCGGACGCGTTCGCCGTGTTAGACTAGCTAGGTTCAGAGCATACGGGAGCCTTTCCTCCAGAGATTGGAGAGCAGATGACCATCCAGGATGACGGTGCCACGCCTACAGGAACCCTGCCGGAGGACTTCACCCGCCGGCTTGACCTGGGGCGCCCGCAGCCGGCCCGCACCGCCGTCGAGGTGGCACCGGTCCTCAAAGAAAGGGCTAAAGTGTGAAGTGTAAAGGATGAAGTGGATATTTACCCTTTATCCTTTAGACTTCACCCTTCAGGCGAACCATGACCCAACAACCGAAGCCGACAAAGACGGAATTTTTTGAGAAGAACCTGGAGCGTTTGGACGCCCTTGTGCACGACCTCGAAGATGCGGATCTCCCCTTGGAGAAGGCCTTGCTGCTCTACGAAGAAGGAATGAAACTCTCCGAGGTTTGTCACACGCAATTGGAGGAAGCGGAGGGGCGCGTCGAAATCCTGATGAAAAAGGCCGGAGGGAAGGTGGCAGCGGAACCCTTCGCGCCGGAGGAGTCGGATCCCGCGTGAGCGCGACACCTCACGACACGCTTCATCAGTATCTGAACGAAATCCGGCGCCAGGTGGACGAGGAATTGGAAAGGCTTCTGCCGGGCGCTCAGGAGTATCCGCCTTCCATCCACCAGGCCATGCGCCACTCGGTGTTTGCGGGCGGCAAGCGCCTCCGGCCAATCCTCTGCCTGGAGTCGGGAAGGCTCTTCCAGGGAGAGGAAAAGAGTCTCGTGCCTTTGGGCTGCGCGCTGGAGTTGATCCACACTTATTCGCTGATTCACGACGACCTGCCCGCGCTCGACAACGACGACCTGCGCCGCGGGAAACCGACCTGCCACCGTGTGTACGGTGAGGCGACCGCCATCTTGGCGGGCGACGCGCTGCTGACCCTGGCCTTCGAGGTTCTGTCCACTCCTGGGCTCCTCCCGGAGGGACGCAGCCCGCGAATCATTCACGAACTCGCGCACGCCATCGGGACGCGCGGCGGCATGGTCGGAGGCCAGGTTGTGGACCTGGAAGCCGCGGGGCGCCAGACCGATGCCGCGACGCTCCAATACATTCACTCCGCCAAGACTGGCGCCTTCATTCGTGCCGCCGTGCGCTGCGGCGCGCTCGGTGCGAACGCGCCGGAGGAAGATCTCGCCCGCCTCACGGTCTACGGCGCAAAGATTGGCTTAGCCTTTCAAATCGCCGACGACTTGCTGGATGTCACAGGCTCGAAAGAGGAGCTAGGAAAATCCGTGGGTAAGGACGGGCAACAACAGAAGGCCACCTATCCCGCGATCCACGGTCTGGAGGAATCCCAGCGGATCGCTTCCCAACTGGTGCGCGAGGCGTGCGCGGCCCTCGAGCCGTACGGGGACCGGGCGCAGACGCTCCACGAGATCGCTCACTTCTTGATTGCAAGGAAAACTTGATGGAATACCAGTACTTGCCGCGCCTGGATTCTCCGGCCGACCTCAAGAAGGTGCCCCGTGAGGAGCTGCCCAAGGTTGCCGAGGAGCTGCGCCATTACCTCATCTCCGTCGTGTCGAAGATGGGCGGGCATCTGGCCTCCAGCCTGGGCGCAACCGAACTGACTCTGGCGCTGCATTACACCTTCGAAGCCCCGCGAGATAAGATCGTCTGGGACGTCGGCCACCAAGCCTATGTGCACAAGATCCTCACCGGCCGGCGCGACCGCTTCCCCACCCTGCGCCAGTACGGAGGCCTCTGCGGCTTTCCGGTGCGCGACGAAAGCCCCTACGACACGTTCAACGTGGGGCACGCCGGCACCGCCATTTCTGCCGCGCTCGGCATGGCTGTCGCCCGCGACCTGCAGGGCGAGGACTTCCACATCATCGCGGTGGTCGGCGACGCCGGCCTGACCTCCGGCCTCGCGCTGGAAGGGATCAACAATCTGGGCACGCTTCAAAAGAAAGTTCTGGTCATCCTCAACGACAATAAAATGTCGATTTCACCCAACGTCGGAGCCTTCGCCGGGTACCTCAGCCGCATTGTGCACGGCCAGGCCTACCATCGCCTGACGCAAGAGGTGGAGAAGATGATACTGGCGGTTCCCCGCCTGGGTCCCCGCTTGCTCAGGCTTTCCAAGGACCTCGTGGAATCGGCCAAGACGCTGTTGATTCCCGGCCTGGTGTTCGAGGAGTTGGGGTTCGAATATATCGGGCCGATCAATGGGCACAGCATCGAGGATCTGCTGAACGTGCTCGCGCGGGTAAAAGACAATCCCAAGCCGACCCTGGTGCACATCGTCACCCAGAAGGGCAAGGGCTACCCGCACGCGGAACGACTGCCCATGAAATACCACGGGGTGACGCAGTTCGACATCTCCACGGGCTCGTTCCACAAGGCTCCGGCCAGCGCGCCTTCCTACACGGCAGTCTTCGGCAAGGCGATCTGCGAGCTGGCAGAAAAAGATTCCCGCATCGTGGCCATTACCGCGGCCATGTCGGAAGGCACGGGCCTGGAGGAATTTGCCAAGAGATATCCCGACCGCTTCTTTGACGTGGGAATCGCCGAGCAACACGCGGTGACGTTTGCCGCAGGCCTGGCCTGCGAAGGGATGCGCCCGGTGGTGGCCATCTACTCGACCTTCCTCCAGCGCGCCTTCGACCAGGTGATGCACGACGCCTGCCTCATGCGCGCTCCCGTCACCTTTGCGCTGGACCGTGGGGGGATGGTCGGCGCCGATGGCCCCACGCACCACGGTCTCTACGACCTCGCCTACCTCGGGGCGTTGCCCGGCATCGTCGTGATGGCGCCCAAGGACGAAAACGAACTGCGCCATATGCTCTACACCGCGCTCACCATTGACGGCCCAGCCGCCTTGCGCTATCCGCGCAGCAATGGCATTGGCGTGCCGCTCGAGCCGGAGTTCAGGCGCCTGGAAATTGGCAAGGGTGAAATCGTGCGCGAAGGAGGCGACATCGGCATCCTGGCGCTGGGCAGCATGGTCTATCCCTGCCTGGAAGCTGCCGCGAAACTGGAGGCGCTGGGGATTCAGGCCACCGTCATTAACGCGCGGTTCATGAAGCCGCTGGACGAAGAGTTGATCGGCTGTCTGGCCGCGGAGAAACAATTCCTGGTCACGGCGGAGGAGGGCACCGAAGCCGGAGGTTTTGGCGCGAGCGTCGGCGCTCTGCTGCACGACCGCAAGATTCCCGCCAGCATCCTGCGCATCGCCGTGCCCGACCGGATCATCCCGCATGGCGCGCCCAGCCTGCTGCACGCCAAATACGGCCTGGACGCCGACGGCATCGTGGAGAAGATCAAGAGCTTCGCCTACGAATTCCCCGCCCGGCCGGAATTGAAATACCGGTCCTTGCTGCGGCCCTAGAGCGAAACCGGAACAGACTGGCGCTGCCCCTACGGCGGGTCGGTTAAGGGTGAGAAAAGGGCACTCGTCGCGACGGGTGCCCTTCTTCATTGGCGGTGCGGATTAACCGCACTCAGCAAGCCGAGGAAGCCCTGTTACCAGGCTGGCGGGGAATTACAGCGTCCAGCCCTGCCGGTACGCCGGATTAACATACTGTTCGGCCGGTGGCACGTTTGTGACCTTCATGCCAGGTCCGTCCCAATAGAGCTTCTTTCCCGTGCGCAGGGCCACGTTGCCGAGCAGGATAGTTTCAGTAACCGGCGCTTCAAACTCGAAGTTGGCTCCGCCCGGTTTCCCTCCTTTGCAGGCTTCAATCCACTCCCGCTCGTGCCCAATCGACCGGGGGAGAGTCTTGGGCGGAGGCTGGAACGTTTTCATCTTGGATTCCGGAAGCAGGCGCGGATCTTCCCCACTGAATCCGCACATGATCGTGCCGCGGTCGCCGACAAACAGCAGGCCCTCGTTATCCTCGCCTGTCAAATCGCGGCCCTCTTCCAATCCTTCCGGCCGGGGCGGCGTAAGCCCCCCGTCGTACCAATGAATCCTTACCGCCGGCATGTCGCCGCGCGCCGGGAAATCAAAGCGAAGCAGCGAAGCTAGAGGGAAGGTCTCCGGGAGGACGCGCGTCGAACTGGCTTCCACGCTTGCCGGCGGCCCCAGCTTCAGAACGCGGAAAATCGTGTCGAAGCTGTAGCAGCCCATGTCGCCGATCGCTCCCGTGCCAAAATCGAACCAGCCCCGCCAGACGAAGGGCAGATAAACACGGTTGTAAGGCCGCGCCGGCGCCGGCCCCAGCCACAAGTCCCAATCGAGTCCTTCCGGCACCGGCTCTTCCTCTTTGGGACGCTCGATGCCCTGCGGCCAGAAGGGACGGCTGGACCAGTTGTGGACTTCGCGCACCGGACCGATGACCCCCGCCCAGATCCATTCGCACAACAAGCGCGTGGCCTCGGAGGCCTGGTTCCCCACCGCCAGTTGCGTGGCCACCTTGGTCTCGCGCGCCACCTCGCCCATCTTGTGGGCTTCGTAGACCGCGCGCGTCATCGGTTTCTGGCAGTACACGTGTTTGCCTTTCCTCATCGCCGCAATGGAGATGGGGGCGTGCCAGTGGTCGGTGGTGCCGACGATGACTGCATCCAGGTCCTTTTCCTTCTCCAGCAGCTCACGAAAATCGTTGTAGGCCGCGCAGCCACGGTACTGGCCCGAAGGACTACGTCCGGCATAATAAGCTTCCACCAGCCGGCGGGCCGGCTCGCGGCCACAGGTGCAACCTTTCCAATCGCCACCCCAATCCGGCTTGCCGAGCAGCCTCCGCTCCTTGTCGCGCAGCTCGTTGGTCCCCCACTCTGAGTAGTCGCTGCTCTCTTTATTGACGTCGCAGACGGAAACAATCTGCACGTCGGGCTGTTTCAGGAAGTCCATCATCACGCGGGTGCCCTGCGCGCCGACGCCGATGCACGCCGCATTGAGTTTTTCGCTGGGCGGGGTGTAGCCCGGCCCCCCCAGGACGTGCCGGGGCACAATCGTGAACGCTGCGGCTGAAACGGCTCCGCCCACAAAAGTGCGCCGGGAAATCTGCGTGACTGGTCTTTCCGTCCTACTCTTGTCGTCTCTCATCTCATTTCATTTCCTTTCTGTGAAAAGGGACATGCGCTCCTGGCAGGCGAAGGGCGACCCGACCTTGTCAATGACTCATGAGGTCGCGGCTCCCCAAATGGGTGCGGGGGCGCCGGCCGCAGGGGTAGTAGGGTCAGTCCTGCAAGCTGGCCAAAGCCTCTGCTTCGTTGGCGCAGATGTCGAACGCCTGCAAAAGCCGGTGCGTGGAAAGGACGTTGTGAATCAACCGGGGAAGATTAGCCAGCCGGAGCTGTCCGCCTTGCTTGGCAGTCAAGATGGCGGATTCAACCAGCCCGCCAATCCCGGTGCTGTCGACGCGGGAGACATCTCCCATGTTCAGCAGAATCTTCTTATTGTTGCTCGCCAGCAGTTCCTTGATGGTCTTGCGCAGGCTGTCGCACTCTTCCCCGGCCACAATCCTCCCAGTTAAATCCAACACTGTGACCCCTTGCTTCTCCCGAGGATTGATGGTGAGCTGCATGCGACTCACCTCCTTCGCGCGCCATCTTAGGCCACGCTTCCAGGCATGTCAACGGAGAGAAGGAGAGACTGTAGCGCAGACCTGCTTTGCAGGTCTGCGGTTCGTCCCCCATTGACAACAAAAAGCCGCGGACCTAAACGACAGGTCCGCGCTACCTGCTCGAACAAATCCCCGCACGTAGCGCAGAGTCTGTGCACTCCAAACTCTGCGGTTCTTGGTTTGGGAACCGCCGCAAAGCCCCAGAGTTTCTGAGAAACGAAAGTCTGACCTTATAGATGCGCTACCCGCTATTTCCTGGGGGATGATTCCGTCCTTCCCATGGACCGCCTACCGTGCTCGCACACATCGCCAAGAACGCGATGAACCCGTCCCGACCTGTCGGGATGCGCCACCCGCGCTACCTTGCTCTACCGATGTCCCGCAGCTTTCAAGTCGTCGTAGAACTCTTGGAAGTATTTACAGGAGTTGTAGACGGGCTGGAACTCCATGGCTTTGAAGAGAGGGGTGCCGTCGATTGTCTTGTTGTATCGCCGCCCCTTGACTCGGAGGAAGAGTGCGTTGAGACGGTCGGATGGGGGATTTTGGAAGTTCTTGAGCTCAGCGTTAGGATCCGGCTCAATCCCTGAGTCCCTTAGGCGCGCCGCGAGGGCATGGCCCTCCGCTAGAATCCATGCCTCCGTTTGGTGAACGCAAACGTAGGGAAAGAACTCGTTCGCGCGGGCATGATTGACCTGCGAGCGCAGCCAGTCTCGGACATGCGCAATTTTCAATTCCAGGCTATCGTGACGTTGATGGGTTATCCGAGTCATTCCCTGGAGATCGATCAGCGTGAATACGGCGAGCACGTCTTGATCGTCAAGGTGACCATTAGTGAATTTGCCTGCCTTCTCGACCTTGCCATCCAGCTTAATGCTTTTCAAACCGACGGACTCAAGGCCTTCGGATTTCCACTGGCGGGCGAGGAAGTATCGAACAGCCAATTCCTCAGTGTCGCCTTCGCAAAGCACAATAATTCTGCTCACCCATTTCCCCGCTATGTTTAGGGACGCCCGCCGAAGTGGCCGGCGAGCCACAAATCAGAGAGGTTGAATTCCTTAAGCCACTTTTCGAGGTCTCGCCTTTCCAAACGGGTCAAGTGGGTTTCGCCGTCTTTCTTCTCTGTAACGATCACCTGCTCGGGGTCAAGGCCCGCCACGATCTGGGGAGAATGGGTCGCAACGATCAATTGAGTGCGCGCGGCGGCGGATTGCATCATTTCGGCGACTAACTTAATCCAGTCAGGATGCAAACCAAGCTCCGGCTCATCGATGCAGATTAGAGGCGGGGGGTCGGGACTCATCAGAATCGCGATCAGGCAGAGGAACTTCAATGTGCCATCCGAGAGAGAGTTTGCAGAGACACCCTCTTTTTCGTAAGGATGCTCGACCCAACGCAGCAGAACTTTTCCGTCCCCCCCCTCGCCGGGGACTCGGATGTCCCGAAACTCTGGATATGCGGTGTGCAGCAATTCGAGGATCTCCTCCCATCTATCGCGGTGCTGTTCCTTGATCGTATGAAGAACCGGCGACAGGTTAGCGCCGTTCTCTGAGAGGCGGGTAGTCGGTCGTAGTAGTGCCGGCAGTCGGACTGGGGCCTCAGGTCCAACGTTGATGTCGCGATACAGCGTCCACTCCTGGAACTGTTTCAGCAGCGCGTAAGGGGTTGGATACCTATAGAGGTCCTTGACTTGGAAAATTGCGAGTTCAGATTCCGATTCGAGCGTTTTGGTTCCTAGGGGTCGCAGCAGTGACGACAACGGGGCGGTCTTACGATCGCGGTCCTTCGATTCGAGCGGCTTAGTTTCTTGGGTTCCCCATCCTGTATCTTGATCAACGGAACGGAACACGCACCCGTCCTCATTCCTTTTCATGACTAAGATTGGGTGGGGTTGTTGCGGAGTGGGTTCCTCGGTGATTTCTTCAAGGGTCACCACAGGAACCATCGGTTTGAAGTTCAAGCCCAGTTTGAACCTGACATCTGACCCCAATCCCCCAGGGATTGGCGGCAGGAGGCCGTACATGCTGCGTTTTGCTCGCAACCGAAACTCCACCAGAATGTCATGGAACCAGTCAAATCCAAAAGCGATACTCCGGAAGCCGCCTCTCGACGCAATCCCGTCTGATAGATGGCCCTGTCCCGCCTCGGCCATAAGAGACATCAGGTCAAGGAAATTCGACTTCCCACTGTTATTGGGGCCGATTAGGACAGAAAGAGGGGAAAGGTTTAACTCGACCTTTTTGAAGCTCCGAAAGCCGTCAATCTTGATGTAATCGAACATACCGAAGGTCCTTGGCTCCGTAGACAACCAGCCTGAAAAGGATTATAGCACGCGCGGGTGGCGGATACATGGCGTCTTGTGCCATGTGTGCGGGGCGTTGGGCTACCATCCCGGCATGCCTCCCCAGCGGCATTATTACGAGTCAATCATCTGCGTTTCATCACTGCCAGCACTTACCGCCGTGATCGCACCCATCGCCAAGAACGCGATGTACCTGTCCCGTCCAGCGTGGATGCGCAACCCGCGAAGGTAAACGTCAAAATGGAAATGTGGGCCTATTGCATCCGTGGGCGTCGAGAGTATGCTTCGTTCGTGGCTCGCGCGGCTGCTGGCAAAATCCGTCTGGACCGCTTGCTCGTCGAGCGGGGGCTGGTGGACTCGCGGGAGAAGGCGCAAGCGTTGATCCTGGCCGGCCAGATCCTGGTGGACAACCAGAAGGCGGAGAAGTGTGGCCTGCGGGTAACTCTGGACGCTTCGCTCCGCTTGCTGGGCCAGCCTGCCAAGTACGTCAGCCGCGGCGGCCTGAAGCTGGAGGCGGCGCTGGATGATTTTAGTGTCGACGTGGACGGAAAGGTTTGCCTGGACATCGGCGCCTCCACCGGAGGCTTCACGGACTGCTTGCTCCAAAGAGGCGCCGCGCAGGTCTTGGCGGTGGACGTGGGGACCAACCAACTGGCCTGGAAACTCCGCCGCGACGCACGGGTCGTGGTCCTGGAAAGAACCAACGCCCGATATTTGACGCGCGAGCAAATCGGCAAGCGGGTGGAGGCCGTAACCATGGACGTCTCCTTCATCTCCGCCACGCTGATCCTTCCGGCTGTCCCCCCGCTCTTGATGCCGGGAGCTGACCTGCTGGTGCTGGTGAAGCCGCAATTTGAAGTGGGCCGCGCGCAGGTAGGCAAGGGCGGCGTGGTGCGCGACCCGCATCTCCACCGGGAAGCTGTGGCCAAGGTTGAGCGCAAGCTGCTCGAACTGGGCTTCCGCCAGATAGCCTCCGCCGAAAGTTGCCTGCTGGGCCCTTCGGGCAACCGAGAATTTTTCCTGCATGCGATTTGGCTAAATCCCGTCTAGAATAGCCGGAGCCCATGAGCATCAAACGAATCGGCATCATATCCAAACCGAAGAAAACCGAAATCCGCGAAATCGTCCCTTCCCTCACCCAGTGGCTGCGGGAGCGCAACGTCGAGGTATTC
>Ga0315296_10003787_pt1 | contig 12544 bp, 13 predicted proteins | sample YL17G14_18_MG_FD_203921 | JGI IMG/M metagenome (GOLD analysis project Ga0315296, IMG submission 203921) | Sediment microbial communities from Yellowstone Lake, YNP, Wyoming, USA - YL17G14_18 | ecosystem: Environmental > Aquatic > Freshwater > Lake > Sediment | place: USA: Wyoming | collected... | reverse complement strand
ATCTAGACTTGGCTAACAGAATGATCGAGAATGTTGTGGGCGCTTTTCCCGTGCCATTGGGCATTGCTGTGAATTTTCTGGTTAACAAGCGGGATTACCTTATTCCGATGGCTATTGAGGAGCCGTCGGTTGTGGCTGCTTCCAGTTACGCTGCGAAGATGGTGCGTGAAGGAGGCGGGTTTTTCGCTAATAGCACGGCGCAGATCATGATTGGGCAGATTCAGGCTGTGCATATTAAGGATCCGCATCGGGCTAAGATGGCGATTTACGCTGCTAAGGATGAGATTTTGAACAAGGCGAATGAGCAGGATCCGATGTTGGTTTCGGTTGGCGGTGGCGCCAAAGATTTGGAAGTTAAGGTGATCAATGCTCAGACAGGTCCCATGGTTATCACTGAGCTGCATGTTGATTGTCGGGATGCGATGGGCGCGAATGCTGTGAATACTATGGCTGAGGCTGTGGCTCCGCTTATTGAGAGGATTACGCACGGACGAGTCTACCTGCGCATAATCTCGAATCTGGCGGTTAAACGCTTGGCTCGAGCTTGGTGCACTGTGCCTAAGAAGGCTGTGGGCGGCGAGGAAGTGGTTGATGGCATTATTGAGGCGTATGCGTTTGCGGCTGCCGATCCTTATCGTTGTGCCACGCATAACAAGGGCATTCTGAATGGCATTATTGGCGTTGTGATTGCAACGTGTAATGATCACCGGGCTGTTGAGGCTGGTGCTCACGCTTACGCGGCTCATATGGGTGGTTATCGTCCGCTTTCGACGTGGGAGAAGAATGAGAATGGTGATTTGGTGGGTGCGATTCAGTTGCCTATGGCTGTGGGCATTGTTGGCGGCGCCACGCGGGTTCATCCAATTGCGAAGATCGCGTTGAAGATTCTGGGTGTCAAGACGGCTTCGGAGTTTGGTGAGGTTTTAGCTGCGGTTGGTTTAGCTCAGAATCTTGGCGCATTACGAGCGTTGGCGAGTGAGGGTATTCAGCGGGGGCACATGTCGTTGCATGCTAGAAATACGGCGATTGCGGCTGGCGCCAGTGGCGAGCTGGTTGAGCTGATTGTTGAGCGTATGGTTTCTGAGCGCAAGATCAGGTTGGACCGAGCTAAGGAACTGATTGATGAGTATAGGGCGAAGGGAAAATTATAACATCGTAGAAGCCTGATACTCTCCCTCTGTCAAGAAGCCAAGTGAAGTGAGTCAGCTATGATTGTGCTTCCGGGTCCCGCATCAACCGAGTTAGGCAGACTAATAGCTGCTGAGCTGAAGGCTAAGGTTGTTCCAGTTGAGTTCAAGCGTTTTCCTGATGGTGAGTCTCGTATTAGGCTTGAGGGTGATGTGAAAGGCGAAGATGTGGTCGTTGTTCAGACTATGGGTCCGCCTCAGAATGAGAATTTAGTTCAGCTCTTTCTCTTAGCTGACACTGCCAAGGACTTGGGTGCCAAGTCGATTACAGCGGTTGTGCCTTACTTCGCTTATGCCCGGCAGGATAAGCGTTTTAGACCGGGTGAGTGTTTCAGCGCGAAAACCATTGTGACGTTGCTCCGCACTTGTGGTGTTGGTAAGATTGTTACAGTGAATTCCCATAATCCTGCTCTTTTGAAGACTTTGAGCGTGCCTGTTAAGGATCTCTCAGCCATTGGTTTGTTGGCTGAGTATTTCCGGAAGCGAGGTTTTGAAGGCGCGTTTTCGTTGTCCATGGGCAAGAAGGGGCTGGATACGGCGGTTGAGGCTGGTAAGGTTCTTGGCGGCGATTGTGATTACATTCCGACTCAGAGAGACGTGGTCACGGGCAACGTGACTCTTGAGAAGAAGCCTTTGGCTGTGAAAGGCAAAGTTGCGATAGTTTTTGATGACATCGTTAGTAGTGGTGGAACTATGATGAAGGCAGTAGCTTACGCAAAAGAGCAGGGTGCCAAACATGTTTATTCTGCGTGCGTGCATGCGTTGCTGACGGATGAGGTGCGGGAGAAGATCTTAGCGGCTGGCGCTGATGAGGTTGTGGGAACTGACACTGTTCCTAACGTTGTGAGTAAGGTTTCTGTTGCGCCCCTGATTGTCAGGGCTTTGAAGAAGTGAGTTGGCCCGGTCTGTGGCTGAGCTGTTTTTTCTGTTGTCGGGTGAGCATGAGACTCTGCCTGTTTCTGAGTTGAAGGCAATTCTGGAGGCAGAGGGACATCGGTACGGTGTTGTTGGTCAGCTGAGGCAGGTTGTTCGGGTTGAAGCGGATCTTAGCTGCATAGAGTCTATTGTGCGTAGGGCTGCGTTGACGCGCGTTTGCTGTGCCGAAATATTCTGTGCAAAGGCTGAGACGGAGGAGGTTCTGAAGCAGAGTCGCTTAGCCTCTTTTGAGAAGTACCTTAAGAGAGGCGAGAGTTTTGCGGTGCGGGTTAGAAGGATCGGTGAGAGTGCGCCTGAGGTTGACAGTGTTGGGTTGGAGCGTGAAATCGGCGCTGCTGTTCTGGACAGAGTTGAGGGAGCTAAGGTGAGTTTGACGCGGCCTGATGTTACGTTTTTTGGCGTGTTGACTGGTGATTTTTTCGTTTTGGGGCGTAAGCTTGCGGAGATTATACCTAAAGCTTTTGTGATGCGTGGTCCTCGTAGGCGTCCGTTTTTTCATCCGTCGGCGATGCCTGCGAAGTTGGCTCGGTGTATGGTGAATTTGGCTCAGCCTCGTGCGGGTGACTTGGTTTTGGATCCTTTTTGTGGCACGGCTAGCATGCTTATTGAAGCTGGGTTAATTGGCTGCAGGGTTGTGGGTTTTGATGTTCAGTGGCGCATGGTTAGGGGTAGCCTGTGTAATCTTAGGCATTTCGGGGTTGAAGCTGACGGTGTTTTGATGGCTGATGCTCGGTGTCCGCCTGTGCGGGGTGTTGATTGTGTTGTGACTGATCCGCCGTATGGCAGGTCTGCTAAAACGTTGGGTCGTGAGGTTGCTGATATTGTTGGGGATTTCTTGCGTGTGGCTGCTGATTTTGTTGCTCGTGGTCGGCGGTTGTGTATTGCTTTTCCGAAGGGTGTCAGGATCGGAAAGCTTGCTGGGGATTCGGGTTTTAAGGTGGTGGAGTCGCATTATGTGTATGTTCATCGGAGTTTAACGCGTGAAGTGGCTGTGTTGGAGCGGGTTTAGGGCTGTGAGTGTGCGGGTTGTTTTTTTGGGTACGGCTGCGAGTATTCCCACTGATGCCCGTGCTTTGCCGAGTGTGGTTGTTCGGCGAAAGAATGAGGTGTTTATGTTTGATTGTGGCGAAGGCGTTCAGCGGCAGATGATTCGTGCGCGTGTGGGTTTTCATAGGAAGATGAGGGTTTTTGTTTCGCACATGCATGGTGATCATGTGTTAGGCTTGCCTGGGCTTTTGCAGAGTATGTCGTTGTTGGATAGGCGGGAGAAGCTTTGGGTTTATGGTCCTGTGGGTATTCGGGCGTTTGTTGAAGCGATTGAGCGTACGGTTCAGTTTGTGCTGACGTTTCCTGTTGAGATCTGCGAGTTAAGCGAGGGCGGCATGATCTGCGATGAGAGGGAGTATTATGTTGAGGCTGTGCGGACTGTTCATGTGGTTTCCAGTTTTGGTTTTGCGTTGATGGAGAAGCCTCGATCTGGAAGGTTTGATCCTGAGAAGGCAAAGGCGCTCGGTGTGCCTGAGGGTCCGTTGTGGTCAAGGTTGCAGCATGGTAAAAGTGTGAAGAGCGCTGATGGACGAGTTGTGAAGCCTGGGCAGGTTGTTGGACCTGCGCGACCTGGTTTGAAGATAGCTTATTCAGGTGATACAAGGTCCACGAGGAGTCTGGTGAAGTTGGCTAAAGGAGCTGATTTGCTGGTTCATGAGGCTACGTTGATGGATGAGTTGGCTGAGCGGGCCAAGCGGGATGGGCATTCGACGCCGTCGCAGGCTGCACTCATAGCTAAGAAGGCTGGCGTTAAGCGGCTGATTCTAACCCATGTGAGTGCTCGGTACCGTGATGTTGAGCCTATGTTGAAAGAAGCGCGTAAGATTTTTCCGGCTACGGATGTAGCCGAGGATTTTATGGCAATTGAGCTTTCGCGCGTTGATGCATAGCTGTAATTCATAAGTGATAAATCGCTTTTTTTGGGTTTGCGTTTTTGTGGGTAAGGGTAGCCTTTGTTGAGGCGTTTGCTGCTTGCTACGATTGGGTTCTTATCAGCTTGTGGACTGGTGGGCATTGTTTTTGCTAATCCTATTCCTGGGGATCCGTTGGGCTCGTTCTTTGGTTTGGATCCCTTGCAGTATTTTCAGATTGTTGTGGCTGAGTTCTGTGCTCTGGTGGTGGGAACAACTATACTGATCTATGGAAATGAGATGAAGTGGCAAAGAGCTGGAGCATTGTTGGGAGTCGCTTTGATCGTGAGTTATGTTTTGGGCATTTTGGTGTGGACGTTGGGTTACCGGATGGGAGTCTTGGTTTACTATCCGTCTGATCCGAGTTTTCTGGGTTTGATGGTTTTGGTGTTGCCTGAGTTTATCGGTACTGCAGTTGGCACAGTGATAATTCACGTTGTTCGGAGGGTGCGGTGGATGAAGGCGCTCATTGTTATGACTGGGGCGATGCTTACCAGCCTCGCGTTGGGTTTGTTGTTTGTTTTCGTCAGTTTCCAGTTGCGGTTGGTTTGATGAGATCGAGTTTCGTGTTCACCAAAACATTGAAATTTCCAGTTTGGTTTATATTGTATTTGGACGATGAGGAAATCGAGGTACTTTGACTGGGGACAACGCTGGATGATTTCTTGTTCCGCTACCGAGTCCACTTAACATAAAGGCTATGTTGACAGCCGCTGCGGGAAGAGAAATTTCAAAAAAAGAAGGAGACAATCCCCTTATACCTTCTTCTACCTCGTAGGTTGTGGCTTGGACAGTTGTAGTTGAACAAGGAAGCGTAGACTGTCTGTGCTGGTCAGAACTGTTGAATGTTGGCTGCTTTCCGGGCGGGTCTGCAGTTTCAGATGCTATTAACTTCCGCTTAGATTCAGTAATAATAACTTCTTGAATGTCTGCGGGACTGTATGCGTGTTAGTGTTGACGCTGTCTTAGAAGCGCCTACAGTGTGCGTGAATTTCGCTTTGATATTCAAACCTTTCATGTAAACAAGTGTTTTCGTGCACAAGGCGGGCAAAGACATATTGCACCAGGTTTGCCTTCAGCTATGTGCGCCTTTGCGAAACCTAGGAGCTTCTTGTTGTCCACTGTTTTCTGGAAGTCGCTCCGCGACCTTTCTGGGCTTGGCACGTTGAGCACAAAACGGTCAGCAAAGTTCTGTCGAACAGCGTTGAACACTCTGTTTCCCAAGGCAATTATGGGCACTGACTTGTCGACAAGTTCCAGCTCTTTCGCGAGATGGCTTTCTGCGCATGATTGTATAGTCTCGGATGGCAGTTCTTCGCCTTTGATTCTTACGCATTTGCAGAGCGTGGCCCAGACCGCAGAGCCGCCAAGTCCAAGCTCGTTGCGGAAGACATCAAGTTTCGAGTAAAGAGCAGACGACTCAACTCTGCTGCGACACTGCTTGAGCGCTTCCTCATAGCTTCTTGCTGCAGCAAGTGACCTCTGATCTCTAGCGCTGACCTTAGGCGGAACCAAGCTGACTATGACGCAGCCGATCTTGTCGCCTGAGCCTGAGATCATCGAATACCGAGGAAAAAAGCCTTCTTCAACGGAATTCCTGACGCCTTCGCATTTTCTTTCGCAGTGCATTGACTCCTTTCCTGCTCTGACCAGCTCAGTTTCAAGCTCTACTATGTTCATAGGACCACACCGGCAACCATGCTTGAACAAGAGGATTTTATACATTGTCGCACAGTACATGGCGAAAATAGGACACGAGCCTAGCGCACATTTGTGTTTATTTGCACCCTTGCGCGCACCTCAAATTTCCTTCTTTTCCTTTGGTTTAGAACCTTTGCAGGAAAATCCATCGTAAAGCGATCCTATCATTTTTTTCGGTAGATCCATAGTACTAGTGGTAGTGCTATGATTAGGTAGGATAGGTGTATTATGATGCGCGCCCATTCTGCGCTGACGGTATAGCCGAACATCACCGCAAATATCGAGCCAACTACGCCCTTGTGATGCAACGGATTATCTGAAGCGATGTTTAAGACGTATGCCTTTTGACCGAGCAGACCCCACACATCTGCACCCGTGTAGTCAATCAGCTCGTGAACTCCGTAGCCTGCCAGACCGCCAGCCAACAACACCAGCAGAATACTTGTGAAATAAAAGAACCGCCGAATGCTAATCTTCATGCCGGCAAAAAAGATCGCATAAGCCAGAATCAACGAAGTCACAGTTCCTAACAGCAAACCCGCAACTGTTCCAGCCACATCTTCAACTAAGAAGGGAGTCAGGAAAAGCACAGTCTCTAAGCCTTCTCGAAAAACTGCCACAAACGCAAAAGAGACTAATCCAACAGCAGCACCGCGAGTCGCTATGGACTCAACCCGTCGCTCCACCTCAGCCTTAAGCTCTTTACCCTTTGTAGCCATCCAATAAATCATGAAAGATAAAACAGCAACAGCAATCAAAGCCGCAACTCCCTCAAACAGCGGCTTCATAGATTCCGAGAGACCACCATAAACTGAAATGATAACGGCTCCCAGAACAACGCTTGCCGCAGCCGCAGAAAACACACCGTACCAGATATAACGAGAAAGCCCGCTTCTGCCGGATCGAGCCAAATAAGCTAAGACAATGGATGCTATCAAAGCAGCTTCCAAGACTTCCCTGAAAGTGATCAAGTACTGACCAAGCATTTCTAAGCCGCCTCCTGAAAACTCCTCAAACTCAGCATCATCATCTAACTAGCAGCAGAAGTAGTAGCACAAGGGACAGGAGAGCCAGATACATGTACCAAGCTATGCCACGTGAAGGTCGATTGCAGCCGCTGGTGTTACAGTAGCCGCCGTAGTGCGCAGCATGCCTATTGTATGTCGATTGCTGCAGATACAACCCGTGATTCCTATTGAACTCAGATTGGCACTTTGCGGAGCAGAAATAGTACACTTTGTTTTCATGAATCGCCTTATACTCAGCTATATTCGGATCTACGACCGTGCCGCACACTGGATCCCTAACTTCAGCCATGCTTCTCACCTTTAGCCAGCTTTCTTTCTTCGTTGTACGAGCGAGCGCAATGCATACAGCAGAATGTGGTTTCTTTGCTATCTATGACTTCGCGGTAGCCGCCCTCATACACTTTGCAGCCGCAGTGAGCGCAAACGTTGAGGCTGGGTTCAATTGCGATGCTGACCAAGTTAGCGAAACGCTTGAATAAGCCCGTGCTGAGCTTCTTTCCTTCTTTTGTGAGTTCAAAGACCTTTTTCTCTTTCTCGCCCACTGGCTTGTGCAAATGTTTCACTAAGCCTTTCTCTTCAAGCTGCTGCAAGAACGGATAGACAAGGCTCGGACTGACTTCCTTTCCAAGACGCTGCTTGAAACGACTAAGTATGCTGTAACCGTGAGCTGGACTCTCATACAAGATCATGAGTATGTAGAAGCGTGAGAAATCCGAAAGCAAGTCATGCAAGGGTTCAGTCTTTGTCTTAGAAGGCATGTGCGCTCACCAAAGATGCTATGGTACAGCCAACATATAAATATTACCTGTAGAGATATATCTTAGAAAGATACATTTATATTCGGGAACCCGCCCATCACATAACAGCTAAACAGCAATAAGGAGCTAAGCCAGTTGCCAAGAGACCCCGTGTGCGGCATGATCGTCGATGCGAACACAGCCATCAAACGCAAGATAGGCGACCGGACATACTATTTCTGCAGCGAATCCTGCGCACGCACCTACGAACAACCAGAACTTGAACTCAAAAACCTCAAGCGCAGAGTAACAGTAACCATACTAGGCGTACTAACGGTAGCCACACTAAGACTCATCGGCGTATTCATCATAGCAGTCTCGTTCGAAGCACTCATGGCCTTCCGCTTAGCAGGAATAATAACGCCCTGGAACCTCGCGTTCTTCATAATCTCAACACCAATCATCTGGATAGCCGGATGGGCCATCCACAAAGGAGCCTACCTGTCGCTTAGAAACCGAGCCATCAACATGGACGTTCTCATCTCAACAGGCGTACTAGCAGGCTGGATATACGGAGCCATAAGCGCCTTCCTACCCGGACTGGAAACCATGCCCGGACAAGGCTCAGAATACATGCAAGTAGCCATAGGCATACTAGCCTTCGTGCTATTCGGCAAGTACATCGAAGAAACCATTCGTAGACGCTCAGCCGCAGCCATACGCAAACTGCTTGAACTTCAACCTACGATCGCCAGAGTCTTAAAAGACGGAAAAGAGATCGAAGTTCCCATAGACGACGTGCAAGTCGGCGACACCTTCATTGTCAAACCAGGCGAAAAAATCCCTACAGACGGCGTCGTAGTCTCAGGCTACTCATCAGTTGACGAAAAAATCATCACCGGCGAAAGCATCCCAGTTGAAAAGACCGTTGGCAAAGAAGTCATAGGCGCAACAATAAACAAAACAGGATTACTCACAGTCAAAGCTGCAAAAGTAGGCGAAGACACAGCCCTAATGCAAATCGTCCACTTGGTAGAAGAAGCACAATCATCCAGTGCGCCTGTACAGAAGCTGGCTGACAGGGTAGTAGGCTACTTCGTACCCGCAGTGTTCACCGTAGCAGCAATAGCGTTCACCTACTGGTTCGTAACCAGCGGATTCTCAGCAGCCTTCCTAGTATTACTAGCCATCCTGCTCATTGCTTGTCCTTGCGCTTTGGGAATAGCCACACCAACAGCTATCTTAGCCGGCGTAGGCAAAGGAGCCGAATACGGCGTCTTACTCAGAGGCGGCGAATACGTCGAGAACGTCAGAAAACTGACCACAGTAATCTTCGACAAAACCGGCACGTTGACCAAAGGCGAACCATCAGTCACCGACGTAGTAGCCTTCGAGATCGGTAAGGAAAACGAAGTGCTATTGAACGCAGCAGTTGCGGAAAAAGGCTCAGAACACCCCTTAGCAGAATCCATCGTCAAAGCCGCAGAAAAAGCCGACATCAAAATCACAAACGCCGAAGCATTCGAAGCCGTGCCAGGACACGGCGTCAAAGCCACTTTCAAAGGTCAAGCTCTTCTGCTTGGAAACCGCAGACTCATGGAACAAAACAAAATCAGCCTGAAAAGACCCATCGAATCACAGTTAACCAAGTTTGAGGAACAGGGCAAAACCGCCATGCTCCTTGCAGTAGATGGCAAAATAACCGGAATCCTAGCCGTCATGGACACGCCCAAAGAAAACGCAGCCGAAGCCATAAAACAACTCAAGGGCATGGGACTTGAAGTTGCCATGCTCACAGGCGACAACGAAAGAACCGCCAAGGCTGTAGCATCGCAGCTGGACATAGACACCGTTATCGCCAATGTTCTGCCATGGGAAAAAGTCGACGTCATCAAGAAATTACAAAGAGAAGGCAAGGTGGTTGCCATGGTCGGCGACGGCGTCAACGACGCACCAGCACTAGCACAAGCTCAAGTAGGCATAGCGATTGGCAGCGGCACAGACATAGCCAAGGAAACAGGCGGCATCGTACTTATCAAAGACGATCTGCGCGACGTAGCACGCGGAATCAAGCTGAGCAAGGCTACAATGAGGAAGATAAAACAGAACCTATTCTGGGCATTCATATACAACTCGGTATCGATTCCAATAGCCGCAATCGGCTTGCTCAACCCACTCATCGCAGCCGGCGCAATGGCATTCAGCTCACTATTCGTAGTAAGCAACTCAGCAACCCTCAGACTGCTCAAACTCTAGAATCAAAATAGGAGGTGAAAACGCGTGGCTAAAGACCCCATATGCGGCATGAACGTAGACGAGAAAACAGCCAAGCTCAAATCAGACTTCAAAGGCAAGACCTACTACTTCTGCAGTCAAATGTGCAAGACAACCTTTGACAAGAATCCGGCGAAGTACGCTGGAAGGTAAGGGTGCCCTAGATACTCAACATGCTCAGGACACCGCTGGCAAGTCCCCAGCAAGAAAGGGACTATCAAAATGAAAGAATCTAACAACCGTGATGCCACTGCAGTGATGGCGCCTTTTCCATTTGCCTACGTGGAAAAGCAGTTACGTAGAAAAAACACTGGAATCCTCAGCACCGTGACACCGGAAGGACGCGCTCATTCAGTTGGAGCGGTCTACGGCGTCGCACCTTCAGACTTGCCGTTTTCTCTCTACCTGATAACAAGGCCAACCCTCAAGAAAGCAAGAAATATTCGTAACAACCCAAACGTGTCGTTTGTTGTACCCTTTCCTCATCATTTTCTCAGGTTCATTCCTGCCTCGTGTGTTCAGTTTCAAGGCAGGGCGCAAATTCTCCCTTCCGACGACCCTGTTGCCAGCAAGGTTTTCCAAGATTCAGTGGTTTTGCGACACAGTTTAGAATACACAAAAAAATTGGTGAACCTGTATTCATCCGAATTGTGCCCGATGAGAAAATTTTTACTTGGGGAACTGGAGCGAGCGTCTGGAGGATAATCAGATACGCTGCAAGTAATTGCTACACTATTGTTCCACAAAATCGTCGCAACACTAAGGACAAAAACTGGAGGTTCTTACGGGAACACTCAAACTAGAATGGAGGTGAAATGAATTGGCTTCGCACGCGACATCAACTGCAGCTTTCGTCTTGTCTCTAGTTGGCGGAATACTGATTCTCTTGGGCGCGGGCATGACATGGATGTGGCTTATGTTCGGCGGATTCAACTTCGGCGATATGATGAATGGATTTGGACACATGATGGGAGGCTATCAAGACATGATGGGCAACTTCGGCTTTCCACATGGTTTCATGACAGGGTTATCTCTAGTAGGAGTAATTTCCGGCATCGTGGTCATCATAAGCGCAATAATGCTTAACGCACAACCAGCGGCACACATGACATGGGGCACAATAGTACTGGTCTTCTCAGTTATCAGCTTCCTCAGCATGGGCGGATTCTGGATAGGCGCAATACTCGGAATAGCTGGCGGCGCATTGGCAATCAGCACCAGACCTTTACAGAAAGACAAAGCCTAGATTCATGCCCTTCCCAGCAACGCAGCCAGACTCATGGAGTTCAAAGCACCGCCTTCTTGCCCATGTTGACAAATCTAGCAGCGCTTCTGTGAGAATGGAGTTAAGCTCGCAAAATCTGAGTTCTTATCAGTAGATACAGTCTACAGCTCGACTTTCTCACTGCTATCAGGCAAAAGCTTGATAAACCTGATTTGCGGATAGAATCGAGCGTGTCGTTTGAAGGTGGACGCTTGATGATTGAGTTTCCCCGCGTTTAAGCGGTTCTGCACTGTTTTAGCTGATGCTCTAAACCGTTAACGCGTCCATCCAAGCAGTTCAGGAGGGTTTAACGTGCAATTGCGATCCAGAATAAGAAATGAGTTTGCCTTTCTTCGCGGCAACATGCTGGTCCTGATGGCCAGTTGGCTACTCATGAACTTCGCTGGCGCAATCCCCTCCACATACTATTCACTGTACATCTTGGAGCTAGACGGCACACCCTTCATAATCGGCATAATAGACTTCGTAGCATTCTTGGCTCTCGCATTAGTACAGTTCCCAGGAGGCTACCTAGCTGACAAGCAGGGAAGACGAAAAATCATAGTAACCTTCACCTTCGGCGTAGCATTGAGCAACCTAATCTTCGCCGCAGCTCCATCATGGCACTTCATCGTACTAGCCGTAACACTGTCAAACCTCTCACTCATATACCAGCCAGCGTTATCAGCAATCCAATCCGATTCCATACCGCCAGAAAAACGCGGAATGGGATTCTCCCTAGGAATGTTTGTCAGCAACATAGCGTCGATTCTTTCGCCAGCAGTAGCAGCCCTTCTAATCGCCGGTTGCGGATTGATTCTAGGCATGCGAATCGCCTACCTCATAGTAGTAGCCTTCTACCTAGCTGCAGCCCTACTTAGAATAAAGCTCACAGAGACGCTCCAAGCCACCGATGGATCCAGCCTATTAGACGCCATCGGGAAATACCCCACTGCCGTCAAACAGGGTTTAAGCGTATGGAAGAACCTGCCGCGCTCAATGCTCTATCTGTTTATCACCAACGCGTTGTCAAGCTTCATCTTCGCCATGACCTTCTCATACCTAGTAGTCTACGCCACAGACATCCACCACATCGACAACATCAACTGGGCACTACTCATGATGTGGTTCACAGCTTCGATGATCCTAATGGCAATACCATCAGGAAAACTCACCGACAAAATCGGAAGAAAGAAACCGCTCTTAGCCTCATGGATTCTCCTCGGCGCCTACCCGCTGCTATTCATTTATGGAACCCTGCCAGGGTTATACGCCGCCTTCCTGTTCTTCGGAGCCAGCAACACACTGTTCATAGCCTCTTACCAAGCCTTGGAAGCTGACTTAGTGCCTCGGGAACTGAGAGGAAAAGAGGTAGGCTGCAGCCAATTCATAATGTACATACTGATGGCCATCGGTGGCTTAGCCGGAGGCTTCCTCTACGAGTATGTTTCGCCTATGC
>Ga0315296_10003786_pt1 | contig 12544 bp, 10 predicted proteins | sample YL17G14_18_MG_FD_203921 | JGI IMG/M metagenome (GOLD analysis project Ga0315296, IMG submission 203921) | Sediment microbial communities from Yellowstone Lake, YNP, Wyoming, USA - YL17G14_18 | ecosystem: Environmental > Aquatic > Freshwater > Lake > Sediment | place: USA: Wyoming | collected... | reverse complement strand
GGTTTCCCCCTCCTCTACATTGAACGGGCGCACGAACTTTAGTTTGCCACTCGGGACAGTGGCTTCCTGAGGATCGCCATCCCCTAAGGTTACTTGAATGCTATCTATGGTCATGCGAATTTGAGTGTACTTGCCAGCCTCGACTTCGTCTGTGGCAAGAACCTCCTCCAGTCCCCTAATTTGGAGAAGGTCAAATGGATTGGGGCCGGTTATTTGTATAGGTATCCATTCCCCCAGCTCTTCTTGTTGCTGCTGCTCCTGCTCCTGCTCTTGCTCTTGCTCTTGCGCTTGCTGTTGCTCTTCCTCCTGTTCACTTTCCTGTTCTTGCTCAGCAACAGCCTTGTGAATCACCACCTCAGAGACCTGCACCATTATGCTGGTTACCTCTGCACCAGGTGGAGCGTCGGTGACACGCACCTCGATGGTGCCAATGGGCACTTGCGTGCTTGTGGCACAGCTTGCGCCGACCAACCCCAGTGTGAATACCACTGCTAGGACTACTGCGGTGCTGAGAATTCTTTTCAAGCTTACCCTCCTCGATTTCTGATCTTAATACTCCAGATTTGGATTACCGCTCAATCCGTACTACCCTTTCTTGCTCCCTTCTAAGTAATAACGAAAAAATCAGGGAAGTGTCAGGTGCCTCCCGAGATCTATGTACTGCTGTAATGTCATGCCTGACAATAACCGGGATATTTCGTTTAACTATATGAGGATTGTGCTGGCATGGAAGAAGACCAAGGATCTGGGCAATTCTGTAAAGCAGATCGCAAGCTATGCTCTCGTGGTATACTGGGAGGTGAACTTGAATATCCAATCTTGCAGAGGGCCCAGTGGCAGAAAAAGAAGCCGAGAGAAAGAGGAGAGAAAAGACCCTAGCCAGCCTCTACGATGTGTATTACGACAAGATAGCTCGTTATATCTTCGTTCGCATCGGTGATCAGCAGGAGGCAGAAGACTTGGCCTCGGAGGTCTTTCTGAAAGCCCTGGGAGCCCTCGACTCATACCAGGAGCGTGGACTGCCGATGCAGGCCTGGCTTTTCAAGATTGCCCATAACTTGGTTGTAGACCACTTACGAAAAATGAGTAAGCGGAAGGCAGTGTCGCTCGATGAAGTGAAGGCTTTCGACAAAGCAAACCTGGAAGAGGTGGCTGAATCCCGTCTCCAGGTTGAGAGACTAGGTAGTGCTTTGAAACGTCTCTCGCCAGCCCAGCGTGAGGTGCTAGGCTTACGCTTTTTTGGCGGGCTCACCTCGATCGAGGCCGGGAGGATCCTGGGCAAGAGCCCTGGAGCGGTGAGAGAGATGCAAAGGCTGGCTTTAAGGTCGCTTCGTAAGGCACTGGGTGAGGAAAATCGGAAATGACCGGAGATTTTGACCAGATACTGGATGATTGTATTCAACGCATGAATGAAGGCCAGGGGCTTGAGGAATGCCTCAAGCTCTACCCTGAGTTTGCCCAGGAGCTTAAGCCGCTCCTCACGGCCGTGGATGAGCTTCGTGATCGAGGTGGCTTTATTCCCAGCCAAGCTAGTAAAGCGAGAGGCAAAGAGCGCCTTTCGAGAGCAATGGCTGAGCTGGAGCGCAAGCGTCAAGAGTCTCGTGCTCGCCTCTCGCGGCGGTTATTCTGGCGACCAAAAGTATGGGTTCCAGTTGCTGCGGCTCTCATAGTAGCAATTATAGGCTATAGCCTCTGGGCTGTGCTCACTCCAACCGAAGCTCCGGTGAGCTATGCCGGGATACTTGAAATTCGAGTCACAGACGCTCCAACAAATGATGTATCCGCCATCAATGTCACTGTTGGCGATATCGAGGTTCATAAGGCTGGCGAGGAGAGCGACACCGATGGAGCAGGATGGTTAACTGTAATCGAAGAGAGTAAGACCTTCGACCTGCTAAAGCTCAGGGGGGTGGAGGAGATCCTGGGTAGCAATGAAGTTGATGTTGGGCACTACACGCAGATCCGCATGGATGTCATAGAGGTGACGGTTACTGTTGACGGCAAGCCCCAGAGTGCTGAACTGTCGAGTGGCAAATTGAGGCTCGTGGGCTCGTTTGAGGTTGAGAGAGATAAGACAACCGTACTCACCCTCGACTTTGATGCTGATAAGTCACTAGTGTTCACAGGTATGGGCAAGATTATTTTCAAGCCCGTGGTCAAGCTCATAGTCACCAAGGTGACAGAAGCACCTACTCCTTAACCCTAATCTAGAGTGCCCCGAAAGACGTGGGTTATCGCCCAATACAGCATAAGCGGCTCTATCCCTATGTCACTGCGTCCAGGCGATCAACATTAGGGCGAATCGTTCAGTGGGACAGTGAACCCAGAATTCAAGCGAGGTTCTCATACCTCCCACTTTCAGAACCGAGACTTGGGCAACTGACAGGTCTTGAGCCTGAAGTGGCACTATTCTGGTAGCGCCACGCGACTAGCGCTTCCGGTTGACAGGCTCTAACGCTTAGTGTATGCTTTTCGCACCGTAAACTCAGTGATGAGTCTGCGCGACATTTCGCGATGGAATGAAGGAGAAAAATTGGCTGAAAAATCGGTTATCATCATCGGGGCCGGGCTGGCCGGCCTGTCTGCCGGCATCTACGGCCAGATGAACGGTTACCGCACACGAATCTTCGAGCACCACAAAAGGCCGGGCGGGGTCTGCACGGCATGGAAGCGCAAGGGCTACACCATTGATGGGTGCATCCACTGGCTCTTGGGCTTCAAGCCAGAGTCCATGTGGATCCAGATCTACCGCGAGGTAGGCGCGCTGGAGGACAACCCCTTGAGGGTCATGAAACACTATGTTCGCTACATAGACGAGCCCAGCGGGCAGACCCTGGACGTGACCGGTGACTTGGACCGCCTGGCAACTGACATGAAGTCCATATCACCGAAAGACGGCCCGATCATTGATGAACTGGTGAATGGCGCCCGGAAGCTCCAAGGGGCCGAGATAATGGAGTATTTTATGCGCTACCGTACGCCCGTCGCTGAGTTTGCCGAGCGATTCAGCAACCCTTTCCTGCGATGGTGCGTGACAACCGTATTCATGCCCACAATGCCGATGTCCTTTCTGTTCATGATCCTGGGACAGCTTGAAGAGGGGGAGTTGGCGCGTGTGGAGGGCGGAGCGCTTAACTTTTCCCTGCGTATCGCCAAGCGCTACCGGGACCTGGGTGGAAAGGTGAAATATGGGGCTACCGTTGAGGAAATCCTGGTGGAGAACGACCGAGCGGTCGGCGTGCGGCTGGCCGACGGCTCCGAACATCGGGCCGACATCGTGGTCTCTTGTGCCGACGGCTACAGCACTATCTTCAAGATGCTTGGCGGGCGCTACGTGGACCAGAAGATCAAGGACCAGTACGCCAACTGGCCGATGTTCCCGCCGATCCTTATCATCAGTTTCGGGGTGGCAAATAACTTCGCTGACAAAGCATCCGCAAATACAGTCCGGCTTCGGCGCCCGATCACGCTAGGGGGCCAAAAATTCGAGGCGTTCTCATTCCGTATCTTCAACCATGACCCAACGCTGGCCCCACCAGGCAAGACGGTGGTGCAGGTAATACTGACCACCGATTACGACTGGTGGTGCGACCTACAGGAAAAGGACCGTCGCCGCTACGACGCAGAGAAGGAGCGGGTCGCCAAGGATGTCTTGGCCCAGCTAGAGTGCTATCTCCCCGGCATTGCCTCGCAGGTGGAGATGACGGATGTCGCCACCCCCTACACTTTCTGGCGTTACACCCGCAACTACCGCGGGGCTTTTGAGGGCTGGCTGATGGCGCCGGAGACGATGCAGACGCCGGTGGAAAAGACCCTTCCCGGCCTGAACAATTTCTACATGGCTGGACAGTGGGTGGAGCCCGGCGGCGGCATCCCCAACGTTCTGTTGTCAGGTCGCAACCTTGTGAAGATGCTTTGTCGCCAGGACGGGAAGCAGTTTTCGACCACCATGCCATGAGCCGGTTCCAGTTGCGTCCCATAAAGCATCTGCGACTGTTGGGGGAGTCTTAGCATTGGCTTCATCCGGTGGCAACCGTCTGTTCCAGGCAACAAGTTGTAGGCGATAGCTGCGTGTAAGTTTAGCACCCCGTAAAGATGGGCTCTGGCGAAGACACTCCCAGATAATAATTGTTCATCCCTGAAAGCGCCGCCCCTGTCAATAGTTAGCAGTCTATTTCCTACTCATCCCTCCGTGGCAAATGCCACAATATGTCGTTCAGATGAGGCTGCCCAATCAGATTCACGGCCTAAAGTACAATGCCAGGACAATTCGCGGGCTCACGACCAAAGCCTAGTCGCAGCATTATCGTCGGCGCTTGGAGATGACGAAAGGACGAAAACAAAGACACGAGTCGAAAAGCCACAAAAGAAGTCGAACTTCGCGCTCGTCGACAAGGGCACTTGTCCGCACGATCAGGGAACCCTCGAAGCCGAAGTCGCGGGTCGCGGCGAAGGCGTAGCTTACGCTGTCCTGGAACGCCTGGGGATAACCCCTAAGAAAGTCTTCGCCAGCCGATGAGAACTGCCCTTAACCTTGGATTTCATGACCAACAAAACGATGAATCGTTAGGCCGTATCGCAAACAGATAGAACAATTTTTAGAAGGTGCTATACCGAATCGAACAAAAAGGGGATGGGTGGGCATCTGCCGAGATGCGATCGCCTGCTTTAAAGATTATAAGGGTCCCCCGGCAACAGCTCCGTAGCCACTAACCGTCTGGTAACGATAGACACGCTTTGGTTGTCTAATTTGACGCCTCTACTAGCCAGATATTGAGCTAATCTCATGCCAGTGAGGCCCTTTCATGCATTTCTATTAGCACCTTTAAAACCCGGAATCCACCTGGGCACCGCCTTACAATACTCCTCGTATACTGCTCCAAATTTCTTCTTCAAGTGTGGTTCTTCGTAATAGATAGCGAAAAGGTGGAAATACGTCCATACAAGGAGAGCATAGGCAGCGAGAGTCAAAGACGCGAAGAGGATCGCCTCACCGATGAGGACGAGCGCACCTCCCGTATACATTGGATTCCTGTTTATTCGATATAACCGCCTCGAAACAAGAATCTTTGGCGGCTCTGTAGGTGCCGGAGTCCCTTTGCCAGCAAAAGCGAAATCCCACGCCGACAAGATATAGAGCGCAACGCCAAGAGCGATAGGAATAATCCCAATGAGCCTGAAGCTCCCAATCTCATAAGAAAATTGAATACCGGATGTCAGAAGGAGATAGGGTCCCAAGATGGCTACAGAACCTGGGAAAAAAATGGTAAATATGATTGTCTTGATAATTATAATCGTTACTTCCCGATTCAAGCCTTGCATGACAACCATTGCCTTTGTCTTGGCATGCCATTTACGCTTTTTCATGGCTGTTTTCTCCCTATTCAGCCACTATTTTACTAACTTCCCGGGAACTTATTCCAGATTTACAACAACTGCTTGGCTCATATTCGAGAGCCGCTGGTCAATCCCCTCTGAGTGGTAAGTAACTAAATGACGATCTGTGCAGTCGACTCTGTGATGAGACCTTGACTGTAGGATGTTGAGGAAAGGGCAGAACCAGAAGTCACCGTTTTGAAATCCCGGTTTTGCTGCTCTTAAAATAGGTAAAGCCCCATCGGTAACTTCAAAGCAAGTTGTCGGGGGTTCGAGTCCCGTCTCTCGGTCCAACTGACCTGAAAAGCCCGCCCAGATACAACAACCCTAAGAAGACCACCCATGTGCCTAAGTCTGCTCGCCGTTATTGCTGCTCACGTGCTGCGAAGGCAACCTTTACCCTCTAAGGCAGATATACCACATCGGCCCGGCACTGCTCACAGCGATAGAACTGAGGAACAAGCCCCTCACAGTCTCGCCTGGCCTCCCTCAGTTCGTCGCAGGTGGGGGCCCGATAGTTCTTCATCCTGCCTGAAGGGATGAGGGGCATAATGTTCATCAACGTAACGCCCGCTTCCTTGAGGCGTAGCGCTAATTTCACCATATGCCGGTCGTTTACGCCGGGGATGAGCACCGTGTTCACCTTAATGGCAAGGCCAGCATGTAGCGCTTTTCTGATGCCACAGAACTGACTGGTAATCAGAACTTGGGCTGCCTCTTGCCCCCGATAGGTCATTCCTCGGTAGCGAACCCAGGAATAGATCCTTTCCCCCACGGCGCTGTCAGGAGCGTTTACGGTGACAGTAAGCGCCCTGACCCCGACCTCCAAAATCTGCGGCAACCTGTCCTCCAGAATGAGACCGTTGGTGCTAATGCACTTCAGTATCCCAGGGTAAAGGCGATAGATCAGCCTTAGAGCCTCAAAAGTCCCCTCATTTGCTAATGGGTCGCCGGGACCAGCTACCCCAACAACGAAGTCCTCCTCTGCTTTTGAACACATAATCGACCGGACCAGCTCCACCGCCTCCCTCACCGAAAGAATTTTTGCCGTCCAGCCCGGATGCTGCATGGTCACGCTGGCGCAAATGTTGCGCTCGCAGAAGTTGCACTGGATGTTACACCTCGGGGCAATGGGCAGGTGAACTCTTCCCACCCGCTTGTGGGCCTCCCCATTAAAGCAGGGGTGACGTTGCCTGATCTCTATCGCTGATGCTGCCTGCACAAGCTTTAATGACCCTCCCATTGCCCGCAGCTCAAAATCGATGGGCCTTTACTTAGCCCGCTTTTCGAGATGACGCCGATACAAAGCCTCAAGCTCAGAAAGCTCCTCAATCGGTCTAGGAATCACTGGACGGTCGTTATCCATCACCCGGCGAGCTAGCTCCCGGAATACCTCGGCCTCTGCTGACCAGGGAGAATGCTCCAGCACCGTCCTGCTCTCCACCTCACAGGCCTGAATCGCCGGGCTGCGGGGGATGAAATGAACGAGCTTGCTCCCCAGGGCCTCGGCAAACTGGGACAGGACCCCTTTTTCGAACTGCTCATCTCCTGAGCTGTTGCATATCACGCCAGCCAACCCCGTTTCACCTTGCCGGGATAGGCGGCGAATCGCTTTAGCAATGTTGTTAGCAGCATAAATGCTCATAAAGGCGCCAGAACAAAGGAGATATATCTCCCGGGCATAGCCTTCGCGGATCGGCTGGGCAAAGCCGCCACAAACCACATCCCCCAAGACATCGTAGACCACCACATCCACACCATATTTGTCAAAGGCCTTGAGGTCCCTGAGAATCTGCATCGCGGTCAACACACCCCGCCCAGCACAGCCAATCCCTGGCTCTGGGCCTCCTGACTCAACACAATGCACTCCCTGGTGTCCCTGGAAAACGATGTCCTCAAGAGAAATAGCGTATTGATCACGCCCCATTCTCAAGTGCTCCCTGTAGGTTTCCAGCACCGTCGGGATTAACCGTCCCCCGGTTAGCGTCCTCGTCGAGTCCCTCTTGGGATCACACCCCACCTGCATTACCTCAAGACCCTGTTCTCGAAGAGCCATGCAAAGATTGGCGGCAATGGTGCTTTTGCCGATCCCTCCCTTGCCATATATAGCAATCTGTCGCATCTACCACCTCGCCTTATATGTCCTCTTCTTGGACCTGTACCTGTCTAGCCAGTCGTTCTGGATGAATTCAATCAGATTCAACATCCCGACATATCCAAAGTATTCCCGGTTAACCATGCGGAATCGAGAAATCGGGTTAACCAGCCGAAAGACAAAGGGAATGTCCAATTCCTCAACAGCGTGCCTCTCCACATTGCTGCCAAACACTACCTCCGGTTTGATTTCAGCCAGGGCCAGCTTCGACTGATACACATCTGCGTTGTAAACCACCTTGGGACTAAGCGCTAGCTCCTCCAGTTCCTGCTTAAGAATTTCTCCCGCCCCCGCCTGGCATGACCGCAGGCACAGCAGCCGAGGAATCATCTCCAGGTCCTCGATGATGAAGCGAAGCAGAGGAATGCCCACGGTGGCATCGGCAACAATAGCCGCTGGGGCTCGATGCATAAAGAACTGCTCCAACCCCTTGCGTCGACACTGCTCCACCACCATCTTTTCCCCTTCAGCGGCAAGCCTTTCAGCTACATCATGGGCCCCTAGCCTCTTCCCCAGCTCGGTAAGCCAGCGACGGGTGTTGGTAAATCCAACAGGCAAGGGCATACCCTTACACAGTTGCTCCACACCAAATTGCTGAGCTAAATAGTCTGCCGCCTTTTGGCCGGCATCGTGACTGAGCACAATGCACCATTCCGCTGAGGATATATCCTCAAACTCATTCAGTCTCGTGTTGTGAGTCAGGGTGACCAAAACCTTTGCCCCCATCTGGCCTAGAATTCCCTTGACCCAGGCCAGATCACCCATCCAGGTAGGATTGGAATTGGCATGAGGGGCGATAAGACATACGGAGCCGGGGATCTTCTGCCTGCCCCGAACCGTCAGCTTCTTCAACATGGCGTCTAGGGCTATGTCCGTACCCACATTCTGGTCGCCTCGAAACCCGGCACACTCGATGGGCACGATCTCAAAGTCCACCCGAGAGCGCATATCCTCGCACACAGCAACAATATCATCCCCGACAATCTCTGGGCCGCAGGAGCTGAGGACAAACAGAATGGGCACTCCCAGCTCCTGAGCCTCGAGGATGGTGCGAGCCAGCAGCTCCTCACCACCATGGACAATCTCATCTTCACATAGTTTAGTGGAAAGGATCAGAGTCTCGGTATAATCTGCATCCTGCCAGCCAAAGGCGGCATTGACTAATAGATAGCACCCCTGCGGCGAGTGGGCGAGAACGCAGCAGCCAGTGACCCCCAGAGCTGTCTGCGCCGCGCCGTATAAAGCGCATCGAAGGTAAGGGTCGTGGCACCTTTGTCCGGTGGCCCGCATCAGCCCCTCGATCTCAGTCATGCCAATTAACCCCCGTAAAGTACTTCACGGAATAACTTGGAGCGTGGACGGCTGGCGTGCTCCATGCTCGACTGCACTAGCCTGGCGATGTTCTTGATCCCGCGATAACCATATTGCGGAAAGCCGGTCATAGTCGTGAGGTTCACCTGAGGGACACCAGGCTGTCTCAGCGGACTCCCCAGGTAGATTGCATTGTCGTAATGAGCAGCAATCATCTCCAGCTCTGCCTCTGTCTGCCAAGAAGAACGGAAGGTACCTAGGGAGAAGAGCCCCCTGGTCAGGATGACATCCGGGTTCTGCCCTTGCTGGAGCAGGAACTTGATGCTGGGCATCCTCTCCTTGATGGTATAGGGGTGGATGTTGATCACAACAGGGTGAGCACCAAACTCACTGGCCATCCTCGCTAAGGAAAGAGCTCTAATGGGGCCAGGGAATTCCGTGATCTCTACCAGGGCCGTCTTGCCCTCGAAGAAGCGCCTCAGAATGTCCACCTCCTCACTAAGCTCCTCTGTTTCCCTGCGGATCATCTCCCTAGCCTGCTTCTCCAGGCCCAGGGGCACCGCCACCCCCATGATCCACTCCTCGGTGGCCTTCAAGCCATAGGGCTGGCCGGTGCGGGCATAGTGGATACCAAATCGCTGCTCCATGAGGTCCCCCAGCTTTTGTCCCCAGTCGTAGCACCATGAGGCGTTCAGCTCTACAGCGCGGGCCCTACGAATCTGCTCCACGGTGCACCCGCCACAGAGAATGCCGTTGATCTTAGCCCCTATGCCGAGCACCATCCTTTCGATCTCATCGAGATCTTGAGTCCACTCGGTGTAAGTGGGGCCCTCCCGGGCACCAATGATGTTGATAGTTCCCTTCATCTTCTCCGTGGGCGGCTCCATCAGCGCCATGATCACCCTGAAGGCGTCCTCGTAGCCACTGCGGAAGTCCCCACCAAACCCTTCGCTGCGAATCGCCAGCACCTTGGCATTAACCTCCCTTTCCGCTCGCTGGGCAATGGTTTCCACATCGTCGCCAATGATCCCGGAACAGCAGCACGAAAGAATCACGATGAGATCAGGGTGGTACCTTTGCTCAGCTTCTTTCACCGCTTCCAGAAGCTTTCCCTCCCCTCCATACACCACGTCAGCCTCGTCCTGCGCAGTGCACGAGGTAGGCTCCAGGGGAACGCCGCGATATTCGCAACTGCGCATTTTGTAGGCATTGGCTACCGAATATGTGCAACCCTTAGGGCCGTGAATCACCGGCACCATATGACGAATGCCGTTGATCACCTGAAAGGCAGTCCAGAACTTGCACGGAGGAGCATGAGAAGCCTGAAGCTTAGGGATCATCTCCCCCTTCTCCACCTTTTCCAAGAGTTGCTGTAGCGTCCCCTTAAACGCTATGCGGCTATCATCCACTAAGGCACCTCGCTCAAGGTTAACTGGCCTAGATTATCTATATCGATTATAGCAGTACGCAAAGGGGGGGTCAACGAATCTACAACGTACCTCTAAGTTACTAGCTCAGGTCACAATCGTCAAGCCAAGCCGGTTGCACAATCTGGCTCAACGCTTAGTCAGGATCGTGACTCCCGAGATAGGCTACACTGCTCCTGCAAAGTATTCACGTTGAGCAAACCCATTAGAACTACTAGCATAGGACGTAAGTGCAAGATGAAGTCTCAGGCTCCTACCTGGAAGAGTGAAGGATTCGCAGTCAGCTCCGAAACCCGCATCATCGTATCTAGTAACAACAGATGATGGTGTAGTTGCGAAATCCCTCGGGGGTCGAGGTGTCGATGACGGGGAGGAGTTGAAGTATTTGGTTCTCGGAGAAGGTCGGTACCACTTTCTTGATGGGCTTAGGTAGCTTCACCTTGAGGAAGGGGTTATTGGTGATTATTTCCTCGGCAACGAGCCAGCTCCAGAATGCCCGAATTGAGCGCAGGTAGCAGTTGACAGTGTGGCTGGACAGCCCCCTCTCCTGGCGGCGGCTAAAGGGGTGGTTTGAGAAACACCTTTTTTGTTGCAGATAAAGGATGAAGGCCCTTATCTCCCTGATGCCGATCCGGGTCACATCGGTGGGGAGCCCTCGGACCGCAGGAACCCCTCGAAGTAGCCTACGCTGTTGGCGACAATGTCTATGGTGTTCTTGCTCTTGCCTTCGCTGCGTGCACACAGTCTGTATCCTGCGATGAGATGCCCCAGCTCTGTGGATGATTTTTGTGCGTTTTTTGACGAAGCAAGCACTCCCCCTTTACAAAGCTGATTTTTGGGGCTAAAATAGATACGATTCTGGCGGGTGTAACTCAGCGGTAGAGTGCTTGCTTCCCAAGCAAGACGTCGAGGGTTCGAATCCCTTCACCCGCTCCACAAATACAGATTTGGAACTTATGACGACTTGCATGGGCCGGTGGCACAGATAGGAACGAAAGCTGTCCTAAACGACTTGCAATGGGCGGGCTCCCCAAAACTGCATGGTGCAACAGATAACATAGGAATATGCTCTGTAGCCAGTGTGAGAAAGCGGGCGCTGGGGTTCAGATACCGAGGTTTCTGCCTACTTCACGCCCAGAGAGTGGTGGCTGGGGCCATCAGGCACCATTTGGGAGATGCAGCAGGTATATAAGAACTTCATCCAGACGCTCGATGCATATCCTTAAGTGTTATCCCAGGACGTGAAAGGAGGTAGGGGACTATGCCTAGGATATTGAGGCAAGATGGCGGAATTTCCTGGCCTTATGCTACCTCTTAGTCCACCCCTAGTCAATCTGCTTACACAGCCAACTGACACGATTTTGCAATTGAATAGTCTCAGAATCGAATGGCTCCACGGCCTGACTGCCCTGGGCAGCGCCTATTACACATGACGCTACTTTGTGCAAGGCGATGGTGGTGAGCCTTTGGATGTATAAATGCCTTCCTAGGGCCTGGATCCAACTAATTCACTTAGCTGTGGGATCTAAGCAGCTTTGATTGACAGACCTGCGAGCCCTGTTACAATAAACAAGAAAGGATGGTGGTTTATGAGCAGCGCTAGCCTGAAAAGGAGAAGACCAGACAAAGTTGAACACTACCTAAACAGGGCGAAGGTTGCAGCTGAAAGAAGTACCTGTTTGAGAAGGAGAATAGGGGCAATTATTATCAAGGACGGTGTAGAGATTAGCTCTGGTTACGTGGGGTCGCCGAGGGAGACAGATCATTGCATTGATATAGGAAACTGTCTTAGGGTTGAGCTGAGAATTCCGTCTGGACAACGGTATGAACTATGTAGAAGTGTACACGCAGAACAAAACGCCATAATAAATGCAGCAAGAACAGGTGTGAATATAATGGGCGGAGAAATGTATATTTCAAGTGAAAAGATTGAAGGCGGATATGATGAAAGCAGGGGAGAAAGGCCGAAGATCTACGGTCCATGCATGATTTGCAAGAAGGAGATTATTAATGCTGGGCTGGAAAAAGTACACATGAGAGAGGAGGGCGTTGGGACTAGAACTTTTACTGCGGGACAGCTCAAAGAAATGCTACGCCAAGAGGAAGAAGAGCTAAGAAGAGAGTTCAGGCATTCCAAATCAAGGTAACATCTATATATTGCTAGTGCACTCGTAGCTTGCAATGTCACAATCAGCCATTTTGTGCAGGGGCAAGAACAGGGCCGGACTCTAGGCTTTTCCGATCCTAAATACCTTTGTCCCACACGTCAGGCATG
>Ga0315296_10003785_pt1 | contig 12546 bp, 11 predicted proteins | sample YL17G14_18_MG_FD_203921 | JGI IMG/M metagenome (GOLD analysis project Ga0315296, IMG submission 203921) | Sediment microbial communities from Yellowstone Lake, YNP, Wyoming, USA - YL17G14_18 | ecosystem: Environmental > Aquatic > Freshwater > Lake > Sediment | place: USA: Wyoming | collected... | reverse complement strand
AGACACGTGTCATGGGGTTCCCTTCATCCGGGCGAACATGACCTGAATCGTGGCCGTGCCGACCTTCTCGGACGGCACGCCCAGCGCGATGGCGAGCGCCGTTCCGGAGCGGGCTGCGGTCACGGTGCCATAGAAACCGTCAGCGCCGACGAAGCCTTCATGGCCAGGCGCGTTTAGCTCGCGGGCCACCTTGCCGCCGCTCCCGATGAACGCCTTGTATCGCGCAAGACTCTGGGCGGCGGCTTCCGAGCTGTCGAACGTGATCACGACGAGCTTCCACGACGAGGCGCCTTCCGTGTATTCCGCTTCAAAGGCGTTTGCCAGGTAGCTCTGGCCGAGCGCGTCCTTCGGCACGTACTTCACCGAGCGCGGCACGAGGTTTCCCGGCGGGAACCAGCCGGCCTGCGGGGGCCCGGCTCCAGCGGGGCCCAGCTTCGAGGCAACTGCGGCCGCGAGCGCCATCAGTGCCGGCTTGACCTCGACGTGGTCCTTGAAGGCCGTGAGCTTGACGTAATAGCGGCCGGACCAGAAGGCGAGCGCGGCGCCGGCATAGCACCCTTCGACGCCGACAGGCACCGCCTCGCAGGTGGGCGTCCGTTCCTGCGCGCAGATCCCGAACGCGTTCAGGGCGTCTGCCATCTTGTAGATGTCCGCCGTCGCCTCGACCGCCATCGGGGTGTGCGCGTAGCTCGTCGTCGCCAGCTCCTGGAAGCTGTACGCGAGGTAGGTCTCGGCCGCGCCGTCGATGTACTCCCAGAGGTTGCCCGGGCCGTAGCGGCGTGGCTCCCTCGTCTGGGACCAGTTGGCGGCGGCGCCGGTGGCTGGCAGCAAGGCGAGAAGTGCCGTCTCCTCCGGTGTCGCGACGGCGGGTGCCCGTGTTGGCGCGGGCTGAGCGGGCGGAGGGGTCGGCTCCCTGCCGCACCCGGCCAGGGTTGCCGACAGAAGGATGACAAAGACAGCCGACACACGTCTCATCTCGGACTCCGGGTGGCGCAAGTCGGCCGGCGAGACGCCGGCCCTACTGCAGTAGGGCAAGCGTCTCGCTTGCCCGCACGATCACTTCCTCACCAGAGGAAACAGGTCCTTCGGGGCGTTCTTGTACGGGATGGTCGTCACGTCGGCCGGGCCGAGGCCCGGGGCGTCGATGACGACGACCGTCCTGGCGACGCCGTCCTCGACGAAGCCCCGCCAGAAGTGCACGCGCGACTTGAGGACGATGATATCGAGCTTGGCCAGGTCGATGCCAAGCGGCTGGAAGATCCCGGGGTCGGTCACCTGGTGCAGCGTCGGCGTGAGGATCACGCGGTTGTTGTTCCCGAAGAGCAGGACCGCGGCCGTCTTGAACTGCTCGTACGGGCCCAGGAACTCCACCCTGCCCTTGATGGGGACTGGTCTTCCCGCGAACTGGTCCGCATAGCCGCCCACACTGACCGACACGTCATCACCAACCTTCGCCTTCGCCGCGATCTCATTGATCGCCTTCTCGTCCGAGATTGTCGTGATGCAGAAGTTCTTTGCGCCCTGGCGAATCAGCTCCTCCAGGATGTGCGTCGAGTTGCCGGTCCGGTCGGAGTGATCCGCCACGACGACAGGCGTCTTGCCGCCCTTCGCGGCGGCGATGGCCAGCGCGACCCCTTCCTTTGTCTTCGGCAGTGTCTTGCCCGCGAACTCCTCGCGCTTCTTCCAGATGAACGCCGACATGTCGTCGGCAATCCGGTCGGCCAGCTTCTGGTTGTTGTTGGTGATGACCATCACGGTCGCGCCGACGTCCGGCACGTCGGCGTACGCGAAGCCATACGCCACCGACACGAACGCGTCCCTGGTCCGCTCCTCCCAAATCCGGGCGCGCTCCATGATCTCCATCGAGGGCGATGTCCCGGTGCCCTGGTACACGCTCGGCGTCAACACCCCGGGCTTCCTGGTCGCCATCGTCGGCTTGTAGGTTCCCTTGAGCTGGCGGAGCATCACGCGCAGCGCGCGCTCGCCCTGGAGTGCGGCGTCGTAGTGCGGATAGCGCTTGATGATGAACACGGCGTCCGCCACGTCCGAGAGCTCGTGATCCTCGTTGGCGTGGAGATCGAGCGTCACGTAGATCGGCACGTTCTTGCCGACGATCGCGCGGACGCGGCGGACGATCTCGGCTTCAGGTTTGGGCACGCCCGTGACCGCCATCGCGCCGTGGAGCGCGAGGAAGACGCCGTCGAAGGGTCCCTGCTGCTTCAGGTCGGCTGCGATGCCGTTCGAGTACTTGTCGAACGCCTCAAGCGTCAGCCAGCTCCCCGACGATCCCCCCTTCGAGTCGCGCGGCGACAGCACGCCGACCGGCTCGACGTTGTCATACTCCTTCGCCGCGTCGACGAACCCGCGGATGTAGCTGTCGCTCTCGAGGACCTCCTGGCCGCGAACCGGGGGCCCGTAGAACTCCCACTCAGCGACCCCGGTCGGCTCGGGACAGAAGGTGCACGTCTCGTGCGAGAAGGTCGCGACGCCGATGCGGATCTTCCTGGCCTGCGGAGCCACCTGGTCGCTCGTTCCAATCGAGCAGCCAGTCGCCGCCAGGGCTGACAGACACAAAACCGCGAGAACGACTCTGCCTTTCACGGCTGATCTCCTTGATGGTGTGAACGGGGCGAGCAGCAAGAGTAGAGCAGGTTGGAGGTCCCGGTGCAACTGCTTTCGTGCCGTTCTCGGGGGCGGGTTTCGCCGCGTGGGCCGTCGGCGGGTGCGGTATGATCTTCGCGCCGGTGCCCGCTGATCGGCGGCGGCAAGGAGGAATGATGGTGACCAGGCGGAAACTGTTTGCGGGAGGACTGCTCGCAGGATTGGCCGGTGCGGCAGTCCCGTCACGTGAGGCGGAGGCGGCGACCGACCAGAGTGACTCGGCCGTCAATGCCCTCCGCAGCGTGCTGGAGGAGATACGCAAGGACTTGAGGATCCAGCTCTCGTGCTCCCCGACGATCTGCCAGGAGGTCGACATGATTCGCCAGGAGCAGCGCCGGTTCCTGAAGGCGTCAATCAAGTTCCCCGACCTCATCGACATCGGCATCGATGTCTGGGAGCGGCTGTGTGACTGGCACGTGAAGAACCAGCAGCGTCTCGCCATCAGCCGGATGGGCGACGGCCGCTACTCGATGGCGTATGGCGTGACGACGCTCGTGCTGCGCCCGGACATGGGGGGCAACTATATGGGGCTGGGGTACGACGCGAAGTAACTGGGCGGGGGCCAACAAATCTGTAACTGGGGCTCGCCCCGTCGGCGGACGCACAGGTCCGTAAGCGGCTGACGGAATCGTTCCGCAGAGGTCCGACGGGTGACAGCTCGGCCGTTCCCAAACTGCTGGGCTGGAATGAGCTGACGCGGGCCCGGTCCCCGGCATGGTTCTTGAAGTTCCTGGTGGTGGATGTGTGTCACCCCTGGAAGGAGAAGGGCCATGCGCCGGTCGCAAGTTGCTGCCACGTGCGGCGTCATCCTCCTCATGAATTGGCCGTGCGTGAGCGTGCTGCGTTCGCAGCTTCAGCTCTACACGATCGAAGACCTGGGCACGCTGAACGGCGCGCCGCTCACGCCGCGCGGCATCAATGCCAGCGGCCACGTCGCCGGGACGGCGGATGGCGTCGAAGGAGCTCGCCTGGCGTTCCTCATCGACGGTCGGCCAGCGCACGATCTCGGATCTCTCGGTTCGTCTTCTCGCAGTGAGGCGTACGCGGTCAACGATCAGGACGTGGTCGTTGGGTTTTCACTGGGCGGCGGCTCGACGTTCCGAGCGTTCAAGTGGACTGCCACGACAGGAATGACGGAGCTCGCCACCCTGGAGGATGGTCCCAGCCTCGCCTTTGCCATCAACGAGTCAGGCCAGATCACCGGGTACGCAGGGGCCACCGAGTATCACGCGTTCCGTTACACCGAGGGTGCCGGGATCACCAACCTGGGCACGCTGGGCGGGTTCGCATCGTTCGGCTACGGCATCAACGCATCGGGCCAGGTGACAGGGTGTTCCTGGACCGGATCCGGCGAGCTGCACGCGTTCGTGTCTTCCGGCTCCGACCCGATGCAGGACCTCAGTACGCTGGGGGGGTCGCAGAGTTGCGGTGTGGCCATCAATCGCGCCGGCGTGGTGGCGGGGTGGTCGTACCTGGGAGGGGACAACTTCCAGCGTGCGTTCAGCTACACGCCGGGAGGCAGCCCGCAGGACCTCGGGACCCTCGGCGGGCCGGACAGCGCTGCCACCGCCCTCAATGACGACGGCACCGTCGTCGGCTGGTCCACCAATGCCTCCGGCGAGCGACGCGCCTTCGTATTCACCGGCGCGGAGGGCATGAGAGACCTCAACGATCGAATCGATCCTTCGCTCGGCTGGACGCTGACCGGGGCCTACGGCATCAACGCGAGCGGCCAGATTGTCGGTGTCGGCATGCTGGGAGGCGGGGTGCGCGCGTTCAGGCTGACGCCGCCGCCACCCGCGCAGGAACAGCCGCGCGACACCACACCGCCAACCATTAGATTCGTCACGGCCTGGCCGTCCGTATTGTGGCCGCCCCAGCACCAGATGGTGCCGGTGCGGGTGCGCGTGATGGTGAAGGACACCACGGATCCGGCGCCCGCGTGCCGCGTGACGAGCGTTGTCAGCAGCGAGCCGGATACAGGCACCAGCAAGCAGGACCGCCCGAACGACATCGTCGTTCGGGGCGATCTGACATTGCGGCTGCGTGCCGAGATAGGTCCGAGGAGCCGCGAGCGGCGGTACACGATCCAGGTCACGTGCGCGGACGCCGCCGGCAATCAGGCGACGACGCGGACGACGGTTCGCGTCGTCAAGAACCCGTGGGAGATGTGGCGGCACTGACGGGCAGCTGCCACTGGTCAGCTCTCCGTTCACGGTTCCCAGTTCTCAGTGTGCCACGCGTGACTTGCTGAGAACTGAGGACCGAGCACGGCGGCCTACTTCGGCGTCGTGCTGTTCGCGAACTCGATCGTCGAGAGGAAGACAAGCCGCGCCAGATCTTCCATGATCTCCGGCGTGATGATCTCCGGGCTGTCCTTCGTCGTGTGGTAGGTCGGGTACGGGAGTGGCTTCGCCCCGCCGGTGCCAAACCCTATTGTCGGAATACCCGTCCACATGAAATGCGCGGCGTCCTGCCGCGGCCGAGCCAGGTTCGCCGTGAAGCCAGTGGACACCGGCCGATGGATGTACTTCTTGTTCAGCCGGTCAATGACCTCCCACAACTGCGGGTAGTTCTTCCCGCCGCCGGCTGAAAGCCGCTCGCCGCGCCCCACGCTCTCCAGGTTGAGGACCGCCTTCACCCGGTCGTTCGGGATGAACGGGTGGGCCACGTAGTACTCCGATCCTTTGACGCCCTGCTCCTCCGCGCCGAAGAGAATGAACACCACCGATCGCTTGAGCGGGATCGCCGACCTGGCGAGGGCCTCGGCGACGCCGAGCAGGACGGCCGCGCCAGACGCGTTGTCGTGGGCGCCGGGCATCAGCTTGTCGTTCAGGCCGAGATGATCGAGGTGAGCGCCGATGATGATCGCCTCTTTCTTCAGGTCAGGGTCGGAGCCTTCGAGGTACCCGATCACGTTGTCGCCCACGCCCTCGGGATGGTGCTCGGTCGTGTTCCTGATCGTCATGATCTTGCCGGTCGCGAACGAGGCCGGCTTGAGCGTGGTCCGAATGGACTTGACGACCTCGTCGTGCGTCTTTCCCGTGCCGGCGAACACGTCGTTGTACACGGTCGGACCGACGTAGGACAGCAGGAAGCCCTTGATGAAGACGCAGTTCGGGTTGACGATGAAGTAGTTGTAGACCATCCCCACCGCGCCGTGCTTCGCGGCGTTCTGCACCTTGTAGTCGTGGAACGAGTACGGCCGCCATTTCTTGAAAAGCTCCGGGTCCTTGTCCGGCAGAACCGGCACTTCGGGTTCCATCATGACCAGCTTGCCCTTCACGTCCACGCCGGCGTAGTCGTCGTAGCTCAGCTCGGGCGCTGTCGCGCCGTAGCCGACATACACGACCTCGGTGGTCACCGTCCCGGAGTCCGACGTCGAGCCCTGGTAGTAGTCCTGCTCCCACACGTAGGGTTTCTTGATTGTGGCGCCGGTCGCCACGGGGACGTTAAGGCTCAACTCGGAGCCGGGCAGCACGAGCGTGTACGGATTCGGGAATTGCTGCCGGTAGGTGCCCCTGTTGCCCGCCGGCTTGATCTTCCAGTCCGTGAACATCTTCACCGCCCACTGGGCGGAGGCCTCGTAGCCGGGCGTGCCCGTCAGCCGGCCCTGGTACTTCTCGGACGCCATCTCTTTCACGTAGTCGAGCAGCGTGTGGCTCGAGATGGAGTGCATCCACGCCAGCAGGTTGTCCTCGCTCAGGGGATCGGGCTTCTGCGCCTGCTGTGGCTGGGCAAGGACGAGGGACGTGAGGGTGGCGATGGCGACGACGAGTGCGGTCGAGATGCGAACCCGCTTCAATGACATGAAGCCTCCTGAGCGCAGGATTGTACAGCACGGAGCAGGGAGAAGGCGGAAGGCGGAGGGCGGAAGCCCGTCCTACGCCCGTCTATGCGATACAATGCCGCCGGAGGCCGCCCGCCGAGGTCGTCCGCCGCGTCTGCCGCGATCTCGGCGGCAAGAGGCAGCGTGTCGTCATCAACGACGAGGCGCACCACGGATTCCCAGGGGCCTAGCCATGCGTGTCCTGCTCATCTATTTCAGCCAGACCGGATACTTGTTGCCGGCGCCTCCGATTGGGTTGAGCTACATCGCAAAGGCGACATGGGCGGCGGGGCATGCGGTGGAAATGCTGGATCTGCTGTTCTCAAGAAATCCCGATGGAGATCTGCGTCCGGTTTTGCGCACATTCCAGCCCGATGTGGTCGGTATTTCCGTGCGCAACATCGACAATCTCACGCAGCAACGCTCCGAATGGCACCTGGACGAACTGAGCCGAAGGCTTTCAGAAATCCGCAAAGAGTGCCACGCCAAAATAGTCCTCGGCGGCCCCGCGATCAACATCCTCGGGGCATCCGCTCTTTCGGGTCTCGATGCGGATTTCGCGATGACCGGCGAGAGTGAGGTCGGTTTTCCCATGCTGCTGTCGGCCCTTGAGACCCACGGTCGCTACGACCATATTGCGGGGCTTTGCTATCGCGACGGCGACACCATCGTTGCCACGCCCTCAATGCGTCTCAACCGCTTCGGCTCGTCAGGGATGGAAGAATGGATTGACTGGCGCGCCTACGAGCGCCGGGGCGGCACCTGGGCCATCCAGAGCATGCGGGGCTGCCCCATGTCGTGCATCTACTGCCCGTTCCCGTCGCTGGAAGGCCGGGTCAGCCGCCGCCGACCGGCCGAGGAGGTCGTGGACGAGATCGAGCGCGTCATGAGCACACGCCGGCCGCGCACCTTTGAGTTCGTCGATTCGGTCTTCAACATCCCTCAGGAACACGCGGTGAGCATCTGCGAGACCATCATACGCCGGCGCCTGAAGGTGAACCTGTCCGCCATGGGCGTGTATCCATCCGCGGTGTCCGAGGAGCTGTTCCCGCTGATGAAGCGGGCGGGCTTCAACTCCATGATGATCACGCCTGAGGCGGGCAACGATGTCATGCTGCTCAATCTCGGCAAAGGGTTCACCATGGAGAGCGTTCACCGCACCGCACGACTGGCGAGGCAATCCGGGATTCCTTGCGCCTGGTTCTTCATGGTCGGTGGGCCGGGTGAAACGCGTGAGACCATCGAAAGCACCGTGTCGTTCGCCGAACAACACCTCAACTGGAAGGACTGCCTGACGATCTTCACCACCGGCATCCGCATCTTGGGCGGGACGGAGCTGGCCCGCATTGCGATGGAAGAAGGTGTATTGTCGCCGGGCGAGGACTTGACGAAGCCCGTTTTCTACGTATCGCCACAAGTGAACTCAGACTGGATCGTCGACCGCATCAACCGCGCCATCGAGGTGAATGGGGCTATCGTACACGCAGCGGATCAAGGGGATTCCTTCTGGAATCGGGCCTTGCATGCGGGCCTCTACCGGGCAGGGCTGGCGCCGCCCTACTGGCGGTTTCTGCCTCGCATACTCCGATTTCCACCTGTACATCGGATGCACCTGCGGCATCCCCTCGCTCCGCAGCCGCCTGGCGACCGGGTCTCTTCAACCGCACGGTCGCTGACAGCCGAGTGATGGCCCTGATCCCGGCAGCCGGTTGTTGGATGACATCAACTGGAGTGTGCGGTGCATTGTGCCGTTTGCTGGCGCACAAGGGAACCAGGCTGCGACGAGAATGACTTGCCCCGCCACCAGCTTGCCAACCAGGCAACCCTGAAGGGTCGCCCTACCGATGACGGCGCGATCCCAGTAGAGCGAGGGCTCAGCCTTGCCGCCGGTACCGCCGGCGGTTCTGTAATGGTGCTATAATGGTTCCATAGAGGAACCAGTCATGCCCGTGAACTTCTCAATCAAGTATGTACCCGACGAGCTGGCCGACGCCCTGCGCCAGCGGGCCAGGCAGAACCACCGCTCGCTCCAGGGCGAGCTGATGGCCATGCTGGAGTCTACGCTTGGGCTACCCGGACGTCTGGCGCAAGAGATTCGCGAGACCGCGCCGACGGCATGGGGAACGCTGGGAGGTCTCCCCGGCCAACATCCGGCGCCCCGCACGATCAGTGACCTTTATGAAGAGATTAAGAGGCTCGGATTCGAGACGCCGGCCGAATCGGCTGTCTTCATTCGACAGATGCGCGACGAACGGGACGGTCGCCAATCGAGATTCGCTGAGGCCGACGGCGCGTTGCTGGCGAAGCCAGGGGAGCCACGTATCGAGATCCCGCGCGAGCGCATCGCTGAGTTCTGCCGCAAGTGGAGGATCGTGGAACTCTCTCTGTTCGGGTCGGTGCTCCGCGACGACTTCCGCCACGACAGTGACGTGGACATTCTGGTCCGGTTCGAACACGAAGCGCCATGGAGCCTGATGGACTTCGGTGAGATGCAGGAGGAACTGGAGCGGATTCTGGGCCGCGCGGTGGATCTGGTCGAGAAGGACGCCGTCGAGAAGAGCGAGAACCCCTTCCGACGGCGTCATATCCTGGCGACTCACCGGGTGATCTATGCTGCGTGACGACGCGGTCCTGGCGGATATCGTGCGGTTCGTCAAGGACATTGCGCTGTTTGTCGCAGGAAGTGACGAAGAGGCATTTCGGCGGGACCTGAAGACACAGGCGGCCGTCCTGCACCGCCTCCTGCTCATGGGTGAAGCCGTCGGTCGCCTGTCACCCAGGTTCAAGCAGGATCACCCGGCGATTCGGTGGACTCGGATCAGAGACTTCCGCAACATCCTGATCCACGAGTACGACCGGGTGACGCTCGGCCGGGTCTGGCATGTCGTCCAGCGCGAACTGCCGGCGTTGCTTCCCCAGCTCGAGGCTCTGTTACCGCCCGTGCCTTCAAGTGACGATGAGGGGCACTCGACGTGACCCTGGCATGGTGATGAACTTCCGCGAAGTGAGTCGAGGCAAAACCAACAGTCCCACATGGTGCCTGCGATGATCTCAACCGTACTTGCTCCCCGTCCGACTTGCCGCAAGGCCCGGGCGGGGTTATTTCTGTACGAGGGGCGCGTCCGCCTCAACGGCGTGGACATCTATGACCCGACGACAGGCGAGGTGCGGAGCAGCTCGACGGAGGACATTGCCTGCTGGTTCATCGACACGGATTACGACGGCGAGAGCTTCTTCGTGCGCCACGCGTATTTCACCGGTGCTGGCGAGCCGTATGAGAAGTTGAAGCGGGCGCTGCGCGCCGAGATCGATGAGGCGGCGTGGTCCACGCTCTACAGCACGGTGAGCCGTCCGTTCGCGCCGCCGGAGAGCGGGAAGATTGCCGTCAAGGTGATCAACCACTACGGCGACGAGGTGCTGAAAGTGTTCACGGTGTGAGGGGCACGGAGAAGCACGGAGGGGCACGGAGAGGCACGGAGAAGCACGGAGAAGCACGGAGAGGCACGGAGAGGCACGGAGAGGCACTGAGGCGCGCGGAGGGCGCGAGGAGGTCCGGGGCGCCTGCCGGGGAGACCTGACTCCGCACGATTCCTCGAAGAGAGCGTTGGACAGGGCGTTCGGCATATGACAAAGGTCATACGCCCGGTAGAGGTAGACTAGAGGGAGTGAAAGTCCAACATGCTGCGTCGTTCGCGCTCGCCGTCAAGCGTTCCCGTTTCTACGCGGTGCTCGTCCCCGTCTCGACACCCGAGGACATGGAGGCCGTCATCCGAAGCCGCCGGAGCAAGATTCGCCGCGCGAACCACCACTGCTGGGCGTACCGCGTGGCCGACGCCGCCGGCACCATCCTCGAGAAGTCGAAGGACGATGGGGAGGTGGGGCACCCGGGCCGGGTGCTGCTGGAGATCCTGCGGAGGCACAACCTGGACGGCGCGATCGTCGTGTCGCGGATCTTCGGTGCCATCAAGCTGGGCGTGGGTGGCGTGTCCCGCGCGTTCCGCGATGCGGGCGAGGGGGTCGTCGAGACGTATCGAGCGGCAAGCGCGCCACCGGTCGCGAAGCGCGGCGGACGCCTCTGATCCGGCTATACTTCCTTCGGAGGAACCGCGTTTACGCAACGAGATTGACCGAAGGTCACGACAGCGATATACTGCTGTCAATCCAGGCTGCTGGAGGTGGATCGCCCGCATGGGCGAGCGTGAGAGAGCCCCGATGAGGGGCTCTTTCATTTTGGAAACAAGACCTTTCCGTATCCCGTCACCTTTCCATCGTACAGGTGCCGGTTGAACTTCTTCTCGACTATCGCCATCAGCTTGGCTGCGAACGGAGCCAGACCTTCGGGCAGGTGTCCTTCCTCGTGGAGAATGAACTGACGCACCGGATGTCCGAGGAGATCGGCGAGCTGCAGCCCTGCGATATTGAATGCCTTCTTCTTGATTTTCAGCTGACTGCTGGTCAGAGCTTGCTGAAACACGGAAGCTGACACCATCCAACTTCCGCTTTCGAAGACGCGCGCGTAGGAATCCGCCAGCAGCCGGTCTTCATTACCGCCACGACTCTCGGCGAGCACGTCGCCGAACCGGTTGATGTGGTTCAGGAAACCAGCGTACCGCTGCAGCAAGAACCCGAGCGCCAGGTGGTACGGGTGGGCCGCCGCATCTCCGTGCCTATGACGCAGAGCGAGCTTGTCGATGACGACACCCACCACCCGAAACCTCGCCGAGTCGATCAGTGCCAGCAACGCATTGTCAAAGCGTTGTGCCATCGTGGGGTCCTGTAAGTGCGTGAAGTGTCCACGGCAATTGATGATGTCCGCTCGGTGCAGCACCGGGGGATTGTCAGGGTGGTAACGAACGTGTTCCTTCTTGAACGCTTCGAGCCCCTCATGGAAGGGAAGGTAGTCTGCGTTTCGAAACCAGCAGCCGACCAAACATAGGTAGCGATGGTTCGGATCATCGAGATTGCCGAAGACGTGATCACCGGATTCGTCGATGTAGAGGCGGTAGCGCTCTTTGAACCCGGTTGGACGACCCGACGGATCCCTGGCATCTCGAGTGATCACACAGCGGCTCCCAGACCCGGCACCTGTCGTCCGAGTATTGTCCTGATCGCGCGGTGTCCTTGCTCGTTCTGCACTGCCGATGCATCCATTGTGCATCTTCGGCGGTGGTCTTGCCACCTCTCGTTCAGGGGAGGATGTGGTCGACTGTGTGGTCTTTCCCTGTCGTGAGCCGTCAACACATTGCGCAGATTCCTCCGCCTCCGGTCTTGCATCTGCCTCGTCCCAACTCAGACGCGAAAGGCGGATTCCCGCCTGCTGTCGTCGCGCCGTGCCTGGCGCCCCTGCGCCGAGGCGCCGTGCCGATCGGCAATCCGGCTATACTTCCTTCATGAACGATTCTCGTTCCGATGCTGGCGCGGCCCCGAAATCCGGGGGTACTGCCGAGCCCGCCGCCGCCACGGCGCCCCTGGATTTCATCCGCGCCATCGTCACCGAGGACATCAAAACCAAGAAGCACGGCGGCCGCGTGGCCACGCGCTTCCCGCCCGAACCGAACGGCTACCTCCACATCGGTCATGCGAAGTCGATCTGCCTGAACTTCGGCGTTGCACAGGAGTACGGCGGCACCTGCAACCTCCGCTTCGACGATACGAACCCGGAGAAGGAGGACGTCGAGTACGTCGACTCGATCATCGACAGCGTGCGGTGGCTCGGGTTCGACTGGGCGGACCGCCTCTACTATGCGTCGGACTACTTCGGCCAGCTCTACGAGTACGCCATCCACTTGATCAAGGAAGGCAAGGCCTACGTCGATGACCTCTCGGCGGACGAGATCCGCCGCCACCGGGGCACGCTGACCGAGCCCGGCATCGAGAGCCCGTACCGGGACCGATCCATCGAGGAGAACCTGGACCTGTTCCGGCGCATGAAGGCGGGCGAGTTCAGGGATGGCGAGAAGGTGCTCCGGGCGAAGATCGACATGGCGTCGCCGAACCTGAACCTGCGCGACCCGGTCATCTACCGCATCCGGCACGCCTCGCACCACCGCACGGGC
>Ga0315296_10003784_pt1 | contig 12547 bp, 11 predicted proteins | sample YL17G14_18_MG_FD_203921 | JGI IMG/M metagenome (GOLD analysis project Ga0315296, IMG submission 203921) | Sediment microbial communities from Yellowstone Lake, YNP, Wyoming, USA - YL17G14_18 | ecosystem: Environmental > Aquatic > Freshwater > Lake > Sediment | place: USA: Wyoming | collected... | reverse complement strand
CACGATTGGAGCACTGGCGAAAGCCGGGCTTCGTGATCGGGTAAAGGTTCTTGTTGGTGGGGCACCTGTTACAGCGAGCTTTGCCGAGAGCATTGATGCAGACGCCTATGCTCCTGATGCGGTTTCAGCAGTCGATATGGCCCGTGAATTGATCCTGTGAAGAGCTAGAGAAATAGGTTTATTCAACGCCAAATAGAAGTAACGATCTTCTATTTAGCTAATCCGACAGATTCTTTCACTGCTTCAGTTTCAAGAGGCGTCTGGCGTTACTTTCATAGATTGCCCTCCGTTCTTCTGGCTTGATGTCCAGACTATCTATAATTTCAATGGTCCACCGGATATAAGCTGAGCCTTTCTCGGGATCAAAAGGACTATCCGAACCGAAGAGAACTCTGTCTGAACCAAAGAATTTTATTCCCAACATCGTTGCATCCCGTGCACCAAAGAGGGCAGTGTCCGCGTAGAACATACGGAAATAATCAAGCGGTCTTTTCTTCAGTTTCTTCAACAGAAGGGTATAATCCTCATCAGACGTCCGGACGCCCAACTGATCCCAACCGGGTCCGACTCGACCCTCAAAGTATGGGATCATGCCCCCGAGATGGTGAGTGATGATCTTGAGATCGGGATGGCGGTCAAAGAGCCCTGAGAAGACCAGGTGGGCCATGGCCACGCTCGTCTCATAGGGCCAGCCCAAAGTCCACCAGATTTCATAATGGCTCTTGGGTTCGCTTTTATAGTCTGGGAAATCGGCGCCACGAGCCGGATGCATCCAGATGGGCCGATCCAATTTTGCCATCAGATCAAAGAGAGGCATAGTTTCGGGTCGGGTGAGAGGCTTGCCGAGAACATTGGTAAATATTTGGACGCCCACGGCACCCAGATCCTTAATGGCCCGTTCTGCTTCCTTCAAAAGCCCATCGGGATCATTCATCGGTAAAGAAGCAATGAAACCAGGAAAGCGATCTGGATATTTTCTCACTAACTCGGCCATCCCATCATTTGCCAGTTTCGCCATATCTGCGGAGACAGTGGGTGAGCCTAAGGTCTCAATGGGTGGATTGGGTATGCATATGATTTGGACGTAATCATCGAAATTGTCCATGATCTTGAAGCGCACATCAAGGTCAACAATAGAAGGAATATTTCTGACCCGTTTGTTGATGTCCTTACCACTTGGAATGAGGTTGACCATTTTATCAAAATAAGATTTTGGAAAGATGTGGTTAAAAATATCTATTTTCACAATAAACAACCCCTTTCAATTCAAAAATAATGCTAAAATCAGATTTGCATGAGATGGTAACGCTAAAACTGTTGCGAGTTAACCTCATCACTCCAGTTTTTCGATTTCCAATTCCATTAGTTTTTCTTTCGTTGGTATTCCCGTCGACTTATCCCAACCCACGATTTGATAATACTCATCAAGCATCTTTTCAAAGGCCCCCCGATCCACAACTTGGCCCTTGCTTGGCCCTCTCGTAGAGGCTTGTGTGAAAAGCCTTTCAGGAAGGGTATCATCCTTTCTGGTAAATCCTTCCCTCACATTAAAGAGCCGCGTCAGATTCCATGCCCTCTCTGCAATTGATCGCAGCTCGACAGGGGTTATAGACCAACCCGTTAGGGTTCGAAGAGCATCGGCATAATCGTCCAAAGAGATCGCAAAGGCTCCAAAGATGCAGGCGATGAGAGAATCATAGGTAGCGTAATTCAATTGAAGGTCTCTCACCATTTGGGCCTTTCCTTCATAGGCATACCGATCGATCGGTTGCGGAATGCCCAACAGTTCCGTTCGAATCGTGTTCGAACGAACATGACAGGCCCCTCGATCCGATAAGGCATAGGTCAGACCTTGTCCCTTCATCCCTCTCGGATCGTATCCTGGAAGATCCAATCCCTTTACATGCATAGCAAAAGCAGATGAACCCTTGATTTTCTCGGATGCGATTTTCACCCCTTCAGAGAGGATTTGCCCAATTCCTTCCTTTTTGGCAATGAGATGAACGGCTTGAATCACAGCCTCCCCATTGCCAAAAGAGAGATCGATCCCCCCCGTCTCCTTCTTGGTGATCAATCCCTTTTCGAAGCACTCCATGGCGAATCCAATGACACCACCACAGGAAATGGAGTCCATCCCATAGTCATCACAAAGCTGATCAGCGGCAATGATCACCTTTGTATCTTTGATTTCACAATTGGAACCAAAAGCAAAAATCGTCTCGTAATCAGGTCCTTCTGTGATATAATCAACCTCACCCAGCGAGGCTTTCATATCCCGACTGCAACCAATGGGGCATGCAAAGCAAGCCCGGGGTCGAACCTTATGTTGAAGAAAGGCATCTCCATTGATTTCTGTGGCGGAGGTAAATGTATTTTCCTGCCAGTTTCTCGTGGGAAAGGTTCCTGTCTCCTGGGTTAAATCAACCGTCATCATAGTTCCCATTTTTGGAAAGACCCCATCCCGCTTGGTCAAAGGATGCTGCGCAATCTTCTGCTGACAGCGCTTGATGACCTCTTGAAAGCCCTTCTCATCAGCAATCTTAATTTTCGCATCACCTCTGGTCACGACCGCTTTCAGGTTCTTAGAACCCATCACAGTTCCTGCACCACCTCTCCCATAGGTTCTGCGGTCATTTTGAATATTTGAGAACCGAACAAGCCTCTCTCCTGCCTGTCCAATTGAGGCAACGCTTACTCTTCCTTTTTTCTCCTGTTTGAGTTCATCCTTCAGGCGATTCTCGGTCTCAGCAGTGGAGCGTCCCCAGAGATGTCTGGCATCTTTGATTGAAATCTCCCCGTCCTTCACCATAATATATACAGGGGTTTTTGCTTTTCCCGTAATGACTAACGCATCATATCCAGCGTACTTCATATGGGGACCAATGAATCCCCCGCAATAAGAATCTAAAAATGTTCCCGTCATTGGTGACCTGGTAATGACAGCCGATCTTGATACGGCAGGGAAAGTCGTCCCAGTAAGAGGGCCTGTTATAAAGATCAATTTGTTATTGGGGTTATAAGGATCGGTATGGGGTTGTAGATTATGGTAAAGAAGATAGGCTCCCAATCCCTTACCGCCCAGATATTTTCTGGCAATTTCTTCTTTTAGTTCCTCAACCCTGACTTTTCCTTCTGTCAGATTAATGCAGGCAATTCTCCCAGCATATCCCGTTATCATATTGCAACCCCTCTTCGTTAGACCCAAATCTGAAATTCATCGATCGAGCCTGATTTTAAACGATTTAAGCGGTTCTTCTTTTAATGGAGTAACCGATCCACCATCTACCACAATAGTCTGTCCAGTGATGAAATCGCTTTCATCAGAGGCAAGGAATACAATGGTTCCTAAAAGGTCCTCAGGTTGCTCATCCCGCTTAAAACAGCGACCACTAGCCGCAATTTTCAGATATTCGTTAGGATACATAGGGTTTTCCTGTACGGCTTCAGTTAATGTAAGTCCAGGAGCAATAGCGTTGACACAAATCCCATCATCTCCGACCTCTCTCGCCAATGCTCGTGTGAAACCAACAATACCTCCTTTAGATGTGACGTAATGAAGGAAATATGGTATCCCTGCAAAGAAAGTAGTTGAGGACACATTGATGATTTTCCCCTTCCTTTGCTTCTTCATCTGGGGGTACACTGCCTTGCAACATAAGAAAGTCCCTTTGAGATTGACTCGGATCACATCATCCCATTCCAAAGCAGATATTTCATGAAAAGGCTTTTTCACAATAGTGCCAAAAATGGCGGCATTGTTGATCAAGACATCGATTTTTCCGAACCGCCCGATAGTTTTAAGGGTCATTTCCTTAGTACTCTCCTCATTGGAAACATCAGTGTGAAGGTAGATTGCCTCACCGCCTTGACTAACAATTGCCTCAACTGTTTCTTTGCCGTCAAGGATATCGGCAATCACAACCTTGGCCCCTTCTTTTGCGAGTCGCAGCGCATAAGCGCGTCCCAATCCACGGGCACCCCCTGTGATAATCGCCACCTTGCCTTTAAGCCTCATATCTTTATTTTCCCTTTCCAGTGATTTCTATTTCGCTCACTTCTATGCTCAATGGGTCCAAGAACCTTCCAACTTCTCATCCAGAACTGAGGCGCCACGCAAACCCACCAAGTCCGATGAAGACGTGAAGAGTGCTATACGATCAAGTACAAGATGGCTAAAGATCGAACTAGTGTCTCCTTCGGGCATGGCTGAACCCCCTCGCCTTGCAGGCGAGGATCGTTCAGTTTACCGAGAATGATTTTCGGACCTTGATGAATTCCAATGGCTCGACTGAGACTCTTCTCTTTATATCAAAACCTTACAAATTTGAACGTCGGTACGAATATAGAATGAATGCCATCCTCAGCCACAGATTTCATTTTGAATTTCACCAATTACTCTGTTAAAACCCCTCACAATCTCATCGATCTCACCCTTAGTGATAATGAGCGAGGGTATGATAGGAATTGGGTTTGCGAACAGACCGAATAGCCCCAGGGACATCAGCTTCTCCTTAAGCATTCTCATAACCTTAGCATTCTCTTCAGGGCTGAAGCGCTGTTTTCTCTCCTTATCCTTGACTAGTTCTACCCTACAGTTTAACCCTAGCCCTCCTCGAATTGCATTCACGATCTCATATTTTTTCAATCCCTGAAGTTGTTCAAATAAATACTGTCCCATATTCTTCGAATTCTCTACGACGTTCTCTCTTTCCATAATTTCGAGGTTGGCGAGAGCAACAGCGCAGCTCACCGGATGCCCTTCAAAGGTAATGGAATGCTTTAAGGCTACTTCAGGTCCACCCTCAAACTTCTGTGCTACCTCTTTGCTAACAACGGCGGCGCTCATTGGTAAATAGCCACCTGTTAATGCCTTTCCTAAAACCATAATGTCTGGGACAACATCATAGTGCTCACAGGCAAACCATTTGCCAAAGCGACCAAACCCAGATTGCACACAATCCAGAATCAGGAGAATACCGTACTTGTCACAGATAGAACGAATGGTCTTCCAGTACTCGGTTGGTGGGATAAAAGCCGTGGAAGGTATGGGCACATCAAGGAAGGCCGCCACGGTATCCGGCCCTTCCAATTGAATTACCCTTTCCACCTGCTTGGCGCAGGCAAGGCCACAATCAGGATACTTGAGTCCAAAGTCACAGATTTCGCAATAAGGTGAGGCTATATGCACCATTCCGGGCAACAATGGTGGGTAATCTTCCCACGTAAATAGTGGTGGACGCCAACCCGTGCTCATGGCACCCAATGTGGAGCCATGATACGTATAGCCACCGACTATCTTGTACTTACCGCTAAACCCGCATATCTTGTGATATTTCCATGCAATCTTCATTGCGGTCTCGATAGAATCGGTGCCGGCCAACCCAAAGACTACCTTTGATAGTGTTCCCGGGGTAATATCGGCCAGTTTCTTGGCAAGTTTGATCTTGGCGACACTCGGTTCATGGTCTGGGGCAAGGTGAAATTTACGCATCTGCTCATATGCGGCGTCAGCAATTTCCTTCCGCCCATAGCCTATACTGTTGGTCATTATTGCACCAAAGCAATCGATGTACTTCCTCCCTGCGATATCCGCGATATGGACCCCTTCTCCATCGGTAAAGATCGTAAATCCACCAGGAGAAGCAAAATCATTATATATGCGGTCAACAGGCCAGAGGTGTTTAACGGCCCAACTCTTAAGCATTTCAGTGTTTTCAGTTTTGCTCAACGTTTGAGAATTCATTTTGTCCTCCTTCGGTGAAAATACAAAAGATAATCGAGTGAAACTACTCACAGGAATTGACATGAAAGGCGCAAAGAAAAATAGTTATAATTCTTATTGACATAACTCAACAAATCATCAATTCTATAAAAAGACTATTTAATCAAAAGGTTGGGTAGCCACAGTATTATTTTTGGAAATATAAAACACAAAATCAGCCCTATGAATTGAAGTATTACGAATGGAACTATGGCGCGATATAAATCTGACATATCAAGGCCTTTGGGGAGGATGCTTTTGATAAGAAACAACGCAAAACCGTATGGTGGAGTTAAATAAGCCATCTGTATGTTTACAATAAAAAGTACTCCGAACCACAAAGGATCAAAACCCAAAGCAATCACGGTAGGCACGAATAAAGGAGTCAAAAGGATAAGCATTGCCCACTCGTCCATTATCATTCCACAAAAAAATATTATCCCCATAAAAATGATTATTACCATTTCTGGCTGGACTGGCAATCCAGTCATTATTCTTTTTATAAGATTCGAAGCTCCTGTAGTCATGTAGACTGTATTAAAAGCACCAGCCGCAAGTAATATGAAAACACCGAAGGAAGTAAGCAATGCACTCCGCCAAACTGCATCTCTTAGCATTGACCACGTAAATCTCCTTTTTAATACAGTGACCAAAAGAGCACCGAAGGCTCCGACAGATCCAGCCTCCGTGGGTGTAGCTACTCCTGACCAAATTGATCCAAGCACCAGCACAATAAGTACTAAGGGTGCAGTTAAAGCCCTAATTGCTTTCAATTTCTCAATCCAACTAGGCGTTTCTTCTTTCGGTATTGATGGACAAAGTTTTGAATTAAAAAAGGACCTTATTCCAATGTAAAAAATATAAAAACCGGCTAACATCACTCCAGGTACCACTCCACCACTAAACAACTTACCTACTGAAACCTGTGTTAGCGACGCATAAATAATCATAGGCACGCTCGGAGGGATGAGTGTCCCTAAGGCGCCTCCGGCAGCCAACGTGCCCAATGCAATGTGCTTATCATAATGGCGAGATAACATAGAAGGTAGAGCAATCAATCCCATAGTGAGAATGGCGACACTTATTAGACCAGAACAAGCAGCAAAAATAGCGCAAATAACAACCGTCCCCATTGCTAATCCCCCTCTCAGGGGGCCGAAAAACATATGTATAGTCCCGAAAAGCTCATCCCCTATTCCGGAGTACGCTATAAAATTACCCATTAATATAAACATTGGCATTGCTAAGAGTATCTCGTTATTAGTTATTGAGATAAGCTGAAGGGGTATTGAATACAAGTACTGAGGACCAGCAAACACAATCACCCACAGTATTGCCGCTCCACTTATTCCAAAAATTACAGGAATGCCAGAGAACAGGGCAATTATCAGACTTGCGAACATCACCAGTGTAATAAAAAGATCTGGACTCATTGGATATTTTTCCCTTGTTCACATTTCGATGAGAAAAAAAATCGAATAAATTGAGCTATCGACTGCATTAGTAGTAAAAAACCACCTAGAGGAACCAAAAATTTGACGGGGTATGACGGAGGCTGAAAGTACGAGGTGTAATGTTCGTTTGTTTGCCATGCTAAGAAAAATGCTTCCCAACCCTGCCATATTAGTACAATACAGAGTGAGCATGAAAATATAAATGTTAATATATGTACTATTAGTTTAATTCGGTTCGGAAATCTCTTATGAAAAACCTCCACGTTTATAAAAAAACCATGGCGTAAAGAGGCACCGACGGCAAGCATTGCCACAAGAGCAAACAACTGCACATTTATACCCCATGCCCAAATCGTTGGGCGATTAAAAAAATATCGTAGCACTACCTCCACTACAGCTATGACCATTATGACAAGAAGTACATAACCTGCAAGCTTGCCACAATAGTCATTAATCATATCAATACCTTTTTGCATTTTCGCTAATAATTTCATATGCTATCTTAAGCCTCTGTCATCCTTGGGAGACATACAACTATTGGAGGATATGAGATTTTGTTTGTTGTAATGTACGCCAAAAGTTTTATCCGGCTTTATCTTATTGGGCTATCCGCTTGAATCGAGGCAAAACGTTGTTCAAACTCTTTTAGAGTTTCCGGTTAATTTCCCACCCAGTAATCTCTACACATAGGGTGTACTTGAATCAAGCGGATAGCCCCCTTATTTAATTCACAATTTAGATTATCCTCTTAGCTCAAGTGTACACGAGCGGAAACGAAAACACCCATAGGATCAAGTCATCATAAATCTCAGCATAGTAGCAGTCACTGGGCATTCGAGCCCAGACTGAATTTCACTGCGATAAATCTTCGTCATCGCTTTTTAGCGTAATAATCTTTCACTATTTTTACTCCTTCTGCAAAGAATTTGTCCTGCTTTGCCCATGTAGCCCAAGTGCTTTCGTCTGCCATAGCCCTTGACTTTTCGATTTCCTGCTTCGGCAATTCTATAAATTGGACTCCGTATTTTTTGGCTGTATCAAGGGCCTTTTGCTGGTAATCTAACAATGCCTTACCCACTGTTTTAAGTTCCGTTTTAGACCAGTTATTCAGCGCGGTCTTAAGATCATCCGGTAACTCCTTCCACTTTGCCAAATTAACCGTGAATACATTGTTTGTTATGTATAAAGATGGGAGGCTTACATACTTGACGACTTCCATTAATTTCATAGATTCCAATTCGGAACCAGTGTAGGTTATACCATCCACAGTACCCAGCTTCATGGCCATATATAGTTCAGAGCCCGGAAGCGTAACGACAGATGCACCTAGTGCAGACATCCATTTTGCGCGCATACCCGACGAATGCAGCTTTTTCCCCTTCAAATCATTCGCTCTACGAATGGGAAAGTTGGTCATGAAGAAAATCGAACCGGCAGGAGAGCTACATAGAAAATACAAATTCTGCTCAGCGTACGCTTTACGTGCAATTTCAATGAGCCCCAATTCATGGATCAATTTATAAGCATCATCCATATTTGTAAATTGGCCTGGAAAACCCGCAGCCACAATACCGCCGATAACTAATCCAGGTCCGTAGGCAGGGCCCATTCCCGAGTCAAGGACTCCTTTCTTAATCGCACTTTCCATCTCCAAGGCAGGGACTATAGCATCCGGCTCATATAGCTCAATGGTGATACGCCCATTAGCGGCTTTTTCAATTCCCTCTTTCCACATCTTTGATGTGATAAAATTTGCTGTGTCAGCTGCCGGGAACTCGTTTTGAAATTTCCAGACAAATTTTTTCTGTGGTTGGGCCTGGGCTAATTCTGTAGTAAGCATAATTGTGATCACAGAAATTGTCATGATTAAACCCATTACAACTAGTACGAAATTTCTTTTTCTCATTAGATTACCCTCCTTTCAGGTAAGAAGATTTGAAAATGCCATTTATTCACGTTTCTTCTTTAATTAAACATTCACCTCCTTCCTTCATTAACACCAATCTTTGGCCCTTCTTTTGTGACAAGCAGAGCATAAGCGTGCCCCAATCCACGGGCACACCCAGTGACAATGGCAACTTTTCCTTTGAGTCCCATCGTCATTTCTCCATTCCCGATCCTTCCACAAAGACTTTCATTTCACCTAATATTACACATTTTTCTATTCGTAAATTATCTTTACTTGATTGTAGGTGTGACCTTCTTTAAACCTTCTTGAACCTGAAAAATATCTTTCAACATCAATTCGTAGACCTTTTGTGAGTCCCTTTCACGGAGGGCCTTCAATATCTTCTTATGGTAAGTGACAGCAAGGCCCGAGATATCAACTCTTCTTGGTATATTTCCCCTCATTTCTAAATTCATTTCTTTCAAGACATCAAATATGGGATTCATTGTCATGATGATGACTGGATTATGGGTTGCATTAGCGATGATAGAGTGAAACTCAATGTTCTGTAATGGAGCTGGAGACCGGGACTTTAAAACCGTTAGAGTTGCTTGAATATTCTCTTCCAATTCTTGAAGTTCTTCGAGGGTAATTCTCCCACAGGCCACCCTGGCAACGCTGGGTTCAAGTATAATCCTCGCCTCTGTTACATCATTCATAGAAGCCTTCTTAATTCGGAGGATTGAAGATAAGGATTCACTAAGTGGCTTGCGACTGACTTCGGCTACAAATACCCCAGAACCAGGTTTAATCGTCAAAAGTCCGGAGGTTTCAAGACTTTTAAGGGCTTCCCGGACAGAGATCCGACTGGCTTGGAAGCGTTCTGTCAATTCTCTCTCTGGGGGAAGTTTATCCCCTGCCTTCATCGTTCCATCCAGAATGACTTTTTTTATCTGTTGAATAATGAGCCCTGAGATCTTTCTGTTTTTGACGGGACGGAATGTGTTCATAGATTGGTATGATAACTGTCCTCATACCAATTTTTAAAAATATTGTCAAGAAGAAAATTTGAGGTTTCTGAAAAAGTGGAGATTTTGATGTGTCCTCCTTCCTGGGGGGAGTTTGGTGAGCCAAAGGGTGGGTAAACTAAGCAGATCCTGAGGTGAATTTTCTTCTTTTTTCCCTTGTCTTCTCTCCTTTCTTACCCCGTTTCAAGTAATTCTGTCTCCTCCTTTCTGATCTGCAACAGCTTGATCATCCTTTTGACATTCATCACCAAAAAGGCCGTGATGGCTTGGATCGCCACTCTCCATTTCCCCCGGTAACGGGCCCGTCCCAGACCCAACCACCTCTTTCCTCCTCCAAATCGCCGCTCAATCGTGGGACGTATCTTTAACGCTTCCTTCCGCTCTGGATTCTCATCTAAAAGCTTAAGTTGATAATCCTCACCAACAAAGACCCGTACCCGACCTTCATTGAGAGGTGGGCAATCCTCCCGATAAGAACAGTCCCTACACAACTGCACAGAGAAGTAATAAAGCCATCCCTGTTCATGTGGAGTCTTGCTAATGGAGAGTTGTTTGCCATGACAAATCACCCAATCCCTATCTTTCACATAGCGAAAACGATCCAACCATTTCTCCCTCTGCCGAGAGGGGATATAGGCCTTCACCCGCTCCCCCTCTAACGTCCTCTCCTCATAAATCGCTTTCCGATTCTCCGCACTATCATAAAGGGCATCAGCCACGATCGCCTGTTGCTCCATCCCTTGCCCCCGCTCCTTCTCTAAGAGAGACCGAACGTTTTTCTCCGCACCCTCATTCTCATTTCCCGAAAGCAGATCCACAGAGGTCACCAGTTCACTCTCATCACAACCCACATGCGCCTTATACCCACAAAAAGGATGATTCTCATCCTTGTAGTCCCATCGAGCATCTGGGTCTACCAAGGACGCCACCTTCTCCTCCCCATAAAGCATGTGTTCCATCTCTGCAATCGCCCGGTCCTTCTCCTCCGTATACTTGCCCTTAGCCCCAGAAAAAAACTCCCGCGTCAACTCCACCTCCTTGACCAACTCTTCCTCTGTTGCCCTTCTGCCCTTCGAATCCCCCTCTCCATAACTCTCCTCCAACTTCTTCGCACAGACGGGATACTTCTCCCCTATTGCCTTAATCACCTTCTCTTCCGGGCCTGCCGCAATAATCCCACGGTCGATGGAATCGCCACGTTGGCAATCACATGCGTGGGATAAAAGATCTTATGACGACCCACCAATAACCCCTTGGCCTTCGCCTGCTCATTGATCCTTAAAAAAAATCTCTCCATGCGCTCCTGACTTAAGCGCTTCCGAAACACCACCAGAGGTGGAGAGGATCTGGAGGCAGGAGGGGTTGAAGGTACCCCAGAAGCAACCCAAGAGGGGAAGGCTACGGCTCAATGACGGCTCCAGTGTCCGGTTAAGGCTCGAGAGGAAGGACCCTGTCTGGAGGTATGACATAATGATTGGAGGAACTCAGGATGGCAGGGCCTTCCGGGTTCTGACCATTCTGGATGAATACACGAGAGAATGTTTGAGCATCATCGTGGCGAGGAAGATCACGGCTCAGGAGGTGATTCACCAGTTGGCCGAGTTGTTTCTTGGGAGAAGGATCCCGGAGCAGATCCGCTCGGACAATGGGCCGGAAGTTCACGGCCAAGGCGGTTCGGGAGTGGTTAAAGGATCTTGGAGTAAAGACTCTGCACATCGAGCCAGGGAGCCCATGGGAGAACCGGTATATTGAGTCATTTAACGGGAAGCTCAGGGATGAACTTCTAGAGGGAGAAATCTTTATGACCCTGTTTGAGGCCCAGGTGCTCATCGAGAACTGGAGGAGGGATTACGACCGGATTAGACCTCATAGCGCTTTGGGCTACAGACCACCAGCCCCAGAGGCCATCATGGCAAGTCTAATTCTGAGTGTGGTACAATAGTTGGAGGTAGGTCGCTCAGGTGGGAGGCCTTTATGTTGGCAATATGGTTGATACCACATATTCTCTTGTAGCATCCATTGCCAAGGACTACCTGAAGCGTTCCGGAAGCTGAGATGCTTCAGGGTGGTCCCCCCTTCCTTCCGAGGGACCCATCTTATTCTTCGAGAATACCTTGCGGTAGCCGAGGATGACTACACGGCTCATCCCTGGGCGCTTTCGGAGATTGAATCAGGACATCTTGTGGAAGGCCACCTCTTCCTTGAATATCGAGGATGGCACGAGGAGAAAAATCATATCCTACCTGGCAGAGAGATCATTGATGTCCGCGTGAACGGACAATCCCAGGCCAAAATTAGCAGATAATAGGGAGATTAAGAAATGCTTATGGAGCCGAATCATCGGAGTCTCCTCGAGCTCATGCCTGAATTGAGAGGGTTGGAATTGACAATTGACGAGCTCAAAGGAGGAATCACT
>Ga0315296_10003783_pt1 | contig 12554 bp, 5 predicted proteins | sample YL17G14_18_MG_FD_203921 | JGI IMG/M metagenome (GOLD analysis project Ga0315296, IMG submission 203921) | Sediment microbial communities from Yellowstone Lake, YNP, Wyoming, USA - YL17G14_18 | ecosystem: Environmental > Aquatic > Freshwater > Lake > Sediment | place: USA: Wyoming | collected... | reverse complement strand
CTGACAGCTTCCTTTCTGTCTTCGCTCGGTTTGTGGGCTTCATGGCCGATCGACAGGATTAGTTTCCCATCCTGATGGATGATCTCATCGGTGCGCTCTGTGCCCTCGATGACCCTCAGAACTTTGCCCGTTGCAGCATCGATCTCGGAGACCGGAGCACTGAATCCCAAAGTGATGTAAACGCGATCTCCAGCAGCAACAAGACGCTTGGGCAACTGCGGCGGCTGATTGAAGCGCCCCTCCCAGGCGGTATTCCAGGCTTTCCACCCCCATTCCTGGATGGGCCTTTTCCACAGCAGAACTCCGCTGAAGGCATCCCGGGCCACCAGGTACCAGTTATCAGGCAGTTCTCCGGCATTCGCGCTGGTCTGTGCCTCATCCTCAATAATGAACATTCGGCCTCGGGAAGAAACCATGGCGCTGGTGCTCGGTACCAAATTATGATGGCGCTGCCAAACCGGATCAGCAACCCACTGAATGCGACGAGGGGAGTCGACCACCTTGTCGCGCGCAACTGCATTCCCATCCGCGGAATGCAGCCAGTGCGTCCACTCGTCGATCCCGTCAGGCCAGAGCTTGGTTGTTTTTATCCATTTGCCGCCGGACTTGACATAGGCCACTCCCAGCGGTCGCAGCACGCGCATGACTTCGTTCATGGAAACAGGATTAGGCTTATCCACAACCACAAGGCTGGCCAGGTTGTCGGCGTAAGGAAGCGTCTGGCCATTCCACGACTGGACAGACACGGGGCCGTAGAGGCCCAGTGATTGAATGTAGCGGCGAGCGGTTTCGATGTCTTGCGTGTTGGTATCCAATCCGTGAACGATATATCGTTCATTGTCGCGTAAGGCGGCAGTCAGCCGGCCGTCGGCACAGCCAATGTGGACAATCAGTCCCCCTGTGACGCCGGTTTGCTCCAGAATCTCCCGGCCGGATTGGCCATGAGCTTCAGGGAATGAATTCGAGGTCAAAATCAACAGCCATAGTATGAGTGTACTGAGCGGGTCTTTTTTCATCGTCTTCATTTCCTTTGACTATGCTTCCAGTCTTTGAATCACATCTCTTCGGCTGGGCGGCATCATTAGCCTGGAGGTGTCAGTTGGCTGCGCGTCAGTTTCAGTTCGTGGACCATTGTGCCGTCCTCCTGAATCAACCGAAATGTCACTTCAGGATCAGGTACCGTGGCATCGATCGTGAACTCGCCAAAGGCATACTTGCCGGAGATACCATAGAACTGTGTATCCCACTCGGGCTTGGTCGGCGGGGGACCGGTCCTGCCGCCCAAGCTCCCCGCTTCAAATTCGTAGAAATTGAAACCGGAAGGGCGAGGAATGCGGAATCCACGTACGCCGTGTCGGTCACCTGAAATCAGCAGGACGCCCCCGATGCGGTGCTTCTCGATGAATTTGAAAATCCGCTCGCGCCCTTCGGGGTCCCACACTCCCCACGAATCTTTACCGTCCGAGACGTAGTCGCTCCACATCGTGCCGCACGAGAGGATAATAAACGGCCCCTTGCAGTCGAGCAGTTGCTCTTCGAGCCATGCCATCTGTTCGTCGCCGAGAAACGATCCTTTTTCGCCGGTACGGAAATACCGCTCATCGACCATAATAGCGTCGCATGGGCCGATCCGCGTGCGGAGAAAGACACCACGCCGTTCATCGCCGAAACCGTAGGAGGGATTGTTCCAGGCGTGCCGGAAAACTTCCCACACCCCCTCCTGGTCCTTCTTGGTGTAGCCTTTCGGAATACCCCACAGGTCGTTGTCGAAGTAGTCGTGATCATCCCAGGTTGCGTAGACGGGAACAGCGGCCGCAAGATGCTGCCAGGCGGGGAAAAAGTCGCGCAGCAGATAGTCGGCGCGGTGCAGTCCCAGGTGGTTGTTCCTGTCCTGCACAGCGATATCGCCGCCCAGCAGCATGGCCGCCGGTTTTCGTTGGCGAATGAGAGTCCACTGTTTCTGATTGCCCAGTCCCCACCTGTGTGTGCATGTGCCGAAAGCTATGCGGACTTTTCCAGGACTCGATTCACTCGGCGCCGTAGTGATGGCGGCATGTGCTGGAATATCTATGAGTTTGCCATCGACGAGCACACGGTAGGGGTAGGTGGTCGAGGGTTCGAGACCTGTCACAGGGACGACGGCGCTCAGGTCCGTTGCTGCCGTGCTGGCGACGGGCCCGAAGGTCTTCGTGCCGCCGGCGACCGTCACCTGCACCTCGACCTTGGCCGGTTTAAGCGTGCGCATCCATACTCGCGCTCCTTGCGAACTGACTGTGCCCAGCATCGGCCCCCCGAGATGCACAAGCCCATTCTCCGCGCATACCCGCTGGACCTCGGGGTCTGCCGCCGCATCGGCGTATGTCGCATCGGGCCTGGCCGCCAGCGCCTTAAATACGACGGTATACACCTGCTGCACATTGGCGGGCTGTTCACCCCACTGATTCAATAACGTCAGATTGCCCGCCAGCTCATCCTTTTTCTCTTTTGCCTTTTTCTTTTTATCCTTGTTCGCCCCCAGCGCCTCGCCTGCCTGAAAGGGCAGTATCGCCGTCGTTGAAATGCCAATCGCTCCTTTTAGGAATTGCCGTCTTCGCATTTTCATGATACGTCCCCTAAATTACCTGAAATTCGTTGACTGTCCCGATTCTTGGCTCTCAACCGAAATGCTTGCGCTTTTCATGCGGGCATTGGACCACTGCAAGGAGCCATGTAAATCGATTCAATAGGTATTATAGCATTTGATGGTGTGAAATGCGAATAGGAGCTTCAAGGTAAAAGGGGAATTGTTGACCCAAATGGCGAGAACCATTATAATTGTGTGAATGCACCGGATCGAATTAGATGGGGCTTTGTGTTGCAGTGCATTGGCATCATAGGATGTGCAGTATAAAGAATCGCCATGGAGTCCAACGGCAAATCTCGACAAAATATATAGGAGAAGAAGTCATGAAGAAGAAGGCCTTGTCATCTTCAGCTTGCCTCGTTTTGCTGACTATCATTGCATGGGGTGAGGAACTCGAAAAACCATCACGTGCAGGAACTAATACGGCACTGGATTCAACACAAGCCGCTCCAGCCAAAATGTCTCCGACACAGAAAGGGCAAAAAGTAGACTCTGTCTTTGTGGCTTTTGGTGAAGGAGGGCAGATCAAAATGCTCTACGATCGCAGGCAGAGACCTCAGTCGGTCTATCTCAACAACAAGGTCCACATTGTTTTCAACGCCGGGGGAAAACTCGGAGCTCGGTCTCAGACCTCGACCAAACCTATGGCTGTCACTTATGATCCGGTTACGCGGGAATTCTCAGAAATAATAACACTCGGACCTGCAAGCCGCGATCACCATTACGGCCCGGTCATATGGGCTGATGAAAACGATTATTTGCATGTCTTGTTCGGCTGCCACAAAACCCCCGGCACACACCTGATTTCCAAACGACCCGGGAGTATTGGCACCAACCTTGACTCATGGAATTTTGGGGCACAGATCGCTCCAAAAATATCCTACCCAACCTTTTTTAGGATACGCAACAACAAAGAATTGATTTATTATCGCACAGACGGTCACACCAGTTCCTGGACGTACCGCATTACAGATGACAATGGAAAAACGTGGACCGGGCCTGCCAGGGATGTGACCGATATGGATATCAAGGGTAGGACCGAATGGTCATCATATCACACAGTACTGCCCAGCCGGGATGGCGAATCTCTCCACGTAGCGTTCATAACCTACGACGATAATAAGTCTGATGACCCAAAGAGGTTCTACAACCCGCGATACGACCGGCCAGTCGACAATGAATGGAAATATAACCTTTACTACGTCAAAATTGACCTTGAAACGCATGAGGTGACCAACTTCGATGGCGAAAGCATGAGCACGCCCATCGACATAGACCAGGCCGATGCGAAATGCAGGATTTGGAATACGCAAGGGCGCGGGGCCGGCATACCGCCCACCATAGGTCTTGATGAAAACGGAGATCCCACTTTTCTGCATGTGCTTTCAGAAGAAACGCTCGAGGACCACCGGTACTACTACGTCAGACGAGCAGAAGGAAAGTGGAAGCAGACACCCATAACAAGCTCCAACCATCAATGGAATAGCTGCCATTTAGCACGGGACGAAGACGGCACATTGCACGCCTATCTGATCGTCGGCGATGGATACCTCAATACAGGGGGCTATATGGACGGATATGGAGGAGGAAATGTCGAAGAATGGATCTCTGCCGACAAGGGAAACACATGGAAAAAGCAGAGGGACCTGACGCCCGAAGAGTCCAGATATCCGGGTTGGAAATACAATAACATTCAGCCGGTAACAAGACCCGATGGAAGCGTTGTGGACGGCATGCTCCTCTTCTACGGCTGGAAGGATAAGGACGCTCCTGAAGCTAAAGCATTCCTGCTGCATGAGAGTACTATGCGCGGTCCATGATTATCATGTCTCGGGATGAGGAATGATGGAAGAAACACAGCATGGCAACTGATTGTCGAACGAAAAAACAAAAATTGAGAAAGTTGCATGGTATGCCGAACCAAATCTTACTGACGACTCGACACTCTGCATGGTTTTTGAGTGGTATTCTCTATGTTAGCTGCGTTGCATGTGGGACCGTCAGCGCTCCAGAGTGGACGCAATTTGAGATGAATCGCAAAGATGCCCACGGCAACTATCTGTGGACCACGGGCGAAAACTGGACCAAAGGACTTCCCAATTCGGACCTGTGTGTTGAAATCGGCGATGATCATTCGGGCCGGGCTTTGCACTGTGTGATACCAAAGGGATACAATGCATTCTGTCACAGTCTGGAATTAGCCGAGCATGCACGAACACAGGGTACAACACTCCGAATAGAAGAAGGTGCGAGCCTGACTATCCGTGAATCGGGGGTCCTGTCCAAGGACCGGGAAAGCATCTTTTACGTCGATGGGACTTTGCGCTGCACGAAAGAAGGAGGAAGTCTGCGCGTTGGTGGTCCCTGGGGACGGCCGGATATAAATGAACCTGCGTGCTGCCGCCTCATGGTCGGGCCGACCGGGGTCGTGGATGCATGGTTTGTTGGGATCAATACAGATCACAGGGCAGAATCTGTGCCGTCCACTCCGTGGGGACCACGTTTTTTCGCCTGGTCAACGGACTCTGAGGTGATCGTTACTGGCGGGAAACTGATTGCTCGCCAAGGTCTACGCATGTCCACCTGTGATGCTAACCGCCCCGGAGCGCTAAGGCTGCGAGGTCAAACTACATTTACCAGCGAGCCGGACTCAAAGTATGGTATCAACATATGGTGCGGTATCTGGGAAATCGACGGCGGCCGGGCTGAGATCAACACGGGAGATATCCAGTTTTGGGGTGATAAATTCAAGGATGCGATCAATACGAAAGCAAATAGTCAGGTGGGGTCTGGACTGGCTGTTCTCAAACTGACCGGTGAGGGCATCAGCACCATTCGCGCTCGAAATGTTGACTTTGTTGCTGCGGCAGTGCTTGACGTCAGCGGCCTGAAAGTCCCAGCGGGGACTTATCGAGTCATCGAAGGAGCGACCATACGTGGAACCAAGCTGCGCTTTGCAGCCGGAACGAACACTGATCAATGGAGCTTTAAATTTGACAAGACGCGCGGGGATCTTCTGTTGACGTTTACGCCTTAAACTATAGCCACTAGACTGATGTCAGGGGAGGAGACTAGGGTACATATACATACGCAGATTTCCTTGACAAGTTCTGACACCAAAATGTCTCCACACGTCTTGATTTTGCCCATATCGAGCGAGGGTGGACATCCATTTCTTGTCTATTAGCGAATATTTTATGGGAATTTCTTATCAAAATCGGATTCAATGACCGGTGCGACCTCCTGACCATAACATAAATAGATTCACGATGTCCATTATTATTGTATCGTGAAGCTGAAAAGCTGTTCAGATAAGCTACGAAGCTTGGCTGATACGTCGTAACGAGGATGCCTCAAGAAAAATTTGTGCCAACAGGGATTATAGTATTTGACTTTGAGCTCTTCATAGGTGAACTCTACCAAGAAACGAGGGCTCACGGCTGAAGCCTGAGAGCCGAAATCGACTGTTATTCTGCGCCAGCGTTGTTTCTACTGCTTTCGATCTTGAACACCCAGGCGTGCTCGCCCGCAGCGGTGGTTGGCGGCTCCAGGCGGAGTCCTGTATCCGTCATTGTCCAGACGACCCCCTCCATGCTGCCAAGGAGTGTGACTGCGCCTACATTCCAGTCCCTGGCTGCTCTCAACAGCAACGGCTTGGCCGGCTTGGCGAGGGAAATAGCATAGAGGGCGTCTCCCTTTTGCGTGTAGCGAATCTCGGTGGGCCGGATGGGAACCGTGTATGGTCGGGCTGGTTTGTTTGCCTCGCCGTTGCCTTCGCCAAAGACCTTCCAGGGGCGCGTGCCATAGATGGCTTCGCCATTGGCCGCCAGCCACTTGCCTATGGCCAGGAGGCGTTCCTGCATACCCTCGGGGATGGTGCCGTCTGGGCGTGGTCCAACGTTCAACAAGAGGGAGCCGTTCTTGCTGGTGATGTCACACAGCAGGTGGATTAGTTCAGTAGGGGTCTTGTAGGAGTCTGTTGCGTCCTCCGCAGGATTATAGAACCAAGTATGTCCCATCGTCATCGGACACTGCCACTTGACCTTGGCGACTTCATCCACATTGAGACGGTCTTTTTCGTAGCACCCCACTCCATCCGGCCAGTTGGGTTGACGGCCCTTATTGTTGAGGTACACCTCTTTGCCCCATTGTTGGGCCGTGTTCAAGTAATCGCAGATCATGCGGAGGCATGCGTCCCGGTATCGCACCACCTGGGGGCTCGTCGGATCGTTGTAGAAGAAGGGAATGTCATCGATCCACATGAAATCAGGCTGGTATTTCCGTTCCAACTCCTTCCATCGCCCAACGTAATCCGCAATGAAAGCGTCGCTGTACTCAAACGGGCCATAGAGGTCTTCCGCCTCGGGATTCAGCCGGATCTCCTCTGCGATATCTTTGCAGGGCGGACTCTTTTCGAGGAACTTCTTTTGGGAGAACATACCCGCATGACGTTCTCGATGGTATGAGGGGGCATATTTCATCCCCCTGGCGCGGACAGCCTGGCCGAGGTCGGCGATGATGTCTCGCCTGGGGCCGATCTTGGCAGCGCACCAACCGGTCAAGTCGGAATCGCCGAGCATGTAGCCGTCATGATGCTCTCCGGTCAGAATCACATATCTGGCACCGGCTTTCTGGAACAGATCCGCCCATGCCTCAGGATCCCATTTTTCAGCCTTGAACATAGGCACAACGTCCTTGTAGCCGAACTCCGGCGGCGCCGCTCCGAACTGCTTCCGTAGGCTGGGATATGATTTCGCTGGATTCTGATAGGATGCCCAGGGACCGTTCCACAGGCTCTGCGGTCCCCAATGAATGAAAATGCCGAACTTGGCATCGTCAAACCATTGCGGTACGGGGTGCCCCTTGAGAGAATCCCAGGTATATTCATATTTCCTCGGGAGGTTCGCAGGACCTTCCACAGATCCGGCACGTGACGAAAGCGAGGCCGGACGAATGTAAGCATAGTAGGCTCCGGCAAGCTCCGTGCCTGAAACATCGAGCAGGCGAGCTTCCACCGTCGTTTCGCCGGCCGGCAGCTCGACTTGGAAGACAGCCGACCGATCTTCCGGGGTGATGCTGCATTTCTGTGTCTTACCGGCAATGGTGAGGCTGACGCAAGCAACGGGCATCGCCTTGGGCTGGCCCCCATAGAGAAGATTGGCGACCGGTTTGCTGCGGAGCCATGCGTCCGGTTCGCCCATCACTACGGCAGGTACACCCGCCATCGGGGCCTCAACTTCCCGCGGCCAGCGCCGCACGTCCACACAATAAGCGCCTGGCGTTTGCACACGGATGCGCCATGTACCGAAGCTTGTGGCGCCGGTTGCCACTGAAGCTTGATTCCAGGGACAAGACCCCAAGCTATCGCACACCCAGTCCTCGGCACAGAGATACAATTCAGGTTGAGCTGCCGCGCCCAGAATCGGCCGTCCCAGCGTTTCGACCCAGTCCCTGACTTGGGGGGTGACATCGTTCCAATAGGCCTCGTAGTCAGCCATAAGCCGGGCAACCACCTCAGGCTGCGCAGCCGCAATATTTCGCTCCTGCCCGGGGTCGCTCGAGAGATCGTACAGTTCCTTGCTGTCAACAAGTCGCCAAGTGCCGCGCATGACGGAGGTCTTGTCCCATTTCGGGCGAGGAAGTGGAACCCCGTTGTAAACTGAGCCGACAATCAGAGCGCGATCGGACCAGGCAGTCTGGGAATCGGTCAGGAGCGGGCGCAAACTGACGCCGTCAAAACGCACCGGCTTTGGCATCTCAAGCGAGCACAGATCGACAAACGTTGGGAGCAGATCGAGATGGGCCGTGAGGCGGTCCACTCGCTGGGGCCTAAGCCCGCCGGCCGGCCAATAGAAGAAGCAGGGCACCCGATGACCACCCTCATATTGGCTTCCCTTCTTGCCTCGCATGCCGGCGCTGAATGGGTTCTGCGCACTGCCGTTGTCGGTCAGAAAAACCAGGATGGTATTCTCCTCTAGGCCCTCTGTCCGAAGAAACTCACGCAATCGTCCCACGTTCTGGTCGATATTGCTGATGGTGGCATAGAAATCGGCAACCGCTGGCGAAACCTTGCCGGTATAGGGGATTAACCACTTCGGATCGGGTATCGATTCGGGTGAGTGCACGGCATAGGGAGTGAGGTATATGAAGAAAGGGTGCTCCTTGTTCGTCCTGATGAACTTCATGGCCGCTTCAAAGAAAACGTCCGTCTCGAAGCCGCTCAGGGCTACCTTGTTGCCGTTGTGGATGAAGACGTCGTTGACGCGATCGTTCCCCCAGTGATCCGTAGTGCAACCCGTGCCGCCGTCACCCTTTCCGAGCCATTCGTCGAAGCCCCGGTCGATCGGGCGATAGGGGTAGTTGGTTCCGAGGTGCCACTTGCCGAAAATGCCCGTTCGGTAGCCGTTGTGGCGGAAGACATCGGCCATGGTGACTTCGCCGTCGCGAAGCATATTACGCCCCGCAACGGTCCCCCAGCCACCGACCCGGTGCGAGTAGCGTCCGGTCATCAAGGCCGACCGGGTGGGAGTGCAGTAGGTATCGACATGAAAGTTCGTGAACGAAACACCCTGGGTGGCAAGGCGATCCAAATGGGGCGTCCGGACGACCGGGTTGCCGTGACAGGCCAGATCGCCGTAGCCCTGGTCGTCGGTCATGATGAGGATGACGTTCGTTCTGGCGGACTCCGCGGCAATGCCTGCTGAAGCATGGCACATCACGCTCAACAACAGAGTGACCACGCCTATCCGGCGGAGCAGCGTCGTGAAGACAGGTTTGTTCTCCATATGGGTCATCGCTTTCATCGGTAGCCATTTAGTTTGGAGCAATAACATACAGCCGTCCGCGCTGGGTTTCAAACGCAATCACAGTCTCCTTCTCGCTGGTCGCAGCTACCACCGCACCTTCGCTTGTTACTGTTGCAGGCGCAGCCAATCGAACCTTGCATACACCCCCCTTGTTCGAGCGGATCAGCGCCTTGGTCAATCGTCCCTGCGCCCAATAAATGTCCAGCTCAAATCCGCCACGTGCACGAATGCCTTTGACGAAGCCGTCCAGCCAGGATTGCGGCAGAGCGGGAAGCAGGTGGATCAGTCCCATGTGCGACTGCAAGAGCATCTCGCACACGCCAGAGGCGTAACCAAAGTTGCCGTCAATCTGAAATGGCGGGCAGAAATCAAAAAGATTCCCGGCGAAATTCCCCTGCAGCATCTCCGAGAGCAGCTTGTACGCGCGGTTGCCGTCAAGCAGGCGCGCCCAGATATTGATCTTCCACGCCTTGCTCCAGCCGGTGGCGCCGTCGCCTCGGGCATTCATCGAAACCCTGGCCGCCTCGGCAAGTTCAGGCGTCGTCAGGGGTGATATCTGACGCCCTGGATGCAGTGCAATCATGTGTGAGAGGTGGCGGTGCATATCCTTGGGATCATCGCGGTCCACCATCCATTCCTGCAACTGTCCCCACTTGCCGATTTGGGGGCCGAAAAGGCGCTGTCGCATGGAGGCCACCTTTTCGCGGAAATCTTTGTCAAGGGCGAGGAGATTTGAGGCCTCGATATAATTGCTGAAAAGGTCCCAGATTAGTTGCTGCTCGTAAGCGACCCCGTCTTCAGTCGGTCCATGCTCCGGCGAAAAACCATTGGGCGAAACCAGCGTGCCGTCGGGAAGTTCCTTGAGATCATCTTCCCAGAACTCGCACAATTCCTTCAACAGCGGGTAGGCTCGCTTCTTGAGATATGCTTCATCGAGAGTGAAGCGGTAATGGTCCCATATGTTCTGGGCCAACCAGGCCGCGTCCCCTTTTGACCACTTCCAGGTCGAGCCGCCGAAGATACCGTTTTCAGGATGAGTGATCCAGCCCCGTCGGTTGAATTGCTTCTTGGTGTCATCCCGTCTGACGTCACGAATTGAGTTCAGCCATTCCGCATAAGGTTCAAAGCACTCCGCGAGGTTACCCACGTCCACAAACCAGTAATTCATCTCAATGTTGACATCGCTGTGATAATCACACCTCCACGGGGGGGTGTTATTGTCGTTCCAAAGCCCCTGGAGATTGGCCAGAAGCGAGCCAGGCCGCGAACAGCTTATCATCAGATAGCGTGCATACTGAAACACGAGCATTTCCAGCCCGGGGTCGGACCGGTTCTTCTTGTAGGCTTCCAGGCGAGCATCGGTGGGCATCTGTACTCGCTGCTCGGGAATCTTACCGATGTTCAACTGTAGGCGGCTGAAGAGTGCTTGGTAATCCTTCACGTGTTCCTCGAGCAGTTGGTCAAACCTCTTTCTTGCCGCCGCATCGAGTATCGCGGTGATAAGCTTGTGCGGATGTTCCCCCTTCCAGCCCCTGTCCCGCTGGTTGAGGTAATTGGTGTCGGCGCAGACGAGGATCGTGAATGCGTCTGCGCCCTCCAACTTGATCTTGTCTGCTTCGATGCCGAGATGCCCTTCCTCGTGCAGCACCAGTAATTGAGACTCGTAGTCCAAGCGAATGCTGTAGCCTTTGGAATCGCTCTTCTTATACACATACTTGGCCAAAGACCCGTTCGAGGCGGTGAGTCGATTGCCCACTGCGGTGATGGATGCCCCGTGCATGTCGGTCAGTGAGACCGTGGCGGTATAAGCTCCTTTCTTGTTTGCCGTGAAATGAAAGACCATTACGCCGGCGGGATAACTCGAAAAGTATTCGCGCTTGTACGCTACGCCATCGGACCGGTAGGTAATCGTGTGGACGGCTCTGCTGATGTCGAGTTGCCGCCGGTATTGTTGCGGATTTGGGTGATCCATCTCAACGTAAACGTCACCGAACGCCTGATACGCCCCGGTGTCGGTTTCATCGCCAATCCACAGGCTGTCTTCATTGAATTGAATGCGTTCATTGGAGACGCCGCCAAAAATCATGGCCCCCAGATTGCCGTTACCTATCGGCAGCGCTTCTTTGGACCACACCTTGGCGGGCTGCGTGTACCACAGCGTCAGATCGCGGACTTCATCCGCTGCATTCACCGCAGACGGCAATAGAATGTAGCACAGACTTACGAGCACGGCAGACGCAATATGTGCATATCTTGATGCTGTCGTTTGACCACTCATCTTGACTCCTCTGATGTTTGTTGCTCGTTATTCGATTTCTCGGCTATCCTTGACATGCGCAGGAACGACGCGTGCAGACAACTCTAGCGGTAATCTCGGCCATCCACGCTGCTTTTGCAGGAGGAACGCCACTCCGCCAATGTCTTGCGCATGGATTCGACGACGTCTGGTTTCCTGCTGGAGAGATTAGTCTTCTCCGAAGTATCTTCGAGGATGTCGTACAATTCGTAGGTTTTGCCGCCGTCGGAGCTGTAGATCTTGTAGCGATTATCGGTAAGGGACACCTGACTCGCCGACTCGAAGGCCAATGGACGAGGGTGCTCAGCCATCTTGCCCTCCAACAGAGGCAAGAGGCTAATCCCATCATAGGGTCGGCTTTCCGCCTCGGGCAGCCTGTAGCCCAGAACGTCAAGCACGGTTGGGAAGTAATCGCTCGTTGAACAAGGCATTGTGACCACACGCGGCGTTCTGACCTTCGCGGGCCATATGAGAAGTCCCGGCACGCGCACGCCACCCTCGTAAAGGCTCCGCTTCCGTCCCCGAAGCGGCCCCGCCGATCCGGGACCAGTCTGGTGCTCAGGGCCGTTGTCGCTGCAGAACCATAGCATGGTGTTGTTTTCGATTCCCACAGCGTGCAACTCACTCCGCAGACGGCCCACTTGTTCGTCCATGGCAGTCAGGCAGGCATAGTAATGCCGATTCTTCTCGGGTTGATCCTTGTACATTTCCAGATACTTGCCGCCACCACGAACCTCCTCGTGAGGGGTGTGAAACCAGACAACAGCAAGGAACGGCTTGTCCTTCTGTACGGCCTCCCGGATGAACGGAATCACCCGATCCATGATCA
>Ga0315296_10003781_pt1 | contig 12557 bp, 18 predicted proteins | sample YL17G14_18_MG_FD_203921 | JGI IMG/M metagenome (GOLD analysis project Ga0315296, IMG submission 203921) | Sediment microbial communities from Yellowstone Lake, YNP, Wyoming, USA - YL17G14_18 | ecosystem: Environmental > Aquatic > Freshwater > Lake > Sediment | place: USA: Wyoming | collected... | reverse complement strand
AATCGTTGAGTACGCTCGCAGTCAGATATCCCGCCGTCGCAATACCGGTCAGAAATACCGCCGTGCTTTCGCCGCTGGTCGTAAAATCCCGGTCCATGGAAAAAAGCAGCGTATCGGCCTGGTGTAGATCGTTGAACCGGTTTTTATCCCAGTAGATCGTGGTCCCCGGGACCACGCTGAACTTATTGGGCGCCGTCACGCTGATCACGTCCGCTGCGACGATCGCGGTCAGCGCCAGCAGCATGAATATTGCAAATAGTTTTTTCATGGTCTCATCTCCTTGTTAATATAGTTCCGGCATCAGGATCACGATGACCTTGGTCGCGGTTGCACCCGCCGCCTCGTAGGCCTTGCCGATTTTCACGCCCTGATCGTGTTTCTGTACTTTGCCGCCGGTGACGAATTCGATAAAATCGCCCGAAGCGATCACTTCCGAGGTCGTCTGCTTGGTGCATTCGAATGCACCCCGGATCCCCAGTACTCCATTCGCGCCGCTGGCGACTGTGTCCGTGACTACGCCATACCAGTTGCCTTCATGCACCAGATCGCCGGCCGCATGGTTGGCGCTCGCCGTGAATACTACGGTCTCGACCGCGCCCCAGATTTTTTGGTTTTGACTCACTTTAGCCTCCCTTGATCAAACCGGCAGCAGCCGCTCTTCCAGAAAATCCGCGCCGGCTTTTTTGCCCTTCGTTTCCGCGCCGGCGATGATCGGCATGCCCGGCTTTTCGAGTTTGGAAAATTTATCCTTCACCGTCACCCAGTTCTTGTCCAGTTCTTCGACCGATTCGCCTTTGAGCAGTTCGCCCGCGAGTTCCCGTATCTTTTCGTCCACGATCTCGGCGAGCAGCTTGGTGCGGTGCCCATCGAGCGCCGTCTTTTTCAGATCGAGATTCTCCTTTTCCAAAGTCTCGATTTTTTTCTTGCTGTCATCGCGTTCTTTCTGCTCCGTCTCCTTACGTTTCTTCTCCACCTCGCTGTTCTGCATCTCTGACTGAATTGAAGTCACGACATCCGGTCTTCCTTTACGGATATCTTCCACAGTCAGAGCTGCGAGGATCTCTTCTTTTGTCGGCATGATTTCCTCCTTTTCGGTTGTCTCTTTGCCAACTTTTATGACCTGGGCGCCTTCGATACCTTCCAGCCCGGCATTGGCCCAGTCGATTGAAAGCCCCCTGATCTGCACAACGTCGTAGTATTCGCCCCGGGGCTTCAGCTGGTAGAATCCCTGCACGCTTACCGGCATCGGTTTAGCCTTTAAACTCAATGCCACTTTCTTGCGCAGGGAATCCTCCTGCGGGGGAATATAACCTTTCATATACAGCCAGTCGTTCACGATCTCGCCGCCGATATAGATTGTCTTCCAGTCACGGTAGACGTGGCCGATGTCCGCTTCCTTGACGTGTCCGAGATAACCATACAACGGCAATTGTGCTTTCAATTGCATCAAATTTTCCATTGAATAATTGAAATTGTTTTTCGAGATGCCCGTCTTGAGTACCTTGACTGTGACGAAAAACGGATTCAGATCGCCCTCGGTGAGTTTTGCGATGTCGACGACCGGTGTGATTTTTATCTCTTCGCTGCATAGCTCGCCATATTCGATTCCGAAAACCATCTCGCTCTTTAGCCATTGGCCGTCCTTGTTTTTATGATAACCGGCTTTCTCGACCGCGGACCAGGCAGTCTGGGCGCAGCGTGCTTTCGTCGCTTCGTTCTCTTCCGGATGTGCGTCCCGGCAGCTGGAATATACTTCGGCCAGAATCCTCTTCAATTCGGCGGGCGCATCACCGGCATCCGGCGGGGTCCATTGTCCCTTCGGCATGTATCCTCCTATACCAGACTGATACCGGTTAGATAAATGACATCGTTTGCGGCCGGTTCGAAATAGAGTTCGGTGTAGGGTATGATCTGGCTGAGACTAAAACTATTTCCATCGCCGGTCATGATTGTCGCGCCGGAATATTTAGCTTTCAATCTGTAGATGGAATTCCCGGCCACGATCGGATGGAATTCCGCATAAAGCCCCTGCGCGTAATCTTTCTGGATCTCCAGACATTTCGTATTCTGCTCCGCGCCGATGCCGGCTTGTATTTGATGATCGTCGAGATCAATCTTCTCGATTTCATCCGCCCATAGATAAACTTGTACGTTCAGATTCTGGTCCGTCGGATCCACCTGGTAAATGACTTCATGTTTCGCCAGCGTGCTGCCGGCGTCGATCTCGAAACCGGTCGAGCGATCCACGACCAGGCTCCCATCCACGAAAATCTGGTATTTGATCGTATGTGGATTAACCGCGTCGTTGTTCGTGAAATTCAAATCCACCAAGCCCGCCGCCCGTTTCACCTTGATTTCGTTACAGGTCGAAGTTTTGACTTCGTATGGGATCTGGGCGTTGTAAGTTATCTGTGGAGTGGGCGGCTTGCTCGTATAGTCGATCGATAAATTATCGATGACCGAACCCGAATCCGCCAATCCCAGCTTTGCTTCCTTAAATGCCAATGACATTATGCCTCCTTCTCTTCTTCTGTTATTTCTTGTGGCAACGGTTCAGGCTTTGTTTTTGTCTTTTCCTGCTGCTGCCGTTCATCCTCGACCCGCTTCTTCTCCTTGTCGGGATCATCGATCATCTCGGGCAATGCCCGGCGCGCGGTTTCGGTCGAGATGATTTCGAGCTCCCGCAGTGTCGCCACGGCCTGTGATTTTTTCGCGATCACCTCCGCCTCTTCGGCCTTGTCTTTTTCGAAGATTTGTCCCCAGTCGATCCTGGTCTTATACGTAGAGACTTTTTTGGAATTATGATATTCGTACATGCGCAGGAGAATCTGATTCGCCTGCTGCAACGCCTTGGTCCAGACCAGCCTTCTGCGTTCGGTCTTACGTTCCACCGGCGCGCGCTGTTCTTTGGTCGATGCCTGGCTCGCGGGAATATGCACGCCGAGCATGAACTCCGGCGTCTCGGACTGGATCACGAAATTATAAAAGATTTTTTTCAAAAGTTCGATCGCGTTGGTCACGCCGCGGCTCGATTCGAGGAATTTCGCATCCGCATCCTTATTGGGCAGACATATTCCCATGCCCGGCTTCCAGGTCTCCTCGCCCTCAATTTTCTGCTTGAGCTCGCTGAAATCCTTGACGCCGATAAAAAGCGGGATCGGTGAACCATGATATTCCTCAACCTCAACGCCGTTGTCGAGCACACTTTTGTATTTTTCTATCATAGAATATAATGCCTCGTCGATTTCGCCGGTACCGAAAGTCTCATCCGAAAAACAGATCTCAGCCACATGCACGATCGGCAGAATGCCGTAGGGATTCTTGCCGATCAGGGGATCCCGTCCATTGGTCTTGATTATAAATTTTTCAAGATCGATCGTTTCCTCGATCATCGAGTTTTCGATTTTAATCTTGATCGCATAGCCGTTGATCAGCCAGGATTTTTCCTTATCGAAAATCGGCTTGACCGCGCCGGGATGGAGGATCTTCATTATTATTTCCTCAAGTGCATTGTCATGCTCGAATGCCAAATAGGTATTACCAAATAATCCGCCTTCGATGCCCGCCTGCAGCAATCCCTGACGATTGTTGTTCCAAAACTCGATCAGAAACTCCTGGGCCGCCTCATCCTCGCATTTCACTTCGAACCAGTTGGCGAAAAGAAATGAGGCCGAGAGGTTGATCACGGGCCGAATCCCTTGCTTATCCCGATACGCCTTTTTGAGCTGGTCATAATCGTACTGAGCCAGGGTTTTTTCCTTGGGCGTGAAATATTTCCAGATGTCTATGGATTGTCGGATGGTCTTCAGCATTTCACCGCCGAAAATCCGCTTGATCGTACTGCCACCAGGTACTTTCATAGCAAAAACCTCCTTGTACCGGTATAAATGTCTCCCACATAGCCTCCGGTTGCGCACAGAACCAGGTCAATTTTGGTCAACTCGCTTTTAGCCTTAACATTAGGCATGATATCCCTTTAACTCCCCGCTAATGCGAATTTTCTGCCCCGGAGCCTGGTCCACCATTCCATGAAACCGGAGCCTTTGCGCGGGATCACCCGCGGACCCAGGAACATGGTCCCGGATTGGCTGTCTTCGAGCTTTTTGGTGCCCGCCAGCAGGGCATCGCAGTGATGATCGTCTTTCTTGACGATCTTGCCGCTTTTATCCCGGCGCCAGTTGATCAATTGTGTCTTGACTTTTACCAGATATTTCGGCGCCTCGAACCGGTCGCGCTCGAAAAGATACCGCAGCCAGCCTGCGCCGGTTTCTTTATAGGATCCGAAAACCACTTCGGTCACGTCGAAGCCTTCGTTCTTAAGTTGATTATTTTCAAAGGGATGGGATGAATCGGCATAGACTATCTTGGTTCCGAGGATTTCGCTCTGCTCCCGGAGATATTCCACGATCAGGGGCAGCGTGATTTCCGTGAATTCTTTGCTTTCCACCAGGTGAACCTTATCGTCAACCCGTTGTAGCGATTCGATCGCGGTCATACCCTTGAATCCCCAGTCGATGCCGAACCAGGATTCCGCGGTCGGCACGATTCCCACGAAGTCGTGATCGAACGCCTGCTTGACTTTTTCCGGCGGCAGCACCATACCCTCGCCCGACGGCCGCATGCCCATATCCTCGACCTCGAACCATTCTTTGGGCGATTCGATGAACGCCTGCCGGATGTTGTCGATCGGCAGCCAGCCTTTACCCTGCTTCGCCTTGCCGCCGCAATAGACAATGAATTCCTTTTCCCGTTCTTTTATGTCCGGGCGCGTACCATAATACGCTTTCAGGCATTCATCGCAGTCGTCCGTGCATTTTTCCGCGACGTCAAACGAATCCAATCCATAAAGCCGATAACCATATTTTTCATGATTATCCACCAGGTCGGCAAAGGTTCCGGTAACTTTATGACAAGTAGATAACCTCACAATGATGCAGGGTTTGGCATCCTTCGCCACTTTCAAGGCCGAGCGGACGATTGCCTCTTCCATTTCCGCTTCCTCATCCAGAATCAGTAACATGCCCCGGCCCCGGGCATGCAATCCCCGGATCGCCTTGGTCGAAGCCGGCGATGCCTTGATCCAGTTGCCCCATTTGCCCTTGATCAACGTTTTGGTCTCGTCCGGCACGTAATCAATGACTTCCGGCTCGCCTGTGATGTCCTGGCAGTATTCGATGGTACGCAGTGCCTGTTCCTTGCTGCCGGCCACTATGCCCATATTCCATTTTTTGAATAGGAAGAATGAAAATCCCAGTCCGGCGGTAATCATCGTCTTGCCGCCGGCCCGGCACGCCTTGACGACTGCATACTGAACGCGTTCTGAATAAATGTCGTCAAACAATTGTTTCGTTTTTGGCGGGAATTTGTAACCGAATTTTTCCAGAAACTTCTGCGGTTTGCTCTTATATTCCTCGACGATTTGATCGCGCTTGAGCAATTCGTCCCGAAGTTTGGCCAGCGCTTCCTTTTCCATTCGTTTGGTCGTCCTCATTTTTGTTCTCCGGAGGATTCGTCCTTTTGCAGTTCCTTATTGATCGTCGCCACGATTTCGTCCTTGTATTTATCGAGCACCAGTCCGATCTTGGGATGATCGAAAAGCACCTTGAGCACTTTGCTCAATACATCGCCGACTTTCATATCCTTTTTTGGCGGCTGCAGCTTCAGGATCAGATTCGTCAGCTGGATGTACGCGGCCACACCGCCTTCCTTGGTTCGGAAATTGCTCACCTCTCTAAGGTCCGCCTTGATCTCGCGATATAAATCCACGGCCGAATCGTATAGCTCGGATATGATTTCGACTGCCTGCTCATCATTCTTGCCCTTTACCTCGCTCAGAATTTTGTCCCGACGCGCTTCCCAGCCTTCGTTCTTTTTCCATTTGATCAACGTCTTCTTGTTGACCTTGGTCTCTTCCCGGATCTCGTCGAAGCTCGCGCCTTGCACGAATAGCTGGAAGGCGCGCTCCTTGATGTCGATCGGATAGCTCATATTTGGTCTTTCATTCCCCGGCCGATCGCTTCGGCGATTATGACCAAGATCGTGGCGCTGTCATACCAGATCTCATCGATTGGATTGGTGATGAATCCGCCTTCGAAGAGGATGCCTTTGGGAACCGTTCTCAAGACGGCAAATCCGGAACCGGGGAACCGCTCATAATCGCTGCGCACGCCGCCGCCCCTGTCTTCCTGAATATTCGGCAATTTGCGCAGATGATTGGCGATACTTATCGCCAATCCTTTGCCCTCGCGACTCGGCTCGTGATACCACAGGCTCCAGCCTTTCGCCTGCGGATTGCTGACCGCGTTGCGATGCAGCGCGATCAATACGTCCGGCGCATATTTTTCGATCCGATTGCAAAGATCGGATAATTTTTCATAACCCGATTGTTGCATGATCTTGATTTCGAGGCGTAGATCCAGATATAATTCGCGGATCACTATTCCGGCCAGCCGGTTATTGTCGGATTCTTCGCGCGTCCAGCGATAATCTTTCTCCGCCGCATTGATGCCGTCTTCGGCCCCGAACCGGACACTGCTGTGCCCGGGATTGATCACGATCTTAAACATTTTTCACCTTCGCTTCCTCGATCTCCTTTTTCAGATCGTCCGCCTGCTGAGTCAGGAATTCGACGTAGGCTTGGGCGATGTTTTCATTCTTGAGTTGCGCGCTCAGCATGCGCACGTTGGTCAGCACATCCTGCTTGGTTTCCTGCAGCAACCGCTCGTACATTTCATAGATTTTCTTCTCCTTTTCGCCGCATTCCTTCCAGAGCTGAAAAACTAACCAGATTAGAATTGCATACGCCGGACCTACAATTTTCAGTAATTCGATGAATTCGGTCATAAGCAGTATCGGTTAACAAACTTGGGCTTTGTGTTTTTTCGACGCAAACTTATGATTTATTTCCCAAGGCGTTGCGTAATTCCGCCTGCCCGAGTAGAATCTCGCCCATCTTCCGTTTCAATTCCAATTCCTTCTGCTTGAAGGCCGATTTGAGAAATGCCGGATCGTGAATCGCCTTCTGAATGTCTTGCAGATATGCCTTGGCATTTTCCAGCAGCAAATCCGCCTGGCAGATCATCTCGTCAATCTGAATTATGTCTATTTTTTCGCCCATATTTTTCTCCTTTTCTCCTTTTCTCCTTTCTAAAAAAATGAGGATGCTTCAGCATTGCGCAATACTGAAGCATCCAAGCCCATCTCTCGTTGTATTTTATCGTATGCTCGGCTACATAATGCCTCTTTGAATTCTATTCGGCAATGAGCCACCGTAAACTTCATTATAATAAATGTTAAGATTCGTTTCCAAGATGTCAAGGAATGAATTCATCCATTACACCAGCTCGAAACAATCCTGAATTAAACAATCGGCATATAAACCGGAGGTAACCGTAATTTTGGCTTGATATATTCCCGTCGCCCAGGCTCCACCCGTTTGACAGATATGGTAATATTGCCCGATGTATCCGGTTCGTTTGATCATGTCGATGTCATCGATTTTTGCCGCGCCGGACGGATCGGTAACGGTTAATTTTATCGTATCCGGATCGAATACTTCATAATTTCCAAAAGGATTTTTCTTTTTAACGATCGTCGTGATGATGATCGCCGAACCCTTTTCTTTGGTCATGACAAAATCTCGCTTTCGATCTCAATCACTGCTGCTTGGTTAGTGATCAGCGCCATCAACTTTTCATTTTCCATTTCTACTTTCACCTGGGCGGCAGTAATCAACGGCCCATTGACAATTACTGACTCAATTGATTTTTCCGTTTTGAATAAGGCCGTGATCTCCGGTATCGTGATGATCGGTTTAGAACTTTTAAATAATCGCCCGACACCGAAGATCTCCGACGATCCGATACCGGGTGGCGATAAAATCTGATCCCATACTAAAACAGGCAAGCCGAAAATTTCCGACGATGCAACCCCCTGGGCATTAAGAAACTGATTCCAGACTAAATTCGGTATGCCGAGACTTTCCGTCGAAACGATCCCATCGGGTCGTATCCCCTGCAATACGACCATCAACGGCGTGCCCAAAGCCTCCGCTGAGATTATGGAAATCGGTAGGATGCATTGGATCGACAACAGCTGTGCATTTCCGAAATCCTCAAGGCTTATAATACCGGTTGGCGCTATGATTAAACATAATTTTGCCGTGCCAAACTGCTCGCCACTGGTTATGCCCGACGCCAATATATTTTGGCTGATGCGCAGCTGTGGATTCCCGAAGTTTTCAAGGCTTTCAATGCCGGATGGTGAGATACTTTCACGCAGTTTTACCGAGCCGAAGAATTCGCCGCTGCCGATCCCTGACGGCATTATATTTTCAGTTAATTTTATCGTCCCGAAATTTTCGGCGCCGGCAATCCCCGATGTGATTATGCTCACACGCAATTTCGTCGTGCCGAACGATTCGCCGCTGACGATGCCCGATGGCATTAATTGCTGATTTAATTTTGCCGTGCCAAAAGTCTCTTGCGACGTTATGCCTGATGGTTTCAGGTAAGTATTCAGCTTCGGCGTACCGTGGGCTTCACCACTCTGCACACCCCCGGCCACGCTGATGAATATGACTAATGATGCAAGCCCCGCCGCAAAACCAGAGCCGATATCGCCCGCATTGGATATTGTTTGCGGTTGAGCTCCAGTTACTTCAAAAAACTCATTGACAATTATCTGCGAATTACCGTCCCCCGTCTTTTTAAGAAGATCGGCGGACGATAACCGACTGCTCGGATTTCGTCGCCAGATATTCGCCATTTCTTATCCCATCGCTACCTGCATGCAAATATCCGGCAAACCAACTGCCGTACTGTCCGCATATAAAATGGTATATAAGGCCGAATCCTCAAAAATCTGCGGTAAACCGGTTTTAAGAAAATCATGGACATCGCCACCATTGGCTGTTATCACTCTGCCAAACCATAAAGGACGCAAGACCATGACATTGAAAGTTCCCGCTGTCATCGCCGTACCGCCATTGGTTACGACCACGCTTTCAATTTTTTGTAATCCACCATCGCCAGCCGCCAGTGGAAGTTGATACATTCTGCCAATCGGTAATGCTGCTGCTGCCATGGTCGGGAGATCGATACCTACCGCACCGGCATTGCCACTCTGGTCAGTATAGGTAATGCGCATTGTCCATGCCGTACCGGTAGCGAATGCGGTTACTACCTCTATCCATGCCTGCAATCCACCATAATTAGAATTAACGATTCTGCTGGCATAGCTCGGCTGAGAAGAAAGTGAAGTCGTGCCGGCCGCATAAGAATAAGCTCCAGCGGCGAATAATCTATCGTAGATATCAAAACAGCAGGGAACGCTACTACCATATTCTACTTTGGCAAGATAGCCCAGATTGCCACTGAAGGTACTGATTAATGGATAGCCAGCGGTTGCATCGGTCGGGACTAATCCATTTGCCGTATTGCCGATCGCCAGAGCTCCTGCCGCAGGATTGCCGGCAATATCAAAAATTGTATATGGCATCGCTGCCACCAGTGTGCGCGTGCCGGTTTTCATCCAAGTAACACGTTGTTTAATTGCAGCAATATATTGATCTAAGGTTGCAATCGCCATTAACCACCTCCATCACAACTTGAAGATTTTATTCGCGCCGTTATCCCACTGAATTTGAATGTCACCGCCATTCGGTGTTATCGGCAAGCCGGTAGCGGTATCAATGCAGGCGATCAAAGGCGACGTGCCGTCAACGCCGGTATCTTTGAAAACCACGATATACTCGAGCGCATTGCCGGCGGGCACAGTTGAAAAGGTTACATCGTTGGCATCGCACACGCCCAATGCCGGATCGACCAATGTTAGTTGCGGCATGTCAGTACGATTTGAACCGCCGCTGTTGCCTTTGCGCGCTCCGGCTGGTACGTCGCCAAAAAATTCGTCGGTATCGATCAGCAAAGTATATAATGCTAAATCCACCAGCATCACCCGGATCGTGTCGCCGCCTGAAGCAAGCCAATTGATATCGCCCCTGGCGAATTTGTTGCATCCTTTACCATATAAAGCGTTAGCCATTTCTGATCTCCTTTGTTATTACAAAATGTTAAGATTCGTTTCCAAGATGTCAAGGAATAAAAGTATTTTCATTCGATCACCGGCTCGATACCGCACTGGCAGTTGGGGTGCAGCGGGATCCGCGGTGCCTGGTCTATTTCATATTCCCGGCCGATGTGCTGGCCGCAGATCGAACACGAAGTCCCCTTGCCGATCACGCGCACCCTTTTCACGCCGGCTTGTTTGTAATAGTTTTTGCTGCCCTCGGTATACATCCCCGCTAATTCGGTGCGTGCGATCACCCGCGCGCGTTCGTTTACCTTCTCGAACGAGCCTTTGGGTAAACCTTCGTTGATCAAGCGCTTCGCGATCTCCGGCACGCCTTCGCCCTGGATGATCCCGAGCCGGATCTGCGACTTCACCATTTTGCGCAAGTCTTCGCTCAAGCCCGTGATCTGATCGAAGGTATAATCCTGCAGCACGGCCAGCGCCTGCTTGGGGATCAGCGGGAATTGCCGGTGAATCCCGACTTTCGCCATTGCATCATTCGCGCCCAGGTCGAATACCTTCACCAACGGCAGGGTCTCCATCATCTTTTCCGCCAGGGGTCGAACCGTCACTAATAATTTCCCCTTCGGGGTCCGCCGGCGCTCGCCGTCGATCAGCCGGTCTACCTCCGCCACCGATCCCCGCATCCATTTCAGTTTCTTCGTTTCGCCTTTAGGCAGCGATGCGATCTTCTCCAGCATGCGTGCCCGTACGTCGTTGAGCACGCGTCTCAGATCGCGGTAGCTTTTCTCGGTCAGGAACTTCAGTTCAGTTTTGGCCATGGCGCGTATTGAATTTCCTTTCCACTGCCCTGCGAAACAAAGGCACGAGGAAATGCGAACTCCGGCGGTGCAACGGCAGCCGGTTGTATAATCTCACCAGCAACTGCACATCGTCGCTGCGGAAGAATTTCATCCGCTTCCGACTCACCGCGTCGATCGAATTGATTGCATACAGCAGCCCTTTCCTCGCCCACTTGCTCAGCGTGCCCTTGGAAACACCGAAAACCCGCATCGCTTCGTCGTACGTCAGGTATTCTTTAGCCCGCATGCAGGATGTCTCCTTTCTTGATTTTCTCCAATTCGCTTTCACGGAATCCGTCCTTAAATCCCCGGTTATAATTACGCACCGCAAAACATGCGACGATGAACATCCCGATCAGATCGCCGATCACCAAAGCCATACCGATCAAAACAATCGCCAGGTTCGTTGAAATCATGTCGCCGCCTTTGCCGCCGTCAACCGGCTTAAATTTTTCTTGACGAATAGTTTTATCCCCATTGTTTGGATCGCATAGATCAAATCCGCTATCTTCGCCGGCTCCGGTTCCGGTAGATGATGATTCTTGGAATCCGCGCCGATGGAGACGAAACTCGGTTTGAGTGTGCCGAGCCAATTGACCAACACTTCCAGATCGAAGTCCATGATCGGCTCGATGCTGATCATCCGCTCGCGGAAACTGAATGCTTTCATTGCCTCAAATCGCTTGTGGGGTTCGGGCGCTTTCGAGATCTCGGCCGTGCTGCGGTTGGTCTCGATCGTCGTTCCCAATATGAATTTAGCCGGCCAAACACCCATCATTCGGGAAAATTGAAGCGGGTCCTTGGTCTGGAACAGATATAGATTGTCACGCCGCCGGCAGGCGTTGAATACGAATTCCTGCCATTTCGCCGGCACCCATGGTCCGAACATGTCGCACGCGCTGCCCACGAAGATTTTTTGATTTTGACCCAGGAATGTAAATAGCTCTTTTTCCTCGAGCCGGGGCGTGAAATCAAAATTTTTATGTGCCTTCAAATAACAGTAAACGCATTCGTGCAGGCAGCCTTTGATCGGATTCCACGTATAATCGATAAAGGGATACATATTGCCTTTAGCTTTATTAAGCCCCATTTGCCACCATCCTTCCACTTCTTGCTATTTCACTTTTCAAATACTCGATTAAATTGCTCGCCAGGGTGCGGGTCAGGTCTGCGAGCTGCTTCGCGCCGAACTGCTCCAAGTATTCCTTCAGCCGGCCTTCGGTCCAGCCCGCCTCGTCCATCAGATACCTGATCTTGTCACACTGCGCCGGCGTGCAACCCAAGATTATGCCTTCGTCTCTTATCATCCGATCGATTTTCACGCTGGCGTGATATTTATTTACGACATCACCCTTCAGCTTATTCAGGTCATCGATGAACATCCGGGCTTCGTTCCTGGTAAGCTGTGATATGTGCTTCTGGCCGGTCTGGTTCAAACACAGCAGATGCAGCAATTCGCTGTTTAGTTGCAGCTCTCTCGCCGTCGCCCAGATTTTTTTCAATTGCGGCCGGCTTAATTTATTGTCCACCATTGTTATCCGTTGTCACTCGCGAAAAGCACTTGCTGAATTTTGCTGGCCGTGCTCCGATCGAAATCCGTGAGCCTGCCTGCGATCTCCCGGATCCGGGACTTCAGCTGACGGCTGTAGCGCTGGATCGCTTTCTCATCCTGCGGGATGAAGT
>Ga0315296_10003780_pt1 | contig 12558 bp, 4 predicted proteins | sample YL17G14_18_MG_FD_203921 | JGI IMG/M metagenome (GOLD analysis project Ga0315296, IMG submission 203921) | Sediment microbial communities from Yellowstone Lake, YNP, Wyoming, USA - YL17G14_18 | ecosystem: Environmental > Aquatic > Freshwater > Lake > Sediment | place: USA: Wyoming | collected... | reverse complement strand
CTTCTGCTACTTCGCCGTGCGTCTGCGGGCCCGCCTCCGCCTCGACGACTCGCTAGACGTGGTAGGCGTCCACGGCGTAGGCGGCGCCTGGGGCATGATCGCCGCGGGCATCTTCGCCGTTGCCGCGGTCGGAGGCACCAACGGCGCCATCCACGGAAACATCGGCCAGTTGGGCACCCAGCTTGCCGCCGTCGGCGCAACGATGGGCTACTCCTTCGCCGTGACGCTCCTCATCCTAAAGCTCCTGGACCTGACCCTGGGCCTGCGCATCTCGGAGGAGGAGGAGGTCCTGGGGCTGGACATTGCCCAGCACGGCGAGCGAGCCTACGTCTTCGAGCTCGGCTCCGGCGCCCTCCCTATCCCCCAGTCAGTACTCTCCCTGGAGGGGCTCAGGCTGGATGAGCAGGTGGACGCCATCGCCCGGCTGGGCAGGCAGGCCGCAGGCAAACAGGTCGGTGCCAGTGGGGGCAGCGCTTAAGGGGGCCACACGTGAAGAAGATAGAGGCCATAGTGCGGCCTGAGAAGCTGGACGAGATCAAGGAGGCTCTCGCCAGCCAGGGTTTCCTGGGCCTGAACATCGTGCACGTCACCGGTCGCGGCGCCCAGAAGGGCATCGTGCATGTCGGCCGCGGCGGCGAGTCCTTCAGGGTAGATATGCTCCCCAAGGTCAGAGTGGAGGTGGTGGTCCACGACAATGCCGCCGAACGAGCGGTCCAGACCATCATGAAGGCAGCCTGGACAGGTAATATCGGCGACGGCAAGATCTTCATCCTGCCGGTGGAGGACGCCATCCGCGTCAGGACCGGCGAGCGTGGCGACGTGGCCCTATGAGGCCTGAACCGGGGTGCCGGGCGCCTGCCTGAGAGCCACCCCTCAATCAGGAAACGTGAAAGGAGAGACATCAACTTGAGCCCACAAGATGTCCAGAAGTTCATTCAGGCCAACGACGTCAAGATCGTCGACCTCAAGTTCAACGATCTGCCGGGGCTGTGGCAGCACTTCTCCATGCCCGTCTCCGAGCTGACGGAGATGGACGACCTCACCAAGAGCATCTGGGTGGAGGGCATCGGCTTCGACGGCTCCAGCATCCGGGGCTTTCAGGCGATCCAGGAGAGCGACATGATCCTCATCCCGGATCCCAACACCGCCCGCCTGGACCCCGTCTGCACCATACCTACGGTCAGCATCATCTGCGACATCTATGACCCGCTAACCCGCCAGCCCTACAGCCGTGACCCGCGCTTTATCGCCAAGAAGGCGGAGCAGTACCTGAAGTCCACCGGCATCGCCGACACTAGCTTCTGGGGCCCGGAAGCTGAGTTCTTCATCTTCGACGACATCCGCTTCGACCAGACGGAGAACTGCGGCTTCTACTACATAGACTCCGCTGAGGGCGAGTGGAACAGCGGCCGTGACGAGAAACCCAACCTGGGCTACAAGCCGCGCTTTAAGGAGGGCTACTTCCCGGTACCACCCCACGACTCGTTTCAGGACATCCGCAGCGAGATCATCCTCACCATGATCGGCGTTGGCATCCCCATCGAGGTGCACCACCACGAGGTGGCCACCGCTGGCCAGGGCGAGATCGACATGAAGTTCGACACCCTGGTGACCATGGCCGACAAGATGATGTGGTACAAGTACATCGTCAAGAACATCGCCCGGAAGCACAACAAGGTGGCCACCTTCATGCCCAAACCGCTCTTCCAGGACAACGGGTCCGGCATGCACGTGCACCAGAGCCTGTGGAAGAACGGCGCGAACATCTTCTACGACCCCGAGGGCTACGCCCTGATCAGCGAGACAGCCAGGTACTACACCGGCGGCCTCCTCAAGCACACGCCGGCGCTGATGGCCTTCTGCGCGCCCACCACCAACTCCTACAAGCGCCTGGTGCCCGGCTTCGAGGCGCCGGTCAACCTGGTGTACTCGGCGCGGAACCGCAGTGCGGCCGTGCGTATCCCCGTGTACACCGACAATCCCAAGACCAAGCGCCTGGAGTTCCGCCCTCCGGACAACGCCTGCAACCCTTACCTGGGCTTCGCCGCCATGCTCATGGCCGGCATGGACGGCGTCGAGAACCAGATCGATCCAGGCCCGCCCCTGGACAAGAACACCTACGAGCTCACGCCGGAGGAAGAGGCGGGCATCAAGACGGCGCCGGGCTCCCTCGAGGAGGCCCTGAACGCCCTCGAGGAGGACCACGAGTTTCTGCTAAAGGGAGGCGTTTTCACCAAAGACGTGCTGGAGACCTGGGTAGCGTACAAGCGCACGGTGGAGATCGACGCCATGCGGGTCCGCCCCCACCCATACGAGTTCCACCTCTACTTCGACGTGTAGGCCAGGGCGGAGAAATCCCGGGGCCCGGGAGCGAAGTCCGTCGGCGGGCTTGGCTTCCCGGGCCCTTTGGTTTAAGCTGACGACAACCATGACAGAGGAGGGGGAAGCAGCATGGGAGCCGAGGAAAACCGCGACTACGTGATCCAGACGTGCCGCCAGCATGACGTCAAGTTCATATGGCTCTGGTTCACCGACATCCTGGGCTTCCTGAAGAGTTTCTCCATCACCGTGGAGGAGCTGGAGGGCGCCCTGGAGGAGGGCATGGGCTTCGACGGCTCTTCCATCGAGGGCTTCGCCCGCATCGATGAGAGCGACATGGTGGCCATGCCGGACCCCACCACCTTCCAGTTGGTGCCGTGGCGCCCCCGTGAACGGGGCGTGGCCCGCATGTTCTGCGACATCCTCCACCCTGATGGGCGCCCCTTCGAGGGAGACCCTCGCTACGTCCTCAAGCGCAACCTGAAGCGGGCCACCGACCTGGGGTTCACTTTCTACGTGGGGCCAGAGCTGGAGTACTTCTACTTCAAGGCCTCCGGCTCCACCGAAGGGCTGGACGCCGGCGGCTACTTCGACCTGACGCCCCTGGACATGGCCACCGACCTCCGCCGAGAGACGGTGCTCACCCTGGAGGACATGGGCGTCGGCGTCGAGACGAGCCACCACGAGGTGGCCCCCAGCCAGCACGAGATAGACCTACGCTACACCGACGCCCTTACTATGGCCGACAACACCATGACCGCCCGTCTGGTGATCAAGGAGGTGGCCCTGAGCCAGGGCGTCTACGCTACTTTCATGCCCAAGCCCAAGATGGGCCAGAACGGGAGCGGCCTGCACGTCCACCAGTCCCTCTTCAAGGGGGAGCGCAATGCCTTCTTTGACGCCCAGGACCCCTACCACCTCTCGCCCATTGCCAAGGCCTACATCGCCGGCCTCCTTCGCCACGCCCCCGAGATCACGCTGGTCACCAACCAGTGGGTGAACTCCTATAAGAGGCTCCTCCCGGGCTTCGAGGCGCCTGTCTACATCACCTGGGCCCGTCGTAACCGCTCCGACCTCCTGCGGCTGCCCGAATACAAGCCGGGCAAGGAGCTCGCCACCCGCATCGAGTACAGGTCCCCCGACCCGGCCTGCAACCCCTACCTGGCTTACGCCGCCATGCTGGCCGCCGGCCTGGAGGGCATCGAGAAGGAGTACCCCTGCCCCGACCCGGTGGAGGAGAACGTCTTCGAGATGCGGGTGGGCGAAAGGAAGCGCCGGCACATCGGCACACTGCCGGGCAGCCTCCTGGAGGCCATCGAGGCGGCCGAGCAGAGCGACGTGCTGCGGCGTGCGCTAGGCGACCACGTCTTCGAAAGCCTGATCACCAACAAGAAGTTCGAGTGGGATCGCTACCGCACCCACGTCACCGACTTCGAGCTGGACCGCTACCTGCCGATCCTCTAGCGCCCGAGGGCAACAAGGCCGAAGGCCAGGCATAAGCCTGGCCTTCGCTTCTTTCTGGCTTTGGGAGTCTTATCAACTACGGCAGTCCAGCCCCACCTGGTTCGTCACGACTACGACATCCTGGAAGTTAACCGCTCCGTTCGGCGCGCCTGCGTCATACGGCGGGCTCGGCGCCGGACTGGGACCCCGGTCGTACCGCCGGCCCACCTTGTCCAGTGCGTCCACCACCGTGTCCCCGTTCCAGTCCCCGTCCTTCAAGCTGTCGTAGTCCACACCGCTGGCGTTCGGTGGGCAGTTGTTGCAGGTACCGACGTACTTGAGGACCGCAGTCACGTCCTGCAAGTTCACGGCCCTGTCCTTCGTCCCGTTGGGCGTGGGGTCTGTGTTGGCCGGCACCGGCACGTCATAGAAGTCGTACCAGTTGCTGTCACTGTAGCAGGCCGTTGGGGACGAGCACGTCGAACCGGGCCTGGCCGAGGGAGCGCCGTACGCCTCCTGGTCCGCGGTGCAGCCGTCGCCGTCCGCGTCAGACACGCAGGCAACCGATGCATCGGCCAGGGCGGTACTGATGAAGCCGCCACCCAAGTCGATGGTGCCGCTGCCGAAGTTCGTGTCCTCGGTCAGGGTCACCAAGTGCAGCGAGCTGGTGCCGTCGCTCACGCAGTGGAGGGTCACCGTGTTCACCGCACCCGTGAACGTGGTGGTCCCGCTGCCAGCGCAACCACCGAAGACCGTGTCCGCGCCAACAGCCGGCGACGCGCAGTTGACCAGATCGTCGGGCTTCAGGTCTGTCTGGCTGTCGTAGGCCAGCACAGAGGGATCCCAGCGCAGCTTGTACTGGTAGGCCTGGTAGGCCGAACTCGCCTGCGTGATGTTGACGCCAACGTCAAATGTGCCGTTCTTGTTGCAGCTGGCGTCCACTCCCGGGGTGGCCGGGTTGCAGTCCACGGCCATGGCGTTGGCGCTCGGAGAGCCCGTTGCCGTTGGCGTCGGCGTGCGGGTGGCCGTGCCTGTGCGAGTGGGCGTTGGCGTGGCTGTCGGCGTCGGCGTGCGCGTCGGCGTGCGCGTCGCCGTGTACGTCGGCGTCACGCTAGGCGGCTGGCCGCACAGCTCCAACTGCCACGAACTCAAGGTCCCGCTGTCCCCTCCCAGGTCATCGGTGATCTCAAGGGTCCACACTCCAGCAGAGGTCTCCCCGTCAAGGGCCGACAGCGAACCCTCCGGCCGGAAGCACGCCGAGAAGGCCGCGCTGCCAGCCGTGATCGCTATGGCGCACTCGTCGTCGAGGATGGTGTTGATGAAGTCCTCGCCGTAGCTACCCACGTCCGTGAACAGCTCTACCTGTGTGCCATGGGGCGAGATTAGGTACACGTCGAGGTTAGCGTCGTAGGTGTGGGTGATGTTGAGGGGCCCGACATTGACGTCGGTTAGCGTGAAGCCGCTCCCCACGTTCAGGGTCGAGGTGGTCATGCCGGGGTCAGGGATCGTCTTCGGGACATCGGTGCTGGTGTAGACGTTGCACCCCGCATGTTTGAAGTTGGCGGTGCAGGTCTTGCTGGAGTTCATGGTCACGGAGCCATCACTGCAGTCGGCATCCCCAGACCAGCCGGTGAACTCGTAGCCGGCGTTGGCGCTGTGGGAGATGGGTACGACGGTGCCGCTGTTGCGGCAGTTGATCCCCACGGAAGGAGTGGTGGTGCCGGCCCCCGGGGGCGAGACCTGCATGGTCAGCTTGTATTGCCCGCCGGAGCATGAGGGTGCGTCGGCATAATAGACCCAATTCTCGATTTGGCACTCCCCATAGCCAACCTTGAAGTAGCCGTCGCCATTCCAGGAACGGCCCCAGCTATTCTTAGCGATCCAGTAGCCGCTGGCGTAGCCGCTGGCGTCATTGTACCCAGCAAGCACTACACAGTGATTGGTGCCAGTATCACTTGCACATCTGTAGACGTCGTTAGCGTCGAAATAGCCGCCATAGGGGGTGCCCCACCCAAAACAGACCGAAAGGGGCCCCTTCTGCACGAGGTTGTCCTTTATCGAGGTAGCACCGGTCACGTGACCTGTGGCTTGTATTCGCGTCAACCTGGATGCCCAGTCAGCACACCTGTAGGGGGTTGAGCAGGTTGCATCGCTGCAGTTACTCCCGGTGTGGTATGTGCAATCCGTGTTGCAGCCACTATCACCACATGAGCAACTCAACGCGTCAACATACGGGAAACAAGCCTCATCTGAGATCCCGGTATCCCTGATGAAGTTGAGGGCCGAGTCGTTCCATCCGCCGCAGCAATTATCATAGCCGCTGTAACTGTGGCAATTGGAGACCAGATACTCTTCTGATAAGTCCAGATCAAGGCCGGGATCCCCTGTGCTGATGTTGTACACCGGCTCGACTATGCCAACGGCCGAGAATGCCCAGCAGGAGCCACAGAACCCCTGATCCTTCACAAGGGTCATCCAGTTCTGTGTGTTGTAGTTCCTCCAGTCGAAGGAAGCAGGTGCAGATGGAGACTTGGGTTCTACTGAAGCGCTTTCTGCTGGAGGACTCGGGCTCTGCTCCGCGTTGAAAGACCCTCTGGTAGCCTTTTCGCTCAAGTGCATCAATTCCGTCACAGAGCCAATCTCCTCCTGGCCCTGAACGCAGACGCTGTACTCTCTTGAAAGAGGATTCCTGCCATCTGTTCTTGTTATGAGGCCATAGCCCTGCCTGGCACAATAGGAGTAGCCCTGTCCGCACTTGCCTTCCAGGAATCCCCAGGCGTCGCATCTGCTGTTGTCTGGAAGAACGCAGACCCCATACTGTCCTTCACTCGTATCGACGATTTCGTATGCATACCCCAGCTCACGACAGTAGACGGCGGCGGGGTCTGCCATTCCAGGAGCGTTCCCGTCACAGCTCGGTGTGACGTCATCGACGGCAACGTTGTCTTGAGGCGCCTGGTCAGCGTCAAGATGACGCAGCACCAACAACAAAGAGAGTGCTCCGGCTACAACCACAAGGCCCAGGAACGATAGTTTGTACCTCATTTGCGCCTCCTGAGCGACCAATCAAGGTCAGCCCACGCCGCCTCGGCCACCACACGGCGGTTCGACCCTCCGAGAGGCCCTCCCTATACATAGTCGGTTGTTGACAACGACCCCGAAGGCATTCTACACCTGCTGTCAAGTCTCACAGCTAGGCTACGCAAGATTCGGGTGCGATCCGTTCTACAGGAAGAGGAAGCGCGTCACGTTGTCGGCGATCTCGAAGAGGGGGCCGGGGTATACCCCGATGAAGAAGACGCCGGCCACCAGGACGGCCAGGGAGCCGTTAGGACGGCAGCAGGCTGCGCCTCCACCGTCGGCGTGCCAGAACGACAAGTGCCGGACTCCAGCAGCCCGGCACTCGCTTCTCCCAGCGTCCGGGATCTACTGCTAGCGGCAGTCCAGCCCCACCTGGTTCAGCACGACCACGACGTCCTGAAAGTTGACGGCACCGCTCGGCGGACCGGCGTCATAGGGCGGGTTGGGCAACGGACCCGGCGAACGGTCATAGTCGCGGCCGTCCTCGATTGTGTCGCCGTTCTTGTCACTGTCGTAGTCCACTCCGGCGGCGTTTACCGGATCGTTGTCCTTAGTACCAACGTACTTGAGAACGCCGACCACGTCCTGGAAGTTCACGGCCCTGCTCTTCGTCCCGTTGGGCGTCGGGTCCGAGTACGCCGGCACCGGCACGTCGTAGAAATCGTACCAGGCGTTGGAGTTAAAGCCCATGGCCGCCTCCTGAGCGTCGGTGCAGCCGTCGGCGTCGGCGTCGGCAGCAAACAGCGAGAAATCGATGTTGGGGGTATCGCTTCCCTCCACCACCGGCACGCACGTGGCCTCCTCGTATGTAGGCACATTATCGTAGTACTCAGTGACGTAGAAGCCCGCTCCGGCCCAGACGATATATGAACCCGTCGCCAGGCCAGAGTTGCTGTAGGTGCCGTTCTCGTCGGTACTTGGACAGTGGAACATTCCCCACCACCAGGGAGGCTGGTGGTCGGAGGGGTTTATGCAGACGCTCGCGCCCTCGATGGGGTTGCCTGAGACATCACTGACGACGCCGGAGATGGTGCCGCTCATCTCCAGGCTGAAGTCGATGCCGCAGATATTGGCTCCCGGCGTCACCTCGACGAGGGTAGCCTCGTCGGGCCATCGCACGCCGTTGTAGAACTCACTGACGTAAGGCGGCGATGGCGCGAAGGGATAGGGGCCAGCGACCACGTAGTAGGAGCCGGCGGGTAGGCCTGTGATGACGTAGGAGCCGTCTTCTTGCGAGGACGTGAGCTGGAAAAAGGCGCCATCGTAGGCGTCATGGTGGGCGGAGACCCCGGCACCCTCGACCTCGCTCCCGAAGGCATCGGTGACGGTGCCGCAGATGGTGCCCTCAACACTCAGGCTGAAGTCGATGCCGGGCGTATCCGCCCCCTCCGTCACCGGTACAGCGGTAGCAGCGCTCCAGTCCAGGGTGTTGTCGTAGTACTCGCACACGTAGCCCGTGGCGCAGGCCTGGACGTTGTAGTCCCCCGTGGCCAGGCTTCCGATGGTGTAGGTGCCCTCAGATGTGCTCGAAGCCCACTGGCACCAGCCGCCGCCCGTGAAGGGGCACGCCCAGACCGACGCACCACCTATTTCGGTCCCGCCGGGACCGGTGACGGTGCCGGAGATCGTGCCCTCCACGCCCAGGCTGAAGTCGATGTCGGGCGTGTTGTCGCCCTCCGTCACGTGCACAGGGGTGGCAGCGTCCCAGTCCGGGGTGTCGTCGTAGTACTCGCACGCGTGGCCCGCGGCGCAGGCCCCCACACGGTAGTCACCCGTGGCCAGGCCTCCAATGGTGTACGTGCCACCGGACTCAGTCGAAGCCGACTGGCAGAAGCCGGCCGCGAAGGGGCACGCGTCGACCCAGGCGCCCAAGATGGGGCTCCCGCCTGAGTCGGTGACGGTGCCGGAGATGGTGCCCTCCACCCGCAGGCTGAAGTTGATGCCGGGCGTGTCCACGCCCTCCGTCACCGTTACCGGAATGGCGGCGTTCCAGTCCAAGGTGTTGTCGTAGTACTCACACACGTAGCCGGTGGCGCAGGCCTGGATCCGGTAGTCCCCCGTGGCGAGGCCGCCGATGGTGTAAGCGCCGCCGGGTCCCGTCTGACCCGAGACCCAGGAGCCGCTCCCAGTGTAGGGCCCTGCATACAGCGACGCTCCCACAATGGGGTTGCCATCGGGGTCCTTGACCACCCCGGAGATGGTGCCTTCCACCCGCAGGCTGAAGTTGATGCCGGGCGTGTCCGCGCCCTCCGTCGCCGTTATCGGAATGGCAGCGTTCCAGTCCAGGGTGTTGTCGTAGTACTCGCACGCGTAGCCCGTGGCGCAGGCCTCCACCCGGTAGGTGCCCGTGGCCAGACCCCGAATGGTGTAGGCACCATTGGAGTCAGTCGAAGCCGACTGGCAGGAGCCGCTGCCTGTGAAGGGGCACGCCCACAGCGACGCGCCGGGGATAGGGCCTCCGCCTGGGTCAGTGACGGTGCCGGAGATGGTGCCCTCCACGCGCAGGCCGAAGTTGATGCCGGGCGTGTCCCCGCCCTCCGTCACGGGCACGGGGTCGGCGTCCTCCCAGGCCAGGTGGTCGTCGTAGTACTCGCGGACGTAGCCCGGAGCGCTGGCCTCGACCCGGTAGTCGCCCGCGGCTACGAGCCCCGTGGTGTAGGTGCCATTGGCCGCGGTCCAAGCCCCGGAACAGGAGCCGCCGCCCGTGAAGGGGCATGCCTCGACCCAGATGCCTAAGATGGGGCTCCCGCCTGAGTCAGTGACGGTGCCGGAGATGGTGCCCCCCGGGGTCCAGTAGATGTTTGTGGCGTCCTCATCGTTATCAGGCTGATGGGCCTCGCCCTCGCTGCCGGGGACGATGTCGAAGGTGTTCCGCTCGAAGGACTCGTCGCCGGGGATGGAGAAGTCGGCCGTCCAGCCACCCCCTCCGCCAGCCACCTCATGCCGGGACGCACCGATCTCAGCCCAGGTGTTGACCCAGATATCTGCGCCAGGGCCGGCCGTGCCGGAGACGGTGTCGGCGCCGGGGTTCACCGCCGTCACCGCCAGGTCGGTTACGGTGTGGGTCTTGGTGGTGGCGCCGTCCGCCATGGTGACGATGTAGCCCGGCTGGACGTGAAACCGCCCGCGAAGGTCGAAGCCGACCCAGGTCTCCCCGGAATACCAGGGCACGTAGCCCGCAATCTGAGAGTCGGAGTAGTCCACCGGGTTCGGGGTGCCGGGGTCATCTATGGTGAGGGTGACCTCCGCTCCCTCGGGCCACTCGTAGCCCTGCACCCCGCCCCAGTTGGGCCACACGCCGAAGCGGGGGTTGGGCACCCGCCAGTCGACGGCGGTGGCGTCGCCGTCGCCATCGTACTGGTAGGCCTGGCCCTGGGTGCCCGGGCCGATGTCGTAGGTGCCCTCCTCACCCGGCTCATCGCCGGGAACGGAGAAGTCGGCCGTCCAGCCGCCCCCGACGCCGGCGACCTCGTAGCGGTTCACACAGCTGCTCTCGTCGCAGATGTCGCTCCAGACATCGGTGCCAGGGTCGGCCGCACCGGAGACGGTGTCGGCGTTGGGGTCCACCGCCGTCACCGCCAGGTTGGTGACGGTGTGGGTCTTGACGGTGGCGCCGTGGGTGAGGGTGACGATGCAGCCCGGCTGGACCTCAAGGCCGTCCGGGAGATCGAAGTTGACGAAGGTCTGGTCGGGGTCCCAGGGGGCAGGGCCTACGGTCCGGCAGTCGGAGTAGTCCGGCGTGCCCGGTATGCCTGGGTCGTCGATAGCCAGGCAGACCAGCGCCCCCAGCGGCCACTGGTAGCCTTGCACCTGGTTCCGCGTGAGCCAGACGTTGAAAGTGGGGTTGGGCACCCGCCAGTCGACGGCGGTGCCGTCGCCGTCGTCATCGTGCTGGCGGGCGCGGCCTCCTGTGCCGGGGACAATGTCGAAGCCGACCGCCGAGCAGTCGGCCGTCCAGTCGCCGTCTTGCTCAACGGTTGTCTGGCACGTGGGGCCTCCATGTACCCAGACATCGACGTCGGCGCCGGGCTGGGCGGTGCCGGAGACGGTGTCGGCGTTGGGGTCCACTGCGGTCACCGCCAGATTGGTCACAGTGTGCGTCTTGGCGGTGGCGCCGTCGGTGAGGGTGACGATGTGGCCCGGCTGGACGTCAAAGCTCCCTTCGAAGTCGAAGAGCACCCACGTCTGGTCGGGGTCCCAGGGGGCGAGTATTACGGTCTGGGAGTCGGAGTAGTTCACGGGGCCTCCTACGTCGGGGTCGTCAATGAGGAGGGTGACCTCTGCCCCCAGGGGCCACTCCCAGCCCTGCACCTGGTCATCCACGGCAAACACGTCGAAGTAGGGGTTGGGCACCCGCCAGTGGACGCCGGTGGCGTCGGCGTCGTCATCGTGCTGATAAACGTTTCCCTGGCTGCCCGGGCCGATGTCGTAGGTGCCCTCCTCACCCGGCTCATCGCCGGGAACGGAGAAGTCGGCCGTCCAGCCGCCCCCGACGCCGGCGACCTCGTGACGGTTCACGCAGCCGGTCTCGTCGCACACGTCCACGTAGACCTCCGTGAAGGGGTCGGCCGTACCGGAGACGGTGTCGGCGCCTGGGTCCACTGCGGTCACCGCCAGGTTGGTGACGGTGTGCGTCTTGGCCGTGGTGCCATGGGTAAGGGTGACGATGTGGCCCGGCTGAACATCAAATACGCCCTGGAGGTCGAACAGCACCCAGGTCTGGTCGGGGTTCCAGGGGGCGAGTATTACGGTCTGGGAGTCGGAGTAGTTCACGGGGCCTGCTACGTCGGGGTCGTCGATGAGGAGGGTGACCTCTGCCCCCAGGGGCCACTCCCAGCCCTGCACCTGGTCGTCGAGGGCCCACACGTCGAAGCGGGGGTTGGGCACCTGCCAGTACACGATAGTGCCGTCGCCGTCCTCATCGTGCTGGCGGGCCGCGCCGCCGGTGCCGGGGACAATGTCCAGGCCGACCGCCGAGCAGTCGGCCGTCCAGTTGCCGGCTGGGCCAACGATTGTCTGGCACGCTGGGCCTCCATGTACCCAGACATCGACATCGGCGCCGGGCTGGGCGGTGCCGGAAACGGTGTCGGCGTCAGGGTTCACCTCGGTCACCGCCAGGTTGGTCACAGTGTGGGTCTTGACAGTGGTGTCGTGTATGAGCTTGACCACGTGCCCCGGCTGGACGTCAAAGGCCCCCTCCAGCTCGAAGCGGACCGAGGTCTCCACGGGGTCCCAGGGCGCGACTATTACGGTCTGGGAGTCGGAGTAGTTCACGGGGCCTGCTACGTCGGGGTCGTCGATGAGGAGAGTGACGACGGCTCCCAGGGGCCACCCGTAGCCCTCCACCGCATCGTCCTGGACCCAGTCATCCAGGGGCCAGACGTTGAAGTAGGGGGTGGACGCCTGCGTGGTGTAGACGCCATCGGGGCCGGTCGGGGCCCACGTCTGTCTCGATTCGTCAAAGGGCGGAGCCGCAACCGATGCGTCGCTTGTGGGCGCCCTGGCCGGGCCGGACGCGGCGGCCGAGGGGGACCCCGTCATGGCAGCGGGCCCTGGGCCTGCCGTCCAACTGCCAGGTGGAGTGGGAGTCCAGCCGCCAGACCCAGTGGTCCACTGGGGTGGGGAGGTCCTGGCCGCCGGCCCGTCGCCGCTCCATGCCACGAGGTCCAATCGGGTAGCCGCGCCCGGACTCCACACGGCCGACCCGGCGGGGTA
>Ga0315296_10003779_pt1 | contig 12558 bp, 11 predicted proteins | sample YL17G14_18_MG_FD_203921 | JGI IMG/M metagenome (GOLD analysis project Ga0315296, IMG submission 203921) | Sediment microbial communities from Yellowstone Lake, YNP, Wyoming, USA - YL17G14_18 | ecosystem: Environmental > Aquatic > Freshwater > Lake > Sediment | place: USA: Wyoming | collected... | reverse complement strand
GCCAAAGAAGATCCCTCCCGAAGATACTCTGCGATAGGTCGTCCGAAATCTCGTCGCATCTTGCGGCGCAAATCCCCGAGACTGAACGAGGAAAAGCTGCGATGAGCGCGCTCGATCCCGAGCTGCTTTCGCGGCCCAGCGTGCTCTCCGTCATCGTACTCGATAGAATCCGCGTCCTCCTGTCCGATGGGTTCCCGCCTCTTGAGGCCCCTTTCAGAGACCGCAAGCCTCTGTCGTCGTCCGTCCTGTCTTCTTCAGGAGTCGCGATAATCGCTGAGTACAAGCCTCATTCACCCTCCTCTCCACCGTTGTCCGTACCTCCCGACCCTGAGCTTGCCGCGCGGGCCTATTCGTCGTCTGAAATCGCCGGCGTGTCTGTTCTGGTCGAGCCGAACTACTTCTTCGGCAGCCCTGAGCTGTTCTCCTTCTTCCGCGAGAGATTGGATGCGCCGATGCTCTTCAAGGACTTCGTGATTGCTAAGGAGCAGGTCGCCTTCGCATCATTGTTGGGGGCGGATGCGGTTCTGTTGATTGCGAAAGCATTGAGACCTGAGGCGTTGGAGGAACTCGTCAAGTCATGCATCGCATTCGATGTGGAGCCGCTCGTCGAGATCCATGACGAGCAGGACCTTGCGAAACTCTCCGCGATTCAGTCTTTCGAATCGGTGAAGATGATCGGAGTGAACTGCCGAGATCTCAGGACGATGAAGATCGATTTGGATCTCTTGGCCGGTCTGAGACCGTCCCTCCCGCGTGACAAGATAATCGTCGCCGAGAGCGGAATCCAGACTGTGCATGATCTGGAGAAGATGCGCTCTGCCAACGCGGTCCTGATCGGATCCATGTTCATGAACGCTGAGGACCTGGAGACCCAGCTGAGGGCGGCCGTCGAAGCCTCGAGGAGCGCGGCGAGATGAAGGTCAAGATATGCGGCTTGACGACGCTTGAGGATGCTGTCATGTGCGAGGAACTCGGAGCCGATGCGATCGGTCTTGTTCATTTCCCGGGAAGAACGAGGAGCCTTGCCTTGGACAAGATCGCCGACATCTCATCGTCGCTCGGTCCTCTCACGACAAAGGTGCTTGTTTGTGCACCGAGGACAACCTCCGAAGCTCTGGAGATGATGCTTGCCAGCAATGTCGACGCCCTTCAGCTCTATTCGCTCGAGCCGTGTGAGCTTCTTGAGCTGCGGAAGCTAGGCGTTCGAGCATTCAGAGTGGTTCCCCCGGTGCGCGAAATAGCCTCGAGGTTCTCCCGCGCAGCTGGCGCGCTCGTGTTCGAGGGCGGGACACCTGGGTCGGGAACATCCTATGACTACTCCAAGGTGCCTCTCGACTGCTGCAGGAAGGCGATAATCGCTGGTGGTCTGAGCCCCTCCAATCTCCATCTCGCAAAGAGCCTTCGACCTTACGGGCTCGATGTATCCAGCGGCGTAGAGAGCGAGCCCGGACGGAAGGATCCCGAACTCGTCTCCGAATTCATCAGGAGGTGCAGGGAATGAAGGCTCGCGGGTACTTCGGAGATTTCGGCGGCTTCTACGTCCCTGAGATACTCGTGCATGCGCTCGTCGAACTCGAGAGCGAATACGAGCGCTTGAAAGCGGACGACGCCTTCAAACGCCGCCTCAACGACCTGCTTCGCACCTACGCCGGCCGCCCGACCCCGCTGTACTATTGCAGGAGGCTGAGCGAGAAGCTCGGCGGAGCGAAGATATTCCTGAAGCGCGAGGACCTCGCCCATACGGGCTCGCACAAGATCAACAACGCCCTCGGCCAGACTCTGCTAGCCCAGAGCATGGGCAAGACTCGGATAATCGCGGAGACGGGCGCTGGCCAGCACGGAGTCGCGACCGCAACAGCCTCCGCGCTCCTCGGGCTCGAGTGCGAGATCTACATGGGAGAGGTGGACGTCGCGCGCCAGAAACTCAACTGCTACAGGATGAAGCTGCTGGGGGCCAAGGTCAACGTCGTCAGGAATGGATCGAAGACTCTCAAGGACGCGATTAGCGAGGCCATGCGGGACTATGCCGCGACGAGCGACCATACTCACTATGTGATTGGGAGCGTCGTGGGGCCCCATCCATACCCGACCATCGTAAGGGACTTCCAGTCCGTCATCGGCCGCGAAGCCAGGGAGCAGATCCTCGGGTGCGAGAACCGGCTGCCCGACGCGCTCGTCGCTTGTGTCGGTGGCGGGAGCAACTCGATCGGCCTGTTCCATCCGTTCGTGAATGATGAGGGGGTCGTGATGTACGGAGTCGAGGCCGGAGGCAAAGGAGTGGAGACCGGGAAGCATTCCGCAAGTGTGGTCGCAGGCACCGAAGGCGTTCTGCACGGCTTCAAATCGCTCGTGCTTCAAGACCCAGAAGGGCAGATATCGGAGACTCATTCGGTGGCTGCCGGCCTCGACTATCCGGCGGTCGGCCCCGAGCATGCCTACCTGGACAGGTCGGGCAGAGTGGAGTATCTCGCGGTCACGGACGAGGACGCGCTCGCCTCGTTCCACCTTCTTTCGGAGACGGAGGGGATCATACCTGCCCTCGAAAGCGCCCACGCCATCGCTTACTCGGTCCGCCTCGCTCGCGAGATGACAAGGGACCAGACCATCATCGTCAACCTCTCGGGCAGAGGGGATAAGGACGTGAATCAGGTAGCGGAACTGGAGGGAGAGCTCTGAGCAGGCTCGAAGGGACATTCGAATCCTTGAGACGGTCGGGCTCAGGGGCCTTCATTCCGTACGTCTGTGCGGGCGATCCGGACAAGGCCTTCACCGTCGAGCTGGTGGAGGCCCTTCTGAGGGCTGGTGCGGACGTCGTGGAGCTCGGGCTGCCGTTCTCTGATCCGGTCGCAGACGGCCCTGTCATACAGAAATCGATGCAGCGTTCGCTCTCGGGCGGCTTCAAGACGACGGATATCATTGACACGATTTCGACTCTCAGGTCGCGTGGGATGACTCAACCAATCATCGTGATGACCTACTACAATCCCGTGTTGAAGTGCGGTGTGGACTCATTCTGCGAGCGTCTAGCCGAGGCTGGGGCTGATGGGCTCCTCGTGGTGGATTTGCCGCTCGAAGAGTCCGAAGAGCTCGAAGCGGTCGCGCGCGATCACGACCTTGACATCATTCATCTGGTTGCGCCATCCACTTCTGATTCCAGGATCGACCTTATCCTCTCGAGATCGTCCGGATTCGTCTACGCTGTTTCAGTTGCCGGGACGACTGGAGCGAGGGATGTGCTGCCTCAATCCGCCGAACAGCTCCTAAAACGAGTTGTCCAGAAGAGCCCGTTGCCCGTGGCTCTGGGTTTCGGGATCTCGGGCCCCCAGCAGGTGCGCTCCGCGCTCGAGGCGGGAGCGTCAGGGGTCGTCGTGGGTTCCAAGCTCGTATCTGTGTACTCCGATGGTTCTGGTGCTCGGAGTGAGGCCCTTGCCAAAGTCGAACGCTTCGCAGAGGACATGAAAGCAGCTACGCGCGGTATCAAGAGGCGCTGACCGAATAGACCTTTCCAGCGCTGTGCGTCCAATCGGCACAATTGTTATATCCGCTCATCGCGTGGCATGGCCAGATATGGCGCTATCCCGTCTTCCGCCGGAAGTAGAGAAGGACATACATGCGTGTCTCCAGTGCGGGTACTGCAATTTCGTGTGTCCTATCCAGCTCAACGAGGACAAGGGGTTCGAATCCTGGCGCGTGCGCGGAAAGATGTACCACCTCAGGCGGTACGCCCATCCCGGCACATTCGACAGGCTGACTAGGCGGAGGCCCGAGATATCGCCGGAGTTCGTCGAGAGGATATACAACTGCACGGCGTGCGGCTACTGCCAGAACGTGTGCCATGCGGGGATCAAGTTCAACGACCGCTGGGAGCAGGTCAAGGAGTGGTTCGTTAAGAACGGCGTAGGGCCGCTCGACAGGCACAAGACTCTGAGGACGAGGGTCATAGCGAAGCACAATCCGTACGACGAGCCTCACGAGACGCGAGAGGACTGGATCCCTAAGACGGCCAAGCGTTCGAAGAACCCCGAGGTCATCTACTTTGCCGGATGCACCGCGAGCTACAGGCAGCAGAAGATTGCCGCTGACACGACGAGAGTGTTGGACGCGGCAGGGATCGAGTATGATGTCCTCGGCAAGGATGAGTGGTGTTGCGGGTCCCCTCTCATCAGGACCGGCCAGACGGACATCGTGACCGACGAGAAGGACGGGCTCGTGAAGCACAACCTCAGGGAGTTCGAGAGGCGCAACGCGAAGATCGTGGTCACGGCCTGCGCTGGCTGCTTCATGACGCTTAAGCACAACTACCCGATCTACGCGGGCAAGCTCGATTTCGAACTCTATCACCTGACGCAGTTCATCGACGGGCTGATCAAAGAGAAGAGACTCGTGCTGAAGAAGCCGCTTCCGAAGAAGGTCGCCTTCCACGATCCGTGCCACATCGGCCGTCACCATGGCATCTTCGAGGAGCCCCGGAGGATCCTGAAGGCGTTCCCCCAATCCACTTTCCTGGAGCTGCCGCACAACAGGAACGATTCGCAGTGCTGTGGCGCGGGCGGGGGATACAAGATACAGTTCAACGATCGCGCTGAGTACATCGCCTCGAGGCGCGTGGAGGAGGCCAGGAGCGTCGGCGCGGAGATGCTCGTGTCCTCGTGCCCGTTCTGCGTGACGAACCTGACCGGAGGGGCCAAGGTCGCCGGGATCAAGATGGAGGTCGCCGAATTGGTGTCCCTGGTCGCCGATTCCGTCCAGAGATAGACGGCCGGTCCTTGCACGGGAAGTAGGTATTATATTCGGCACCAACCCTCTTTCCGCAGGTTCCTGATGCGTTCACTCCCGTTGTTCAAGTTCGGCGACAGGGCGAGGTCCACCAGCTGGGGCATCGCGCTCTGCACGATGTTCATCGTCGCGAGCTTCTCAATCGCAGGCGGGCTCGAGACTTCGATGGACAAGCTCGTGGGCGGCTTCTCATCCAACAGGTACCTGATCACGCTGCCCGGGGACGGCGGACCGGACTTCATCCCGACCTCCAGCCTCGAACCGTTTGCAGACAGGGTCGCGAAGGGGACCTATGTCGAGGCCGTCGCCTTGCCGTACAACGAGACCGTGACAGTCTTCTCGATCTCGGACCGGTACGGCGTCCTGCCAGAACAGTTCTATGTGCGGGAGAACGACGTCTTGATCGGGCCCGCAGTCGCGATGTCCGGAGAGATCACGATTGTCACCAACAACACGGTCACCGCGGCCATAGATGGCAGGTTCTCATCCTCGTTCTTCCCTCCTAGCTGGATACTCGCGCGAGAGGATCTGGTGCAGGAACTCACGGGCCGGAGCGTGGACAATTACAACTTCGCAATTGCCCGTGAGATGAACGCCACTGGGATCGCCGCGCTTGAGGATCAAGGGTTCGTCGTCCAGCCGCTCATAGGCATCATAGATTTCCTGAACTCAGGAGTCCACGAGATTAAGAACGACGCGGTTTGGGTTCTCATCCCGTCCGCATTCGTGATCGCGGTGCTCGCGTACAGCTTCATCGGCTCTGAGACCGCGGACAGACGACACGATATCGGCATAGTCAAGACTCTCGGCGCTGGGAGGAAGCGCGTGCTCGGATACCTGCTCCTGAACGCGCTAGTCATATCCGCCTGGGGCGGCTTGCTGGGCGTCGCTCTCGGGGTCGTGCTGTCCTATGCGCTCTCGACCGCGGCTTCGGCAATGTTCACGTCGGTCTTCATAATCGAGACTAGCGAGATGCTGCTCATCGTATCGTTCTTCGCGACCGTGGGAGCGGGCGTTCTCGGGGCGCTTATGCCCGCGGTCAAGATGACCTTGACATCGCCTGTCCAGGACCTCAAGGAGGTGGCGCCATTCTCCTGATACGCCCGAGGGTGATCGTCGTCATCACGCTCGCGATAATGATATTCACGACGACCGCTGCTGTGCTGTCGGGTCTTCGGTCCGCGCCCAACGCGTTCGCTGCGAACGAGGGCTTTGCGATCTCGTCGTCTTCTGCTCCAACTATCTTCTCGAGCCAGGTAGACCTGAGCCTGGTGGGCGCGCTTGAGACCTTGCCTGAGATTACGGGCGCCAGCCCTGAGGTGTTCGCGTTCTCATCCTGGAACGGCGAGTCGTTCGTCCTAAGGGGAGTAATCCTGGAGAAGCTCAACGCGACCGGGCCGGCCTTCGAGAAGCTGGAGCTCACAGGCTCGCATCCTCCAGGCGAGAGAGCGAGCGCCTTGGTAGGGACGAGGCTGTACGAACGGCTGGGCATATCGCTGCCGTACACCATTCCTGTGGTGGGAAGCTACTCCTCGAAGATGGAGTTCCTGAACATCGTGGGCTGGTTCGAGACCGATTCCCCCCTGGACGACGAGATGCTGGTCTCGCTCGATGTCGCTCGGTTCCTGTCGGGCATGAGCTCGGACAAAGTGTCGATCATACGCGTGGCGACGAGCGACCCCGAATGGCTTTCCTCTCTGCTCTCTCCTCAAGGTGCGAGGTTCACCCTGTTCGACCTGCTCTCTCAGAGGACATTCGCGGCGGTCGGTGAAGAGGTGGGCGTGAGCGTAGGAGTCCGCAACTGGGGCACCGAGAAGGGCTCCGTGAACATCTCGTTCAAGGAAGGATCCATCAGCATCGGGGAGGTCGGGAGGACTCTGAACGCTTCCGAATCGGACCGGGTGCTCCAGATGGTCTCGTTCGATAGCCTTGGCCCGCACACGGTCGAGGCGTCGATTTCGGGCGAGTTCCCCGTAAGGCTGACCATAAACGTCACTGTTGTTGAGCCTTACCTCCGGATCGCCGCGCCTTCGAAGGTGCCCCTCGGGGACGAGCTCTCCGTGAGGGTGACGACATTCCTCGGAGAACCTGCGGTCGGCGCAACGGTGACTTTCGGGTCGAAAATCAATTCGACGGATTCGTTCGGGAACGCTACCTTCTTGGCCGACCAGATCGGCTCTGTCCAGGCGACCGCCAACATGACTGGTTATGCGGACGCTCGCGCGACCGTGACCGTCGTGGACCCCTCTACATATCCTCCGGAGTTCCAGCCATCGGTCATGTCCTTCACTTTGTCCCCTGAGAGGATGAAGGAGTCGGAGTCGGCGACAGGAGTCGTCGTCGTCAGCAATAACGGCTCTCTTCCGGGAACGTTCAATCTCACGGTGCTCGTGGATTCGGGACTCTACACCACGTTGAGCATCTCCCTGGACGGCCTCGAGAGCAAGTCGGTCACGTTTAAGGTAAAGGGCGTTTCGACGGGAACTCATTCAATCCAGGTCGCGACCTTCGCGACGGAGCTCGCGGTCGAGCCGTGGTTCGCGGACAATCCTGACTATGTCCGGCTGGTCATGAGATACAGCGGCTCCAGCTCGCTTTTCTCCGCCGGCTCCGTGCCGATCTATCAGGCCGCGAAGATCTCGGAAGGGAACGTCTCGGTCGCGCTGTTCGCGATCGGCGCGACATCCGCCCTGCTCGCCCTGCTCGCCATCACCTCCGTCTTCTCCAAGGAGATACACGAGGGGAGGCGCAGGCTGGGCATATTGAAGACCATCGGGGCATCTCGCGCCGCGATCAGGAAGCTCGTCTTCCCGCAGGCGCTGGAGAACAGCCTCGGCGGGGCCGCCCTCGGAATAGCCTTCGGGGTCATCATAACGGACATGCTCTCTAGGTCGGGAGTGTTCGTCCTGTTCGGGCACGAGATCCAGCTGAGCCTGGATGCGGGCCTTCTTGTTCTCTTGCTGGTCGGCGCGGTCGCCATTAGCGTCTCGAGCGCGCTCGCATCGGCCATGATCGCCGTGCGGGAGACCACGATCAGGTCGATCAAGAAGTTGCAGGAAGAAGAGCCGGAGCCGATCGATGTCGAGAAGCTGATCGCGGACGAGTAGGCGTTCAGACGACCTCGATCCAAAGGTGCAGGTTGCCGTAGAAGTACTCGGGCGAGCCTTGCTTCTGGATGTACAGGTCGAAGTCGATCCTGAACTGACCCCAGTACGCGAGGTCTATGCTCACGTTCTGCTCCCAGAGCTCTCCCTTCTGCAGGACCTTGGTGAACTCCTGGGCGTAGAGGGTCGTCTCGTTGTGCCCGACCATCCTGAACGTGCGCGGGCCTTCCTCGCCGTTCTTTATGTGGATCGTGAGGTTCAGCGTGGAGTTGTGGTCCCTGGTCGTGTTGATGTCCGCGCTTCCCGTGTCGTCTGTGAGCGCGAAGTACGTCCGCGACGGATAGTCAGCCGTCAAGATCAGCCCGAGTGAGATCGCGGATATCGCGATCGCGGTCCCGAGCATCGCCGCGACCACCTTGTCGAGCTTGATGGTCCTCGGGGCCTTCTCGGGCGCGGGCGCGGCCGCCTTCTTTGCCCCCTCCGTTTCGGGCCGTTTCCATAGCACGTCGAACGCGACGGCCCCGAGCGCGAACAGGAGAACGGAAGCCCGTGTCGTGTCCTCCGTGAGGCTGATCGGCGTGAGCACGAGTATGAGCCCCAGGAAGATCAGCACGAGTATGCTCAGGCCGAGGCTGAGCACGAACTTCGCCTCTGGGGATGTGCCCCTCCAGAAGAACAACCTCACGACCGCGAACCCTGGGACGAAGAACAGAAGTGGGATGCCGAACACATACGCGAGCGCCCCACCCGGTAGAATCCAGAGGACTGCCGACGCGACGGCCGAGAATACCACGATGGCGAGTCTCTGGCCGTTGTCCGTCTCAAGGAACCTCATGAGCGAGTCAGCAGGTCCAGGACTTGGCATGTTCGCGGTGCTCCGTCTGCGGTAGTAACCGTTCGAAAGCTATATGAGTTTGCGTTGTTGGGAGCTCGCGGTTCAATGAGGCCGCGACATCACACTGGCCGGTTCTGTTGCGCTATCGGGTGGTGGCTGCTCAAATCGCCACCCCCATGCAACTCGTTCCATTCGGCTCCGACCGTGCGCCCGTCACCGGGTCGTATAGGATCATCATCACGTCATGCTGGAACGCGCCGGGGTTGAACCGTAAACCCCCTGCCATCCCCTTCGAGATGGCTGTCTGCAGCAGGTTGATGCTGGCATTGATGTGCCTGTCCAAATGCCAGCCGCACTCGCAAACGAACTCCGTGCCCATTCGGGAATCCTGTGTCCTCCCACATATCGGGCACGTTCTGCTGCTGTATCTAGGGTCCACCTTGACGATGGGGATTCCCCGCCACTGCGCCTTGTACTCGATGATCTGATGGAGCTTCCTTCTTGGCCAAAGGCTGAGACGCCGGTTCAGCTCCTTGTTCCATGTTGGCCTGAACCCCTTCAGGTCCTCAAGCACGACTGCGGATTTCTGATTCTCAGCGAATGAGAGAACTGCATTCGCCACCTGGTGCAGCCTGTACTCGATTCGGTGGCGCTCCCTCGCTCCTTCCCTCCTGCAGAGTCTTCTCGAAGTACGCCTGTCATGCGCCTTCTTCTTCTGGAGCCTCTTGCGCCTGTCGTGATGCCTCTGCTGGATCACGGCGATGCCGGAGAACTCCGCCTTGACAGCCTTGACATCAACTCCGTTTGCGAACACGCCGTCCAAACTTCGCTCGTTGGTATCGAGCGAGAGAGCGGATTCTGGGACGTATGGATTCGGGGCGTCTTTCCGGAATGCAATGATGACTCGATCTGGAGAGAGCGTCAGGGAGCCGAGCGTGTAGGAGCGATCTTCCAGATACCTGCGGTGGTAGTTGCTCACGACCAACTCGAGGTGGACATGGCATCCAGCCCTGATTGGCAAATCGATGGTTCCTTTCTCACGGTCGAACTTGTACGCCTGATTCTCTGCCTTCATGAAAAGTCGGCGGACATAGGGGACGCGCCAGGAGTCGCCATTTCTTGTTCGCCTTCGATGGTTCTTTAGGACGCTCCCGGCTACTTCGAACGCGGAGACGAGATGCTGGGAATACATCTTCGGGTGTTCCTGGCGGAAGTCCCTGTAGGCGAGCTTGGTGAGTGCGTTTCTCGAGGACACCCCTGCATGAACGCCCGCACGGATGGCGCTGTTGACTGCCAGCCTGAAATCCTCGAGAAGAAACCTCGCCTCAGAAGGAATCTCGCCTCCGAGACGAAAGACCACCCCCCTGACCAGCATCTGGACCATCAGAATGCCTTGCGTATTTGTTCTTCTCTGCTGCATGTAGCGACATTCCCACCAAACACGGTTCATTGCGCATCTTCATCACCCGAATTGTTACAGAACCCCCGCGTAGCAATGTTTTTAAACGGTCAACCCAATGCTAAATCCTACCCCCAGGGATTTGAGCGCGTAGCATCGGAGAGGTGTATCCTGAGATGGCCAAGAAGAAGGCGACTATCGTCGAGGAGCCCGAAGTCAAGCACGAGGAAGAAGTGACCTGTCCTGTCTGCGGGAAGCACGTAGGCCTGGACGTCATGTCCTGCCCGCACTGCGGGGCCGAATTCGAATCCGAGGAGAAGGCTCCCACGGAAGAGGTTCGGGCGCAGGATGACGAGGAGATGGCCGCGTGTCCTGTATGCCACAAGATGGTCAGCCTTTCCGTCTCAGCCTGCCCGTATTGTGGAGCCGAATACGAAGCCGAGGGAGAGAAAGCCCCTGCACGGGCTGTGGAGGCGCCGAAAGCAGCGCCCAAAGCAGCCGTGACCTACGTAGAGGCCGAGGAAGAGGAGACCGCCGAATGCCCTGTGTGCGGTAAGATGGTCGGCCTGGACGTGGCAGCGTGCCCGTACTGCGGCGCGGAGTTCGAGGAAGAGGAAGTCGAGGAGATCATAGAGGTCGAGGAGAAGCCAGTTCCGAAGAAGGCCAGGGCATATGCTCCTGCAGTTGTGAAAGCCGAAGAAGGGGTGGAGGTCGAAGAGGGGGCGCCCGCAGCAATGGATGGGCCGTCTAGCATCATGGACCTCCGCGTCATAGGGATGTCCCTCATAGTTCTCGGCATACTGGGCTCACAGATCTCGTTCATGATAGACTGGTATTGGACATGGGTGCCCCCGATCGAGGACAACCTGGGGATGTTCATAGCCATACCAGCCGTGATCATCGTAGTCGGCCTGCTGGCGTTCCTGCTCGTGAAGAGGGCGGTGAGCGGCGGGAGGAAGATCCCGAGGCCCATGCCAGGATTCTCCTTGGCCATGTTCCTGACCGGCATACTCGCGCTCGTTATGGTCATGCTCTGGAGCCCGATCAACTCGGCCCTCCAGAGCTCGAGCATAGGCGTTGGAGCGGCGTTCGTGCTGATTCTTGTCGTAGGCGCCATCGCCATGATAATGGGCATGAGGGCGAGCTCGAGGGCAAGCGCGGGCTGAATCCTCGAGAGGTCGACCCGGCAAACCCCTTCAAGTTTCTGCCAAAACCCAAGGCAATAGGCCGAAGTCCGTTCAATAATCTTGAAATATCGCGCATACGATTACGCGCGCTGAGCGCAATAGTGCAGCGTCCTGAGAGTCTGGTTTGTGGTGGGGGGCAAGACCCAAACGATTGCGCGACGGGGCGGGATGGGGCCCTCGAGGCATTTTTCAGACGCTCTGTCGTGGGCGCTGCCTGCAGATCCTTCGGGTTTCGGCGAGAGAGCCATATCCTTTTTTCCTCCCGCGATGGGCTTGTCCAGCGACCAAATAATTATATACTAATAACCCGATATATTGAGTGCGAAAGCAGAAGGGATGGACCAGCGTTTGCTTTGCATTATTCGCAGCGCTCTATCTGTCCTTTCCGCGAACGCGTACTAAGTGAAAAGGAGTGAGGCAGGATGGAGAAGAAGATCCTTGTGATAATGGTCTCGCTGGTGGTCGTCGCGGCACTCGTGGTCGCGTTCGTCATGATAGCCTCGGGCGGATTGGCCAGGGCAGGCGGCTTCACGAAGCTGTACGACAAGCTCGTGAACGATGACGAATTCACGTACAACCAGAGGCTCAAGCTCCCGGACAGCTGGGATGTCGGCGACACCAAGAAGGTGAGCGACAAGATCGTGGACATGTACTACAAAGAAGAGGACCGCGGGTACTTGACCACGCTGTGGTTCGCCTACCAAGGTGACAAGTGGAACGACCCCGAGCACGGCACGCACTTCTATGTCCCGGACACCAGCCACGACGGCTGGCTGGAGGTCTCGCACGGGCTCTTCAGCATACAGATCTGGAGCGCCACGAACTTGTCCGTGAAGTATGACGTGGGCGACACGATCACGGTCGAATCGCAGCTCAAGACTAATGTCAACGTCGACCTCGCGTTCGACGACGAGTGGCACGTCGCTGGCGTACTGTAGGTTAAGTGGCACCATCCATGAGAGAGAAAACCCAGAAAACCCCTTCCTTCGCGTCTTTCAAAACCGCCCGGAGCCGAGCTTTCGGAAAAGGCCTCGGGGCCATCTCAAGCTATAAAGAGGTTTCCCCTAGTGGCCAGGCTATCAAAAATGAGAATCGGCGAAAGGGTATTATAAACAATTTCAGCGTAGTTCACGTGAAAGCCAAAGGCATGCAGGAGTCCGGGCGAGCCCAGCTTTTGTGGGCGGTCCGAGTCTGAAGAGTGGCCTTGATAGGACGAGGGGGGAAAACCTCCCGTCAAAAGGGGCGCCGAACTTCAGC
>Ga0315296_10003778_pt1 | contig 12562 bp, 11 predicted proteins | sample YL17G14_18_MG_FD_203921 | JGI IMG/M metagenome (GOLD analysis project Ga0315296, IMG submission 203921) | Sediment microbial communities from Yellowstone Lake, YNP, Wyoming, USA - YL17G14_18 | ecosystem: Environmental > Aquatic > Freshwater > Lake > Sediment | place: USA: Wyoming | collected... | reverse complement strand
CCTGAAAATGCCCAGTAACCTAAAATAATCAGATTGATTGGTGTAATAATAGAAAGTATGCCGAAAAGAAGTGGATTTTTTCCATATTTTGCTGCTATCTTGCCAAAACAAACAGCAATGTATACAAGGATAATGGGCAATATAATTTTCCCGACAATATCCACCATTTCCCTCCTTTTGGTTTACACAGCTCTGGGGACACAATAGTTAATTATTATTCTTGAGAATTATGACATCCCGTCCTTCAGGAGAATCTATCTTCCGGTATCCCTCCCTTTCCAGAAGTCTCCCCATAACCTCCGAATCCGCCTCATTCATCTGACACCCAAAAGTCCTCAAAAAAAATTTCTTTTTTGTAACTTTCTTGTTATTCATATGTTATAAAATTTATTACGTCTCTAGCCTTCTGCAAACGCACAATAAAGCGTCAGGTATATTCATCGCTTTCTAGCGTAAAAATAGGAACAGTCCTATTTTATACATAACGGTCCTTATTTTGCCTGTGTATTATTCTTTACAAACGTATTTTCTATAATATGCTTATCCAAATCTTCGTTGGTGTATTCTGATTGTAAAATCTTTGTCCATTCAGCGAGATTTACTTTAATACTTCCACATTTCTGTTTGTAATCAAATACATTTATTTCGCATTCCTGAAATTCAGTTTCAAGACGCGCTATGTAAAATGCTATCCTTAAAGCTTGTTTATCAGCTTTTAAAGATGGTCGTTTCTTTCGAAATTTTATCGCACCTAATTTCCCAAACAACTCTGAGGGATAATCAAATCCTTGAGTTTTCTGTACATTGCATATAATCTTTGAATTGTTATCTACAAAGCGGATATCTTTTGAAATAAAAAAAGATTCATGTATAAATTCATCTATGAGAGACCGTAATTGTTTTAAGTTTCGAAAACGTTTAATTTCCCTAAAATTTAATTTATCTTGATAATCATAAACAAATAATGTCATTGCTGCCACTTGAGCCAGAAAATTAATCTGGATAGCTTCAACGAGCCTCTCAAACGCTACTAATTTAAATTCGCGTTGCCATTCATTTCCCTTTTTATCTCTGTCTTTAAATACTATATTAGATTCCTCTCCATATTCAATTCTCTTATGGCTTATGGCATTTTTAACGTGAGGTTCAATACCCTTTGAAAGAAATGATAAATCATTAATAAACCGAAAGTTTTTGCAGCCTTCGATTTTCTTTAGTTTATAGGATAGATCATCCTCACAATATTCGGCCAATGACTTTTCATTAATATCTTTATGATTTGATACCAAATCCAAACAATAAATTGCTATGGTTATACTATGTCTGATGTTCTTTTCATATAAAGTATGGTATTTCTCCATTAATACTTTAAATCTAACCTCAGCATCTCTATCTTTCACAGATTCTATTTCTTCATCACAGTGATATAGGTCTTGTTGACCTTCAACAATGTGTTCTTCTGCGTTCAAATAAATCTGGTGCATTTCATTATATTTACCGAGACCGGCAGCTAATTTAATCAATTCGAAATAAATCTCTATTGTCTTCTTCCAAATCTCTACACCTTGATTGCCATGATGAACTGCATGCTCAGCAAACAAATAACAATGAACAAGACTTCGAATATGAGGATAAGGTAATAAAATTGGAGACCTTTTCGTTATATGACCAATTGCTTTCTCAATATCTGGAAGGGTAAATAAGATTTCTCCAGCTGGAAAATCTATGGGACTTCGTTTTCTTGAATAATAAGGTAAGGACATTTATCTTTCCTTTAACAGTTTAATAGTTCTGGGGACATAATAGTTCTGGGAATAGTTCTAGGGACACAATACTTAATTATTCTTTTTAAGAATTATGACATCCGCTCCTTTCGGAGAATCTATCTTCCTGTGCTTCTCCCTTTTCCAGAAGCCTTTCCATAACTTCCGAATCCACATCATTCATCTGACGCCCAAAACTCCGAATAAAAACCTTTTTGTCAACCATTATTGTTCTATAACTAAATTAAACTTTTTCCTTTTAGATTTTATGTGATTCTTTTAGGGCGAAACAATTAACGGTGTACCTTTTAGTGCCATCATCTTAATAAATCTTAAAGAGTTCATAGTCTTCTCGTTTCGCAAAAGATTTAACATGTTGTTTCTAAACCTCTAAATTATTTTTTCTGAATTACTTTCTTTTTAATTTTTCTCTGAAGCCATACATTTAAAAAAATAGCAAGAACTATTACGGCGAAAGTAAATCCAAAAAGTACTTCCGTAACAACAACAAATTTTGCCAAAAAACTTTTGGGTATTATGTCGCCGTGCCCAAGAGTAGTAATAGTAACAAAGCTAAAATATATTGAATCGGGTATATTAATATTTCCTGAAAATGATTTAACATCTCTCATGTAGATACCATAATATATTGCGCCATAACTAAGTACAATTAAAAACCAATCTTGTACAATCCCAAAAATTCGTAGTTTATACTTTGGCATTGAAACTATTCGCATAATCCCCTTCTTGTCCGGTCTGAAATAGTCAAAAATATTACTTAGTGAAAAAGACGCGTTCAAAGAAGCTATACATATAGCAACAGTTGTATAGTTATTACTTGACAAAGAAAAACTACATACAATTAACAAAAGGTACCAGATTTCATAAAAAGAAACGGGGAGCTTCCAAAGCAGTACAGGATTAAAAATCATCAAAATCAATCTTAGTATGTGCATAGGAAAAGTGTATAAAATCTTCAGGCCCTCTATTAGGTCCAAGAAAGTTTTTAGTAATGGATTTATGAAGGTATTGAAATCTATTTTTTGTTCCAACTGTAGATTTTTTCTAAAGACTTTTTCAAGATATCTTTTAACATACTTCTCAATAAGCTTTTTTCTTAATTCTTCTGGTACATTCTCGTGCTTTTTATTAAGGTTCGTAATCCTACGAATGAAGCGAAAGACAAAAAATATGATCACTGAAGACGCGATTACATGTATTATCGCTACTGAGAAAAATATTATCTTATACATATGGGTCTATTTAGCAAATAGTTCTGTGGACACAATACTTAATTATTCTTTTTAAGAATTATGACATCCGCTCTTCCTGGAGAATCTATCCTCCTATAACCCTCCCTCTCCAGAAGCCTCTCCATAACTTCCGAATCCGCATCATTCATCTGACACCCAAAACTCCTGAGAAAAACTTTTTTACCCATGTCCAAATCCAAAATTCTAAACCAAAATTAAATTAAATCTCTTTTGTCTTATATCTTTAGAGAACCTCTATCTACCTTTTAATTCCTTTTATCTAACTCTGTGTACGGCGCTCGCCTCTAGCCTTATTCATAGCAGCCTATTTATAAATCAGATTAAGAGATAACTAATTTTTATTTTTTTGCCAGAATAAGTAAAATACGGATAATAAGAAAAAATGCCGATCCGCTTGTTGTAATAATTATGCCTCTAATAAGTATTCGTTGTAATTGCCTGGTAAAATCGTTTTTAAATTTTTCTAGAACTAAATATAAATAAAGTTGCTCAATATTTTGTTTTAATTCCTCTTTTATATTTTTGTTAATAGACTTATCTGCATACATTTTTAGCTTATCTAAATATTCCATATTATATTTTTGCCTATCTTGAGCACTATATCGAATTTGTGTTTTTAACTTCTTTATATCCATATAATGGTAAAACCATTTCCATGTTTTGGTTATATCTATAAAAGGATAATTCGGATTTGTTTGGGAATTGTACCATATTACCATTAGCAGACCTGTTATAAAAAGACCAATTATAAATGGACTAAGGAAATGTAATAAAATTTTTGTTATTTGTGATGAGGATGCTATATTGAATAAAGCTGCAACAATTGCACCTACAGCACTTGAAAACGCTAATATAGCGATTCCAATTTGGAGATAGCCAAATCTCCTCTGTTCAGTGTAATCCAATCTTCTGTAGACATAATCCATTGTAGCCAAGGCTTCTTGATTTTTCTTTTCAGCTTGTTTCTCGTCTATGCTGTTAAATAAATTATCAAATTCTTCTCGTTTTTTGTCATAACTACTTGCGTTATTCACGACGGCCTCCTATATTTATTATTTTCTGGATTGAAACGGTAATTAAAAGCTTTGTCTATTTTCTTATCCAAACGTATATTATAAAATTCTGTAGGAGAATTAGCTGAAAAGGGGTGGTTCCATTTATGAAGGATAAAATCTTTCATAGATTTTAATTTGTTCAAATTCTCGGCATTATTTCTGCATTTAGAATTAAGATACATTCTTATACTTCTCTTAGGGATCCACTCCTTACTTATTAATGAATAATTTATACTACGAGCTCTATAGCCTCTGCGAATAGCCAATGCAATATTGTGATGAAACCAATTTTCAAAACCATCTACATCATCTATGCCGCAACAACAGTCTGCATCACCTAAATATTGCAAATCGTTATCTGCTGCACAATATTTCATGCCCTCATCATGAATACATTTAACAATAAATGATAAGTTTTTCGTTTTTACTTCTGAAGGCAACACATACTCTCTGCCTACTTGTTTAGCTCCAAGTTTATTATATATTGACCTTATGTTATAGCCAATAGTAGAGTTTAGTATTTGTTCTTTATGTTTTTTTAAATCAATAGGTGCCTTATAGTGTTCAATTATCACTTTTTTGCAACCTGCTCTTTTTAATAACTTTATTAATTTTTTATCATTAGAATTAATATTCAATAGTAATGGCTGCAAACGACAATATGTTTTTATACCATTTTCATTAAGTATTCGCATGGTCTTTAGTCTTTTATTAACTGATGGCGCTTTAGGTTCTAATTTTTGTCTTAGTGAGTCATCTGAAGTACATAGTGATATTTGAACGACTAAATTAGGATATTTTTTCAATAAGGACAGGTAAGGTTCTGAAATCAATAAATCACTTTTAGTTGATATAATTAAAGGATAGTTGTAGGTGTTTAAAATCTGTAATATGCTTAGACTAATTTTGTATCTTTTTTCACAAGGTTGAAAAGGGTCGCTCATACCGCCCCAATGTAGGGGTAGTCGATGTCTTAAGCATTCCGATATCACAGTATTTGCTGGTTTATTAGCAAATGCATTATCGAGATAGCGCTGTAGTTCTGGCACATTTGCAAAACACTGGTTTTTTAGTGTAAAATTACCTCCTCTTGTTCTAACGTAGCAATAAATACAACCATAAGTACATTTCCTATAAGAATCTAATCTAAAAGGTATGCCACAAAAATAAAATTGACTTGTTATTCCTATGAAATCTGTATGTTTTTTGTTGCACATTACTTCCTTTTGACAAGAAGTTAGAAATTTATTATTTTTTTATACTGATTCATAAAACAGACTATATTAATCAATAGAAGATTTTATACGGTTATGAATAAAGCCAAGGCAGAGAACGCGCTGAACCTATTACATTAGATCTATTTTGTACTTCGCGCTATGACCCGGAAAATATCAGTTCTGGGGACACAATACTCAATTATTCTTCCCGGGAATTATGATATTCGGTCCCTCAGGAGAGTCTGTCTTCCCATAACCCTTCCTTTCCAGAAGCCTCTCCATAACTTCCGAATCCGCCTCATTCATCTGACACCTAAAAGTCCTGATAAAAAATATTTTTCTCATCTCTGAGTTCAAAATCGGAAGCTTTATCATGTACTAAATATCCATGTAAGCTCCACCGATATTTCGCAAGTATTGATTCATAGCATCTTTAATGTTCTTACGACGGACCTTGATAAACTTGTCAAAATTCTCTATTCGCCAAAGCTCTTCGTCTAAGGGAACAAACTGCGATTCCATTCTTTCTTTATCAATCTTGAATTGCCTTATGTAATCATAGGGTTCTGAGTTCCTGACGGCCCTATTGGCTCTTTGAGAAAGGAAAACGATATTGGATAAATCATCATAATCTTTACTATGATAACCTTTCCTTTTCAGCAAAGACCTTGGGTGTATATGATGCATTTCGACCTGATGCGAAGGTCCTACATTCGTTGCACTGAGCTCTATTCCCGTAAACCAGTCTTTACCTCGGTTTTTTCTGACCATGGCAAAGAGAACTGGAACAAAAGAACTTCTCTGGTAGGTCTCAATCAGCTCTCCCTCATCAACCCTCAAATCCGCGACATCCTTTCTACAATTCCTAATCAATGCATCAACACCATTGTCTCTAAGCAGCCCACTATCTTTATCCATTATAACATCCAAATCTTGGTCTAATTTTGTTTCAGCGCTACTGCTGTATCTACCCCACATACAAGCAGAATAATACCAAAATAATAGCAACTTTTCTTCTTCAGAACTAAGCTGCTCCTTTTTTGCAAAAAACACAACCAAAGGTACGAGGGCATTAATAGATGGGAGCCAGTCACTAGACTCTATACCGGCATTATTCCTCAAGAAGTTTATTGTGTAGTCAAGTCCCTGTTTTGTCTCTTTCCAATGGTTAATCAACTCTTGTTCACTCAACTTCCATAGTTTGCTCAAGAATTTATACCTACTTTGCGCTGTAGCAAGAGCGACAAAACAACGTATGAGAAATCGGGCTTCAAACTCGAAATCTTTCTCTTCATATTCATCTAAAGCGTCTTCGAAATCATTAGAAACAATCCCTGGCAACCGAAGAGCTAATTGGGCCAAAGCCAGCTCTGCCTCACGCAATTTTGTTCCTTTTGAATTAATGCGTATATATGCTTCTGTTATTTCCTCATAGTCGTCTGTGTGCAATATTTCTACAGGAATCCGATACTCTTTTATTTTTTCTATTTTGGCGAGCCTCTCCAAATATTCATCGTATTTCTCATCGCTAAGATTTCCTACATTTTTCTTTATATCTCTCCAAACTTTTGGAGCGCCATCCTTGAATATTTTTGTAACTGAAATCCATAGTGGGTTACCTTTTATCTTGGGACTTTTAATTTCAAATTTTTCTTCTTCTACATTAAAGTAGACGTCTGTTGTGCCTTCAAGGACTCTTAGAATAGAAGTGATTCGCTGTTGACCATCAAGTACCAATAATGTCGGTTTTTTATTATTAGAAAAACCCATTGAAGGAATTGCTGATTTGCGCAACTGTAAATTATCTAACATTTCAGATGGGGGCTTCCATAGAAGAATAAGACCACAGGGATATTCCTTATACATAGATTCGATTAAATCTCTAACCTGGGTTTGTTTCCAGACGTATCCGCGCTGTATCTCAGGCAACCCAAGTTCACCACTTTGCCTTTCTTCAATAATAACGTTTATTGGCTTCTCTGTCCGTTCAAGTTTTGCCATGATTGACCTCCATCAAAATCGCTTCTATTAACTTACCAATTTTCCTTTCATTGCTTTATCAAGACAAGATTCAAAGAGTTCTTGGAGTTTTTGTTTTTGCTGCAAGAGGGTCTTTTTGTAATCCTGGACTGCCTGAAGTTTTTGCACAACCTGGCGCTGGATTCCAAGCGGCGGTAATGGAAATTTAACCTTAACTAAATTGCAAATTGGTAACTGAGGCTGAGCACTCCCTGATAATATTTGTTTGAATTTATCTTGCACTAAATTATTCTGAATCAAATTTAATAAAAATTCGGGGACTATCTTTTTAGTATTTGGCCTTACAATTACCATGCCGGAATTAATTCTCATATCCTTGAATTCAACCGATTCGCCGTACAATGCACTATTGCCTACGGTCCCCCTAGTAGTAACCACAACATCATTTCTTTGCAATTTTCCTTTTCGTAATTTTTCATCACGTTCTTTAGATATAAAGTCAATATCATTAAAAACAAAACCGTTTGCGGTTACATTTTTTGTATTCAAAAATATGCAATAACCAGACTTTTTAAATTCGTTTTTTTTAGGATAATTTTCCCCTCGATCGCCATCTACTATTTCAACAATTTCTTTTTCTCCAAAGTTTACACTTTTCCAATCTTTAATCTTTGAATTTAATTCTTTATAAGATAAACTCTGAAAAAGTTCTTCGCCTAAAGCGATTTGTTTGTCGTTCAACTCTTGGGCCTTTCTAATCGCATCCAACCGCTCAACAATTTTTTCCTGGATATCAACTGGCGGGAGAGGAAGCTTAACTCTCCTTAATTTCTGGAGATTAAAACCCAATCTACTTGTGCCAGTGCTAATAGCTATTAATTGGCTGTAAACAAACTTAGTATTTAAAACCGCACACACATAAAAAGGGATGGCAATCGAATTGTCAACTGAAATTTTTGCGCAGCTAGCGGTAATCAGTGCTTCTGGGATATCGGGCGGTAAAATACATGCCCGACCAATAGTCCCAGTTTTTGAAATTAAAATATCACCAGGAGTAACTCTGCTTCTTTTCAACTCTCTATATTTTTCTTTAGAGATATATTTTAAATCTTCTGATAGAAATTTATTGACCGCTATGTTTAATATCCTTATCAAGGGAACGCCTTTGTCGGTGTAATCCGAAGTGTGTAATTGCGTACCGAATGGACCATCCACAATTGCAAATTTTTCTTTCTTGGTTACTTCACCCAATTTTTTCGTTGGCCAGTTAGGTCTCATAGTGTTTTAAATCACCACGGATGTTCTTTATAGTTTTTTAAGTGGCTTGCTGCGTAACGACACTTTTCAGCATGTTTCAAAGCAAGCTCCGCTTCTTCTTTATCAAATAATTTATCTGCCCCTATTCCCAGTTTTTCGTATCCATAATCTGCTATTGTGCGGAATTTTTCCCAAAATTCAGAATAAAGATAAAGTTTTGGAAAACCCAAATATTCCAGCTTTTCAGGAATATTCTTTAATATAAACTCGAATTCTTCTTCTCTAAATTTGTGGTCCCGTGGATATCCCCTCCCTAAGAGAAGGAAAATAGCTTTTATTGAGAACTCTACACATTTCTGACACAATGAAATAATCTGAGGGTAATTAGGAGAATATCCCTTTATTTTTTCTCTTGCCGTGCCTAGTTCATCTTCAGCTCGCTTTAAGAAGCTCCCAGCCATTTCCAATGCTTTTTCAAGGTCGTTACCAGATTTTATTGAAAAGTTCTTATTCATATTGGACCTCGATTGTAATTACGAATTTTGGATTTTAAATTTTGAATTTGAGCGATGTTATTATCTCTCAGGATTTCTTATTTGTGAAGTTTTGTGTAAGTCTCCTCTCTTGTATCATAGTAATGAATATTTGCTAGCATCAATGGTTAGTTTATATTTTATAGGACATGAATTATTTCTTTTATCCTGTGGAATGCACACAATTTCTACAGGTGACTTGATTCTAAAAGTAAATAAAAATATTATTATATCCTCCACAAACTCGAAAATACTACCGAAAAATAAATTTATCACTTCTTCTAACGATCGGGAATTTATTCTCGGAAAACGTGCAATAACTTTTCCGTTTTTGTCTGTATTATAAATTATCTTAGGCAAATTAAATCCTTGATGTTCTATCGTGTTCCTTATGTTATTAAAATTCGTATACCAACTTACTCTGTTATCCTTTAACATCTTTACAAAATCTTTATACTTTTGTCCTTTATATTTGTTTATAAAGTTCCATGATTCTTTCTCAAATTTTTCGTCTTTTTTAAGTAAGAAACTAATGGGATACCCTAGATATTTAGATAATTTGACAAGACTTTGTAGAGCAATTTTGCCTTTTATAAAAAAATCCTTAAAATTCTTATTTAACTCTACGTCTATGGTTTCTTTGACACCAATTGTATGTTCTTGAAAAAATACTATTTCACCTGTTTCTATTTTTCTATTATGTTCTTCAATAAGTTTTTCACAATTAATTTTAGCAATTCTACATTCGATTAAGTTATTAAGAATTGGCTCATAATATTTATCAAATTTCGACCTCTCTTTTTCGCTGGGGAAAATGAAATCTCTTATTTTCATAATCTGAACCATCATCCTCGCGAAAAATGGTTCCGCAGTTCCTTCATCAAATATTTTTTGGACAATAAATTTCATTGGCTCCTCACCTTTTTTGATACTAAAATTTACCCCTTTCTTGTCGCCCTCTTAACAATTCTCCCTCTTGGTCCCATAACCCCTACCCCAGTACCTTCTGTTATCTCCAAAGCATTTTTGATGTTAGGTTTGTTCACAGCCAGATATCGGGGTTTTTCCGACCTGATTACTTGATTCAATCCCTGATAAAGAGCAGCTTTCTTAGTTTCTACTTCGACTACTCTTCTATTGGTGACAATGTCTATTCCTTCATGAGGTTTGTATTCTGTGCCTTCTCTTTTCGCAATCTTCTCTGCTATTTTATCATGTATTGACTTTGACATCTGAGCCCCTCCTATTTTATAAGTTTTTTAACTTTATCCACTTGTTTAACTAACTCCTTCTCTCCCTTCTCAATCTCCCTCAAAATCTCTTTTGGCTCTCTATGTTTTATTTCTTCTGCCCCAATATGTGGATTATAAGCGTTAGCCGATAAGACATACTCATTCTCAATAATTTCTTTTACCGGACTAAACCAGGATTGTTCTGAAATCTCTCGTTGTGGAAATTTCTTTAGTAAATCGGGTATATCGTTTCTAAATTGTGGACCGAATTTTTTGGCGGAAGTCAAAGAAGAACCATCACCGAGCACATTGTAGAACCAAATTTTTTCTTCTGGGTCTAATTTTGGAGTTCGCCTCTTCTTGAAGATTAAGACGGAGGTTTTTACGCCACTATAAGGCTGGAAGACACCACCCGGCATTGAGACAACTGCTTGAACCTCGGTATTTTCTAAAAGATAACGACGGATTTCTTTATCATCGCGATTTGTTCCAAAAAGTGTGCCTTCTGGCAGAATTATTCCTGCTCTTCCATTTGGCTTTAAGGCGTCTATGACATAACCTAAAAATAAAACTTGTGTTTTGGTTGATTTAATTGGTAAAGACTTTTTGATTCTTTCTTTATCGACTTTTCCAGCAAAGGGCGGATTAGTCATAACTACATCGTATCTTCTTAAATCCTCCTCATCTTCAGAGCCAGCGACTGTATCTTTTCTTTTAATGTCTGATTCCTGGAGACCATGCAAAAAGAAATTCATTAGAGTTAGACGAGTCATCTCTGGATCAACATCTTGACCAAAGAAGGTCTCATTTTGCAAGAAATTCCATTGCTTTTTACTTAGTTTATCTCCGGGACCGCGCTTTATCTGGTTATATTCCTCAATAAGTTTGGGGTCTGAATTCTGGAGTTTAATCCATTCATAAGCTGCCAATAAAAATCCTCCTGAGCCACAGGCTGGGTCAAAAACTGTTTCGCCAATTTTTGGATTAATCATTACGACCATATAACGGATAATATGACGTGGTGTTAAAAATTGCCCTAACTCTCCGGCAGCTTCAATCTGATTCAGTAAATCCTCATAGAGGTCACCCTTAACATCGGTATCAAGCCGCGAGAAATCAATTTCATCGATGATATCTAAAGCCTTTCTTAAAGTTACTTCATCTGGTATTAACAGCTTGGCCCCCTGAAACATCCGCCGAATGTTTTCTCTATCATTACTAATATTTTCCATAAAGGGAAAAACTTCATCTCTTATAAAAATGTAGAGTTCCTTGCCGCTTTTATGAGTCCATTGTGACCAACGGTACTTTTCGTTTTCTCCTTTAAAAATAGATTCGTACGTCCTTTTAGTTAATTGTGCTTCTTTCTCTAATGCTACATCCTGTTCTTCCAGCATTTTGAGAAAGAAAAGGAAGCTCATTTGTTGGATTCTTGATACAGGGTCTTTTAAACCCCCGCCCCAAAGATAATCGTTCAGGCGATTGAACTTCTGTTTGTATTCCTCTTTCAATTGTAAAACTTTGGGATCCATATCAGTACCATTAACTAACAAAAACTCTATTATTCAACTCTTGAACAGTATTTTGGATTTCCTTTTCTCCCAAGATCTTTAAAATGTTTGTTAACCCACCAAATTGGTTAAAGAGTGGCTGATTAAAAATAGAAATATCGACCTTCTCTTTATTAGCTAAATATTGGCTCTTAATCATCCTTAGAATCTTTGACCGTTCGCTATTAAAGTTCTTTGCTACTAACCAGGCTTCAAAAAGGTCGTTGATCTTTCTTTCCTGGAGTTGCTCCTCGGTTGGCAAATCATAAATTTTTAGCGCGGTTTTAATAAATTCAGCAACGGTTCCTTGAGGATAATGATAAGCTGCTCTTAGATTGGCTTCATTAAAATAGAATTCCGGTGAGTTAAGTTTTTCCGCTAATTTTTGAATCTCCATATCAGTTAGTTCTTCTCCTGCTTTAACCTTTTGAATTAATGGGTCTACCTTAAGAAGTGATTGAACTGTGCTTTCCCATTGGGTTTGATAATCATCTATATCTACCCTTTCTCCTTCTGGTCCAATTTCAACATATTCTCGTTTTACAACCAAATCTACATTTTCTGGGGCATTTTCTGGCACCTGAACGAATAGACGTTTTATAACTTCTCTTTTCTCTCTTTCTTCTGGGCTTAGCTCATCCTCTTCGGTGCCCCAAGGAATGCCTTGCCTCAAAGTAACTATTTCTGAATAGGGATCGTAA
>Ga0315296_10003777_pt1 | contig 12563 bp, 11 predicted proteins | sample YL17G14_18_MG_FD_203921 | JGI IMG/M metagenome (GOLD analysis project Ga0315296, IMG submission 203921) | Sediment microbial communities from Yellowstone Lake, YNP, Wyoming, USA - YL17G14_18 | ecosystem: Environmental > Aquatic > Freshwater > Lake > Sediment | place: USA: Wyoming | collected... | reverse complement strand
TATTGGTTAAAAAATGGCATGAATTCCTTGATGAAAATGTCTTGCTCAACTTCAGCTTTGCCATTAAGCAGGAACTCCTTTACCTTTCTATTCTTCTCTTCATAGATTTTTGCCAATCTCAGGTCTTTTGCAACCAAGAACTCGTGAAAACTGAATGGAAACAGTTCGAAGAAAAATACTCTTCCGACTAGGAATTTTGCCATGGCTCCGCTGAGTTCTAAGGATGAACTGCCGGTGACGATGAACTTGACGTTCTCGAAGGTGTCACATAGTAGCTTGAGTTTCTTTCCCGGGTCTTTTACGTAATGGTATTCGTCCATCAAGAAACAGTACTTGCCTTCCTTTGTGAGAAAACTCTTAACGTATTCCTTAGGGTTTGCTTCAAAAGCCTCAAGAACATCGGGATCTTCAAAATTCAAAAAAACTGTGTTCATCCCTTTCTTCTTTAAGGAATCTTCTAAAATTCTTAAAAGAGTTGTCTTGCCACTTTGTCTCGGGCCTTTGATCGCATAGGCTTCTCTTCTTTCTATCCATTTTACCAAGTTTGCCTCAATGTCTCGGGGGAAAATTGACTTTCTTTCCATAACAATATTAGTAAAATTTACTACATTTAAATTTTACTAATGTAATTCAAGATGCCTGTTCCTTCGTTTGTGATAATATTTTTTGGTTCATGAACCGGAGAAGAGAGAGGCAGGTTAGAATGGTTTGCTGTTGTAGTAGTCCAAATAGCCCCCCTTAGCAGACTACTACTTCTGAACATAATACTTCGGAAATCTCTTCTTCTCGATTCTCTTCCCAACAAACATATTTCCCTTTGACCTTTCTCCTCTGCCTTTCGACCAATTAGCGAGTATGTTTTTGTTGAGAAACTTGTCTGACCCTAATCTTTCTCGACCCCTACCCCCTAGGTTTTTTTTGGAAACTCAGCTGTTGTCAGCGAACAAATCCAAAAGACGACGACAACTACTGTTTAAGCTAGCCTAAAACCTAAGTTCAAAAAAGTGGAGTCAAACTGGTTCTCGAGTTTACAGCCATGTGCTATTGTAGTTGTGGTGGTAAGTGACAGAATTTGGCGCACAACCACAACTGTAGCTTTTAGAGTGGAATAATGGAGGATGTTTAGGCCACGACAGGTTGGCTATTGAAGAGCATTGGTTGTTTAACAATAGGTTATGGTTTCTTTTATTGTCAGGCAGTTGAGAAGTAGTCCAGCGAGCTTATGGGGACTGTGCATGCATGGTGATTAGCCTAATCAGTGACAAATGCTATTGTTTCAGTTCTCTTGACAAAGAGAACATCAGAGAATGTAGCGCATCACACGAGAACCTAAGATAGAGAATGAATGTTTATGGTCAATTCATAAATCTTTTGTATAATGGTTTTTAAGTGTTCTTGTAACGCGCGTTGGAAATGGTATAGTGGTTCACTTGAGTAAATCTGAGGTTGAGACTTCAACAAGGATAGTTCTAGATCTGCGTGAGAAAGAGTATATCCGAGTCTTGCACGTTGATGACGAAGAAAGTCTATTGAAAGTGGCAAAAGAATGTCTGCAAATGGAAGGTTCTTTCGAAGTTGAAACTGCCGTATCTGTTGAAGATGCCCTGAAAAAGCTGGGAAAAGAAAAATTTGACGTCGTTGTTTGCGACTATCAGATGCCTGGAAAAGATGGTTTGGCGTTTTTGAAGGAGTTGAGAGATAATAACAACGATATTCCGTTCATAATGTTCACTGGAAGAGGCAGAGAAGAAGTAGCTATAAAAGCCCTAAATTATGGCGCAGATCAATACCTAAACAAATCTGGTGATCCTGGAACCGTTTATGGTGAACTGGCACACAGCATACGCAAGGCTGCAGAAAGAAAAAAAACAACAAGAGCGTTGGAGGAGAGTGAAGCGAAGTGGCGTTCATTGGTTGAAATGGCTCCTGATGGCATGGCAACCATAAGCAAGAGTGGAGTGATTACGTCAGTTAATAATGCTTTTCTAAGATTGACAGGCTACACCAAGGAAGAAATCGTCGGCAAACATTTTACAAAGTTACAGACTATTCAGGCCAAGGATGTTCCAAAATACCTGAAGCTAATGGTTTCTGCATTGAGAGGAAAAATACCTAAACCATTCGAATATTCCTATATCCGAAAAGATGGAACTATTGGTTGGGGAGAAGCTCACATCGGGTTTCTGAAAAAGAACGGCAAAACGATAGGTTATCAGGCGATCCTTAGAGAGATTACAGAACGCAAACAGGCAGAGCAAGCAGTTCGTGAGAGTCAGCAGAAGTTTGAAGAGATGTTTATGAGCAATCCTGAAGCCTCAGCTTACTTAGACCCGAATTTCCATATCATTGATGCTAATCCCAGATTCAATGAACTCTTTGGTTATTCAGTTGATGAAATCAAGGGCAAACACATCAACGATGTTGTTGTGCCCGAAAATATGATGGAAGAAGCGAAAAGGCTGGATGAAGATGCTATAAAAGGTTACGTTTATCACGATACGGTGAGAAAGAGGAAAGATGGTTCACTGGTTCATGTCTCTGTGTCAGCTGCTCCCTTGATTGTAGAACGCAAACTAATCGGCTGTGTGGCATTGTACAAAGATATTACTGAAATGAAAAAAGCTGAAGAAGAACTTGCAGAGTCGAGAAGACACTTTCAAACTTTGTTCAGTCTTATGGTTGACCCTGTGGCTATAGTGGACGAGAAGGGAAAAATCTTGGAAGTTACGCCAAAAGTGGAAGAAATTACTGGGTTCAAAAAGGAAGAGGTTGTTGGAAAGAATTTTCTAAGGACAAAGATCGCGACAAGGAAGACCAAAGCAATTATGGTAAAGAACTTGGCTAAACGAATGATGGGAATGCATATTTCTCCGTACGAGGTTGAGATACTTACAAAAGACGGAAGAAAGTTGCCATATGAGATAAATGCGGCAAGAATAGAGTATAAAGGCAGACCTGCAGACCTTGTTGTGTTTCGAGATATAGCAGAGAGAAAAAAGATGGAGGAAAAACTGCGGGTCGTAGGCGGATTAACACGACATGATGTACGAAACAAGTTGACTGCGGTCATGGGGAACGTTTATCTTGTTAGGAAGAGATCAGCTGATGATCCCAAACTCATCGAATACTTAAACCAAATAGAAAATGCAGTTCAAAAGGCAACGAGAATTTTTGATTTTGCTAAGGACTATGAAATGTTGGGCATGGAAGAGTTAGCCTACATAGATGTCGAAAAAACTGTCAACGAAGCAGTTCAACTGTTCAGTGACTTGAAAGGCATAACGATTGCTAACTCATGCCAAGGTCTGGTTGTTCTAGCTGACCATTTGTTAAGACAGGTCTTCTACAATTTGATTGACAATTCTTTGAAGTACGCTGAAAGAGCAGGCCAAATCAAAGTTTATTATGAAGAAAAGGATGGGCATTTGAAGCTTATTTACGTTGATGATGGCGTGGGCATACCGAGAAATATAAAAGCTAATTTATTCCAGGAAGGCTGTGGAAAAGGCACTGGATACGGTCTGTATCTAATTAAGAGAATATGTGAAGTCTATGGATGGACGATTCAGGAAGCTGGCGCAGAGGGCAAGGGGGTTCAGTTTATTCTGACTATTCCGAAAAGGGGCCAAGAAGGAAAAATCCTCTACAAACTATCATAGGCATCACATTCCAGAAATGATTAATCCGCCATTGACGCGCACGCTCAGGCTTGCAGAACAAAAATAAGTATCCAATTATTATTACAGCGTTCGAGGCCTGTTCAATTGACTATCAAGGCTGTTCTGTTTGACTTTGCGGATACTTTGGTGCATACTGAACGGTTTGACTATGACACTTGCCTTGGGAAGGTGCATCAGAGCCTTAACAGAAATGGAATATCTGTGTCCTTCGAAGATTTTAAGCAAGGTTATTTTGACTCTCGAGATAGATTCTATAGGGAGACGGAAGAAACTTTGGAGGAACAAGATTTCGCAGAAAGAATCAGAGAAACCTTGGGATCTTGCGGCATCAAGCTAGGCGCCAACGATAAACGAATACAGGAAGCCGCGGAAGCTTTCTCTAACTGTTTTGTCGAGTCGCTGACAATAGACTGTTTTTTGCCTTCATTTCTAGAGCGATTGCACGAGAAATACAAGTTAGCCGTTGTTTCGAACATGTCATTTGCTGAAGCCGTGTTCCGGAGCCTGAGAAAATTTGACATAGCCAAATATTTTGACGCAATAGTAGTCTCCGGTATCTTGGGGTGGCGAAAGCCTAGTGCAAGAATTTTTCGAGAAACACTTCAAGCCTTAGATGTAAAGGCTGAAGAGACAGTTTTTGTTGGCGATTCTCTTATAGCTGACATAAAGGGCGCCAAAAAATTAGGCATGAAAACAGTTTTAGTCATCGAAAAAGACAAGAAGCAGCCTTCAACTGACACATTCCAATTCTACATCAAAGAGGGCAAAAGCAACGTGAAACCTGACAAAACAATAAGCAAACTTGCCAAGTTGCCAAGAGCATTACACAACCTTTCAAACAACCATGAAAGCCCCGCGTCTTCTTATGCGTGCTCATAGGGAATTAAAGACTTTTACATCCAAGGATAACCAATAATAGATACTATAGAATACGAAGTAATCTGTGGTTTGATTTATGAAAAAAGCTGAGAAGAATAATCCTTCTCCGCCCAGTTTCGTCAATGTGAAGTGGAACGGTGGCTTGCGGTTTGTAGGAACAGACAGTTTGGCGCACTCAATTGTAATGGATGCATCAAAGCAATCTGGCGGTGAAAGTTCGGGTTTTAGTCCTTTGCAGCTGCTTTTGGTCGCTTTGGGAGGTTGCACGGGTATGGATGTTGTGAATATTCTGCGAAAGCAGAGACAACAAATCAACGATTTAGAGATATTGGTATCAGGAGAGCGAGCTGAGGAACCACCCAGGGTCTACAACTACATCCGGGTGGAATACAGAATCAAGGGAAAGGACATAAATGAGAATGCGGTTAAACGCGCTATACAGCTTTCCGAAGACAAATACTGCTCTGTCGGAGCCATGCTGAGGGCTAAAGCCAAAGTGACAAGCAATTGTAGCATACAATAGAAGTAGGTTGCACGCGCAATAGAGATGCGGAAAAGTTATAGCTGAACCGACTTTGACACTTGGATTGGTGGTCAGATTTGCTTGAAGGATAAAACTTTACCCCAACCAACCAACTTCTCAAGCTGCATGCATACTATCCTCCCAAATACGTCTTGAACTCGAACACGCCCTTGACGGTGAACTCTTAAATAAAGGATTACCGAATCATACGTGAGGCGTCACATTTGAAAGGTTTCAAGTCCAATATCGAGAAGGACACTTTGGGTAACACCAATTTTCGACGTGTACTTTACACAGGCAAGAACAGCCAACTGGTATTGATGAACCTTAAACCTGGTGAGGAAATAGGCGAAGAGGTTCATAAGACAGTCGACCAGTTCTTTAGGTTCGAGAAAGGTGAGGGAATAGTCTCCATAGATGGCATTAAACAGAAGGTCGCCGATGGGGACGCTGTTATAGTGCCTGCTGGTGCGAGACACAACGTGATGAATACATCAAAGACCGCGGAACTCAAGTTGTACACGATATATTCGCCACCAGAGCACCAAGATGGTACGGTGCGCAAGACAAAAGCTGACGCATTGGCGAAACCAGAAGAATTTGACGGCAAAACTACTGAATGATTTCCTCTCTTTTCTTTCTCCGTGTGTATGAAAGCAATAGAGTCTTGCTAGAATAGAAGCTCGCTATTTTCTTTTTCTGAACAGCACAGTTCGGTAATATTCCGCGCATGCATGCATTACTTCACTAAAAGGGGACTGAATAAGTCCAACGTTCTACACGATGCATGCATGTTGGATAAAACTTTACCCCAACCGCTTACCTAAAGGATCCGAAATGCAGAACTTGAATTGTGCGCGCCATGCATTAGTAATTTAGGTTCACGGGGCACTGGTAATTTGAGAAAAGCTTCCCATTGTTAAGTCCAAGAGAGTTAACAGAGAGTGCGCTATATAATGAGAGGAAAGAAACCTCTTTAGATCAGCTTAATGATGTGCCTGCGTATTGTAAGAATTTAGAATGTTTGGTAATCCAAAAAGTTTAGAGACTTGTATTAGAAGTAGTAGTCCTGTCTGTAGCCCTTGAGACTACTACTTCCAAACTGTTGCGTAAACAGGCACCGATTATTGAGAAAGTCTTGAAACTAAGCCTGCAAGTTGTCGCTATTGGACATAGAAATATGGCGAAGCTGTAGCTTCTAGTGGAATTTATGAGCGGTTTCGACACTCCTGAAAGCCTCAGGAAAATACTAAGCATCTTCAAAGAAGACTATCTGGACGACTTTTCTGAAGGAAAAATTACGCCGGCTGAATGTCGAGTATCTCCACTATTGTTCCCCACATGTGAAAGGAAAGGAGATCAGGACGTATCTTTGCTGTGAAGTGTATTCGCAGTCCATTCATCATGAATTCTGAATTCCAGTTAATTGGGTCGTAGTGTTTTCCGTTGTCACCGATTATCCCGAAGAAGCCTCCTTCAAAATTTAGGAATGCAACAGTGCCGGTTTCTGTTACAATGTTTTCTTTCTTCTTCATTTCATATGTAACAACTGTTTCGTATGCAGCAACCGCACTAGACAGGCCAGCGACTACCGCTAACGCTAAAGCCAATATTTTCCAGCGCATCTCCGACCACAAATAACCTATAGAACTAGGTAGTTAATAATTCTAAAGTTTAGAACACCTTGTTCTAAAATCAGAACCATGGAGCCAAACGCGTTTGACTTTTGCCTGTTTTTTTATGATACTAATGTTATCCCGATAAAACTGCGAGAGAAGAGATTGGGTGTGCATAGAGTCTGAATATCGATTTTCTTTTCATAACTTATATTCGCCAAGTCATTCTCACTTGTTATAAAAAATGATGGGGGTATGTTTCTTGAATGATAGTAAAATTGAACAGATTGCGCCGTTTCACTTCTATCTTGACATTGGCAACTACACGGGTACAAGTGCGGCATCTTACGAAGACTTTCTAGTGAGTATTAAAAAAGTCGATGCAAAATCTTTGAGTTTTCACGTCAAGCGCGGAGATTTCGGAAAATGGGCATCTGATGCTCTCAAAGATGAAAAGCTAGCGAAAGAGATAGGGAAACTCAAGAATAGAAGACTTCAGGGGCAGGCTTTGCGGAATCGCCTTTATAGCATAGTATCTGAGCGTCACAAAGAATTGACTAGTGAAACTCAATAAACAAAGTCAAGAGCATTTAGCAGCTAAAGAGTGTTATATTCCCTTTTCTATTTTTGAGTGTGTGACATCTAGTCAATTTGTGCACGCGAGTTTTTTTTATACATTACCTTTAAGTCTAGGCTATTCATTTCATCTAACATCTTCAAGGCTGGCTCGAATGAATAGATGTTCTTTTGGCAGAAGTCTACGGTTTCTTTCAATGGAATGGCATTCAAACCATTTATCTGCTCGGTTTTGAATTCTTTTCAGTACATGGAATTTTTAGCTTCTCTCTTTTTGGTAGTAGTTGTTAACACGCTAGATTCTGTAACAACAACTTCTAAGCCAAGACGCACTGGGTTTTTGATTATTGCTTTCTGACATCAAGTCTTACAGCGACAACGTATGATGACTCATTTACATCGATGTCTCGTAGGAAAATTGGCTTTCTTTCAATTATAATATTAGTAAAATTTACTATTTTTTAATTTTACTAATGTAGTTTAAGATGCGTTTGTCTGATACTACTACCTTATGTTGCTTGTCTTTCCAATGACCATGTGATGATCCTCGTCAATGCTTGACCATGAGATCGGCGATCTTCAAGGTTTCCTGAACACCAACACATACTCGTGACTTCTCAGAGTATGAAACTTTTGCGTTCCAACTATTTCTTCTCTTTGTGAGTTCTTCGCCAAGCTAAGGATCCAAAAACTATCTCGATGAAGAACATTGAAACAACCAATTCGCACTTTTGTTTCAAACCTAGTGCGAGCGCGGCGAACTGAATTTGACCTTCATAATATTTATTTCATGACGAATCAGAAAGTAAGCTGTTGACATATGAAAAGTGTGGATTTTCTAGACAATCTGTTGCGCTTGTTGACCGTCAAGCTAATCCTGACATCAAAAGATGAATTTGTCACTTGTAAAGACGATGAATCAATAACACTCCTTGTGGGCAGACTAAAGAAATATGATTTATTACCTGTATCCTGTGAGAAGATTGAATGTTTTGTGTCGAAGACCAGAGTAGAAAGACTTCTTGAAGAGAATCAATCTGTTAAAGTGAAAGAAGCTAAGCAACCAATCTCTAAGAACCACCCAATTTCGGAGGATGAACCGATCTATGACTATCTCTTGCTACGGAAGGAACCTGTTTTTGTCACTAGGCAACGGGAAGTTGTTGGAATAGTAACTCCAGCTGACCTCAACAAAACACCATCGAAGATGCTCTTTTATGTACTCATTTCCTCTTTTGAACGGTTGCTGATCAAATCAATCAAGAATCTGGACTTGACTGACAGAGAAATAGAAGGATGCATTGGATTCACGAGATGGTGGCAAGCCCGAGGAAGAAATGAACAAGCTAGAAGGGAAAATTTCGATCTCTCACTAATTGAATGTTTGAACACTGGTGATCTTATTGATCTTGCATGCAAAAAGCCAAGTATACGAAAATTCCTAAATTACCAAAGCGAATCAGAAGCCTGCAAGAGCTTGAAATCGTTGGTTTATCTAAGAAATAAGGTTATGCATGCGGGACACTTTATTATAAAGAATGAGAAACAATTGATTAGGCGAAGAGCTGAATTCGTAAGAATCAGACAGCACATTATTGATTTGGCGTGTGATACAGTAGCAGTAGTTTGACATGTGATAGGGTGTTTGGACTTGAACCCGTTTGGGTATGGGGACGGGCAGCCCCACCAAATTACTGTTTTTTGGGAAAGGAGTTTGATTTGGGTTGTTTTGGTTTAGTGTTTGTATGAGGAATAAGAATGGTTTGCAAGAGGTTTTGATTTTGGGTGGTCTCTAAGTTTTGATGGTTTGGGACGGTCCCAGGACGGTCCTCTATACATGGTTGGGACGGTCCTAATAGGAGACTTGTTAGATAATCGTTTAAGCCCATGTTTGCGGTTTGTGCTTTTCTTCTTAGCAGGTCGGCGACTTCGTTTTTAAGGCATAAGCCTGTCATTCCAATTTTAGGCGTGGTTATCACCTCCCTTTACTTTTATTTTCGCTGAGCGGAGTTTTAAAATGCCGTAAAGAATCTTTTGTAAGGGCAGACATCGTTTGGCTATTGGAAGTCTTTTGTCGACTTATTAGGAAAATTGGAAAACCTGACATAAGCGTGCCTGAGGATATAACTCAAAGAGGAAAGATTCAGCTCTCACCTCTCGTATCTGTCGACAACAGGCTGCAGGGCATTGCGTTTCTTCAAGAATATGCCACAAGTAGCCGCGAAGAGATGAGAATTTGGGTACTCTTCTCTTATTTTTTCTGATACTGCCTTTAACGTTCTCCCATCTGTTATCACATCATCAACAATGAGGATTTTCTTGTCACCGAAAGATGTGTTAGCCTCAATGTTCAGACTCTTCTTATAGTCGCTAACGAACTTCGCGTCTGTGTAGTTGTACCTATATTCTTTACGGGAAATGTGTTTGGATAGCGTCAACCCGCTTGGGCGATATTCTACACCCATCAGCTTGCTCAATTCAGCGCAAACCAACCCGACTCTGTCAATCTCTCCTTCTTTTTTCTTCTTTGGTGACAGAGGTACCCCCAATATACAATCGAATTTCACCTTTCCCATCACTGAATCGTTTCTAATTACCTTGCATATGCCGCGTGCAAATAAACGGGCGTATACTTTGTATCCAGATTTGAAGCTGTAGAAAATTCTCGAGATTACATGTCTCCGAATGCTCATCGTTGTCCAATGAGACTGATATGGGATTATCCAGTACGGAGAGACGAGTTTCTCGTACCCCGGAATGGTGAGCTTTACTTCTTTTTGCCAATTGACCAAATAATCCCTGTCAAAGATCGAGCATTCCTCACACTTGAAAACACCCTTCTTGAAGCACTCATTACAGTCAATGTCCTCTGAAATTTCTATGTCTGAAGAAACTCTGTCCTGCAATATTCTGTCAAAAACACCGTCAAGAAACGGAGGGATTACGAAAACACTTTCCCGAGGCCTGTTAATCACATACGAAGAAAACTTTGCAAATTCCTCCTGCGAAACGATAGGATTCGTGCGCTCATAATCCAAGACTTTTGCCCTGACAATATTTCTCTCGGGAAACTTGACTGCTTTGGATATAATGTATATCCCTCTCGATTGATGGCGTCCGAAGAAATAGGTGAAAATGATGTCTCCTCTTGACACCTCATCGAAATATTGGGGCCAATTGTATGTCAGATAATGCTTGTCTTTTATTCTCTTTGGTATCTCCTCGGAAGTGAACCCATCATAGTCAGAGTTGATTCGATATAAGTAGTACATTCTTGTCAAGCCTCGCACAGTGCTACTACATCGTGCAATTTTTTTAGTCTATAGTCCGGAGTTACTGAAATCTCCACCCCGTTTCCCCATTCAGCGAGCCCTGATTTGCAGCCAGCATTTATTGCGGCAAGCATGTCAATCTCTTTGTCACCTATGTAGATGACTTCGGGCGCGGTTAAACCAAGCCTTTCTAATGCCAACAATATCGGTTTTGGGCTTGGTTTTCTGGCGGTAGTGTCAGATGGTGTGATCATGACTGAAAAGAACATTGACAGGTTGAATTTGGAAAGCAGATCCTGAGATATGTTCTTTTTTAGCGATGTGACTATACCCAATTTTCTTTTTTGACTTGTCATTCTTTGAAAAATGTAACGTGTATCATCGAAAAACAGTACTATGAGGTTATACCTCTTCTTGTATTCTCTCCAAAACAGGCTGTCATTGTGGACACCATGCAATCTTAGAACTTCAAGCGGTGTGTCCCGGGTGATGAGTTCTCCAAGTATTTCTCTATTGATTCTTTTCCCCTTTTCCGCCAGTATCGTCTCTCTTATCGCTTCAATGGTAGCCGCTTTCGAATTCCAAATTGTGCCATCAAGGTCAAACAAGAATGCTTTAAGCATCTTTTCCTCTCCCAAAGTTAACCGATGCTCCACCAGAGAACTGATACACTCTTGTCTTCCTTTGCTTAGCAATCTCGATGTTGCCATCAAAACTGCCTAATATGTGAGGCGGCGGAATGAAAACACCAACAGGTTTCCTCTGCTCTAAAGTCGCCCGGTAGGCATTCATGGTTCCTCCTTGTTTGGAGGTTTCGACAATTAGCACGTACTTTGAAAGACCAACTATTATTTTGTCGCGCTTTTGAAGTGAAATGGACTGAACCTTTGAGCCAAACGGGTACTCAGAAATTATGACTCCTTTCTGTCTTATTTCATCCTGAAGTTTCGAGTTTTCTTTCGGGTAATAGACATCGACTCCGCAACCCACTACCGCTATGGTTTTAGCTCCTTTGCCAAGAGCAATTTCATGAGCAACGGCATCTATGCCTTTTGCGAGACCGCTTACAATGACATAGTCTTGTTTCACAAGTCTTTCGACGGCAACCTTTGTTTCACCTTTGGACCATTTGGAGGGAGTTCTGGTACCAATAACAGCACAACATTTCTCATTCATCAGTATGTCGAGTCTTCCTACAGCATAGATTATAGGAACACTCTGGTTTGTTCGGTAGAGGTTTGGAGGATATTCCTTGTCAAAATAAGAGATTAGCCTTCCATCTAATTTCTTGGCCCTGTCCATTTGCTCGATTATGAACTTTCTGGAATCCTCAAGTTTCTTTTTCAGCGTCTTTAGCTGTTTGATAAGGGTCCTATGAAACTTCACATCAAAGCCCAAATGGTGAGACGCGAAGTCATAGCCTGTTCTGTTAGCATCTTCCCAAAACGCTGAGAAAGATTTGTAAGCTTCGTATATTTGCCTAAACTTGATGGGACCGAGACCTTTTACTCTGTCTAAGGTATGTATTATAGCAAGTTCCGTTGTCCTTTCCTCGAGTTCCATTTACAGACCCTCTTCGGCTGATTCCATTTGTCATTAAGAAGATTCACCTTTAACTAAAAGAGTCTTATGATATAGTTGGTCTCAAAACAATCTCTCCCAATAATAAGTGAAAATCTCACAGCAATCCGACTACTAAGTTCAAGCAACATAATAACACGAAGGTTAGGGTTTCGCTAAGTATGAGTCAGGATCTGCTGGAGTTGATCGACGAGATGAAGGGGCTGGCTTCCCGCTCCGCTTTTGTTGAGAAACTGCTGAGGGATCAACTCGAAATCAAGAAAAAAGTAACCGAAATGACACCGGGCTCTCAATGACTAGTTTAGTCAAGGCTGAGGGCACGGCAATAGTTATGATTATTCTTTTTTGAGGTAGCCATTAGGCTTACGTAATATCTCAAGACCTATCCCCTCCCCTCTACGTTTTTCAGTCCATTGGTTTGCTGGACCTTGCTTGG
>Ga0315296_10003776_pt1 | contig 12563 bp, 11 predicted proteins | sample YL17G14_18_MG_FD_203921 | JGI IMG/M metagenome (GOLD analysis project Ga0315296, IMG submission 203921) | Sediment microbial communities from Yellowstone Lake, YNP, Wyoming, USA - YL17G14_18 | ecosystem: Environmental > Aquatic > Freshwater > Lake > Sediment | place: USA: Wyoming | collected... | reverse complement strand
CCTGGTTCAATCGAAAGGTCTTCCAAATCGGCAGCGAAACCGGGAACAAGTAAAACCCCACGTGAAACGTGGGGCTAAATATTTAGCCCCGCAATCCTTCGACCTGGCTCAGGACAGGTTTATTGCGAGGTCGCATCTACATTTTCAATTCTGCGATAATCGCATCAGCCATCTGGCTTGTGCCGACTGCGGTGGGGTCGTCGCGGTCTTCTTTCAAATCATAAGTTACATTTTTGCCCTCGGCGATTACGCCGGCTACCGCTGCTTCGAGCTTATCTGCCTGGGCTGATTTTCCAATATGCCGCAGCATCATCACGCCGCTCAGTATCAGGGCGGTAGGATTAACCTTGTTTTGGCCTTTATATTTTGGGGCGCTGCCGTGAGTTGCCTCGAAGATAGCGGCTTTTTCGCCGATGTTTGCGCCGGGGGCCACGCCCAGTCCGCCAACTAATCCCGCGCACAAATCGCTGATTATGTCACCATAAAGGTTAGGCAGCACAATCACATCATAAAGCTCCGGCTTTTGAATCAACTGCATGCACATATTGTCGACGATGCGGTCTTCAAATTTGATGTCCGGATACTGCTTTGCGACCTCGCGACTCACCTCAAGCCACAAGCCGTCTGAGAATTTCATAATGTTAGCTTTATGAACGCTGGTTACCTTTTTGCGTCCCATTTTGCGGGCGTAGTCAAACGCAAAATGCACGATACGCTCGGTCGCCCTAACCGAAATGGGCTTAATACTTATGCCCGAGTCCTTGCTTATCTTTCGGGTGCTGTGCTTATTTAGCCAGTTGATAATTTCAGCCGTGTCGTCACCACCTTTTTGGAACTCAATGCCGGCGTAAAGGTCTTCGGTGTTCTCGCGCACAATTACAAGGTCGATATTGGAGTATCTGCTTCGTACGCCCTTATAGCTTTTGCACGGGCGCAGGCACGCATATAGGTCCAGCGATTGTCGCAGGTGCACGTTTATGCTTCTGTAGCCTTTCCCGACCGGCGTGGTGATAGGCGCCTTCAGCGCGACGCGATTTTTCTTGATGGATTCCACAGTCGAATCTGGTAGGGGGGTCCCCAGCCGTTCCATTACTTCGATACCGGCTTCGGCTATTTCCCAGTTGATTTGGGCGCCTGTCGCGTCAATACATCTACTCGCCGCTTCGGCAACTTCCGGCCCAACGCCGTCGCCCGTAATCAAGGTTACAGTAGACATTTCCTGATGCTCCAAAAATCTCAACGAGATAATGTTACCGGTCAACTGCGGGCATGTCAATTGTGCGATCGCCGGTCTGTTTTTCCGCCAGCCTGGGATCAGGACTTAAACAAAGCGCATAGTGTGTTGCCGAATAGAGGCTGTATGATACAATGGCGGCAAACGAATCGTATCAAAAACAGGTTATCTTTATTGCGGCGAAAGTTTTTATCGAAGGAGACAAATCCAATGAGAAAGGACGTCAAACTTAGAGGGGCGGGAAACCGTATCAATTCGCACGGCCTAAAAGTGCATTTGCAGCGAGTCGCTGTTGCGGCTTTTCTAAGCAACCTGACGCTGCTATTTGGCTTTAGTTTGGCGGCGCAGCCGGGTGAGCCGCTGAATGTTGTGCCGTTCGGGCAGCTCAAGACGTGGGACGCGCAGGGCAGAGACTATGGCGTCATCTGGGAAGACCCCAGGGACATCTGCCGAGTTGTGGTCAAATTCGCGGACGCTAAAGCCGTGCCCAATCCGAAGGCCGTTCGGCTGGAGTACTGGCAGTCATCGTGGCCCGGGCATCGGATACCGCGTGACAGTCCGTCGGGGGCCGGCAGCTCGGGCTGGCTCAATGTGGGCGATTGGTTCCAGGGCAAATGGCTAAAAGCCGACGCCGATCTCGATGTCAAGGGCGTGACATACACGTTTACCTTCAATCGGGTAAATGCCAAGGAATTCCCGGATATGAAGGATTTTTCAGCCCGCTACCGTTCGACCTTGAAACTGCGGGTGATTGCCGATGAGCCGCTGCCGGCAGTTGAATCGTTGCAAGCCTACACCGATTCCGCCTGGCATAGGCTTGAGTTTGAGCTGCAGTGGGGCGGAACTGCTCAGGACCAGCAGCAAAACTGGGACGGACATCTGGAGGCTTTCAATGGTGTGGTGGAGCGGATTGCGTCAATCTCATCCGCCAGCCGGGTTAAGGTCGGTCCCGAGCACGACTGGACGTCAAAAGTGCGCGGCGGAATGGATGGCATCCGCGGCAGTATCCTTTACGCCAAGCCCGTTGGCTATAATTCGTTTGACGAAACCGTCGTGACCGTACGCGCTGCCTCCGAGAGCTTTTCTTTTGCTGCGTCGGACCTTCTGAAGTACGGCCATATATTCCTGCCCGATTTCGGCGTGATTGTTCGCAAAGTGGGGGATGAAACGACGTACGCCGAAGCGGAGCGGACGTGGAAGGAAAATCGCCTCAAGAATATCTACACGCGGGTAAATGAAGTGCCGGAGCAGACGCTGCCGGGGGCGTGGAAGGATGTCCCCCAGAAGGAGCCTCATTATATACCGCTGGGCTTTGAGGGCGGACGGCAGTACTTCGGCCTGGAAGCCGACGGCAGTGTGTTCTGTCGCTACAACTGGCTGACCCGGATACCCGGCAAAGACACCAAACGCTGCCTGTATGACGGAGATTCGATCCGGTACACGTTCGGCCTGTCCGGCGCCGAGTTAGTCAAGCGGCACACCATCGACGGCTGCCTGCCGATGATGGTTGCTCAGTGGCAGCGCGAAGGGGTTCGGTATCGCCAGACTGTTTTTGTGGTTCCGTTCGACGGCGTGCCGAACCCGGACGAACGAATCTATGCTGACGATACACTTGTATTGATGACGCGATTCGAAATGGAGCGGGCCGGCGACCAAGAGGCCGAAGCAAGACTCGATGTAGAGGTTGCCGTCAGAGCGGCTGAGCCATTGGAGCTGGATGGTGGGCTGATGTTCGTTCAAGGCACTAAGCCCAGGCGATTGCGGATGCTTGTTGGCTCGCCCGATGCGGCAGCGGACTATCGCCTGGAGCAAACTGGCAAAAAAGTGGTGTATAGCGCGCACTTGGACGGGAATAAGGGGAAGCGGATAGTCGATGTCGCCATTCCGTTTATTACGCTGACGGAGGAGAAAGAGTGGGAGAAGCTTCGCGGGCTGCGTTTTGGGCAGTGCTTCGACGCCGTGCGCAGCTACTGGCGGCAGCGCGTCGCGCAAGGGGCAAGGATATTTACGCCCGAGGCGATGATAAACGATTTCTACGCCGCTCACGTTTCGCATTTATTGCTCAATACCGACCGCGAAGTGGGCGAAAGCAACCGATACGTGGCGCGCGTGGGGACATTCTCGTATGGGGCGTTCAGCAATGAATCGTGCATGATGGTCAGTGACCTCGACCGGCGCGGCTATCATAAACGGGCGGAAGAAGCCCTGGAAACCTGGCTGCACTACCAGGGCACGGTCGGCTTGCCGGGCGACTTCTCAAGCAAGGAGGGCCAGTTCTACGGGGCAGGGGGGTATGAGGATGGCGACTACAACCAGCACCACGGTTTTGTGCTCTGGTGTCTGGGCGAGCACTACTGGTACACCCGCGATGACAACTGGCTGAAGCGAGCGGCGCCTAATATCGTAAAGGGCTGCGAATGGATTATTCGTGAGCGGCGGCGGACCATCGCCGAGGCCAAAAAGTCGCCAATCCGGGCGATTGACCGAGGACTGCTGCCGCCCGGCGTTTTGGAAGACATCAAAGACTGGCGCTGCTGGCTCTCGACAAACGTGTATTCCTGGTTTGGGATGCAAAACGCCGCATCAGGACTGGCAGAGGCGGGATTACCGGACGGTAAGCGCCTGCTGGCGGAAGCCCAGGCATACCGCAAAGATATTCTGGCGGCATTTACCGAGGCGATGCGGCGCTCGCCGGTTGTGCGCCTGCGGGACGGCAGTTGGATTCCTCACATTCCGCCGGATGTGCACAGGCGAGGCCGAACGTTCGGCTGGATTACCGAAACGCTCGAAGGCCCTATCCATCTCATTCGCACCGGCTTGCTCGATCCCTGGGACCGGATGTCCACCTGGATTATCAAGGACTTCGAGGACAATCTCTATATCTCCGAGCAGTACGGCTACAACTTGACGGGCGACGATTTCGAGCGCTACTGGTTCAGTCGGGGCGGCATATCCATGCAGGCCAATCTTCTCTGCAATCCGATTCCGTATTTGCTGCGCGATGAGCCGAAGCATTTCCTTCGCGCTTATTTCAACGCCTTCGCCGTCAGTTATTGGCCGGATACGCGAATGATGACCGAGCACGCGCTGCCCAATATTGGCGATTGGCGAGGCGACCACTATAAATCCTCGGACGAAGCCAACTCCACCTTTTGGCTGCGAATGATGTTCATCCAGGAGCACGGCGACGAACTCTGGCTTGGCGCAGCTATTCCACGGTATTGGCTAGCCGACGGCAAGAAATGTGGCATTGAAAACGCCGCGACCTATTTTGGCCCGATGTCGGTGAAGTGGGAGTCCCACGCCGCATCTGGCCAAATCGAGGTGACGGTGGACCCACCCAAGAGAAATCCGCCGAAGAGAATCTACGTTCGTTTCCGCCACCCCGAGAGCAAAAAGATCACCCGCTGCGAACTCAACGGCAAACCTTACACCAACTTCGACCCCGAAAAAGAATGGGTTGTTATTAAAGACAGTCCTAAGGAGCGGTGCCAAATTGTTGGTTATTACGAGTGACTTTTCAGGTCTATTTGTGAATGTCAGACCCGAGAAAGACTGTTTATGGCCCAAATAAAGACAGAATATACGGATAGATGGCTGGCGTATTTTGACTACCTTGGTTTTCGGAGACGAGTTGAGATGCTCGCGCCAGGGGCTGTCTTGGAAGACTTTTGGGAATCACTGTCACAGATAAGGTTAGAGGAGCGATACGAACACGTGCCTGTGCATAAGAAGTGGGCTTCAGATACCCTTATATTCTATGCTGATGACGACTCATGCGATTCGTTCTCTGCTGTTGAAGGCTTTGCTGCTGACTTCTTTCGAAGCATGTTCTTGCGCGGGATCCCGGTGCGCGGATGTCTGACCGTGGGTAAGTTATACATTGACGAGGAGAACGGCATATATTTTGGGCCAGGATTCATTGAGGCTTATGACGTGGCAGAAGGCCAAGATTGGGTGGGGTTCATACTCACAAAGAGGGCGAGAGATAGAATTTTAAGTTATCGTGTCGGTGATTTAAGTGCTTTGGACGTCTGCACCCAGTACCGATACCGGGAGTACCGGGTGCCATTTAAGCCACATGGTCTCACAGGAAAAATTAGCAGTGTGGTTAGAAGGGTCTTTCGATGTGGCATGGGTCGCAAAGCTGTTCTTCCTGCCTACACGATGAATATTCACCCATCGCCTGGAAATGGAAGAAGGAATGATTCTATTCGACTGTGGAATGCCCTGATAGACATGCAGGTCATAGCCCGTGACATTTACTGTAAGAAGAAGAAAGAAAGTCGTAAGGTTAATGTGAAATACGAAAACACAAAGAGTTTTCTTTTAGAAATCTTCGCAGAATTGAAGAAATTAGCAAAAGACAGAAACTGCCCAATCGACCCAGGTCTGGTGCCGACTTCATCCGGCGACGACCGGTGGGCTCAAAGCGGAAAGTTTTGACCATGGCGGATCTCCATTTGAAGGAGGAATGGGTTAGTTTGAGGCTATCTACTCCCAGCGCAGGGGTGGGGGCTAAGAATCAGGGATAAAAAGTTGCGGCAAGGCGTTTTCGGTATTAACTGGACTCGCGGTTTCGACAAGCGATTTTGCTTTTCCGAAGACGACATCAGATGCAGAATCGAGTATGTGCGCGAGCACCAATCTGATTAGCCCCGACCCCTGTGGTCGGGGTCGACGAGGCTCATAACCACTTCAGCAGGTTGCGCAATCTGATGAAGAGGTCCCAAAACCTGTCGCCGAAGATAGCGGCGAGAATCCCGAAGCCCAGGCCAAACGCGACTATGACTATAAGGGGATTGGATGTCCCAAGCCAAACGAACTCGCTGAGAAACGCCAGGAGCGAGCCGACGACTGCTCCGAGCATGGCGTGGTTGATTACTCGCTGCCGGTTGATGGTGTTTTTGATTTTTGCCATTTTGCGCTCCTCGGGTAATCCTGTTCGTCCGGTATTCACCGGCCGGGCGGCGTTTTTGCGAACCTATTGGATTGCGAACGTGCGTTTTGGACCGCCTGGGCCAATTGAGATGGTGCAATTGCCATTTTCCGGATGAACTGAAACCTTTATGTATTGGCCTTCTTTAGGGTCTTCTTTTGGGTTGGCGATGAATTCAGGGTCGGTATTGCCAGCGTCGCCGTACTGTGTGTTGTAATGAATCTGATAGATCGCCTTGATGCTGGGCAGGGCGTTTAAGGCCTTGAATGTGTTCGGCTCAATTCCTTTTCTCGGCCCATTCATCGCTACGCATACGGTTGGGCTTAGCGCCTTGAGGAATAGCGGATTATTGCTCTGGTCCAGGCCGTGATGCGTCACCTGGTAAAGGTCTACATTGCCGATCCGGTTTACCGGATGCGCTAAGTGATGCTCGACGTTCCAGGTAATATCGCCGCCGGCAAAAAACTGAAATTCACCGTAGGTAAGAACAAGTGCAATGCTGCGAGCGTTATCTGATGTATCCGGCTTTCTTATCTGGCAGCCCGCCACCGGGGCGTCGATATCGCCCTCGAAGCCCTCGATTTTCTTTTCTGACGCGACGCAATGCAGCTTTATCGGCGGAATTTTACCGCCTGGGTCATTTTTCAGCGGAATATCCTCGCCGGCCTGCAGCGTTTTGACCTGGCCTTTTGTAGCCTGCTGGTACAGCGGGTAAAGTCTCTTGAACCAATTGGTGTTTTGCCCATCCGGCGGCAGCGATCCTTTATCTACAAAGCACTTGACAGGAATCCTCTGCGATACCTCTAAAATAGCTCCAAAATGGTCTGAATCAAAGTGCGTAGTGACCAGGTAGTCGATCTGTTTTAGCCCGGCATCCCGGCAGGCACTGATTATGCGGTCGGCGTCACGGTGCTGCGGCTCCAGCGACCCGGTATCGAGCAGCACCGATTCTGCCAGAGGCGTCACGATCAGCGTTGAGCCGCCTCCAGCCATATCCAGAAAATAGATGTCCAGATTGCTGTTTGCCTGCGCATCTGCCGGCGCGGCGGCAATAGCCAGACACAGGGCTGTCGCAAGAGCTATGCTTATCCGCTTCACGTTCAGCTCCTTCACTGTAATTGATTTCTGTTTCTACAAAGGGAGTAATCGTCTTTGGCATCGGTTTGGCGGGGCTGGTGCTTGGCCGCCGGCGTGCGGGTCGACGGAGCTCGCCGAAGTTCGGCGGCGGCTAAACGCAGGCAGCCAATCCTGCTTCTTAACTGCGGTCATGCGGACGGGTGCAAACATCGCTTAGGTCTTTTTTCTGTCTTTTACATAGTCCGCCCAAAGCGCATCAATTGTCTGTCCTGTCTGTTTCTCGAAAAAGGTTTCATCGTAACTGCGTTTCCTTATGGCGGAATTGAGTTTGTTCACTATTCCGGGGCAGGCCTCAGATTCCAGCCACAGCAAGAATCCGCCGGCTACTCGGTAGCTATCCTTATAGCCCTGGGGCTTATCCGTGAACGGGAACCAATCCTGGGGCTTGCCTTCATAAATCGCCCAGCGCAGGTAATCAGCAATTCCCTCGGTCAGCCAGCCCGAGCCGCCTCTCTTGTAATCCTGTATTACGTGCACTAATTCGTGAAAGACGCAGCCGATATCCTCGGGATGCTTTTCAATCCAGCCGGATGAGACTGTAATTCGTCCGCCGGAAGTCCCAGCGATACCTCGATCTGACTTACGTATTTTTAGCCAGACCTCCGTGGGCACATCAAATCCCTTGGTTGGAATAAGATTTGCAGTCCTCTGGTGCCATTGCTCGATGAGTTCTTTCGCCGTCTGTCCCCACTGCACCAGCTTGGGCAGGTCGTTAACATCATTAACATCGAGATGCACGACGACTTTCGCATTTGAAGCCGAGCCGATAGAAACGGCAAGCAAAACTGCCAAAGCGAATTTCATAGTCATAAATACTCTCCTGTCATCAGTGCCTATAAAGTTAGAGTAGCTACTATTTCGGGGGCGAGCTGTTACCGGCGTCCCGTACGGCGTCACGTTGTGTGCCGGCCACATGCGGCTGCTACAGGGTGACAGTATGACATACAATCACGCATATTTCAAGCCAACAATGCGGGCCGGCCAAAGCGGATGCCGAGGCCGGCTGCAAGCGGGGGGGGACGCCCAAATGCACGCCCACGTTTCACCGCTCGGCTCGCTCAAAAGTGCTGATAGCGCCGAACAAAAATCGAAATTTCCAAATTTTTTTTTATTCCTGCCTGCGCAGGGATTTACGCCCACCAGCCCTCTGGAAAAAACCGGAAATTTCGTCAAATTTGCGCAGGTTCGGCCAATAGTGGAGGCACCGTGGTGTGCCACCGGCAGCCAGCCCACTGAGGCTGCCAACTGAGCAACGACGCAGTCGCTTGATAATGGCGGTAGCGAGGCATCTTGACTGTTATCATCCGAATCGACATCCCGGCTTGGCTCGAACGTATCGGCGTTCGGGTCGCGTTATTTTATCGGCGTCTCCGCTTCGGCTACGCCTTTCGACGAATCCCCCTCACGCAGCACCAATACGCTATCGTGGACCCCGACGACTATCCACGCCTGGCCAAATATAAATGGCACGTCACCAAGGGCAGGCACACTTACTACGCGCAGCGCAAGGTCTGGAACGGCAAAAAAGAGTTCACCATCAGGTTGCACCGCCAGGTCCTGAATGTGCCCGAGAGCCTTTTGGTTGACCACATCAATCGCAACGGCCTGGACAATCGCAAAGCCAACCTTCGGGCCGCTACGCATTGGCAAAACGCCTGCAACAGTCCCAAATTCCGGCCCACAAAGAGCCGCTCAAAATACAGAGGCGTGACCTGGCACAAAAGAAAAAACAAATGGTGTGCGCGGATAAGAGTAAAAGGCCAAACCAAATCGCTCGGCTATTTCGATGATGAGGTTGGTGCCGCCGGCGCTTATGATGAGGCAGCCAGGCGGCATCATGGCCAGTTCGCAGCCCTTAATTTCCCCGATTGATGGGCGACTCACGAGCCGGTTTTTCGCCCGCTGCCGCCAAAATAGCATCCGTCACCGCTGTTGATTGGCGATGATCTCACTCACGGGAAGGGGTGCCTGAGACCGGGATGGTGAGGTCGTGGCGCCGCAGGGCCAGGGTGGTGATGGGGCATGGGGGCCGACCAAACGACTATATCTGGTGGGTGAGCCACAATTACTTCGTGGCTCACGTACCCATGATGGTGGCCTGAGATGGCGATACAGCCGGTAAGCCCGATCGTTAGTATCAGAAGTGTCGTGGTCAGTATAAGCGTTTTCATGGTCGATACTCCTTTTCGGACTTTTTCGTTGGTTTTGATGCTGTTGGTACTTGTTTCTCTATAGATTTAAGGCACTCAGAGCAAAGGCAGTAACGAATTCTTAGTTACGAGGTTTTGTGCTAAGAACCTGTTCATCGGTGAGAATTAGAGACGATTGCTCTGCCCACAGGTGCCCCACCCACAGCCATTCGACCTTGCTCAGGCCATGGGTGGTGGGGCTAATCAGAAAGTGTTTGTCTGCCGGCGTATAAATTTATACCATCTCAAATATGTCCAAAATAGTCGGCTATATGGTGACCTGGACGACCTACGGCTCCTGGCTGCGGGGAGATGAAACAGGATTTGTGCCAACGGCCAAGTACTACCAGGGAGTCCGGAAGTTTTGCAAGCAGACAGAAAACGACAGAAATCACCGACCGTAAGACTCAACGGGCGAGAAATAAAACTCATTCGGCAGGCGATTTTTAGCGAAGCAGAGAGAATCGGCCACGAAGTCGAAGCGTTGGCAGTTTGTACCAATCACGTGCACCTGTTGGCGAGGTATCATTCAGAGTCCGTAGAGGAATTGGTTGGCAGGTATAAGAGTTTGACAACGCGTGTTCTTTGGCAGTATGGCAGACAAGGCCGCATTGGGACCAAAGGTTACGACAAGCGTTTCTCTTTTTCCGAAGAAGAATTCACCGCGCGAATCAAATATGTACAAAATCACCGCGTTTAGCCCCCGGACCTGTGCCGGGGGCCTTTTGACCCACACCCCCGCCCTGAGCGCACCCGAAAAGCCCGCTGCATGTCATTCCCGCGCAGGCGGGAACCGACATCCGGAAGATACGCTTCATCCTTCACCAGTCGTCCAGTCTTGAGGACGGCCAGAGAGTGCAGTTCGAGATCGGACAGGGCAAAAAAAGCCCTTGTGCGACCAACGTAATTCCTGCTTAATTCAGAGCAGCTTGCCGAGAAAACCAAGGGGCTCCGCCTTCAAACGGAGCCCCTCTTATTTCCATACTTACGCCCCAATCTTTCAGCACTACTGGTCGTTAGTACCGACCTCCGCCACCGCCGCGGCTTCTACCAAAACCACCGCCTCCGCCACCGCCACGGCCACCGCCACCACCAAAACCTTCTCGTCTTCCTCCACCACCACCACGATCGGTCTTCGGCCGCGCTTCGTTCACATTCAAAGCTCGTCCCATAAACTCCTTGCCGTTCATTGCTCCGATGGCTTTTTCTGCTTCATCTTTAGAGGGCATTTCAACGAATCCGAATCCTTTTGATTCGCCGCTGAACTTATCCACTATTAGACGAACCTCTGTGACTTGGCCAAATTCTGCAAAAGCCTGACGAACCTCATCCTCGGTTACCTTATGCGGCAAATTTCCTACATAAATATTCATTGTGTTTATTCCTTTTCTTTTAAGAAAACTCTTGCCGGAACTACCGGCGTTCAATAGTTACGTGCTGTTATGTTATTCGCTCCCCTGGAAAGAATCAAGCATTAATTATAATTATAATAAATCCCGCCCCGTCGGGACCGCAACCCGCAATTCCTCGCCAATAATCAATAATCAATTCGAACGTGTCCGCCGCAGCCGGCTGTCAGGCAAACGATGAGTAGCGCTGCGATTCGACATATCCGTTTCCGGCTAACCGTAACCATAGGGATAACCGCCCAAAAAAGGCCATAGTTTAAGCCTATCAGCTCGTCTCAAATATTACGCCTTTACCGCCCTTCTGTCAACCTGCGTCCAGATCAAAGCCTGCCCCGAATTAGCCGTAGCCCTGAGTTTAGTCGAAGGGGCAGCCCAAGTGTCGAATGGGTCGAGGGCTTCTCTTATGTACTGAAACCATTGGTCAGAGCTTTTTCAATAAGGCCGGGTTCAATGCAAAGGTTCAAGAGTGTGTGCGCAGCAACGGCAGGCCATACGTTCCCTCGCCAGAGCACGGCAAGACCGAGGGTAAACCCGAGCACCGTGGTCCACAACATACCCCAAGGTCCCCAGAAACAATGACCCAGCCCAAAAGCAATTGACGCGACGACCAAGCGCGACCCCTTGCCTGCCCCGGCAGCGGCAAGCAGCCAAAAAAGGAAGCCTCGGCACAGGAATTCCTCACAGAAACCGGCGCTCAGCGATGTGGGGACCGACGCCAGCTTGGCTAAATCGAAAGTGAACATCTCCTGCCAGGACACAACGTCCGTCAAACCGTACACCGCAACCCACAAAGCTCCCAGACCAATCCCGATTGCGATGTCTGAGCCTATGGCACTGCTCCGCGTCAGGAAGAGATCTCCGAATTTTGCCTTCTTCCTGTAGGTCCACCACCAAAGAGCAACCGCTGCCCAAATTGCCGGAGGATAACCGATGAACATGCTCTTGATTATGATCTCGGGTGTCGGTGGACCCTGATGCTTAGCTCGGGCATACCATATACCGATGTACCACCCGGAGATCAACAAGTAGAACAGCAACGGCCCTACTATCGTTGCGACAACCCATAGAGCCGCACGTTTCTTGCTGACCTTGTATTCCATTTCTTTTTCCGCAATAATGATTATACAGTCTGTATAAAACGGGAAAGCTTGTCCCCGCATGCCTCTGGCGGGGAACAGGCTGTTTCTGGCAGTATAAGAAGTTCCCGTTGCTTTTTGCTTTTCTGCTCAACCTCTTTTATTTCAGATGCTTACCGCATCTTTAGCAGAGATACGCGCTATCCTGTTCTCCTTTCGCCAGCTCATACATTCCGTGGCCACTGTCGCGCAGTTTGCCCTGCCGGCACAATTCCTCCCACACCTCGCGAGGAAACTGGCTGGGTGGCTGTATCGCAAAAACGCCCATAGGCCCGCTCGAAAACGGCCCGCGTCCAAGATTCGAATCGTCATCCAGCGCAGTGAGTTTGAGCCGCTTCTTGAACGCCTTCATCGCGCTCTTGAGCACCGCCGGCGTTATGCCCCCACCTTGTCCTTGTTGTTCCTGTTCTGTCATAATCTGCCTCCGTATTTACCCTAAAATCCAAAATCTTGCCCGCCTACCTCGTCATTTTCGCTTCCAACCACCCAATAATCAATCCGACTTCGCTAAAGCTACGC